>Ga0335082_10002752_pt1 | contig 18995 bp, 16 predicted proteins | sample Lox_Sample_41_FD_206718 | JGI IMG/M metagenome (GOLD analysis project Ga0335082, IMG submission 206718) | Soil microbial communities from Loxahatchee National Wildlife Refuge, Florida, United States - Lox_Sample_4.1 | ecosystem: Environmental > Terrestrial > Soil > Wetlands | place: USA...
CAGGTGCACCTCGTTGGCAGTGAGGTCCGAGTAGGCGACGATGCGGAAGCGGCCGTAGGGCGTGTCGACCGGCCGCTCCGCCACGCGCATCACCAGCGATTCGGTGCGGCCGCGATAGTGGATCAGATCGGAGATGGTGCCTACCTTGAGGCCGTAGCGAGCGGCGAAGTCGAGCAGGTCGGGAAGACGTGCCATCTCGCCGTCGTCGCGCAGCACCTCGCAGATCACGGCGGCCGGGACCAGTCCGGCGAGCTGCGCGAGGTCGCAGCCCGCCTCGGTATGTCCGGCGCGCACCAGCACTCCGCCTTTCTGGGCCATGAGCGGAAAGATGTGGCCGGGCTGCACGAGGTCCTCGGGACGCGCCTCGCGCTTGACCGCCGCCTGGACGGTCCGCGCCCGGTCGGCGGCTGAGATGCCGGTCGTGACGCCGCGCGCCGCCTCGATGGAGACAGTGAAATTGGTTCCGAGCTGCGAGCGGTTGTTGGCCACCATCAACGGGAGATTGAGCTGGCGGCAACGTTCCTCGGTGAGCGTGAGGCAGATCAGCCCGCGCCCGTGCTTGGCCATAAAGTTGATGGCCTCGGGCGTCACGAACTCGGCCGCCATCAGCAGGTCGCCTTCGTTCTCGCGGTCTTCTTCGTCCACCAGCACGACCATTCGGCCGGCTCCGATCTCGGCGATGATCTCCGCGGTGCTGCTGATGTCCATCGTCATCTCCTCATTCGTGCGAACCCGCGAGACGCTCGAGATAGCGCGCCAGCATGTCCGCCTCGATATTCACCAAGGCACCCGGACGCAGGTCCTTCAAATTCGTTATCTCCAGCGTGTGCGGGATCAGGTTGACCTCGAAGCGGTCAATCTGCACCCGGTTCACCGTCAGGCTCACGCCGTTGACGGTTACCGAGCCTTTGCGTGCGATGTATTTCGCCAGCTCGGCGGAGATCCGAACTTCGAGCAACCAGCTCTCTCCTATTTGCTCCATACGCGTCACCTGGCCGCGCGCGTCCACGTGGCCGCTGACCAGATGTCCACCGAGACGATCCGACAAGCGCAGCGCCTTCTCCAGATTCACCAGGGCACCGCGTGCGAAACCGCTCGTACACTCCAGCGTCTCCTGCGATACATCCACGCGGAATGCGGCGGACTCCAGCCCCACCACGGTGAGGCAACAGCCGTTGACTGCGATGCTGTCACCGACCCTCACGTCCGACAGATCGAGACCTCCTGCGCCGATGACCATGCTAGCACCGCGCTGCCCCGGCACCACCTCGCGAACCTCGCCCATCGCCTCCACGATTCCAGTGAACATGTCAGCCGCCCCGGGTCAGTCTGGCGACGACGCGCAGATCGTTACCGACCCGCCGTACCTCGCGCATTGTCAACTCGACCCGCTGGTCAAGCGCCGTCAACTCACCCAGATCAAACATACCCCGCGCCGTATCCCCGAGCAAGTGCGGCGCGAGATAGACCACCAGCTCGTCCACGACATGCGCGCGCAGCAGCGCGCCGTTCAGCCGGCCGCCCGACTCCACCAGTATCTCGTTCAGCTCGCGGCGCGCAAGCTCGTGCATGAGGGCGACAAGATCGACCTTGCCCTCGGGGTTCGCCAGCCGCACCACCTCCGAGCCGAGCCGCTCCAGCTGACGCACCTTTTCCGGTCGATCCTGGGCGGTGACGATTAGCGCGTGGCCCCCCTCCAGAACGTGCGCGCCGAGCGGGATCTCGAGCTGGCGGTCAACGACGATGCGCAGCGGCTGTCGAGTGGTTCTGACCTCGCGCACCGTGAGGTGGGGATTGTCCGCCAGCAGTGTCCCGATGCCGATCATCACGGCACAGGAGCGGGCGCGCCAGCGGTGGCCGTCACGGCGGGCCGCTGGGCCGGTAATCCACTGGCTCTGGCCATTGCGCAGGGCGGTTCCGCCGTCCAGGCTGGATGCCGTCTTGATCCTCAGCCACGGGCGTGCGCGCGTCATGCGAGCGACGAAGCCGACGTTGAGCTCGCGCGCCTGCTCCTCGAGCAGGCCGCTTTCCACAGCAATACGCGCGGCTCGCAACCGTTGCAGGCCTTCGCCTGCCACCTTTGGGTTTGGGTCCTGCATCGCGGCTACCACGCGCGAGACGCCGGCCTGGATGAGAGCGTCAACGCACGGTGGGGTGCGTCCGTGATGGCCGCACGGCTCGAGCGTTACGTAGACGGTCGCCCCGCGCGCCCGCGCTCCAGCGCGTTGCAACGCATGGATTTCCGCGTGCGGCTCGCCGGCGCGCTCGTGGAAACCCTGGCCGAGAATCTCGCCGTCGCGCACGATCACGCAGCCGACGCGCGGATTCGGCGTGGTCGTGTACAACCCACGCGCGGCCAGGCGCAGCGCGCGGTCCATGTGGGCATGGTCAGTTGGAGAGAACACCCGTGACTCGTGAAAGACCGTGACTCGTGATTCGTGAAGGGCCGTGATTCGTGACAGGCCGTGATTCGTGTCTCGCGACTCGCTAACACACAGAGTGGAACTCGACCGCGCACACGGCACATATTGCGCCTGCTGCGCGACCGACGTCTGGACCTGTTTTGGGGACTCGGACGATGTGTCCAGCTCCTCGCGCCAAGACCCGCATCTCGAAACAGCAGTTACGAATCACGGGGCACGGCATTTCACAAGTCACGGCCTTTCACGTCGCAGGCTTACGCGCCTTGCGCCGCACGCCGGGCTTGGCGACTTCCTTCAGCACGTCGCGGAAATCTGCCACGTCCTGGAAGTCCTTGTACACGGATGCGAAGCGGATGTAAGCCACTTTATCCAGCTTGTACAGCTCGCGCATGACCATCTCGCCGACGCGCCGCGAGGCGATCTCGCGCTCGCCCAGACTCAGCAGCTTTTGCGTGATGCGCTCGACGGCAGCATCCACGTACTCAGTGGGCACCGGACGCTTGTGCAGCGCGCGCATGAATCCGGTGCGCAACTTCTCTTCGTCGTATTCCTCGCGCGTGCCGTTGGTCTTGACCACCTGCGGTATGCGCAGCTCCACCGTCTCATACGTGGTGAAGCGTTTGTCGCACGTCGAGCAGCGCCGGCGCCGGCGGATGCGCTCGCCCTCCTCGCTCACGCGCGAGTCCACCACCTGGGTGTCGTCCGCTCCGCAGAAGGGGCACTTCATAGGGACCGTGACTCGTGAAAGGCCGTTATTCGTGATTCGTAATTACGGTTTCCAGACGCGTGCCCTGGCGCGGGGAACCTGGCACTTCGTCCGAGTCTCCAAAACTGGTCCATACGTGGGCCGCGCAGGAGGCGCAACATGTGCCTTGGGCGCCGTCGAGTTCTGCTCTGCGTGCTAGCGAGTCGCGAGACACGAATCACGGCCTCTCACGAATCACGAGTCACGGCACTTCACGAATCACGAGTCACGGCACTTCACGAATCACGAGTCACGGCCGTCGACGAATCACGGCATTTCACGAATCACGGCTTCTCAGGCGCCCGCCAGCTCGCCCGCGTAGACCGGAAAGCGCCGACACAGCGCGGTGACATCGGCTGCCGCCCTCGCAACTACCTTGTCATCGGCCGGCGCGTCGAGTACGTCGGCGATGAGGTTCGCCAGCTGCTCGACCTCCGGTGCGCCGAAGCCGCGCGTAGTCACGGCCGGCGTCCCGAGCCGAATGCCGCTCGTGACGAAGGGGGTCTGTGGGTCGCGGGGTATAGCGTTCTTGTTTACGGTGATGTGCGCGCGGCCCAAGACGCTCTCGGCGTCCTTACCGGTGATCTTCTTGGCGCGCAGGTCGACCAGGAACATATGGCTCTCGGTACGGCCCGAGACGATGCGCAGGCCTCGTTTCTGCAGCGCCTTCGCCATCACGCGGGCGTTGTCCAGCACCAGTTGCTGGTACCGCTTGAACTCCGCGCTCATGGCTTCCTTGAAGGCGACGGCCTTGGCCGCGATCACGTGCATGAGCGGGCCGCCCTGCCCGCCCGGAAAGATCGACGCGTTGAGCAGCTTCTCGTGTTCCGTGTGCGAGAGAATCAAGCCGCCACGCGGTCCGCGCAGAGTCTTGTGAGTGGTGCTGGTGGTGAAATGAGCATGCTCGATGGGACTCGGGTACAGCCCGGCCGCCACGAGACCCGCGTAATGGGCCATATCCACCATCAGCCGCGCACCTACGCTGTCGGCCACCTCGCGAAAGCGCTTCCAGTCGATCGCCAGGGAATAAGCCGATGCGCCCGCAACGATCAGCTTCGGCTTGTGGCTGTGCGCCAGGCGCTCCATCTGCGCGTAGTCGATGACTTCGTCCGCGTCCAGGCCGTAGCTCACCACGTGGTATAGCTTGCCGCTGAAGTTGACCGGCGAGCCGTGGGTCAGGTGCCCGCCGTCGGCCAGCGACATTCCCAGGAACGTATCGCCGGGGTCGAGCGCGGCCATGAACACAGCCTGGTTGGCCTGGCTGCCCGAGTGCGGTTGGACGTTCGCATAGCCGCAACGAAACAGCTGCTTGGCCCGATCGATCGCGAGGCGCTCGGCGATGTCGACGTATTCGCAGCCGCCGTAGTAGCGCTTGCCCGGGTAGCCCTCGGCGTACTTGTTGGTCAGCACCGAGCCCTGCGCCTCCAAGACACGCGGGCTGGCGTAGTTTTCGGAGGCGATCAGCTCGACGTGGTCGTCCTGCCGCCGCTTCTCGGCAGTCATGGCTCGCCACAGCTCGGGGTCGAACTCGGCGATGCTATCCTGGGAGTTGTACATGAGGAGGGATTGAGCGCGAGAGCTGCGGATTTTACCTGAAGCCGCCTGCGCACGCCCCGGCAGGCCGCTGCTATCATTGCGGGCGCTACGAGAAGAAGCCCGCACCGCCCTGCCAATGCACTGGCGCATCTCGGTCGGGTGACCAACACATCGGGAGAGAGAGATGAACAGCAAGGGGCTCGGCAAGCTCATCTGGCTCGGGATCGCTGTGGTCGGCGCCTGGGCCCTGGGCAGCATCGCGACTCACCGCGGCGAGACCATTAACGCGATCTGGTTCGTGGCGGCCGCCGCCTGCGTCTACCTCGTCGCCTTCCGCTTTTACAGCGCCTGGATCGCGGCCAAGGTGCTGACGCTGGACCCCACGCGGGCCACGCCTGCCGAGCGGTTCAACAACGGGCGCGACTTCGTTCCCACCAACAAATGGGTGGTGTTCGGTCACCACTTCGCCGCTATCGCCGGCCCCGGCCCGCTGATCGGTCCCACCCTCGCGATGCAGTTCGGCTACCTGCCGGGGACCATCTGGATCCTGGTGGGTGCGGTGCTCGGCGGCTGCGTGCAGGACATGGTGATCATGTTTTGCTCCACCCGCCGCGACGGGCGCAGCCTGGGCCAGATGGCGCGCGATGAGCTAGGGCCGGTGGGTGGGTGGGCAGCGCTGATCGGCACGATGATGATCATGATCATCCTGATCGCCGTCCTGGGCCTGGTCATCGTCAACGCCATGTACAAGAGCCCGTGGGCGACCGCGACCGTCCTGGGCACCATCCCGGTGGCCATGTTGATCGGGATCTATATGCGCGGCATCCGGCCGGGCCGGGTATTGGAAGGCTCGCTGATTGGCATCGCACTGCTGATCGTATGCGTGGTGGGCGGTGGCTGGGTGGACCACAACGAAGCCATCCGCGGCTGGTTCGACTGGGACAAGATGAGCGTCGCCTGGTTCGTGATGCTCTACGGGCTTGCGGCAGCGATTCTGCCAGTGTGGTTGCTGCTCGCGCCGCGCGATTATTTGTCTACGTTCCTCAAGCTGGGGGTGGTGTTCCTCCTGGCCATCGCCATCGTCTACATCCATCCGGACATGAAGATGCCGGCCTTGACCCGGTTCATCGACGGCACCGGACCGATCTTCAAGGGCGACCTGTTCCCCTTCGTGTTCATCACCATCGCCTGCGGTGCCATCTCCGGCTTCCACTCGCTGGTGTCCTCGGGCACCACGCCGAAGCTGCTCGCCAACGAGAAGGAGATCCGCATGATCGGCTACGGCAGCATGGCGCTGGAGTCGTTCGTCGCCATCATGGCCGTCATCGCCGCCTGCGTGCTGGAACCGGGCGTCTACTTCGCCATCAACAGCCCCTCCGGCGCGGTCGGCAAGGTGGCGGCGGACGCGGTGGCAAAGATTTCTTCCTGGGGCTTCCCGGTCACCGCCGAGCAGATGAACGCGCTAGCCAATGAAATGGGTGAGAAGACGCTGTTCGCCCGCACCGGCGGGGCGCCGTCGCTGGCAGTCGGCATGGCTACCATCTTCAGCAAGACCTTCGGCGGGACGCTGCTGGCCGTGTGGTACCACTTCGCGATCATGTTCGAGGTGCTGTTCATCTTGACCGTCCTGGACGCCGGCACCCGCGTCGGCCGCTTCATGCTGCAGGATATCGGCAAGCACGCCTGGGCACCGTTCGGCAACATCTCCTCGTTCCCGATGACGCTGCTGTCGAGCTTCATCTTCGTGGCGGCCTGGGGCTACTTCCTGGTCCAGGGGGTGAGGGACCCGCTGGGCGGCGTCAACATCCTGTGGCCGCTGTTCGGCATATCCAATCAACTGCTGGCCGGCATCGCGCTGTCGGTCGCCACGGGCATCATCGTGAAAATGGGGAAAGCGAAGTACGCCTGGGTCACCGGGCTGCCGTTGACCTGGCTGGCCGTCGTGTGCACCACCGCGGCATTGGAGAAAGTGTTCAGCCCCAACCCTGGCGTGGGTTTCCTCGCCGGCGCCAACGACCTGTCGGCTCAACTCGCGGCGGGGACGCTGCCCGAGGAGCCCGCCAAGTCTGCGCCGCAGTTGATACTGGGGCAGCGGATCGACGCCGCGCTGGCCCTGCTGTTCGCGACGCTGCTGTGGATCGTGATCATCGACATGCTGCGGGTCTCCTTCCGCTTCGTGAGGGGCCATCCGGTGCTCCCGCTGGCCGAATCGCGCTACACCGTGACCCGGCTGGAGGCAACCATCGCGGTGAGCTCCTCCGCACACGGCTGATGAGGAGACCACAGATGCTATCCCGGCCGCGCGAACACCCCACCACAAATACCCCTTGGCGTTTACTGCGCACGGGGTGGTATTTCATCCGACAGGTCACGGGAGATGACGCCTACGAACGCTACCGTGAGCACCTGCAGCGGGCTCATCCTGGCCAGACCGCGATGACCCGCGGCGAGTACTACCGGTCCCGCACCGAGCAGAAGTGGACCCGCATTACGCGTTGCTGTTGAGGCCAGACTAATCGGCGCGACGCGCTCGCCGGCACCCTTTCCCGCCGATGCCTTCGGGGAACCGCCTTACGCAGGGCTTACCACTTGTGCACCTGATCGGCGTCGTCGCACACGGCGACCCAGCCGCCGTCGCCCGCCTCCGAAGGCGGGGAAACCAGCTTTGCGCCGCTGCGCACTAGCTCCGCCACCTTTTGCTTGACCACTTGCTCGGTTGGCCCCTTGACCATGAGCTGCAGGCCGAGCTTGACCACGGTGCACTCCTTGCTGCGATCATCCGGATCCTCGCAGGTCACCACCCACTTGCTACCCAGGGGCTCCACCTTGGAGACCAGCTTTCCGCCTTTGGCAACCAGCGCTTTGGCCGCGGCTTCCACCGCCGACTTGTCGGAGCCTGTGATGACGAGATTAGCTCCCATCTTGACGGTCTTGACCGATTCCACAAAGCCTCCCCAACACCACGCGTTTCCCGCAGTCCGCTCATGCTAGCGCATTCGCATGCGTATGACGATGGCGACCTATCCGCGATACCGCGAGCCCGGCGGTCGCAGCGGGAGGTAGAATCGCGGCTTTCGCGGCTCGTGGGGCCGCACAGGTTCCCTGGATCGCAGCAGCATGCCAAGCCCTTCGCCGACGCGCTACGCGATAGTCCCGAAACACCCCGAGGCTCACTTGTTCGACGTGAGCTGCACCGTTGCCGATCCCGATCCACGTGGGCAGCGCTTCGCGCTGCCGGCCTGGATACCGGGCAGCTATCTGATCCGCGACTTCGCGCGCAACATCGTCGCGATCCGGGCACAGAGCGGTCGCCGCAGCATATCGATCACCAAACTCGACAAGCAAACCTGGATCGCCGCCCCGGTCCAGGGACGGCTCACCGTCACCATGCAGGTCTACGCCTGGGACCTGTCGGTGCGCGGCGCGCATCTGGACACCTCTCACGCTTTCTTCAACGGCCCCGGCGTGTTCCTGCGCCCGCTGGGAAAAGAGGCGCGAGCGTGCGAGGTCGAGATCCTGCCGCCGCGTGGTGCGCGCTACCGGAGCTGGCAGGTCGCCACCGCGATGCGCCGCAGGCGCGCGCCCGCTCTGGGGTTTGGTCTCTACCGCGCGTCGAGCTACGACGAGCTGATCGATCATCCGGTGGAGATGGGCCGCTTCGACTTCGCGACGTTCGAGGCCTGCGGCGTCCGCCACGAGATCGCCATCACCGGCCGTCATGACGCGGATCTCGAACGCCTGTCTACGGATCTGCGCCGGCTGTGCGAGTCGCACATCCGCCTGTTTGGTGAGCCGGCGCCAGTCGGGCGCTATGTCTTCCTGGTGACGGCAGTGGGTGAGGGCTACGGCGGGTTGGAGCACCGCGCTTCCACCGCGCTGCTGTGCTCGCGCGAGGAGCTGCCGCGCGTCGGCATCGAGCAGACAACCGAAGGCTACCGCACCTTCCTCGGCCTGTGCAGCCACGAGTATTTCCACACCTGGAACGTCAAGCGCATCAAACCGGCGGCATTCGCTCCCTATGATCTGGAACGCGAAAACTACACCCGGCTGCTGTGGGCGTTCGAGGGCATCACCAGCTATTACGACGACCTCCAGCTCGTTCGCGCCGGGCTGATCTCCGAGTCTCAATACCTGGAGATCCTCGCGCGCAATATCACCAGCCTGTTGCGCACGCCTGGGCGGATGAGGCAGACGGTAGAGGAGGCCAGCTTCGACGCCTGGATCAAGTACTACCGTCCGGACGAGAACAGTCCGAATGCGCAAGTGAGCTACTATCTCAAGGGCGGCTTGATCGGGCTCGGCCTGGATCTCACGATCCGCAGCCGCACACGCGGAAGGAAGTCGCTGGACGATGTCATGCGCACGCTCTGGGAGCGGTACGGCAAGACTGGGCTGGGGGTCCCCGAGGACGGGATCGAGAAATTGGCTACGCAGGTCAGCGGCGTGAACCTGCGGGCATTCTTCGACAGGGCGCTGCGCTCCACGCAGGACCTGCCGGTGAAACAGCTGCTGGCCGGCGTGGGCATTGCCATGCAGCTGCGCCCGGCTCAGTCTTCCGCGGACAAAGGCGGCAAGACGGCCGCGACGGCCGATGCAAATCCTTCTGGACGGGTGAGCCTGGGCGTCCGCGCAACGGAGGACCCCGCGGGCGCGAGGCTCACGCACGTCCTGGATGCGGGCGCAGCGCAGGCCGCGGGGCTATCCGCCGGCGACGTGATCGTAGCCATCGACGGCCTCAGAGTCAGCGCGAAGAATCTCGACCGGCGGCTCGCCCGCTACAAGCCCGGTAACGTCGCCGTGCTGCATGCTTTCCGTCGCGACGAGCTCCTGGAGGTCAGGGCAGCTCTGCGCGCAAGCCCGCTTGACACTTGCACCCTTGCGGTCATCGCTTCCGACCGGGCGGGCGCCAACCGCCGGCGTGCGTGGCTCCAAAACATGAGCTGAACGTGAGCTCGCCTGCCGACGGCTTCAACCTCCGAGTCACCTACGCCGACGTTACCGCCGCGGCCGAGCGCTTGGCCGGACGAGCGCGGCGCACGCCGGTGCTCACCTCGCGCCACGTGGACCAGCGCACAGGTGGCCAGGTGTTCTTCAAGTGCGAGAACTTCCAAAGAGCCGGAGCGTTCAAGTTCAGAGGCGCCTTCAACGCCCTGTCCCGGCTGGACGAGGACGCGCGCCGACGCGGCGTGCTCGCTTATTCGTCTGGGAATCACGCGCAGGCCGTCGCGCTGGCGGGGCAGCTACTGGGCGTGCCGGCGCTGATCGTCATGCCGCAGGACGCGCCACAGGTGAAGCTCGAGGCTACGCGCGGCTACGGCGCGCAGGTCATGCTGTACGACAAACACACCACGGTGCGTGAGGAGCTGTCGGAGAAAATCGCACGCGAGCGCGGACTGACCATCATTCCACCCTATGATCATCCCGACGTCGCGGCCGGTCAGGGCACCGCCGCCAAGGAGTTGATCGAGGAACTCGGGCAGCTCGATTACCTGTTCGTGCCCGTTGGCGGGGGCGGGCTCATATCCGGTTGCGCCATCGCTGCAAGCGCGCTCTCGCCTGGATGCCGAGTCATCGGCGTAGAGCCGGAAGCCGGGGACGACGCCACGCGCTCGTTCCACACCAAGACTCTGCAGACCTGCCACAACCCGGACACCATCGCGGACGGCGCGCGCACCCCTTACCTGGGCAAAGTAACCTTCCCTCTCGTGCTGCGCTATGTGCACGACATGGTGACCGTCAGCGACGCGCAGCTGGTTGCAGCGATGCTTTTTCTGTGGGAGAGGATGAAGATCGTCGTCGAGCCCACCGGCGCGCTGGGCGCAGCTGGCTTACTCGAGCGCAAGATCCCTGTCCCGCCAGGCGCGCGGGTGGGCGTGATCCTGTCGGGTGGCAATGTAGATCTGAGCCAGGTCTGCGAGTCGATCAAGCGCAAGTCGTGACTCGTCAGATCACAGGCTTGAGTCTATCGCTTTAGTACCGAGGCCCGGCGCGGTCTTGCCCGCGGGACCGAAGCCTCATCTCAATCTTCCCGCACCAGTCCGCGCCGTTTCAGCTCCTCGCGCAGCCGGGTCACCTCCTCGCGCAGGCGGCGGATGTCGGCATGCAGCTCTCGGCGCAGCTGCGCTTCCTCATCGTTGATCAAATGCGCCATGTCCTGCTTCACGTGCTGGATGTCCTGGTGCATCTGCCGACGCAACAGCTTTTCGTCCTCGCCGATGAAAAAGGCCGCGATGCTGGCCGTAACCAGCGAGAACATGGTCAACCCCACCAGCACGATGAGCACTGCGAACAGGCGAGATGCGGTATTGGTGGGGACGATGTCGCCATACCCCACCGTAGCGCCGGTCACAAAAGCCAGCCACAGTCCATCCGCGTAGCTGTGGACGGTCGGCTCCAGCCAATAGAAACCCGCTCCCGCCGCCATGAACGCGATCATCGCGAGGCCAAACACGTAGGGCAAGCCGCCCGGGCTGAACAGCGCACGCAGGGGCGCGGCCGCCCGGGTGAGCAGCATCGCCACCGTCGCCAGCCGCAGCAGCCGCGCGAGCGCCACCCATTCGGTCTCCGCGCCGGCGAGTGCCAAGGCGGCAGACAACACGATGAGAACATCGAGCCAGTTGTTCGACAAGTAACGCAGCTTCTGGTTGGACAGGTACACCATCCACACCAGCTCTCCGCTGAACGCGAGGAGGATTCCCCACTCCAGCATCCGTCCTATCGCGCGCAGGCGAACGTCGCTCGAGAAATCGGTGAAGTAGAGGGATATCACGGACACCAGGGCGATGCCGATCATCACCCCGTGCAGCCGCCGTTCCCAGGCGTAGGTTCGGGTGTGATCACCGGGCGGCACACCGCCGATACCCAGCAGCCGACGCATCACGCGCGTCACCACCGCTACTCTCCCGCTACCGTCATCCCGTCGACAAGGATCGAACCGCACTGGCGCGACCCGCGCACGACCGCGTCGGTGCCGACCGCCGCGATGGCCCGGAACATGTCCTTGAGGTTGCCGGCGATGGTGATCTCCTGCACCGGATAAGCGATCTCGCCGTTTTCCACCCAGAAACCCGCCGCACCGCGCGAGTAGTCGCCGGTAACCTGATTCACGCCCATGCCGAGCAGCTCCGTGACCAGCAGCCCCCGCCCCATCCTTTTCAGCAGCGTGGAAAAATCCTCGCCGGTGCTGTCCAGCAAGAGATTGTGGTTGCCGCCCGCGTTGCCGGTGGAAGGCATGCCCAGCTTGCGCCCCGAGTAGCTGCCCAGGAAGTAACCCTGTAGCACGCCGTGCTCGACGACGTCGCGGCGGTGTGTGGCTACCCCCTCGTCGTCGAACGGGCTGCTCGCCAGCCCGCGTTTGAGGTCCGGCACGTCGCGGATGGAGACCTGCGGCGAGAATACCTGCTGGCCCAGGCTATCGAGGAGAAACGAGGCTTTGCGGTACAGGCTGCCGCCGCTCACCGCAGCGACGAAATGCCCCAGGAGGCTCGAGGCGATCGGAGCCTCGAACAACACCGGCACCTGCATGGTCGCCAGTCTGCGTGCGCCCAAGCGCCGCACGCAGCGCTCGCCTGCATGCCGGCCCACCGCGCGCGCGTCCTCCAGATCCGCCGCCGCGCGCGCCTGAGCGTACCAGTCATCGCGCTGCATGCCGTCGCCCTCGCCCGCGATGACCGAGCACATGACGGTGTGGCGAGAGCCGGGATACCCGGACAGGAATCCGAGCGTGTTGCCGTAGGCGAAATGCGACTGCTGAGTGGAAACGGATGCGCCTTCCGAGTTCGTAATGCGCGGATCGACGGCGAGCGCCGCAGCTTCGCACTCGCGCGCCAGCTCGATGGCGCTTTCGACCGGCAGGGACCACGGATGGTACAAGTCCAGATCAGCGACGTCGCGTGCCAGCAGCGCCTCGTCGGCCAGCCCGGCCGCATCGTCGCTGGCGGTGAAACGGGCGATCGACAGCGCCGCTTCCACCGTCTCTCGCACCGCCTTGCGCGTGAAGTCCGACGTGCTGGCATGCCCGCGCCGGTGGTCGATATAGACGGTCACCCCCACGCCCTTGTCGCGGTTGTATTCGATGGTCTCCACATTGCCGCGGCGCACGGTCACGCTCTGGCCGAAGGCTTCGCTGACTTCGGTCTCGGCGGCGCTCGCCCCCTTGCTCATGGCGTGTTCGAGAACGTCGCGCGCGATGTCGCGGAGCTGATCCGAGCTGTGCGAAAATTCGCTGCCTGACACGGGAGAAATCCGCTGGTTGCTGGTGTTTGTTGCGGGCGCCGAGCCTGATGCGCTGACGGATTGGTATGATACCAGCGATGGCCGGCCCCACCGCACGCAAGCGGCCGCAAGCGACGACCGATCAGGCCACGATCAGCAAGACGCAGCGCAAGCGCGCGAGCCTTGCGCTACAGGCGCTGGGCGAAGAATTGACCCAGCTCAGCGAGCAGCGGTTGGCCGAGCTGCAGCTGCCCGAGCGCCTCCTCGACGCGGTGCTTGCTGCCCAGCGCATCAGCAAGTTCGGGGCGCTGCGCCGCCAGCTGCAATACATCGGCCGGCTGATGTACGAGGTGGACGCGGAACCGATCGCAGCCCAGCTGCGGTCTTGGAAGGCGGGGCCGCGCGCCGCGAAGGCGCACTTGCACCGGCTCGAATACTGGCGCGCGCGCCTGTTGCAGGACGAGACCGCGCTGAGCGAGCTGGCCGATGCCGTGCCCGGCTGCGACACCGAGAAGCTGCGCCAACTCGTGCACAGCGCCCGGCGCGAGCAGATCGAGGGCGGGCCGCCGCGCAGCTCGCGCTTGCTGTTCCGAGAGCTGCGGCGCATCCTGCCGCCCGATCCGGCAACGCCCGAGTAAGGGAAATTCCCGATAACCTGCATATCCGCGCTCGACCTTCCCGAGTACACGCCGGCGGCCGGCCCGGCTAGAATCCGTCTGGAAATGGGCGCGCAACAGATCAGGATCGGGCTGGTCTCCATCAGCGACCGGGCCTCCAAGGGCATTTACCAGGACGAAGGCATCCCGGCGCTGGAAGATTGGTTCCGGCGCGCACTTGCCACGCCTTGGGTTACGGTTACGCGGCTGATACCGGACGAGCGACCGGTCATCGAAGCTACGCTGCAGGAGCTCGCGGACCGCGAGAGTTGCAGCCTCGTGCTCACCACGGGTGGCACCGGCCCCGCACCGCGCGATGTTACGCCCGAGGCCACATTGGCAGTCGGTGACAGGGTAATGCCCGGCTTCGGCGAGCAGATGCGCCAGATCAGCCTGCACTACGTGCCCACCGCGATCCTCTCGCGCCAGGTTGCCGTGATCCGGGGCCACACGCTGATCATCAATCTGCCCGGGCAGCCCAAGTCCATCCGCGAGACGCTGGAGGGCGTGAAGGATGCGCAGGGGAAAGTAGTCGTGCACGGGATCTTTTCCGCCGTGCCCTATTGCATAGACCTTATCGGCGGTCCCTACGTCGAGACCGATGAAGCGGTGGTCAAGGCCTTCCGACCCAAATCCGCCGTGCGGCCCAAGCAACCGTGAGAGCCAACGTGAACGTCGAACTGCTTCCCACCATCGAGATCGAGACCGCGCCCAAGCCCGCCGCGAGCGTCATCTGGATGCATGGCCTGGGAGCCGATGGCAACGACTTCGTTCCTATCGTTCCGGAGCTGGGGTTGCGTGGGCTGGCGGTCCGCTTCGTGTTTCCCCACGCGCCGCTGCAGCCGGTCACGATCAACGGCGGCTACGTCATGCGTGCATGGTACGACATCGGCTACCAGGATCTGGCGTTGAAGGAGGACGAAAGAGGCGTGCGTGAGTCCCAGCACGCCGTCGAGGAGTTGATCGCGCGCGAGATCGCGCGCGGCATCCGTGCCGAGCGCGTGGTGCTCGCCGGCTTTTCGCAGGGTGGCGCTATTGCTCTGCAGTGCGCGCTGCGCTATCCCAAGCGCCTGGCCGGGATCATTGCACTGTCCACCTATCTGCCGCTTCCGCACACGGTGGAGAAAGAGCGCAGCCTGGCCAACCGAGAGGTTCCCGTGCTCATGGCGCACGGCATCGAAGATCCGATCGTTCCACTCAAGCTGGCGCAGGCCTCATGCTCCAAGCTGCTGACGCTCGGGTACCCGGTAGAGTGGCACGAGTACCAGATGCCGCACTCGGTGTGCGCCGAGGAGATCGAAGTGGTCGGGCGGTGGTTGAGGGCCAGAGTCGACGAGTAATCGGCTCAGGCGGCGCGCTGCATGACGCGGAACGTGGCCATGTCGAAATCTTCTCCCCCCTCGAGCAGTTCCTTGGGTACCAGCAGGTATTCTCGCTCGTAGGCGCGCATCTGCAGGCTCTGGCCGGGTGAGAAGGTGCCCATGCGCATGAGCAGGCTGAGCTCGCCCGTGCGGCTGCTCTCAGATTTGCTGGACGGCAACAGCACAGCGTCCTCACCGGGTGAGACGGCGGCGTTCCTTCCACCGGCCGGGAACAGCTTGACACGGGCTCCGCCTTTGGCCAGCGTCTGAATTCCCACGTAAGGTTGCTGGCCGCTACCACTGGTCAGACGCCGCACGATACCCACACCCCAGGCGGTGCCATCCTCCCGCTTGATCCCGAGCAGCGCACCGACCTTGAGCCAGTCGCCCTTGGATTGGGCTATGACGGCACCATAGCCGCCCTCGCTCTCGTTCTCGACCGTCCAGGTTTCGATGCTGTCGTGGGAGGACAGATCGGCGGACTCGCCGGAGACGATGGCCAGGATTTGATCGAAGTCGTGCACCACGTGGATGCGGGAGACCGAACGCCGTCGTTCGTCGGCGCGCGTGGGCGGAATCGGCGCCCAGTAACGCGCCAGGTGATGCAGCACCTCGGTCACCAGGCTCGGTTCATAGTTGCCCCCCAGGTTCAGGTCTGAAGGATAGGCGCCGGTGCTGGCGATGGTGGCAATGACCTTCTGCGCCACGTCCCCCGCCGTGCCGGGCCCGAAGTAACGCACCGTAGGCGTGACCCCCACCTTCGCCACCAGACGTGCCGGCGCACGCGCCACGGCCAGGTCGACGTGATAGTGGCAACCTTTCGCAAGCTGATTTTGCAGAACGAAGTATTCGGAGAACTGAGAAACGATGCGCTCGGCCACCTCGAACTGGCGCGGCAGCAGGCAATCGGTGGCAGACATGCTCAGCATCAACGCCTTGAGGTACTCGCGCTGCACCGCGGACTCGCCCCCCGGCCCTGGGTACACGGTGCAGGGTTTGAGCGGGAAGCCTCCCTGCTCGGCTCGCGCGTACAAGGCCCCCAGCCGGCCCCACAGGGTGGGATCGATCGGCCCGTAGCGGACCAGCAGCCATTTCAACTCAAGCGTCAGCGCGCGGATCGCGCGGCAGGTGATCGTTGGCGCGTGCGGCTTGAGCGCACCGCCGCCCGACACGCCGGGTAGGATCTTATCCAAGCAGAACTCGTAGGCAGCGCCGAGTTGACGCCAGAACTCGACCTGAGTACTCCAGATCCGCTGCTCTTGGAAGCGTGAACGCCGGTTCGCCGTGCTCAGGTACTCCTGCGCCAGTTTGCGCTGATCGGACTTTCCGGCGGCGTCGAGCTGATCGACGATCTCAAACACGCGCTGTGGCTTGAGCTCCTCCGAGCTGCGCGTGCGATCCAGCCAGAAGCTCAACTCCTCCAAAAGCTTGAACGGGTCACCCTCCGGCAGTTCGGCGAGAAATTCCCGGGCCGATTTGTCCTCGGCCATGGGGTGGTCGGATTTGTTTTTGTTCCATCCGAGCATCGTCGTCCCTTCGTGTTCGTGGTCGAGCCCGACCGCTCTTTGGCATCAGGGCCAGGCGACCGGGTAGGACCCTCGACCCAATCTCATCGGGATGAGGACCCGCCGCTCCCGCCAGCAAGTTTTGTTCCTTAGAGTGCGCCAGCAGCGACCTGGCGCGAGGGTCAGACCAGTCTGGGGGCCCGCGAGACGCCGCGCAGAGGCGTGCTGCTTAGATCACACCGTCGGCGCGCAGCCGCTCGATATCCCGGTCCGCGTAACCCAGGGCACGCAGCACTTCCCCGGTGTGCGCCCCCAGGGCGGGCCCCACCCAGCGTGTCGTGCCTGGCGTGTCCGAGAGCTTGGGCACGATGCCCGGTAACTTGAGCGCCGCGCCGTCGGACAGGCGATGCGTCTCGAGCATGCCGCGCGCCTGGTAGTGCACGTCGCGGACGATGTCGGCGACGTCGTAGATCTTGCCGCTTGGAACTTCTGCCGACGCGAGCACCTCCAGCACGCGCTCCAGATCGTGTTGCGCGCACCAGCCGCCGATAGCCTCGTCGAGTTCCTCGGTGCGCGTGACGCGGCCCTCGTTGCGCGCCAGAGCGGGATCGTTGGCCAAATCCTCGCGTCCGATCGCCGTCATCAGGCGCTTGAAGATGCTGTCGGCGTTGGCACCGATGACGATGTACTTGCCGTCACGCGTCACATAGGTATTGGACGGCACGATGCCCGGGAGCGACGCGCCGCTGCGCGAGCGGACAAATCCGAACATGTCGTACTCCGGCAGCAGGCTCTCCATCAGGCTGAACACGGCCTCATACAGCGCGACGTCCACAACCTGGCCGCGCCCGCCGTTGGCCGCGCGGGCGTGCAACGCCATCAAGGCACCGATGACACCGTACATGGCAGCGATGCTATCTCCCAGGCTGATGCCAGCGCGCACCGGCGGCCGGTCCGGGTAGCCGGTGACAAAACGGATCCCGCCCATCGCCTCGCCAATGGCACCGAAGCCGGGCTGGTCGCGATACGGACCGCTCTGGCCATAGCCCGACAGCCGCACCATGACCAGGCCTGGATTGCCGGCCGACAGCTGCTCGTAACCCAAGCCCCATTTCTCGAGCGCACCGGGGCGGAAGTTCTCCACCAGGATGTCGCAGTCCTGCGCCAGACGGCGGACGATCTCCTGCCCCTCGGGATGCTTGAGATTGATCGTGACCGACTTCTTGTTGCGGGACTGTACGAACCACCACAGAGAGGTGCCCTGGTACATCTTGCGCCAGGTGCGCAGCGGATCGCCTTCTCCGGGCGCCTCGATCTTGATCACCTCGGCACCGAACTCGGCGAGGATGCGCGTGCAGAAGGGACCGGCGATGAGTGTGCCGAGCTCGAGGACGCGCAGGCCTTGAAGGGGACCCATAAGCAAGAGCGCTTGGGACACGGTGTTTTTCGCCGATGCCAGAGCCACAAGCCCACGCATCTACCGAAGAGCCCGGTCTGCTTAATTTCTCCGGACCGCAGTCCCGCGCAATTCGAGTGGTGGGCAACTCACGGTTCGCGCATCGACCGCCGGATGTAACCGGTGACTGGATCGAACAGGTATTGCAACGGTGTGCGCGCGGCGGTCTTCACGAATACCTCCGCCGGCATGCCTGCCTGCAGCGCGAGATCCCCGGCCTGTCGCAGCGCCTCACGTGTAATCTTCACGTGCGCGACGTAGTAGGGCGCATTGTTGGAGCGTTCCGTGAGTCGGTCTGGGGAAACATAGATCAGCGCACCTGGCACCACCGGCGTGATCCGCTGCTTGAAGGAGGTCAGGCGGACGTCGGCCTCCGAGCCGGTGTGCACATAGTTGATATCTTCCGGCCGGACGTGGGCCTCGACGATCAGGTCAGGATCCTCGGGAACGATGTCGAGCAGCGGCTCCCTCGGCCCGATCGCCGCGCCGACTGTGGTGACCTTCAGGTCCACAACGGTACCCGAGAGCGGCGCTGCAATCAGTTGTCGCTCGGCGGCATCCTTGGACGGCCGCAGCCGTTCCTGCAGATCAAACACCTTGGTGGTGCTCTCCTTGAGCTCGTCTGTCGCCTGTTTCATACTATCGTTGCGCAAGGTCAAGATGCGAAGCTCTAGCTCCGACGCTCTTTGTCGTGCTTTGGCGAGATCCGCTTGGGCTTCGCCCTTCTTGGCCTCGTACTCCGCCACTGCGCGCTGCAAGCTCAGCAGGCGCGTCTTGGAGACGAATCCCTCCTTGGTCAGCGCTTCGTTGGCGGCGAGCTCCTCCTTCTGTAGGCGTATGGCATTGTCGTCGGCTTTCTGCTGCTCGACGAGCGCGACAACCTCCTCCTGTGTCTCATGGATCTGGCCGCGGAGCAGCTCGATCTGGCTGTTCAGCACCCCGCGGCGCACTGTGAATAGCGTAGTCTCCTTCCGAATCAGGTCGGCTACGCGCGGCTCGCCCTTGCGGATGGTGAGCTCTGTAGGAAAGGCAACCGCATCCGCAAGCGAACCCTCGGCAGTCAGGCGCGCATTACGCGCCAGCTCCGCATCGAGCTGAG
>Ga0335082_10002753_pt1 | contig 18992 bp, 13 predicted proteins | sample Lox_Sample_41_FD_206718 | JGI IMG/M metagenome (GOLD analysis project Ga0335082, IMG submission 206718) | Soil microbial communities from Loxahatchee National Wildlife Refuge, Florida, United States - Lox_Sample_4.1 | ecosystem: Environmental > Terrestrial > Soil > Wetlands | place: USA...
TAGCGTCCTTCTGACACGAGGAGACCGTGCAGGCCTTCAAATGCTCCCCATCGAGTCGAAGCGTCGGGAATGACAAGCAGACTTCTGAAAGCCTCCTCGGCACAGCGGGCGTGGTAACCGCCCACGGCCAGGGATCGGGCAGCCTGTAGGACGTCGCTCGCGGCGACTTGCGCCATCTCACCCCATCGGACTGTTCCGGGCGGCTGGTTCACGCATTCCAGCATTAAACGGAGCCGCCGTATTCGTGTGCTGTCCGGATCGAAGCGTATGAAGCGGTCGAACCATTGCGCCGCCTCGCTCGGCCGTCCTCCTCGAAGGGCGATTTCCGTCAGGTGATACAGCGGCGGAGCAAATCCAGTATCGCTCTGAACCGCTCGGCGAAAGGATGCTTCGGCCATGGAGTCGAGCGGCATGGCCACGCTGGGAATCAAATGATAGAACACCTCACCCAGCGCCATCTGCGCTTCCGCCCACTCAGGGTCGGCATACAAAGCCCGGGTCAGGCTTCCGACGGCACTATCCGCATCACCTTTGAGGTAAGCATTAAGCCCCACTGCGAGGCTTTGGTGTTTGAGCGGAAGCGTAGATCGATGTGCGAGTGCCACGCCAGCCAGAGCCAGTGCGGTCGAGTCTTGACCTTGCCAGCTGGCGGCCTGCGCACCTTTAAGCGCTGCGATAGCAAAGGCGGAATCCGCTTCCACTGCCCGCGTGTAGAAATCGAGCGCGTCTTGGAATCTCGACCTGCGGTATTCGTGCTCGCCCTGGATCCACAATGCGATCGCCCGGGGATCGCGCTGCGATAAGAAGGTCAAATCGATATGACGGCCAGGGTCGAGCAGCGCGGGCAAGAGCCGAGTGACTGCGATGAGGCCCAGCTGAAGGGGTGAGGCATTCGAGGTGCCACTGCTACTCTCCTGCGACAGCAATGAATCCCCCAACACGTCGTGCGCGCGGAGCACGACGCGTATCGATTCGCCCACGGCGAGCACGGATCCGCCGATGTAGTAGCGAGCCCCTCGGGCGCTACTGATCTGACGGGCCGCTCTTGTGGAGAGATCCGATATGTCGCGCCGTGACGCCGAGTCGAGCCACGTCCAGCCGTCGATCCACTTGAGCGGCTCGGTGTGCTCCAGGGCACTCCCGATCAATGTTGCGATGTCCTCACCCAGGCTGCTCGGCACGCCTCGACGGGCGGAAACCGTGAGTGGGAACACCACGACTTTGTTGCGATCGAGCGCCGGGAGACGGGCGCGTCCGAACCCCCAGGCGCCGATTCCAGCCACGAGCAGTACTGCGAGCGTGCCGATGGCGACCGTCGTACGCTGCCTGCGTCGCCGCCGTTGATCCTCGCCTGCCGCGAGTGCGTTGAGGAACTCATCCGCCGTTTGAAACCGCTCGTGAGGATTATCGGACAAGACTCGTTCGAGGATCTCGTGCACGCCTTTGGGGACGTCGCGGCTCCTTCTCGCGAGAGGGCCCGCGGAGATCGCGGACGGCGGTTGGCCGTTGAGCATCTCGAACAAGACGCAGCCCAACGAATAGAGATCGCTCCGAGCATCAGCCATGAGTCCGTAGGCTTGCTCGGGACTCATGTACGCCGGCGTGCCGACCCGAACGCCGGATTCCGTAATCCCACCTTCCTCCGCCTCGGCGATGGCGCGCGCGATGCCGAAGTCGGCGACGACGGCGTGCCCGGCGGACATCAGAATGTTCGCGGGCTTGATGTCCCGGTGGACGATCTTGCGTTCGTGCGCGTAGCCCAGCGCGCTCCCGACCTCGCGCGTAATCCGCATTGCCTCGGCGAGCGGAAGGCGCCCAGCGCGGGCAAGAAGGTCGCGCAACGTCTCGCCCTCCACGTACGGCATCACGTAATACAGCAGACCGTTGGCTTCTCCCGAATCGTGCAACGGCAGGATGTGCGGGTGTTGCAGGCGGGCGGCGATGTCAATTTCGCGCAGAAACCGTTCCGTCCGAACGGCGAGCGACAGCTCGGGAGCGAGGACCTTAATCGCTACGGTCCGCCCGAGTTTCTTGTCCTGCGCCAGATAGACGGTAGCGCTTCCGCCGTGGCCGATCTCGCGGTCGATGATGTATCGGTCGGCCAGGGCCTCGCGCAGGCCCTCCAACGTGTCGAGCAAGGCGGGTTCTAGGAGGCGGATAACGTATCTCCACGTTTCGAATGCCGCAAAATCGCGTGACCGCCATGCCCTTGGCGGCTTGAGTGCAATGCGGTTCAAACGGAAGATGAAGGCGAATGCGTCAGATCAGCGTCAGATCGTGATGCGCTGAACGGCAAATCGGAGGGAATAGCGCTCGAGGAGGCGGGAAATAGCTTCAACACATGCCGGACGCCCCATTTCCACGTCTGGAGCTCACCTGTCTCGGTCCGCCGAGCGCCCGCCTCGACGGCAAGGAGCCTCCGCCCGACGTGCTGTGGCGGCCTCGACTCGCCCTCTTGTGTTACCTCGCCCTCTCTCCTGACCGGGCGCGAACCCGGGACCACCTGCTCGGGCTCATCTGGCCCGAGGAGCCGGAGAAGAACGCGCGTAAATCCTTGAACCAGAGTCTCTACGGCCTCCGCGCCGTGCTCGGCCCCGATCGTCTGATCACCGAGGGCGAAACGGTCAGACTCAATGACGCGGGGCTCAGCGTCGATGCAATGGAATTCAGCAAGGCCATCGAGCGCGATCCGGCTCGTGCCGTCTCCCTCGTCCGCGGCGACTTCCTCGAAGGCTTCATTCTCGACGGCTCCTCCGCCTTCGACGAATGGGTCACGCTCGAACGGCAGCGCTGGCGCTCGCGCTCAGTCTCGGCCCTGGTCGCCTACGCCGAGTCGTTACTCGGCGCCTGCCGGTTTACCGAAGCAAGCGACCTCGCCCGCCGCGCCCTGGGACTCGAGCCGTACAGCGAACCCGCGATCCGGCTCGTGATGCGCGCCGCCGCTCTATCGGGTGATGGCGCGCGCGCGCTCGCGGCGTTTCACGATTTCGCAGCGCAGCTCAAGAAAGGGATTGGCGAAAAGCCGAGTCGCGACTTGAACGCGTTGGCCGAGCGGATCAGGCGGCAGGTGAGTCGCCCGGTCCACGCGACCGCCGCAGCCGAGCTGCCGCTCGTCGGCCGCCCCGACGTGCACGAGGCGGTCTTCTCGGAATTGCGGCTGGCATTGACCGCCGGTCCTCGAACGCTCGCCATTGCCGCGGCGCCGGGAATGGGCCGGAGCCGATTGCTGGCGGAATGCGCCAAGCGGCTCGCCCTCGAGGGAGCCACCGTCGCGCTCGCGCGCCCGCTCTCGAGCGATCACGACGCGCCACTCAGCACGCTGCGGCTGCTGCTGCGCGGCGGGCTCGCGGCCGCGCCAGGGCTTGTGGGAGCCGATCCGCACGCGTTGAACGTGCTCGCCGGGGTCGCACCGGAAATCGCCCCACGCGCCACCCCCCAACCGGCGCAAGACACCGCGCAAATCGCCGCCGCGCTCACCCGCGCGATCGCCGCGCTCGCCGAGGAGAGTCCAGTCGCGCTGCTGCTCGACGACGCACATCTCGCCGACGGAACCTCGCTTGAAGTGCTCCACAGCGCGATCGAACAGCTCGAGGCCGGCGCGGTGATCTTCGCGATCACGCTGCGCGACGAATCCGGCGCGGGTCCGAAGGCGCTACTGCGATTACGTGGGGAAATCGGCCGGGGACTCCAGGGGAAGAGCCTGCGGCTCGAGCCACTCGTCGAAGCGGACATTCGCGAGCTCGTGACCACGCTGGCCTCTTGGTGCTCCAACGATGTCGATCGTGATCGTCTCACGCGCCGCCTGACGTTCGAGACTGGCGGCAATCCATTCTATGCGGTGACGTTGCTGCACGGACTCGAGCGGCTCGCGACCTTCCGCGCCGATTTCGTCACCTGGCCTCCGCCCAACTCGACGATCGATTCACCGCTGCCGTTCTCGGTACCGGATCTCGTACGGGTGGCGATCGCTGCTCGCATCGGCGAGCTCGATCCGGACAGCCGGAGGGTACTCGAAATCGCCAGCATCGCGGGTCAGGCGCTCGATGTCGGCCTGATCGGCGTGTTGACGGAAGTGCCGCTACCGCAGGTGGAGGAACGGCTCGCCGCGGCCGAGCGACTGCACCTCGTCGTGTTCGACGGCCAGCGCTACAGCTTCGCGGCGCCGCTGATCAAGGAAGTCGTGCGCAGCGAATGCCTCACGTCCGGACAACGCCGGCGCCTGCGGGAACGAGCGATCGAAGCCCTCGCCGCGCGCGATGATCTGGCCTCGCAGGTGCTGCGGGTCGAGCTGCTCGCCGCGGTGCGACACGACAAAGCCACCGTGGAAAGCGCTATCGCTGTCGCCCATAGCGCGCTGGTCGCCCGCTCGAGCCGCTCGGTGCGCCGCGCGCTGGCCGCCGCAGAGCTGGCGGCGGGACTGGACGTCGAGTCGTACCGCGCGCAGCTCGACAGCATTCGTCACCAGCTCTCCTCCTGAAGACGAAGGCGGGCGAGATCCAGTGATCCCGCCCGCCACGTTCCGGTTTGCCCCGTTCACTGTTGCGAGATGGGGCACTCGAGGTCCCCATCGTCGGGGTCGAGCGTGCAGCCAACCTGGCTGCGAAGGCCCGTTGGGCTCGAGCAGGCGGCGATCGCAAGCAGCGTGGCGGCGAGCAGCAAGCGAGAGAGTTTCATAAGACCCCCTAAAGGCGTCGAGGAAAGACGTCGAGAAAAGACGTCAAGGACAAACGTCGAGGGAAACCGCACTAGAAGGCGTCCTGCGCGTCCGGGATCACGACCGGCGTCGAACAGATCTGATAGCCGGGAGCGGCTGCAGCGGTCTTGTCATAGACGCAGTCGGTTGCGGGACCAACCGGCTGATTGCAGGCGGCGATGCCAAGGACTGCGGTGGCGAGCAACAGGCGAACGATCGTCATATGGACCTCCTGCGTGGGTTGGTGCACCGGCAGATCCGGTAGCACGCGAGCCAAGCTAGGAGACCGAGACCACGTGGCAGTCACGTAAACGAGCGGTCGAATCAAGTGTCGCGGTGGGATCGAAGAACAAATGGGAGGCTCGCGCGAGCCTCCCATTTACCGTCCTCACCCCCCTGAACTCGAAGCGCTACCGCGTCGCGTACAGCTCGAGACTGTCCAGCCGCGCTTGGTCCCGGCTGAACTTCGTGTACGCCCGAGACAGATCCAGCTCGAGGTTCGCGAGGACGCGCGGAGGTCCACCCAACGTGAACACGCGATCCCAGTAGTCGGGTCCGAGCGGAAAGCCCCACCCCGTTGCCATCGCCCCACGCTGCCGCTCGATCAAATCCTCCAGGTGCTGGATCTTCACACGGTCAGCGAGTACCGCGTCGCGCGCCGCGGCGATGCGCACGGCCAGCGTGGGCTTTAGCGTCGCGGCCTGCGCTTCCTTCTGCGCAAACACGGTGGACGGGGTCACGGCAATCGAGGCGATCACGCCAAGAGTGATGAGAATCGAGCGAGTGAACATGGGCTCCTCCTTCGCGGGGCGCTCTGGCAACGCGCTGTTTCGTCCGCCGTATTTCGGCAGGCTCGCGAGCGAAGCTAGGCGTCATGGCTCACGGAGCAGTCACGGAGCGCGGGAGTGGAGTCAAGTTGAAGCAGGAGCTTCGGATACCCGTCTCCCTTGACGCTCGAATCGAGACATGGTCTCGTTCAGGGAATGAACATCATCGAGAACGAATCCGACCTGCGCGAACTGCTGGAAGGCTCCTTCTCCGACGTGCACATCACGTTGGTCAGCATCATTCAGGGTGCTGCGCTTGCCCTGCTGGCGACGGAAATCAAGGACTTCTACTACGTGGAGGGAACGATTCGCTGCTTGCCGCCGGCCGCTGCCCTTTGTAAGTCGGCCGGTGCTCACCTCGGCCTTGCCCTGGGATTGTTCTGTGTCATTGTCCTGTACTGGAACGAATACAGAATGGGAATCACGATCTACAATTGGATTCCCACGCTGCGGGACTGCCTCATTCCGTTTGGACTGGGCGCGCTCGAGATCGGAGCGATCCTGACATTCGGTGGCCCGATCTGGATCCCCATCGCGCATCTTGCCGCGCTGAACCTGCTCGCCGTCTTCGCATTCTTGAACATGTACCACAAGGCGGAGGCAAGCGGGCTCAACAGCTTTGTGCTGGGGCTCACTGGGCGGTCCAAACCGGCGAATATCGGGTACGCCATCGCCTCATCGCTCGCGTTACTCACGAGCGTCGCTGTGAGTCAGTTCGAGATCCACGACGGACCGAAAGGCGACGCGGTAATGGTGATCTGCCTGCTGATCGTGTGCGCCAGCCATTTCGTCCGGCAGCATAAGCAATGGGAAGTCGTCAAACAAGTCGGGTCCCGAGGGTCCTCGCTCCATGCGTATGCTCACGTGGGGCATCGTTAACAGACTTCTGCCATGCCAGCGCAATTGCAAGCGGGCGTGGTGCGGCTGCGTCTGACCCAGGACAATTCCCGATAAATGGCTGCGCCAGCTCGCGATGTACGATGAAATCGCTACGCCCGCGAACAGTCTTTGGTGTGCTGCGCCCGCATGAGAACGCACACGGACCGCGAGCTACGCATGCTGGTGGCGCGGAGCTCCGTGTCCTCGCCCCCCGGACATCGCGCACCGCTGGATCTCGCGGGTGCCAATCTCGAGATGGCCAACATCCCCCATATCGACTTCGCAGGTGCCAACCTGAAGGGTGCCAACCTTCGAGGCGCGATGCTGTGGGGCGCGCTGCTGGACGATGCCTGCCTCGATGATGCCGATCTCACCTGCGCCGATCTCACGTGGAGTTCGTTGTGCGGCTGCAGCATGAAGGGCACGCTCTTGGTGGAGGCTGACCTGGACGAAGCACTGGTTGACGGCCTGTGGGACGCGGTAACCGCGGGGGCGGACATGATCACCATCAATCCCTGCGGGCCTCCCTTCCGGAAGTTCAGGAGTGCTCAGGAATCGAATGCGTCGGAGCACGTGTCCCGCAAGAACCGTGATGACGCCTTGTTGAGGGCGCACGTGCAGACGGCGCCGTTCTCCTTGCGGAAGCGTGGCGCAGCAGGGTTCCGGCTCAGCAATCCGGGGTCGACCATCAATGCGGATGCATACCGTGTATACAAGGCTACGCAGCTCGAAGAGGCCCGAAGTCGTGTCTTGAACGACGCTGACTTGCAGGAGTTGCTGCACTGGAGCGCCTCGATCGGCCGGCCTTTGAATCTGCGGGGCTGTAACCTCTCCGGAGCCAACCTCCGACACGCGTCACTTCGCGGCGCTTGCCTGGCATTCACCAACGCCACCGGTGCGGACGTTCGTGGCGCGGATCTCACCGGGGCGAACCTTGAGGACTCCCGCGGTTGGGAGAGATCCTAGTGGAAGCTCTGGTGAAGCATCCGAGCTCACGAACGTCCATCAGCACACTGAGGGTTTTTTGAGCGCCGGCGCGTCGCACGCCACCGAAGCTGACCGGTTTCGTGGTTGCCTGCTGGGACTCGCGACGGGCGACGCGCTGGGAACGACACTCGAGTTTCGGCGCCGCGATTCGTATTCTCCGCTGACCGACATGGTGGGTGGGGGACCATTCAACCTCCAGCCAGGCGAATGGACCGATGACACGTCCATGGCCCTCTGTCTGGCAACGAGTCTGGTTAGTCAGCCGGGTTTCGATGCGAGTGACCAGATGAAACGCTACTGTAATTGGGCTGACAGCGGCTATCTGAGCAGTAACGGACGTTGTTTCGATATCGGCAACACCATTCGCCGAGCGCTGGGGGTATATCGCTCCACTGGAGAGCCCTTTGCAGGGCCCGTCGAGCCGAATGCGGCGGGAAACGGTTCCTTAATGCGTCTCGCGCCGGTCGTCATGTTCTTTTATCCGAGGCGCGACCTCATTCTCCATTTCGCCCGAGAGAGCTCGCGGACCACACATGGCGCAGGTGAATGCGTGGAAGCCTGTCAACTGTTTGCGGCGTTCCTCACCCGCGCGCTCGGGGGCGATGCCCGGCAGGGCATTCTGTCGCCAGTCCCGATCCGTTTCACCAGTCCTCGCATTCAGGAGATCGCAGACCTCGAGTTCCTGGGAAGAGAGCGCTCAGAAATTCGGAGCTCCGGATACGTGGTTCACTGTCTGGAAGCGGCGCTTTGGTGCTTCAGCCGGACGACATCATTCGCTGATGCAGTGCTGCTCGCGGCGAATCTCGGGGATGATGCCGATACGACGGCGGCGGTGTGCGGTCAACTCGCGGGAGCGCATTACGGCGCGTCGGCAATTCCGGATAGGTGGCTGCGCCAGCTCGCGATGTACGATGCAATCGCTACGCTCGCGAACAGTCTTTGGTGTGCTGCGCCTCTATGAGAACGCACACGGACCGCGAGCTACGCATGCTGGTGGCGCGGAGCTCCGTGTCCTCGCCTCCCGGACATCGCCCACCGCTGGATCTCGCGGGTGCGAATCTTGAGATGGCCAACATCCCCCATATCGACTTCGCAGGTGCCAACCTGAATGGTGCCAACCTTCGAGGCGCGATGTTGTGGGGTGCGCTGCTGGACGATGCCTGCCTTGATGATGCCGATCTCACCTGCGCTGATCTCACGTGGAGTTCGTTGTGCGGCTGCAGCGTGAAGGGCACGCTCTTGGTGGAGGCTGACTTGGACGAAGCACTGGTTGATGGCCTTGGGGACGCGGTAACCGCCGGGGCGGCCATGATCACCATCAATCCCTGCGGGCCGGCCTTCCGGAAGTTCAGGAGTGCTCACGCATCGAATGCGTCGGAGGACGTGTCCCGCAAGAGCCGTGATGACGCCTTGTTGAAGGCGCACGTGCAGGCGGCGCCGCTCTCCTTGCGGAAGCGTGGCGCAGCAGGGTTCCGGCTCAGCAATCCGGGGTCTACCATCAATGCGGATGCATACCTATACAAGGCTAAGCGGCTCGAAGAGGCCCGAAGTCGTGTCTTGAACGACGCCGACTTGCAGGAGTTGCTGCACTGGAGCGCCTCGACCGGCCGGCCTTTGAATCTGCGGGGCTGTAACCTCTCCGGAGCCAACCTCCGAGACGCGTCACTTCGCGGCGCTTGCCTGGCATTCACCAACGCCACCGGCGCGGACGTTCGTGGCGCGGATCTCACCGGGGCGAACCTTGAGGACTCCCGCGGTTGGGAGAGGCCCTGATGGAAGATCTGGTAGGCGGGAGCGCAGGGAGCCACATGTTCCAATGAGCTTCTGGAGCCGGATGGCGACGCGCAAGCGCCTAACCGCGCTGCCAACGAACCCCGCTCACCTTTCGATGCCGGGGTGGGACCTCGTGAGCCACGAGCCCCTACCCGCGTACTGGCGTGACGCAGTTGGGGATGTCGCGAGCCTCACTCTCGCCCCCCGCGATGCTGCGTTCCCATCGTTGTCCGACACAGGCAAGTTGCAGGAGTACTGTCGACGTGTTGCCCAGCTTCAAGGAGCGGGGCTGATCGAGGTAGCGACGCTGATTGGCGCCGAAGGCCCATGTGTCAGGTACATCTACAAGCGTGTCGGGACACCGGCTTTGACGTTCTTCGGCGTTGCGACCACTCCCATTCCGGGCCACAGGTGGGTATGGATGGTCGTCGCGTACGAACGTGGTGTGACAGGCATCCGAGAAGCATTCGTGACCGACAAATTGCTCGAGGTCGGCGAGCTGACCGTAGAATCCTACGAAGCATCGTGGGCTCAAGATCCTTACAGTCCCTCGTACCAGGGCGTCGATCGCGTGACGCTTCGCAATTGCTCGGACGCACCGGAGTACGATGCCGCTTTTCCTGACCATCCGTTAACAAAGGTGCGGCGTGAACTGCGTCGTCTACCTACCATTACGCTCGCGTCAGTGGCCGTCGCCTAACAAGCGACTCGAGGCGATTACCTACCATGGTCGCGCTGCGTGCCACGTTTCAGGAATATTCGGGTTCTGAAACCTGCGGCGCTTAACTCAGCATGACGCCTGGGTAGGAGTCAGAAGGTGGTCGTCATCCCCGCGAGTACACGCCGGCCGTTCACCGAGCCGCCGTAGATCTCGAAGTGGGGCTGATCGAGGATGTTCGTACCGTATGCGTATACTCGCAGGCGCGGAGTGATGCGGTAGCCTGCTTGCAGGTTGACGATCTGACTCGCCGGAATGTTCCCGTCGTACACTCCGCTCGTCCAGTGGTATGACTCGACGATGCGCGCATCGACCCCGAACGTGAGCCCATGGCGGTCCGCATAGTCGAGCGAGACGCTGCCCTTGTGGTGCGGCGTGTTCGCCGAGAGCACATTGCCTACGATGTTGTTCTGGACCGCGAAGTCATACCACGTGTAGCTCACGCCGAGGGACAGCGTCCGGGTCAGCGCCACACTGCTCCCCAGCTCGATCCCCCACTCGTCCACCACGCCGGCGTTGCCGAAGGAAAGGACGATCGCGGTCGTATCGTTCGGCAGGCGTGTCAGGCCGGCTTGGACCAGGGGGCCTTTGGCGGCGAGCGCCGCGTAGGCGGCGTCCTCGACTTCCTCGCGCCGGTTCGCGGGGACCTCCAGCGGCGCCGTCCACGGCTGATAATTCGAGTTGATTCCCGTCGTGCCCGCCGGCAGTAGGGGGGTGGTGAAGTCGCTGTTGTGGGCGACGTACGCATCCAGGGAGACGAACGCGCGCCAGCCGAACTGGCCCTTGTAGCCAACCTCGTAGCTCATCATGGTCTGCGGTCGCAGCCCGGTATTGCCGAGCGACGTTTCCGCTACGGCAGCGGAGTTCGTGAACAGCGTGCCGATGGGGACCGCCGCGAGCGCCGGACCAACGCTCGGGTCGGCACGCAGCTTGGCCTCGATCGCCGTCAGGTTTTGCACCCCAGGGCCCGCGGGGGACGCCGCGAAGAGGTTGTTCAGACTCGGGGTGAGGAACCCGCGGCCGACAGTGAATCGCACTGCGTGATTCTTCGACATGCTATAGACGAGCGCACCCTTGGGCGACACCTGGGCCGTGTAGAGATTGCTGTTGTCCCAGCGTGCCGCGCCGATCAAGCGCACGCGACCGATGCGGTACTCGAGCTGCCCAAACGCGCCATAGTACTGATCGTTACGGTCATCGTATGCCGCACTCAGAATGGTTCCCTGCGTGTTGACCGCGTTGTTCTGCACCGACGCGCCGACCACGACGCGCCCAACGCCCCCGTCAAACGTGCGGCTGGCACGCCCCTCGAGATGCAAGGCTGCCTCGCTGTTCTGCTGTGGCGTGCCTGAGTTCAGGCGGACCGCACCTTGCGGGTACGAGAGCCCCGTATACCAGGCGGAGAGGCCGTTGCCCTGGCGGTCCCACGCGAGCCGCGCCCATGGCCGGGCGACCGCGTAATTCTGGTTCCGACCATTGTTGATGATGTTCACTTGGTTGTTCGACTGTGCCGTCCCACCCTCGAGCGTGACGATGGAACCGTTCGCCGCGTAGTAGTCGGCGCGGGCGGACCCCTGCGCCGACGACAATGGCTCGGCTGTACCGAGCGCCGCATGGGTGAGGGAGTCGCGAGTCTGCCCATTAAGTGGGATTGAATCGGGACCGGCGGTTCCGGGACACGTGGGAGGTATGTCCGTCGCTGGGGCATATTCCTGTTTCCAGTCCGAGCAGGCAGTCCGGGATCGCGACCAGTCGTCGCTGCGGCTGTAGCCGACGTTGATGCGATAGCCGAGTCGGCCGTGGTAAAGGACCCCGGCCTGTCGCAGATCGACCCGGGCGGTGCGAAGTTCACCGCCGCCGAGCGTGAGCTTCGTCCCCACGATGTCGCGGGCCGCCGGCGTGACGATGTTGATGACGCCGTTGAACGCGTTTGGCCCATATAACGCCGAGCCCGGCCCCCGCATCACCTCGATCCGCCCCAAGTCCTCGAGCGGCTCAGACAAAGCGCTCCAGAATTGGCGGATTACCCCCAAGGTCGCCACATCGCGGCCATCCTGCAGCACGAGCACGTTGCGGTTCAAGGGCTTGTTGAATCCGCGCGCGTTGACGTTGAAATCATTGATGCCGTTTTGCACGACATCGATGCCCGGCACCCGCGCCAAGGCAACCGGAATCTGTCCTGTGACCGATGCCGGCTCGCCGGTGGTAGGCTGCACCACGCTCACGGCCGCAGGGGCGTCGATCATGCGATCGGGCGCGCGCGACGCAGCTTCCACGACGACGGTCCCCAACTCGATCGGCTGGGCTTGGAGCACAGCGTTCACGGTGAATGTGCTGGAGGAGACCTCGATGGCCACCTCGCGCGGTGCGTAGCCGATACGACGAAATTCGAAGACCTGGGGACCGAGCGGCACGCGCGGCAACGTGTATCGCCCGGTGGCGCTGGTCGCGATGGAGAGGCTTGAGCCCGTGAGGGAAACGAGAACGCCCATCAGCGGCTGGTGGTCGGCACTGGTTACGACGCCGCTCACGACCGCCGTCTGCCCCTGACCGGAGGCCCGCACAGCGGTCAGTGTGAGGCTGGCGCAGGCCATCGGGATCGCCGCGAGTCGCCGCCGAGTCCGGATGGGGCTTCCCAGGTAAGCGCTCCTTGAGTGGTGCGTCACATTCCGGCACACCCCGGTCTGCTACACCGACGGCGCATCATCTTGCGCGTTACGGGACCCCGGCGCAAGAGAAGCTGCCCGCGGGCACGGCTATTCACGAGGTGATGGCTATCGACTTAGCGTGGACTCCGAACCAGCTGCACCGGCCCCAGATAATGGTCGAGCCAGTCCAGTGTTTCCCGCATGAGCTGCGCACGCGGAACGAGGTGCGCACCCTGAACCACTACGTGGCGCTTCTGTTCCGCCGGGGTGCCGAGCAGACGAAAGAACGGGACGGCGGAGGTCCCCAGTGGGTAATGGTAGTCGTATTGGCCGCTCAGGAGTAAAGTCGGGATCGTCACGCGAGAGATATAATTGACAACATCGACCTCCGGTTGCGGCCGTTGCACCCGCAGCCCCGCCAGGTTCAGCACGGCGACGCGCACCCGGGGCTCGGTCGCGAGCATGATCGGGGCCATCTGCCCACCCAGACTCTGGCCGAAATACGCGACCTTGCGACTGTCGAGCTCGGGCCGGGACGCCGCGTAGTCGATAGCGCGCTTCACGTCCTTGGCCCACATGATCACGATATCCCGATAGGCATGAGTCATGTCGGGGATGAGATAGTCGAGCCCTCCCGGGTTGTCTTCGTCACGTCTTTCATACATCCCCTTGTAAATCGGGTACACGACGGCGCGCCCGCTCTTGATGAGGAAATCGATCATCGTCGTGTACCGTTGGTCATATGTCCGCTGGAACAGCGCATTAGAACCTGGAAAAAACACGACCGTCTGAAACGGCGGCTGCGCATGGCGTGGAAGAAAGAGAATTGCCCCCATCCGCTCCTTTCCGTAGGCCGCGGTAAACGAGACGTGCTCTTCGATCCAGTCGGGCCCGCTCGAATCGACGGATTGCACGACAGGGTCGAGCGGAAGGGAATCGTACTGCAGCAGGCGCCGGTAATAGCCGAACACTTCGTTGTTGACAGGCGTTTCGGCCATGAAGTCGCGCACTTGCAGGCGCAGCGGTCGGGCGGCCGCTCCAGGGTCCGGCGGATCGAGATAGCGGACAAGGCGTAACCCGTTCGTCGCAGACCGATCCCAAGGCGATTGGGCGAACGGCTGGTTGAAATTGTACTCCGCGTCGTTCCAGCCCCCACCAAGGATGTAGCGCTGACCCGCGCTCTCATTGCTGCACCATTCGCGCACGTTGCCGGCCATGTCATACGTGCCGGGATCGCTCAGACCCTGGTAGGTGCCGGCGCGCGCGGGACCCTGCTGACCGAAATTGCTGTGCGGCACGATCCAGGCACCCGCCCTCGGATTGGCGGCCTTGAACCAGTGATAAACCGTGGGGAGGGACTTGCCTGCAAACCGGGCATACGCGGCCGCCTCGTACCAGCTGAGACCACCGACCGGCAGGTCACCTTGACCGGGAGGGTAGTCGCCGGCCTCCCAGGTTGCCGGGCCCGGCCGGCCGGTGCGATCGACGAACCGCCGGAGGGCGTCGTCGCGCAGTACCTGCCGGCCATCGCGCACGAAGGGCTCCTGCCAATAGCGGGAGTTTCGATACCCGCCGGCGAGGACGAACTGTTGATATTCGCGGTTCGTCACCTCGTACTTGTCGATGAGGAACTCCCCCAACATCGCGGGCTGCATGTGGGCGAGATCGCTGTGCAAGGCGTATAATCCGCCGCCTGACACGCGGACCATTCCCGCGGGCAACACGCCGCGCGGGAACAAGCGGAAGTCGGTACTCGTGGCCCACCCGGGCCGGAAATTGCGCCCCTCTCCGACATTGTAGAACGCGATTTCGAGCGTGTCATATCCCGGCTTTACGAAGCGAAGCCGGAAGTCACCCTCAGGCAGCCAGATCTGCTGGACGGGAGTCGAACCCAGAGACTCCCATTGATGATCCGCGGTGTATGTGTTCCGGTACAGGGTCGCGCCCGGTGGATTGGAGGGGATGCTCACTTTCCAGGCAAACCGGGGCCATAGAGACTCGAGGATCGAGTCGTCTGGAAGGATGGTGGCTGCCCGCCGCGCGATCCTCCACGCGGAATCCGTCTGGCCATCTTCGGCGAGCCGTTCAATGAGCGGAATCGCGACTTCGTGAACCCAATGGGCGTCGTACCGCGCAGCACTAGTGGCTCGGCGTCGGACCGAGAGCCATCCTGAGACGACGAGCACCCCCAGTGCGGCGATCGTTGCGGCTCTCTTCCACCCACGCCGCTCGCCTCTCGCGGCTGCGCTCGCAGGTTCAGCAGACAAGGCCGCAATGAGCGCGCCCGCATCGGCGAACCGGTCCACCGGCGCTTTCGCGAGCGCTTTCACTACAACCTTCTGCACCACCTCGGGCATGCCGGGACGAGCCGCCGTCAAACTGGGAACAGGATCGAGCGCGTGGCGCGCGAGCACCTCCTGTGCCGTCACGCCCGTGAAGGGTGCCCGCCCGGCAAGCATCTCGTACAGCACGCAGCCCAGGCTGTAGATGTCGCTGCGCTGATCGATCTCGCTCCTGCCCGTCGCCTGTTCGGGACTCATGTAGGCCGGCGTTCCCACCGCCACCCCGGTTTCGGTCACCGTCTGCCCACCTGCCACCGTCAGCGCGCGCGCGATTCCGAAATCCGCGACGATCGCTTCGCCGCTGTTGTCGAGCAAGATGTTCTCGGGCTTGATATCACGATGCACCACCCCGTGCTCGTGCGCATGGCCCAACGCCGCCGCCACGTCGCGGGTGATGCGGAGTGCATCTTCGAGGGGTAGCTGCGTTTCCCGATCGAGGCGCTCCCGCAGCGATTTGCCTTTGATGTACGGCATGACATAGTAGAGCACGCTGTCGACTGAGCCCGAGTCGTGGAGTGGCAGGATGTGGGGATGGGTGAGCTTCGCGGCGATCTGAATCTCGCGCAGAAATCGTTCACTGCGCACGCCCTGCGCGAGCTCCGGAATGATCACCTTGAGCGCGACCGGCCGGTCGTGCTTCTCGTCGTGGGCGAGAAAGACCACGGCATTCCCGCCGCGCCCGATCTCGCGTTCGAGCGTGTAGCGGCCAGCGAGAGCGGTGGCCAAGTCTTGCGGCACGGAGAGCATCGAGAGACGATAGGGCTCGGCGTGAGACCGAGCAAGCGAGTAGCGTCGAGCGCTCGAAGGTGGTGCTTCGCGTCCTTGCCGCTTCGTCGGTGGCGGGTAGGTTCAACGCTTCCTCCGCGCTCGCGCCAAAAGTCAGGAGAAAACGTGTATGGCACTCAGTGACCTGCTCACGACGGCCATCCGCCCGGAACCCGGACCGAAGCCACGAGACGACGAGCTCGATCTCTTCGGTGTAACCCACCCTGGAAAAGTTCGCGCGCAGAATCAGGATCATTTTCTCGTTTGTACCGTGCATCAACAGGTCGTGGTGCATGGGACCAGCCTTCCCGAAGCCGATACGCTGCCCCTTCGAAGCCAGCGTCTCGCGACCCTCATGCTCGTGGCGGACGGCGTCGGCGGCGGATGGGGAGGGCAGGAGGCCAGTCAGCTCGCGGTCGAGACGATAACCGGGTACGTCGCTTCGACGATGCGCTCCTTCCATTCCGCCGGCCGCCAGAACGAGCACGAGTTCTTCGAGGCATTGAAGGCCGCGGCACACGAAGCGCATGACGCCGTGCGCGGTAAGTCGGGGAATGGTTCCAGCGGGAATTCCATGGCGACGACTTTGACACTCGCGTTGTTCGTATGGCCGCGGATGTACGTGCTCCAGGTCGGCGACAGCCGATGCTACTACTACGTCGACGGCCAGCTGCGGCAGGTGACTCGGGACCAGACGGTCGCGCAGGCGCTGGTCGATCGGGGCGTGATACCCGCTGCGGAGGCCGCAGAGTCCCCATATCGCAACGTGCTCGCCAGCTCCATTGGTGGGGGGCAGTCGACCCCCGAGGTGACACAGATCGAGCTCGTCCGGAGCGGCGGCCCCGTGGCCGTGTTGTGCAGTGACGGGCTCACGAGACACGTCTCCGACGACGAGATCGCGCGCACGATACGGTCCATGCGATCCTCGGAGCAGGCATGTCGTAGTCTGCTCGACCTGGCATTGGAAAGAGGCGGGACGGATAACATAACCGTACTGGTGGCGCGACTCCGCGATTGAGTCTATTCGGCCCGCGTCAGCTTCTCGAAGAATCGCTCCATGGCCGGCCATTGGGCGGATACATCGCGGTAACCGAGCTCCATGAGCGGTCCCGTGTGGGTCGGATGGAATAGCAAGTGACCCAGGAATTCGGCTGCTTCCTTCCGCTGGCCGCCGAGCGCACGGACCACCCAGCGAATCGGGGTGGGGAGCAGCCGTGTCTGGCCGACCGCCAGGCTATCGAGCTCTCGCGAGGGGCGAATCATGAGCAGCTCGACAGGATGCAAACCTCCGGGTTGCGGCGCCCCGGGGGGGATGCCAGCGAGAGTCCGGTTCACGCGCTCGAGTCGCTCGGCATCGGCTTCGAGAGCGTCGAGGAAAATGGCGCGGAACACGAGTCCCAGCACCTGGGCGGCGCTGGGATATCGAGCAACGGCCGGCTGTGTGGGATGAGCGACAGGTGGTCCGATCGCCACAATGGCCCGCGCGCCCAAATGGAGCGCCGGGGCGAGCGGCGCCAGATGGCTGATGCTCCCGTCCCCATAGAACTCACCATCGACGCAGATGGCGGGGAAGACGATCGGCAGCGCCGCTGACGCCATGATGTGGTCGATCGTCAACGACACCGCGACTGAAACGCGCTGAGCTCGTTCCCACATTGGAGTTCCGGCGGGCGCGTGTACGAAGGTCACCGAACGGCCTGTGGTATACGATGTCGCGCTCAGCGCCGCGGCGCGCAGCCGTCCGGTGGCAATGTTCGAATCGATTCCTTCGATGCGTATCGTCTCTCGCAGGAACTCCCGAAGCGGCGCGGTGTCGACTAGTCCGTGCAGCGTCTTCCGCGAGCGTCGGCCGACCACGCCACGCGTGATGTTCGACAAGACCGCTCTGATCAACGTCCCAGTGTGAACGTCGTAGATCCGCTCCGCCGTGAGCGTCGTCCACCGTTGACGCAGCTGCTCTACCGCCGTGGAGAAGTCGCCGAGGTGGGCGGCTAGGAACGCCGTATTGATGGCGCCGGCGGACACGCCGGTGAGGATGGGAAATTCCAGCCCCGGGAGTCGTTCAGCGAGACCCTGCAGTACGCCAACCTGATACGCGGCCCGCGCGCCGCCCCCCGAAAGCGCCAGTGCGATTCGCGATGAATAGCGCCAAGTCCCGGGCGGACGCTCGCCCGGCAAGGTCGGCACCAGAGCGTGAGGGGTCGAGACGGAACGAATCGGAGTCACGAACGTTCAGGGAAACGTGTCGTGGAACTGGGGCGCGACATTCGGAGCGGCTGTTCCACGCAGTGTCGAGAGATACTGCGCGATTTCTTCGATCTCCTGGTGCGCCAGTTTCGGCGGGGCGAAGGAGAGCATGATCGTCTGGCGGTGGAACCGGCTCGGTTCCTCGATAAAGCTGTGCATCCATGCCGTGGAATGCTCGAGGCCGATTGCACTGAGATCAGGACCGATCTGTCCGCCCTGTCCCTGCACCGTGTGGCAGCTCGAGCATTTCGCGCGAAACAGCGCCCGCCCCGCGCGCTGGGTTCCCGTCAATGCTTCGGGAGTCGCTGTTTCATTCGACCGATGCGCGACTGAAGAACCGAGGAGGAGCCCTCCGCCGCCGAGCAACAGGACGAGACTGCCGAGCGCCACAGGACGGCGGCGGAGATTGCGTGTGCTGCTCGTATCAAAGAAGGGTAGCGCAAGCAAGGTGAGGACGAGTGCTGCTGGAACGCCGATCGATATGACCGCCTCGATCCGACCCGGCACCAACTTCATCAGCTGATACAGGGGAAGAAAGTACCACTCAGGCCGGGGCACATACGACGTGTCGCTGGGATCCGCGGGAGGCTCGAGCCCAGCCCCAACAGTGCCTCCCAGCACGACGATCGCAAGTGCGACGGCAAGGGCCGCGGTCGCGGCCGGCGCCAGGAAATCCGGCCAAAGCGTTCGTGTAGTGGTTTCGCCCGCTTCATACGTCGTGCGGTAGAACTCGGCATAACTCGCATCACCGGTTCGCTCGGGCGCCGCCGCTTCAAGATTTACGGTCGGAGGCAGGAGTCCGTGGTAGAGGACGAGTGCGACATGGACGAGGAGCAGCGTGACGACGATCGCCGGAAACCAGAGGACGTGGAGCGCGAAGAATCGCGTGAGCGTCCCGGCTCCGATTGCCGGCCCCTCACGTAACAAGGTTTGCAGCGAACCTCCGACAATGGGGGTCGCGCCCGCAATGCTCGTCCCCACGACAGTGGCCCAATACGCGCGCTGGTCCCACGGAAGGAGATAACCGGTGAAGGCGAACCCCATCACCACCACGAACAACCCCACGCCTACGAGCCAATTGGCCTCGCGGGGGTATTTGTAGGCGCCGATAGC
>Ga0335082_10002754_pt1 | contig 18984 bp, 16 predicted proteins | sample Lox_Sample_41_FD_206718 | JGI IMG/M metagenome (GOLD analysis project Ga0335082, IMG submission 206718) | Soil microbial communities from Loxahatchee National Wildlife Refuge, Florida, United States - Lox_Sample_4.1 | ecosystem: Environmental > Terrestrial > Soil > Wetlands | place: USA...
GGGACTTCGCCGGTCGATGTCCGTTCCCCTCAGCCTCTGCCTGATCCACGCGCCCCTCCCGGTCGGCCGGGACGTTACCGGAGCGCGCGGTCGGGCACCAAGTCGTTCTGTGGTCGGGTCGTCGGGGGTCCGGGCCCAGCCCGATGCCTCGACCCGTCCGGGCGGAACCACAGGACCCGGCCGCCCGTGCGCTCGATCCGCCACCCGTGCTCGTGGACCAGGCGGTGGTGGAAGGTGCAAACGAGCGCCAGGTTGTCCAGATCGGTCGGTCCGCCACTGGCCCACCAGCGGATGTGGTGTGCGTGGGTGAAGGCACGGGAGCCGCACCCGGGAAAGGTGCAGCCCTCATCGCGGTGCCGCAGAAGCCGGAGCATGCTGGCGGAGGGTTCCCGGGAGGCCCTGCCGAGGCGGATCGGCTCGCCCGACGAGTCCTCGAGAACCAGCTGGACCTTCCCCGAGCAGACGAGTCGCCGCGCGGTCTGGGCGTGGATCACCCCGCCTGACTCGAGCGACGCAGAGCCCTCTCCGGAGGCCATCGCCTCGAACGGAGCGTGCACGACGACGACCGCCTCGGGCGAGACTTCCCTCCCGCTCCCGTCGGAGCACACGGCCACGAGCGCATCGGCGGTGCGGGCGTCGGGGTCTCGTTCCTCCCCGGGCATCACCGGCAGTCGCCGGCGCACCTGTTCGAGCCTGGCCCGGACCGCCTGTCCTTCCGCCGCGGGGAGCTCGCCCTCGATCCCGACGCGGCGGCCCTCATCGAAGCTCCAGATCCGCAGGTATCGTGAACGCTCGACCTCACGGGTCTCGGTCAGGGTTCGCCTCATCTCCAGATCGCCCCGTCGTCTGATGGCACCCGCGGACACCCTCCTCGCCCAGGGGAGAAGGCCTTCCTCGGTTCTGGGTGTAGCGAACCGGCTGAGCTCCACAACCTTGTCGATGCCGAGCTCACCGGACTCGAGGGCCGAAGCGATCTTCGGTAGCGACTCCAGGGTGTGGGCTGCCGCGATCCAGCGTCTCGCCTTCCACTCCGAAAACCCGTAGCGCATCCACAGCCAGTGGACCATGTCGCGGGCGGCGTCGTTCCTCCAGGCTTCGGACCGGTCGATCTCGGCGAGAACCGACAACAGCTGTCGTTCTGCGGAGCACACACGCGCGTGCAACGCGTCGGCGCGCTCGCTCAGGTGGTGAAGTTGCATCCCGGACCTCGATCGGTCGCGGGGGGAGTCCAATCATCATACTCGAACACACGTTCGGAGTCAAGTCCCTGGGCAGGAAGAACCGCCGCGGCCGCACAACCAGGCCGTATGGCCCGCCGACGCCGGGGCGCTCGCACCTGTGAGGCGCCAAGAGCCGGATCTAGCGTCCTCGACAGGAGGAGGTGAAGACGATGTCGGTACCCAAGGACGTCGGATCCGCGGCCACGGAGCCCGAGGAGGAGCCAGACGAGCCGACCATTGCGAGGGAGATCAAGTTCGGAGAGGACTCGAAGTTCCAGCAGATCTCGATCAACATCAGCTTCCCGTTCAGCTCGATCGTCGTGCCCGCCGGACGACGGATGAGTGGAGGGCTCTTCGAGTTCGTTCGCAAGGCCGTCCCCGCGCGAGTCGCTCCGAAGGTCGCAACCGACAAGGAAGAGAAGGAATCGCGTCCGCAGCGGGAAGTGAAGCGGCCCGCGGCGTAGCCACCGTAACCGTCCCTACGCGGGCGTCCACTCCTCACGTCGGAGCTCGTAGCGAACGCCGAACCACCGCACGCCGCCGTCGATGCCTTCGAAGCGTTCGATCAAGCGCATGCCCACCTTCTCGGCGACGCGGATCGAGGGTGCGTTCTCGGCGCTCGCGTACGCGCGCACGACGTCGGCGTCGAGCGTGTCGAAGGCGTAGGCGATCAGGGCGCGCACCGCCTCCGTCGCGTACCCGTGGCCCTGGACCGCGGGCGTGATCGTGTAGCCGATCTTGATAACGCCGGGCTCGTCGTCGGCCGGGGACATGCCCACGTCCCCGACGAGCCGGCCGCCGTCGCGTTCCTCGACGGTGAACTGCACCCAGCCGCCGGGCGCTCCGGGGGACCGGCCGGCCATCTCCTCGATCTCCGTCCTGATCGACTCCTCGTCGGTCCGTTCCCATCCCTGGTAACGGTGCACCTCCGGATCCGACCGGTAGGCCGAGATCGTTGGCGCGTCCTCGGGCCGGGACCGTCGGATCGAGAGCCGCTCAGTGCTGATCAGCCGGAAGTCGACGTCTGCCTGCATCGCCGCACAGCGTACCCGGGCCGGCGGCCGCTCCGACAGTCCCGACGCGCCGCTTGGTTGCCGCTGGGGTGAGGCGGTCGTAGCCTCCGGGCCGTGACGATCCAGATCGGGGGGAGCCTGTCGGCCGCCGACGTCCAGGCGGCGGCGCGCGGCGAGCCGGTCGCGCTGGCGCCCGAAGCCCGCGCTCGAATGGACGCCGCGCGCGCCGTCGTCGAGCGCAAGCTCGCCGCGGGCGAGACGGTCTACGGCGTCACCACCGGCTTCGGGGCGCTCGCAAGCGTCCATCTGACCTCCGAGCAGGCGCGGGAACTCCAGCACGGGCTCCTGCGCTCGCACGCCGTCGCCGTCGGCGAGCCGCTCTCCGAGTGGGAGGTCCGCGCGATGCTCATTCTGCGCGCGCACGTGCTCGCCCTCGGGCATTCCGGCGTGCGGCCCGTCGTGGTCGACCGGCTGATCGAGTTCCTCGATCGCGGGCTTCTCCCCGTCGTTCCCCAGCAGGGCTCGCTCGGAGCCTCGGGCGACCTGGCGCCGCTCGCGCACCTCGCCCTTCCGCTGATCGGCGAGGGAGAGGTCAAGTACGAAGGCGAACGGATGCCGGCAGCGGACGCGCTTGCGCGGATGGGCCTCGAGCCCCTGCAACTCGAGGCGAAGGACGGGCTCGCGCTCATCAACGGAACGCAGGCGATGCTCGCGGTCGGCCTGCTCGCTTCGGCGCGCAGCGAGGCGCTCGCGAAAGCGGCCGACATCGCCGCGGCGATGACCGTCGAAGGAATCCTCGGCACCGACCGCGCGTTCGACGATCGCCTGCAGAAGCTGCGGCCGCATCCGGGTCAGTCGGCGAGCGCCGCGAACCTCCGGACGCTCCTGCAGGGAAGCGAGATCGTCGCGTCCCATCGCGAGAGCGAGCACCTCGTCCAGGACGCGTACTCGCTGCGGTGTGCCCCGCAAGTGCACGGCGCGATGCGTGACGTCCGCGATTTCTCCGAAGGAGTCCTCGAGCGTGAGGTCGGCTCGATCACCGACAACCCGATCGTGCTGCCCGACGACGACGAGATCGTCTCGGGCGGGAACTTCCACGGGCAGCCGGTGTCCGTCGCGATGGACGCGCTCGCGGCATCGCTCGTGGCGGTGGCGAGCATCTCCGAGCGACGGCTCTACCGGCTGCTCGACCCGAACACGAACAACGGCCTCCCGCCGTTCCTCGTCCCGAGCTCGGGACTGAACTCAGGCTTCATGCTTGTGCAGTACACCGCGGCGTCGCTCGTGTCGGAGTGCAAGACGCTCGCGCACCCGGCGTCGGTGGACTCCATCCCGTCGTCTGCCGGTCAGGAGGACCATGTCAGCATGGGCCTCACGGCCGCGCGTCACGCCCGCGACATCGTGACGAACGCTGAGGTCGTGGTCGCCCTCGAGGCGCTGGCCGCCGCGCAGGCGCTCGACCTCAGGGCGCCGCTGAAACCCGCCACGGGAACGCGCGCAGCGCGGGACGTGTTCCGGGCCGTCGTCCCCGTTCTCTCCCACGATCGCGGCCTGAAGGCCGACGTCGACGCCGCGATCGAGCTCGTGCACTCCGGGCGATTGGTGGAGGCGGTCGAGGCGGCCATCGGTCCGCTCGCCTGAGCCGACCGCTCGCGACCGGCCGCGGCCGACCGCCGGGGGGTCGACCGCTCGCCATCCCGCGGGCTACACTCGCCGCACGCGAGAGGAGGATCGGTGGACAGCTCCGACCGGTTGCTCGAGGCCATGACCGACCTCGAGGCCGTCGCCGACGAGGTGACGCCCGAGGAAGCGGCGAAGGCGTTCGACCACACCGCGCTGCAGGTCTTCTGGCGCGACTGGCCGCGCGTCAGCTCGTGGGCCGGGATGCTGTGGCGCCGGCTGAACGAGGATCTCGAGGGACCCGGAACGCCAGTGCGCGACTTCGACGAGGACGAGGTCGGCGGCGAGGGCGGCGGCTGACCGGAGCAGAAGGAGCGACCGTGCCAACGCTTGCGGAGATCATGACGAAAGACCCCTTCGTCGTCGGCGCGGACACGACGGTCGCCGACGTGGCCGCGCAGATGGTGAAGCAGCGCGTCGGTTCTGCCGTGATCATGGACGGCGCGTGGCTCGCAGGTATCTTCACCGAACGCGACGTCCTTCGCGCGGCGGCGTCGGGAAAGGACCTGACCGCGTCGACGGTCGGCGAGTGGATGACGCCCGACCCCATGACCGCGGAACCCGAGATGGACGCGGGCGAAGCCGCGCAGGTGATGCTCTCGCGCGGCTTCCGTCACCTTCCCGTCATGGAGTCCAACCGCGTGACCGGGATCGTCAGCCTCCGCGACGTGCTCTCCACGCGCGTTCGCCGACCGGACTAGGACGAGATCACGCCACGCGACGTCCGGCGAGCCACACCTCGCGAACCGGGTTGTGCCCCGGCCGGTAGGGGATCATCGCGACGTCGTCGGCGTCCAGCACGACGAAGTCGGCGCGCTTCCCGGGTTCCAGTGACCCGATCCGGTCGTCGAGCCCGAGCACCCACGCGGGGTTGATCGTCGATGCCGTGAGCGCCTCGCTGGGAGTCAGCTTGTACAGCGAGGCCGCGACGGAGATCGCCTCGGGGAGCGACTGACACGGCGACGTCCCCGGATTGAAGTCGGTGGCGATGCTCACCGCGGCGCCTCCGTCGATCAGGTCGCGCGCGGACGGCGGGTCGGCCCGCAGGAACAGCGTCGAGACCGGAAGGAGGACCGCGCCGGTCGCCTCCGCGGCGCACAGCGCGGTGACACCGTCGGCGCTCACGTGGTTGAGGTGGTCGGCGCTGCGGGCCCCCAGCCGAACGGCCGCCTCGGCCGCGCCGGACGAGCCGAGCTGGTCGGCGTGGCAGCGCAGCGGGAGCTCCGCGGCCGAGGCGGCCTCGGCCAGGCGCACGAGGTCGTCGAGCCCGAACGCGATGTCCTCCACGTAGATGTCGACGGCGTCGACGAGCCCTTCGCCGGCGGCGACGGGAAGGATCTCGGTGCAGACGGCCTCGACCCAGCCCTTGCGCTCGTATCCCTGGGGCACCGCGTGGCAGGAGAGCAGCGTGACGACGGAGGTCTGCGGGATCTCGGCGGCGAGACGCCGCGCCAGCCGCGCCTGCCGAAGCTCGCCCTCCACCGATAGCCCGTACCCCGTCTTCAGCTCGACCGCCGTGGTGCCGTTCGCGAGCATCTCTTCGGCGAGCGGCACGCAGAAGTCCAGCACGTGGTCGTCGTCGGCCCCGGCGAGCAGCCGCGCGCTCCTGAGAATTCCGCCGCCTCCCCCTTGCAGGTCGCGATACGTACGCCCGGCGAGGCGAGCTTCGAACTCGTCCGCCCGCCAGCCGAAGAACGGGAGGTGCGTGTGGCAGTCGACGAAGCCGGGAACGACGGCGCCGTGCACGCGGAGCTCGTCGGTCGCCTCGGCCTCGATGCCCGCGGGCAGGTCCGTGGCGGGTCCGGCGTAGACGATCACACCGTCGCGCCACACGAGCGCCGCGTCGCGCACGACGGTCGGTGCCAGATCGCTCCCGCGACGCGGCGCGACCCCGGTGGGAGTCACGAGCGACGACGCGAACATCACGTCCTCGATCACGAGCCCGTCCCCCGCGACGCGGCGCCGTGCCCCTCGAACCCCGTCGATAGACTGGCCGCCATGTCCCCCATCGCCATGCACCGAACCGTAGCAGCAGGTCTGGCGGCGGGCTAGATGTCCGACCGCCCGATCGAGCCCGAAGCCCGCCGCGAACGGTCCTCCGGGGGCGCGGCCGCGCTGCTCACCGACCGGCGCGTCCAAGTCGTGCTCGCCACGATCTTCGTCACGATGGCCGGGTTCGGGATCATCGCGCCGATCCTTCCCCTCTACGCCCAGAGCTTCGGTGTGGGATACGGAGCGGTGGGGGTGCTGGTGGCGTCGTTCGCGTTCACGCGGCTCGCGTTCGACCTCGTCGCCGGGCCGCTCGTGGACCGCTACGGCGAGCGCGCGACGCTGTCGACCGGCGTCTTCTTCCTCGGGGCCACGACGCTGCTGCTCGGGCATGCGCCGACGTTCGCGCTCGCGGTCGTCTTCCGCGCGGCCGGCGGGGCCGGTTCGGCACTGTTGTTCGCGGCCCTCTACTCCTATTACCTGAAGATCGTCCCGGCCGAGCGCGTGGGCCGGGCGTTCGGCCTCTTCTACGGGATGTTCAACATCGGCATGATCGCCGGACAGCCGCTCGGCGGATTCATCGCGGGGGTCACCGGGAGCCTGCGGATGCCGCTGTACACGTACGCGGCGTTCTGCTTCGCGGGCGGCCTGCTGTTCCTGCTGCTGACCGAACGAACGCCGAGCGAGCATCGGCCGGACGAACGTCCGACGATGCACGCGCTCCGCGACCTGATCGGGATCCGCGCGTTCGTCACGGCGAACGTGGCGAACTTCGCCGGCCTGTGGATCATCGGCGGGGTCTGGAGCACGCTGATCCCGCTGTTCGGCCATGACGCGCTCGGCATGTCGGAGCTCGCGATCGGCTCGGTGCTGTCGCTGTCGATCGCCGCCGAGTTCGTGGTCCTGTATCCCTTCGGTGTGGTCGTCGACCGACACGGCCGGCGCATGCTGCTCATCGTGTCGACCATCGCGTACGCGGCGGTCGTCGCCGTGCTCGGCGTTCCGGACACGGTCGTCGCGTTCGCGCTGCTGCTCGTCGTCCTGGGCCTGGCGAGCGGCGCCGGGGCGACCGCGCCGGCGGCGATGCTGCGCGACGTCACGCCGGAGGAGAGCACGGGAACCGCGGTCGGCGCGTTCCGGTTCTCCGGAGACCTGGGCTTCGCCTTCGGGCCCGCGGTGGCGGGATGGACGGCGAACGCTCTCGGGTTCACGGGCGCCTTCGTGGTCGCGGCGCTGCCGCTCGTCGCGACCGCCCTCCTTGCGATTCGCACGCCGGAGACGCAGGGCACGCGGGTGACGCAGGGGCGGCCGGCCGCGTGAAGGTGTCGGTGACGGGAGCGCTCCCCGCGACGCCCGAGCGCGTGTGGGAGGTGCTCGCCGACTGGGAGCACCAGGCCGACTGGATGCCCGACGTCGCGTGGATGCGCCTGCGGGGCGACGAGCGCGCGCTCGGTGCTCGGCTCGACGTCCGCACCAAGGTCTTCGGCGTTCCGGCCACGACCGACGTCATGGTCATCACGGGATGGGAACCTCCGCGGCGCATGGCGGTCGAGCACCGGGGGATGGTGAAGGGCAGCGGGGAATGGCTCCTCGAGCCGCTGGCAGGCGGCACGCGCTTCACGTGGGTGGAGGAGCTCCACATGCCCGCCGGCGCGGTGGGCGAGGCGGTTCTGCGCGTCTACTGGCCGGTGCAGCGGAGGAACATGCAGCGGTCCGTCCGCAACCTCGCGGCGCTGTTGTCGGCGGGGGGCGGGGACTGACCTCCGACGGGAGGCTGCCACCCCCCGCAGGACGCATGCAGCCCTCACTTTCGCCCGGCCCGGGGAGTGGGATGCTGTCACCGTGGACGGAACGGTGCGCGTGCTCATCGTGGACGACCAGGAGCCCTTCCGGATGGCTGCCCGGATGGTGGTCGAGGCAACCGACGGGTTCGAGGTGGCCGGCGAAGCCGAGACCGGTGAGGACTCGGTCCGGATGGCCACCGAGCTCGACCCCGACCTCGTCCTGATGGACGTCAACCTCCCGGGGATCAACGGCCTCGAGGCGACCCGGCAGATCCTGGACGGGTCGCAGCGGGTGGTCGTGCTCCTGGTCTCGACGTACGAGGCGGCCGAGTACGCGCCGCGCGCGGCCGAGTGCGGTGCCTCTGCTTACATCCCGAAGTCCGAGCTCGATCCGGATCGCCTGGCCGACGCGTGGCGGGAGGCCGCCGCCTCGTGAGCGACGCCGCGCCGCACGGCAGGCGCCGCCGCTTGGGACGGCGATTCGAGCGTTGGCTGCTCGGCCTGTTCATGTCGCTGGCAGCGATCGTCATCGAGCGCCGACTGCTGAAGGCCATCAAGAAGGGATCGATCAGGGCCTCGAAGCCGGTTCAGCCCGCCGGCGGGCTGGCCGTCACACCCACGCCCGAAGCCGCGAGCGACTAACCACCGCCGCCGTCAGCGGTCGCGCCGGGCCAGATCGACCAGCAAGCCGAGCGTCAGCACGCCGGCGAGCGTGCCGATCACCACTGGAGCCCACGACGCGACGTGCGTGCTACTTGCCATGATCGCGGTTGCGAGCCACGCGGCGCCGGCCGTGAGCGCGAGCGAGAGCCTGCGGCCGGCACGACGCATGTTCCGCTCGATGCCCTCCATCCCGCGGAACTGGATCTGGAGCTTCTGGCCCGGCCGGGCGCCCGTCACGCGCTCGATCGCCTCGATCATCCGCATGAAGCGCACGCGAAGCTTCTGGCTCTCGTAGAAGAGCTTTCGCGGGTCGGTCGACTCGCCGATGCGCGACAGCAGGCTCCGCGCCAGGAACGAGCCCGCCACCGCGAACGGGTCGAGCTCCGGGTCGAGCTCGGCCGTCGCGAGCTGCATCTGCGCGAGAGCCTTCGACGTGAGCGCGAGTGACGCCGGAAGCGGCACGTCGTGGCGGATCGCGATCTCGGTGACGTCCTGCAGGATCGGGCCGAGTTGGATCTCGCTGAGGGACACGTGCCGCGCGCTCGCCATGACCTCGCCGACCTCCTCGCGGAACTTCGTCAGGTCGAGGTCGGGTCGCTGGTCGTCGCCGGTCATCATCAACGTGACGTCGGTGAGGAACGTGACGTCCTCCTGCCAGAACGCCAGCAGCAGCAGCATCAGGTACTGGCGGGTCTCCGAGCCGATCTCGCCGATCATCCCGAAGTCGAGGAAGTAGATCTTGTCGTTCCACCACATCAGGTTCCCGGGGTGCGGGTCGGCGTGGAAGAACCCGTCGATCATGATCTGGCGGTAGTACGACTCGAGCATCTGGCGCGCGGCCTCCTTGCGCGCCTGGCCATGCGGCGCGTCGCGGATCGGGCCGCCCTGGACCTCCTGCATCACCAGCAGCCGCCGGGTCGTGTAGTCGGCGTACACGTCGGGGACGTCGAGCCGTGGGAACGACTGCAGCACACCGCGCATGCGCTCGATGTTCGCCGCCTCCTGCCGGAAGTCGAGCTCCCGCTTCAACGAATCGGCCAAGTGCTCGGAGATCGCCTTCATGTCCACGACCTGTCTGAACCCCGGGCGCTTGGCGGTCTTCTCCGCGAACAGCTCCAGCAGGCCGAGGTCGCGCATGATCTCGTCGCGGGCGCCCGGACGCTGGACCTTGACGACGACGCGCGATCCGTCGGCGAGCGTCGCCCGGTGCACCTCCGCGATCGTGCCGGCCGCGAGCGGCTTGGGATCGATCGACTCGAACACGTCCTCCCAGGGGACGCCGAGCTCCTGCTCCATGACCTGCACCACCTCCTGCTCCGAGAGCGGAGGCACGTTGTCCTGAAGCGTCGCGAGCTCCTCGATGAACTCCGGCGGCAACAGGTCGGGCCGCGTCGACAGGATCTGGCCGAGCTTGCAGAAGGTCGGGCCGAGTTCCTCGAGCGCGGCGCGCAGCCGCCGGGCACGAACGCGCAGCGGGTCCTCGTCGGGGCCGACCCGGCCGAACAGCTCTTTGATCCCGTGCTTCGCCATGACCGCGCCGATCTGGGTGGCGCGCCCGAGGAGCGGCGGCTCCTCGCCCTCGTCGTCGGCGCCGGGGCGCATGGTGCGGGCCGGCGTCGCCGGGCGCCGCGTGATCGTGGTGATCTTCCCGTCGCCTCTGCCGTCGCCGACGGTGTTGACGATGATCACCGTGCAGGTCGCGTTGTGCGAGATGCGATTGGGGACGTTCCCCAGCAGGAACTCCTTGCGGCCGCTCATGCCCGCGTTGCCGACAATGAGGACGTCCGCTCGCTCGTCCGCGGCGGCGCGAACGATCGCCATCGCGGGGTCCTCGTCGATGACGACCCGGGCGCTTCCTCGTTCGCCGGCGAGCTCCTCGGCGCGCTGCTTCAACTCCTCCGCCGCGTAGGACGCACGGGTCCCCTCGGCTTGGCCCGCCTCGGTGCCGGGTTCGTTCTCGGGCACGAGCACCTGCACGACGACGAGCTCCGCGCCGTAGCGCTCGGCCATCGTCGCGGCCCACGCTTCCGCGCGCGACGCCGTCTCGGACCGGTCGGTCGCGACCAGCACCTTTTGCATCAGGTCCGGCTCCTCGTCGTCGCGTCGGGTGGCACGGGAACCTTGCCCTCCACCAGCGTGCCCGTGCCGGGCGAAGAGCGTACAGCGAGGTCGCCGCCGAGCGCCTCGAGGCGGTCGGTCATGCCCTGCAGGCCGGTTCCGTATCCGGTCGCCGCGGGGTCGAAGCCGGCGCCGTCATCCTGGACGGCGAAGGTGAGGTTGCCGTTCTCGGCGCGCAGGCGGATCTTCGCGGTGCCCGCGTGCGCGTACTTGGACACGTTCTGCAGCGCCTCCAGAGCGCAGAAGTAGACGGCCGCCTCGACCTCCTGCGGGTACCGGCCGACGCCGTCCGATTCCACGTCGACGGGAACCGCCGACCTCCGCGCCTGCGCCTCGAGGGCTGCGGCCAATCCCTTGTCGGCCAGCAGCGGCGGGTAGATGCCGCGGGCGACCTCGCGGAGGTCCTCCAGCGCCGCCTGGGCCTGCGACCGGACGCTCTCCAGCAGCGCCTCGGTCCGCGGAGCCCCAGCCTTCGCCGCGGCGCCCGCCGCCAGCTTCGCCTTGACGGCCAAGGCTACGAGCTGCTGCTGGGCGCCGTCGTGGATGTTCCGCTCCAGCGTTCGTCGCTCCCGATCCTGCGCCGCGACGAGGCGCCCACGCGACGCCTTCAGGTCCTCGACCAGCTGCACGTTGCGGAGCACGTGCCCGGCCTCCGAGGCGAAGTCGCGAATCAACTCCTCCTTTGGAGGCGTGAGCGGGTCGGCCGCCGTCATCCGAACGGTCACCTCGCCGAGAGTCTCTCCCCGATGCGCGATGGGAAAGGAGTGCGCGTCGGGCTCCGCCGACGGCGCCGGCGGGGGCAGCGAATCGCCGTCTGGGAACGTCGCGACCGGCACGAGCTCGGGTCCTACGCGCAGCCACACCCGAGCCTCCGTTGCCCCCGTTCCCTCCGCCAGCAACCGGGCCATCTGCGGGAGGACGTCATCCGTGGAATACGCGTCTCCCATGTGCTCCGAGAGCCCCGCAAGGACCTCGTACGGCGTCGCGCGCTTGCCGTACACCAGCCGGTCGGCGAAGCGTCGTGCCCGGTCCCGGGCGGGCTGGAACAGGATCGCGAGCGTGACGGCCGCGACGAACGAGAGCTTGGTGCTGCCGGACGAGCCGACGACGGCCGTGCCGATCCCCGCAACGATGAACGCGTAGACGGCCGTCACGAACAGGGCGACCAGGGCGACGACCACGGCCTTACGGACGACGATGTCGAGGTCGTACAGTCGGTATCTGAGGATCGCCACCGCGCATGCGACGGGTATGCCGAGGCCGAGCGTCAGGAACATGAGGGCGAACAGGGCGTCGCCCGCGAACTGTCCCGCGGCCGTCTCGCCGACGGCGCTGCCCACCACGACCGCGAGAAGGATGAACAGGGCCAGCTCGCAGAGGAACGCCACCCCCAGGAACGCCAGCAGGCGGATCTGCTGCCGCTCGTCGCCGGACCGCGTCCGATAGCGGGCGACGAGCGAGGCGCCGGCGAGGAACGTGGCGGCGAAGCAGCTCACGGCGCCGACGAAGGTCATGACATTCACGAAGCCCGCGGCAGCGTCCAGTCCGAGCGGGTTGGTAACGTCGACCGATTGGAGGTTGGCGAACGATCCGGTCATCCGGCCGGGCGTCACCGCGAAAGCGAGGGTGGTGATCGTGAGTGCGGCGATCGACAACCACAGGGCCGGACGCCACCTTCTCGACGGCAGTCGCCCGTCGGGGAACAGCAGGAACAGGAAGATGCACATGCCGAACGTCGGGGCGAGCGAAGTACGGTCGAGCACTGCCGCGAACCGCCCCAGCGGCGGGGACCCGTTGCGCACGACCAGTGCCCACGTCGCGTACCCGCCCACGAAGTTCGCGAGCGTGAGCGTCAGCGGAATTGCGATCAGGATCCACCCGATCGTGTTGCGAGGCTGGCGGGCGACGATCAGCGTCCCCGACACGGCGAACACGAGCACGATGACGATCGAGGTCAGGCCGAGGGCAGTGTCGAACGGGCCCTGGGTTGCCGCGACTCGGGTGCTTCGTCCCAGCCAGGTGAGCCAGAGCCCCACGACTTGCAGCAACAGGATCAGGACGATCGTCGAGATCCCGATCCGCCGGGAGGTCGTCGTGGTCACGGCGCCACCCCGGCCGCCCCGATCGGGTTTCGCGCGACCACGGGCACGTCGCCGGCGACGACCGTTCCACCGTCCGGCTCGGACCGCACCTCGAGCCGCCCTCCAACCGCGGCCACACGGTCGGCGATGCCCTGAAGCCCGGTGCCGTGGCTGGTCGTCGACGGGTCGAATCCGTCGCCGTCGTCCACGATCTCGAACGTCAGCGTTCCATCGCTCGCGTCGACGCGCACGCCGATCCGCGACGCATTCGCGTACTTCATGGCGTTCTGGACGGCTTCCATGGCGCTGAAGTAGACGGTCGCCTCCACGTCGATGGGGTAGCGTCCCTCTCGGTCTCCCACAACTTCCACGGGAACGGGGGACGACACGGTCTGCGCCTCGACGGCCGGCACGATTCCCTCCTTCTCGAGGAGGGGGGGATATACGCCGCCGGCCAGGCCACGCAGGTTGTCGAGGGCGGCGGTCGTGTCCGCGCGAAGGACGCGAACGGATTGGGCGATCACGGGTGCCTCGTCGCGGGCGACGCTTTCGGTGCTCTCGAGCGACCGCTCGATCTCGGCGAGCCCCCTCCCGGCCCCTTCCTGAATGGATCGCTGAATGCGCCGGCGTTCCTCGGTCTGGGCGGAGACGATTCGCAGACGAGAGGCGCGGAGCTCATCGACCAGCGCCACGTTCCGCAGGACCAGGCCGGCCTGGCCGGCGACGTCCCGAACCAGCGCGGACTTCGCGGCCGTCAGCGGGTCCGCGGGACTCTCGTCGAGCGCGATTGCGCCGAGAAGCGTGCCCGCGTTTGCGACGGGGAACAATTGCGTCGCAGGCAGATCGGGAAGGCCTGCATCCCGCATCGCGACTGGCGCCGGGCTCGTCCCGTCTTCGGCCGGCCAGGTCACGGAGGGGACGAACGTGTCCCCGGTCCGCAGCCACACACGCGCCCGGCGGGACCCCGTCCCTTCGCCGACGATACGGGCGATTCGGGGGAGGGCCTCGTCGGTCGACGTCGCGAGCGACAGCTGCGAGGAGAACTGCGTGAGCACCTCGTAGGGGGTCGCTCGGTGCCCGTAGACGACGCGGTCGGCAAGGTACCGCGCTCGGGCGCGCACCGGCTGGAACGCAATCGCGACGATGATCGCGGCGGCGAACGAGAGCAGCGCGCTCCTCCGCCCGACGATCGCGCCGAATCCAGCGACGACGATCGCATACACCGCGGTGATGAACAGGGCCAGGATCGCGAAGACGACGGTCTTTCGAATGACGACGTCGATGTCGTAGAGGCGGTAGCGGAAGATCGCGATCCCGATCGCGATCGGAATCAGGCCGAACAGCATGATCGTCACGCTCTGCGCCGTTCCCAGCCAAGCGGGCTCGGCGGCGTTGGTGATCGCGTAACGGCCGGTGGTCAGCTCGACGATGAAGTACACAGACATCACCAGCGCGCCGGCATACGCCAGCCACTTGATCTGCAGCCGCTCCACGCCGTGCGAGCGACGCAAGCGCACGACCAGCGCCACGGCCGACGCAAGCATGCAGATCGGGATCAGGAGGACGACGATGCGGAAGGGATCGAGCACGGGCTCGAGCGACGGAATCGTCAACGGGTTCGCGACGCTCCGGTTGGTGGTGAGGTACAGCGGGTCGGGCGAGACCAGGATCGCCAGCGAGGAGGCGACGAGCGCGAAACCCGAGAGCCATGCCAGCCACCTCCAGCGGGGCGAGGGCAGGTGCCCGTCGGGGAACAGCAGGATCGTGAAGGTTCCGATCAGACCGACCGCGGGCACCCAGAGCCACTGGTCGAAGGCAAGCGCCCACACGCGAAGGGGGAGCGGGTGCACCAAGTACCCGTACTGGGCGTAGCCCGGCAACGGGAGCGTCCACGCGAGCCCGATCGCGAGCAGGATCCACCCGATGGAGTTCTCCGGCCGGCGACTCGCGAGCAGCACGCCCACGACGGGGAAGGCCATCACGACGAGCCCGAAGGCAAGGTTCTGGAGGAAATTCCCGTTGCCGTTCCATCCCCCCGTCTGGTTCACGTTGCGTTCGGTCCATGCGAAGGCCAGCGTCGCGACGGCGCCGGCCGCGCAGACCGCGAAGAGGAACCACGCGAGCACGGGGCTTCTCGTCCGATTCATCAGGTTGTCTCCACTGCTCACGGCAGGAATTGTGACGCTCAGGGGAGCGAACCGAAAGGGTGAGAGCCGAACGCTCCGGGGGCGCCGCCACCCCCTCGAGGTGGGGTCAGCACCCCCGCGGAAATGCGGCTCGTCTCCCGCGAGGGTGGTGGGCGCCGGGTGGGCCTGGCCGGGGAGGGTCCCGTATCGTGGCCGGCGATGCGCCCGACCTCAGCCGTCGTCCGGCAGGCCCTCCTCCCGCAGGAACGCGAGCACGGCCAGGACGCGCCGGTGGCCCTCGGTCTCCTCGGTCAGCCCCAGCTTGTGGAACAGGGAGTTGATGTGCTTCTCCACCGCCCGCTCGGTCAGGAACAGGGAGGCCGCGATGGCCGCGTTGTTCTTCCCCTGGGCCATCTCCGAGAGCACCTCGCGCTCGCGTTCGGTGAGCTGGGCGAGGGGCGAACGGGCCATGCGGTCCTTGCGCGCCACGAGCGCTTCGACCACCTTGGGATCGAGCACCGAGCCGCCGCGAGCGACCTCGGTCAGGGCGCGGACCAGCTCTTCGACATCGGCGACGCGTTCCTTCAGCAGGTACCCGAGCCCCGCGGCGCCGTCCTTGAGGAGCTCGTAGGCGTAGTCCTCCTCCGCGTACTGGGAGAGGACGACCACGCCGACGTCGGGGTGCTCGGCGCGGATCTGCCGGGCGGCGTCGATGCCCTCCGTGGTGTTGGTGGGCGGCATGCGGATGTCGGTGAGGACTGCCTCGGGTGCGATCTCCTCGACGGCCGCGAGCAGCCCGGGCAGGTCCTCGACGGTGGCCACGAGGTCGATCTCGTCGATGCTCGCCAGCAGGGAGGCGGTGCCCTCCCGAACCAGGTAGTTGTCCTCGGCGAACACGATGCGAACCGGCACGGCCGGATGGTACAACGGCGGTCCTTAGGCTATTGGCGGGGAGCCGGGCCGTCGCGGGGCCCGCGCGAGAGGGGAGCGGTGTGAGCATCAGGGTCGTGCTTGCCGACGACAACGTGCTGGTCCGCGAGGGCGTTCGGGCGTTGCTTGAGGCCTCCGACGGCCTCGAGGTCGTCGGGGTGGCCTCGGACGCACCGTCGCTGATGGAGACCGCCGGGGCGCTCGGACCCGACGTGGTCGTCACCGACATCAAGATGCCGCCCAACTTCCGCCTGGAGGGAATCGACTGCGCCCACGAGATCCGCGCGCGGCATCCCGCCACGGGCGTCGTCGTGCTCTCCGCCCACGACGACGAGGAGTATGCGCTGGCGCTGCTGGGTCGGGGGCGAAGCGGCCTCGCGTATCTGCTGAAGGATCGCCTGGCGGAAGGTGACGAGCTCGTCCGCGCGATCCGCGAGGTGGCGGCCGGCGGCTCGGCGGTCGATCCGGGGATCGCGGCGCGGCTGTCCGGCCGGAAGGAGACCGGCGAGGAGGACCGCCGCGTCCTGGACATGATGGCGTCGGGGATGGGGTACGAGGAGATGGCCTCCGCGCTCGGCACCACGCAGGAGGCGCTCGACCGGCAGGTCACGTCGCTCTTCGGACGGCTCGCGTCCGACGCCGGCTCGGGCGGCTCGCAGGCGGTCGACGAGCTGAAGAAGTTGCACGCGGCCGTCGTCGACGCGGAATCCTCCGCGCGAACGCTCCGGCAGTTCGTGCCCTCGCAGCTGGCGGATCGCCTCGCAAGGGAGGGGTCGGTTGCCGACCTCCAGGAGGAGCTGGTGGTTACGATCCTGTTCTCCGACATCCGCGGGTACTCGACGCTGGCCGAGAAGCTCTCGCCGCGTGAGGTGGCCGACGCAATGGCGCGTCACTTCGCGGCGATGGCCGAGATCGTGTCGATGCACGAGGGCTCGATCGATCAGTTCGCTGGTGACGCGCTCATGGCCGTGTTCTCGACGACCGAAACCGACCTGGATCACGCGGAGCGGGCGCTCCGTTGCGCGCTCGCGATGCAGACTCGCCAGCAGGCGTTGAACGCGGAGGCCGACCGCGTCGGCCTGCCGCCGCTCGGCATGGGCATCGGCGTGAACACCGGACAGGTGGTGGCGGGGACGCTCGGGGGGAGCGGCCGGCTGGAGTACACGGTGCTCGGCGACGCGGTGAACGTGGCGGCCCGGCTGCAGGCCGAGGCTGCCGCCGGTGAGGTCCTCGCGACGGCGTCGACGATCGCCGCGGTTCCCGGTGTCGACGCCGAGCCGGTCGGCCCGCGTCAGGTCAAGGGCCGCGCCGAGCCGGTGGAGGTCTTTCGGGTGTTCATCGGCGAGGGCTGAGCGACATGGTGGGGGAGGGGGGCCGTCGGCGGCTGGCCTGGGGCATCTTCTCGCTCAGCGCGTTCGTGGTCGCCGTTGGATCGGCGTTCCTCTTCCTGGGGCTGGCGCGCGGATCCGTCACATCGTCGCAGGCGATCGGTCAGTTCTCGCTGCTCCCGCCCGCAGCCGCTTTCTCGATCGTCGGCCTGGTCGTCGCGCTGCGGCAGCCGTTCAACGCGTGTGGATGGCTCATGCTCGCCATCGGCGCCATGTGGAGCATTGGCGTCAGTCCGCCGACCCCGACCGGTTCCCGGATCGAGTGGGCGACGAACTGGGCTTGGGTTCCGCCGTTCGGCCTCATGGCGACTCATCTGCCGCTGCGGCTCCCGGACGGGAAGCTCCTCTCGCCGAGGTGGCGTGTCGTCTCGAGGCTCGCCACGACCGCGATCGTGGTGACGTGCGTCGGCTTCCTGTTCGATCCGGAGGTTCCGGGGAACCCGATCGCCAGCCGCGGCGTCGCGACGCTCGGACTGCTGGGACTCATCCTCCTGGCCGTCTGCGCGCTGCTCTCCATCTCGTCCCTCGTTGTTCGGGCACGGCGCGGCTCGCCCGACGAGCGGCATCAGATCCGCTGGATCGCGGCGGGCGCCGCCGTGTTCTTCGTCGGGTGGCTCCTCAGCTTCGTCGCTTCGGCGCTGCTGCCGGGGCCCGATACCGGTGCGCCCTCGCAGGTGGTCTCCGCCGTAACCCTCTTCCTGTACGCGGCGATTCCGGTCGGAATCGGGATCGCCATCCTTAAATACCGGCTGTACGACATCGACGTCGTGATCCGGAAGGCGGTCGTGGTCGCGACGCTGGCCGTGTTCTTCACCGCCGTATACGTGCTTGTGGTCGGCGTCGTCGGCGCCCTCGTCGGCAGCCGCTCGACTGCAGGTCTCTCCTTCGTCGCAGCGGCGTTGGTCGCGGCGGGGTTCCAGCCGATGCTCGGACGCGCTCGCCGGTTCGCCGACCGGGTCGTGTACGGGGAGCGTGCCACTCCATACGAGGTCCTCACATCGTTCTCTCAGAGCGTCGCCGAGACCTATGCCGACGAGGACGTACTCGAGCGGATGGCGACGGTTGTGGGGGAAGGTGTTGGAGCTGCTTCCACCGAAGTGTGGCTCCGCGTCGAGGCCACGCTTCGCGTCGCCGCGTCCTGGCCCGAATCCACGAATGGTGACCGCAAGACGATCCGAATCGAGGGCGGGCAGCTCTCGATCCCCGGCGCGGACGCGGTCTTTCCCATCGAGCACAGGGGCGAGATGCTCGGAGCCATCTCGGTGGCGGCGCCTGCGAACGACCCGCTCGATCCGGCGAAGACGCGTCTCGTGCACGACCTCGCCTCGCAGGCCGGTCTTGTCTTGCGCAGCGTGCGCCTCGGTGCCGAGCTGCGCGCGCGTCTCGATGATCTGCAGGCTGCGCAGAAGCGGCTCGTGGCGGCACAGGACGAGGAGCGCCGGCGGATCGAGCGCGACATCCACGACGGCGCCCAGCAGCAGCTCGTCGCCATCGCCATGAAGGTGAAGCTGGCCGACTCGATGATGTCCGGCAACGCGTCGGGCGCGCACGAGCTCCTCGACCAGCTCGGATCCGAGACGCGGCAGGCGCTCGACGACCTGCGGCAGCTCGCGCGGGGCATCTACCCGCCGCTCCTGGCCGATCAGGGACTGACGGCGGCCCTCCAGGCGCACGCCCGCCGGGCAACCGTCGACGTTCGCGTCGACGGATCGTCGCTTGCGCGCTACCCGAGGGACGTCGAGGCGGCGGTGTATTTCTCGTGCCTCGAAGCACTGCAGAACGTGGCGAAGTACGCGCACGCGAGCCACGCGGACGTCCGGCTCGCGCAGCAAGACGGGCGGTTGACGTTCGATGTCGCGGACGACGGCCGGGGCTTCGACGTTCGGTCCGCCCCGCCGGGAAGCGGTCTGCAAGGAATGGCCGACCGCCTCGGCGCCCTCGGCGGCGGCGTGGAGGTGCGTTCCGAGCCCGGTATGGGGACCACCGTCGCGG
>Ga0335082_10002756_pt1 | contig 18983 bp, 9 predicted proteins | sample Lox_Sample_41_FD_206718 | JGI IMG/M metagenome (GOLD analysis project Ga0335082, IMG submission 206718) | Soil microbial communities from Loxahatchee National Wildlife Refuge, Florida, United States - Lox_Sample_4.1 | ecosystem: Environmental > Terrestrial > Soil > Wetlands | place: USA: Florida...
GCGTCAGAGCGCGGCCGGCGAAACGACATCGGCCCTGAACTTTGTAGTGGTTGGCGGCGGCCCTACGGGGGTTGAGCTCGCGGGCACATTAGCCGAAATCAGCCGTTACGCTTTGGCTCACGACTTTCGCTCCATCGACCCGGCGCGCACTCACATCCTTCTGCTGGAAGGTGGGCCGCGGGTTCTGCCGACTTACGCGGAAGATCTCTCGCGAAGCGCGGAGGAGCAACTGAACCGGCTTGGTGTGGAAGTCCGCACGTCCACATTGGTGACGTTGGTCGAGCCTGGTGCTGTGCATGTGGGCGACACTCGAATTCCCGCAACGGTTGTTCTGTGGGCGGCTGGAGTTGCGGCTTCCCCGCTCGGAACGAAATTGGGCGCGCCGGTGGATCGTGCGGGACGGGTTCTTGTGCAAGCGGATTTGAGCCTTCCCGGGCATCCGGAGGTTTTCGTTATCGGCGATCTGGCTTCTGCCAAGGACGAAGAGGGGAAGATGCCGCCCGGGGTAGCGCCTGCAGCCATTCAAGAAGGAAAGTTCGTCGCGAAGGTGATTCGTGAAGAATTAGAAGCAGGGCCGAAATCCAACTCGAAGCGACCGCCTTTCCACTACTGGGACAAAGGGAGCCTGGCGACCATCGGACGCGCAGCCGCCGTGGCGCAATTCGGCCGGATCCATATCTCCGGGTTCGTTGCCTGGTTATCGTGGCTTTTCATTCACATTTTTTTCCTGATCGGATTCCGTAATCGGCTACTCGTGTTCATTCAATGGGCGTGGTCCTATGTGACCTACGAGCGTGGGGCGCGGCTCATCACAGGAAGCACATACCTCCCGGGATGGAGTGCACCTGAAACGAATGGCGCGGTTACCGCTGTGCATAACCCTGCGGAAGAAATTCACTCCGGAGCGCCGAAATAGGTGGAAAATAGTAGTGAACGCGAGGCCTGACGCTCTCGAACCACTATGAAGAAATTAGCCATCCTGAGCACTATTGCCTGTTTTGTTATCGTTCTTTGCTCATCAATTGCTTCAGCCGAGGTTCTCCGGGTTGTCGTCAACGATACGATTCAACCCATAAGCGAGGAGTACATCGGTCGGGCAATCGATGAAGCACAGCGCACTCACTCCCAAGCGGTCTTGATCGAACTTAACACCCCCGGGGGCATGCTGACTTCAACGTCAAACATCATTGACAAGATCACGCATTCCACCATCCCTGTCATCGTCTACATCACTCCGACCGGCGGCCATGCCGGGTCAGCGGGCATCTTCATTCTCGAATCTGCCGATATCGCCGCTATGGCCCCAGGAACGGCCGCTGGAGCAGCTCACCCCGTGCAATTCATCGGTCCCGTGCAGGTTAAGACGGAAGATGAGATGAAGCGCAAGGTCGAAAACGACGCAGCCGCGCTTATGCGCTCCGTCACTTCGAAGCGCGGTCGCAATATCGACGCGGCCGAGTCCGCCGTCCGCGAATCAAAATCATTCAGCGATCGCGAAGCACTCAGTCAGCATTTAATCGACTATGTCGCCTCCAGCCCCGAAGATCTCTTCCGGCAAATGCAAGGCAAACCTTTCATGCGCTTCGATGGCACCTCGAGCACAGTCAACTTGTCCGGTCAAGCCATCGTCTTGTTTAAGATGACCGTCCGTGAACGGGTTCTCGATGCACTGATGAATCCCGGCTTCTTGCTACTCATGCTGGTAGTCGGTGCGCTGGCGCTTTATTTCGAGTTTAACCATCCCGGCGCCGTAATTCCGGGAACAATCGGTGTCGTACTTCTCTTGTTAGCGGCATTCGCGATGAATCTCCTGCCAATACGCTTCGCTGCACTGATCCTGATGTTGGCCGCCTTCATTATGTTCGCTGCTGAGGCGAAGTTCGCTACCCACGGAGTCTTAACCATCGGCGGAATAGTCCTACTCACACTGGGATCCTTGTTGCTGATCGATGCACCCATTCCTGAAATGCGCGTCCACTTTCTTACCGCGCTCGCGATCAGTGTTCCATTCGGTTTCATTACCGCATTTCTTATGACGATCGCGGTGAAGGCGCGACGCAACAAAGTCGTGACTGGGGAACAAGGTTTGGTTGGTGAGACCGGCGTGGCGCAAACTGCTCTTACGCCGCAAGGAAAAGTCTTTGTCCACGGGGAACTCTGGGACGCAGTTGCCCCTGCCCCGCTACCGGTCGGACAGCTCGTAGTTGTGCGCCACATCGACGGACTGACCTTGCAAGTCGAACCCTTGTCGGTACCGTCGGCCTCAACTCCCGAGCACCACGCGCTGGCTTAATCCCCACCGGAAGCCGCGGCGATCTTCTATTTCAACGTGAACAACGCGTTCACGTGCGCTGTAACCGTGACACCCTGTGGGGTGAATTCCTCGGTCGGCGCTGGCGCGGCAGCCGCCATAGCGGATACGGATCGCTGACGGGGCATGATGATCCTCGGGTTCTCGAAGGTATCGACCGAGGCGTAAGAAAGCTCTTCCACGGATCGGCCACTGGCATGGGCGATGGTGTCAGCGGAATTCCGGGCGCGGCGATAGGCGTCTTCCACGGCTTTGTTTTTGGCTTCATCCATGTTTTCGAGAATGTAGTTCAAGGTTTGCGTTTCACTGACGTTGGCCTCGGCGAGTTGCTGCGTGATCGGGCCAATCTTGGAGAAATCCTTGAGCTTGAGACTGAGGTCAGTCGTAACACGGTACCCAATGACCCGCTGCTTGGGTTTCCATTCATACACTGGCTGCACCGAAAGAAACCCAACACTCAGAGCCTTAGTATCGAGTCCGTTCGAGCGGATGACTTGGCGTACTTGATCGACATTCTTAGATGCCTTTTGAAATGCAGACTGCGGACTCTCGTCCTGCACGGAGACATTCATCTGAATTTGAGCGGTATCGGGAGGGGCTTCAAATTTCCCGTCTGCGCCGACATACACGCTGTTCGGTTGGGCTGTAACGGAAGGGTGCTCCTGAGCCAGAGCTCCGACGGAAACCAGCAAAATTGCAAAAAAGATGTACGCAGCTTTCATGGCGTTCCTCCGCAGGGATTATCGGACATCGGGAAGCAAATTCCCAAGCCCGTCCTCTTTAAGAAGAACGCCAATTAGATTTGCACTTGCGAAAGAGGTTAGCGCGTGTCTCGACGCTATCGCGCAAGAAAGAGGTAGCGGTCGAGCCGGATTTCGAGGGCAGTTCCCTTGTCGAGAATCAGATCATGGCCTGACTCGAATGCTGTCATAGCTGAATTTGCCGCGCCATTCCCTGCTCCCGCAGCCGCGCCTTTCTTTCCGCCAGAGTGCATGCCCTCGGCGGCGCCCTCTCCGGCGCCTACGACCACCGCTTCCGCGATTTCTTCTTTGCTCATTCCCTTGCGGCCGATCTCTCCCTCTTCTCCGATCTGATTGAGGCCATGTTCTCCCGGAACACCCGTCACCGTAGCAATCAAAGGCACCCAGCCGTGCGCCGTTTCAATTTCGTCGAAACTCAAGAGGATTCGGGTGTGCAGGCCGGGCTGGACGGAACTGATGTGTCCCTTGATCTTGCGCCCTGTTTCGAGGGTCATGCCATTCGCAGCTGTCATTGGTTCGGCCAACCGTGCATGAAAATGGTCGCCGCTTCTAACCGTATGGGTATCCAATCGGTCAGTAAGCTGGATGAGAACCACGGTTCCCTGCGGAACGGCGTTGTCGGGAATCGGCGCATCCTGCGCAGCGACAATCAGTGACAACAGGACGGGCACTATCAACAGAGTACTGAGGGTGCGGCTCGACATAGGAATCCCCCGGGGGATGGAATTGGTTATCCAGTTGGATGGAGGAAAGACAGAATTCGCTGCCTGAGCGTGCAAATCCCGGCAGGCTAAGCGTTTGGCTGGGGACCGGCGATAGCCAGGACGTCGACTTGCAGCGACGTGGAATGCAGACCAGCTACCGTAGTCGACGTGTTGCCTCCTGTAGCAGGCAACATCGCGATCGCCCGGTTTCTTCCAGCCTGCTTGGCGCGATTCAGGGCTCGATCGGCCAAGGTGAGAACCTCGTCATGGCTGACCGCTTTGGGATCATCTACAAACCACGGAAATGCAGCCCAGCCCATGGAGCACGTGCGATGGATCGTCTTACCCGAGGAGCCGAGGCTAAATGGGGCGTCGGCGACCGCCGAAAGCACGCGCCGGGCGAGCAGTTCGGCTTCCCGGCGATCGGTGTAACGCGAAACGATCAGAAACTCTTCCCCACCCCAGCGCACCAGGACATCGGAATGCCGAATGGAGGAACTGAGGCGCCGGGCCATTTCCACCAGTACCATATCGCCGACGTCGTGACCGTAGCTGTCGTTAATTTCCTTAAAGTTATCGGCATCGATCAGATAGAAGACCAGGTCGCGTGTGTGCGGGTCGTGATTGTCGGTATGGGCGCGTAAGGCCTGGCCGACATCGGCATCAATGGTGGCCGAAAAGTACCGGCGATTGCGCAGCCCCGTCAGCGGATCGGTGAGCGACGCCTCCTGCAGCACGACGTTGGTGCGGCGTAATTCGCGGTTCAGACTGCGGTGCTGAATAAAGAGCAAAAATGCCATTAGGAAGATGGTGACAAGCGTTACCAGAACGCGGAAATGCGAAGCAGTGTGCGGAAGACGCGGATCGAGTAAACCGACAAGCGCGATGATAGGAAGTGTGAGAACGGCGATCATCGCGAGGTTGGCCATCCCCGCACCGTAGGAGTCATCGCCGGCAACTTCGGGGGTTGGAGCTAAGCCTTCTCCTGAGAGCGCAACTCCAGTGTAAAGCGCGAACGACGCGCAGTACGGAATGTCATACCAGCTACCGGTGTAGTAGAGACCTTGACCCAAGGCCCGGTTGATCATGAAAAATGCAACCGCGTTGAAAATCGCGGCGCCACAAAAGAACGCATAGAATCGTCTCCATCGGCGGGAACTCTCGCGCCAGAAGAGCACGAGTACGATCAGCAGAAGAAGCGATTCCGCTTCAGACAGCCGATCAAAGTTGCGGCTGTAGATGGGATAGTTGGGCGATGGATACTGCCAGCAGACGACAAAGGAAACGTAGAGGTTAAACCACCAGAGCAATAGCAGCAGGAAATCCAGCAAACCCAATCGTGCGCTGCTGGAAGTTGGCTGCCGGTGGGGACGCAACAGCAAGCCGGCGATCATCGGGGCTCCGGCTAGGAACAAGAAGGCGTCCGCCGGGTACATATCGGGAAGCCTGCGCCGGATCACCAGATCGAAAACATCCCAAACGAGCTGGTCAGCCAGCCAAAGCGTCCATCCGGCGGCCTGCAGCATCCAGAACCAGCGAAGTCGTCCTTTGGTGCCGACCCCGTTGCGCGCAAAGGCCACTACGGCGAGCACGATCAAAAGCGTCCCGAAGATATCGCTGACAAAAGCTGCGGTCATGCCTTGCGGAAGGAGCAGACACCCGGCCGCCAACGCGACCAAGGATAGCGCCGTGACCCAAAAAAGCAGCCTGAAAGGATTCGACCCCAGCAAGATTTCCCGCCCCGGCGAGAGAAATTATCCCTTAGCCCCAGTAGTGTAGGCAGCGCGGCCCGCCTGCCCGTTGATTTCGTTACGCAAGTCTTCCCAAATCTTGTCCGGCATCTCGAGAAACACTCTCACAATCTCGGGATCAAACTGTCTGCCGGCCCAACGTTCAATTTCCGCCCGAGCTGCCTTGAGAGACTGTGCCGGCCGGTATGGACGATCCGAGGTAATTGCATCGAGGGTATCTGCAATGGAAAAGATGCGTGCCCCCAGCGGAATCTCGATGCCCTTCAAGCCTCGCGGATACCCTGTCCCGTCGTAACGTTCCTGGTGCGAGTAAACGATTTCAGAGGCCTCTGCCAGGAACGGAATTCTTTTTAGCAATTGATAACCGCGGTAGGCATGTTCCTGCATGATTACCACTTCGTCCGGATTCAGTTTGTCCGGCTTCCGGAGAATCGCGTCGGGAATGGCCATCTTGCCGATGTCGTGCAGGAAGGCCCCGCGTGCGATTACAGCTATTTGTTCCTTGGGCAAACCGATGGCTTGGGCAATCGCAATCGTAAAAAGGGTAACTCGGCGGGAGTGGCCTTCTGTTTCTGCGTCCTTCAAGTCTAGTGCGTCGCCCAAAGCTTCCAGAGTGATGTCATAGGAACGCTCCAGATTGGCCATGGCAGCCTGCAGTTGCTCGGTGCGGGCTTTGACCAGGGATTCGAGATTCGTCTGATAAGTGCGGTTCTCGACCTTAAGCCGACGGTTCTCCAGAGCGCGGCTGACGGTATTGAGCAATTGTTCGCGCTCAAAGGGCTTCAGCAAATAGTCATAAGCCCCATTGCGGATGGCCGCGAGTGCGACGGAGATGTCGTGCACGGCGGTAACCATCACGACCGGCATATCGGGATACTTTTCCTTAGTGCGTTCTAACAAACCAATGCCATCCAGGTCGGCCATCATCAGGTCCGACAGCATCAATTCGAAATCTTCACCTGAGGTCAGGACGGCGAGGGCCTCCATGCCAGAACCCGCTTGCTTGCAGGAGTAACCAGCGGTCCCGAGCATGGACGCTACAATTTCCCGAATTGGTTCTTCGTCGTCAACAACAAGAATGCGATCTGGCATGGGAATACACGAAAGGCTATCGGCGATTGTACCCTTTCGGCGAGATTCCGAAAGTAATCATTGAGGTCCGGAAACTCCATCGAGAATGCGCCGGGCCGTGATATTCAAAAACAAGGAATCCGTACGTTCGCAATACGATGAGCGCGTCCCTGTGGTCGATCTGGAACTCGGCAGCAAGCCTCGGAATTTCCCGGCCAACGGCGGCAGAAGTGACGCTGCTCATCCTGCTGGGTGCGTCCGCATTGGCGCTGCGAGCCTTCCGCGAAAACTACTTCCGAGTTTGGGTCTTGGGATGGTTAGCGTTCGTCGCTTCCCGGCTGACAGACCATTACGTTTCGCCCAGGATCCCTGCTCCCTTCGATCTCGTCGTAGTGCACGGCATGTTCGTGCTGTCGGTCGGTCTGCTGGCCGGGTCGATCCTGCTGTACTCGCGCCTGAGGGACTTGATCATTCCACTGATGGTGATTACGCCCGTGCTGGTCGGCTTTGCCGGAGCGAGAATTCTGTTGTGGCCGGACTCTGTGCCACTCCGAGTGGCGCTGGAGATCGGCTATCGTGCCGTTCTGCTGACTGCCGCGATCGCCCTGTTGCGGGCGCGCCGGGGGCGCTGGAACGCCTCCGCATGGTTGCTGGCGTTGTCGCTTCCCTTGCTGCACTTATATTGGGGACCCTTCAGCCAGGAAGTTCCCCGCAGCGTCTCGTTCAGCGCTGAAGTCATCCTTCCATTGAGCATGTTGCTAGTTGTGTTCGGTGAGACTCGCGTCCGAACGCGCCGGCTTGAGGCCATGCAGGCTATCACCAACGGTGTTGCCAACGCGCAGCAGTATGGGAACGTCGTGCAGTGTGCCGTACAGCAACTTAAGAAGGGACTTCGAGTTCGGTCCTGCTGGTTCCGATTGCATGAAGGTGGGCATCTGGTCGCAACCCACGCCGCCGGATTGTCAGCCGAGTTTCTGCGCGATGCGGGGATGGCGCAAATTACCGAAGGCATCACGAAGCTCTGGGAACAACGTACGCCACAGGTGACGACGTGGGAGAAGGCGGAGTCAGAGCCGTCCGATTGCCTGCATACTGAAAAGATTCGACAGGTTGTGGTTGTGCCGGTTGTTGGCAATAAGGCGCCCGTGGGCTTGCTGCTACTGGGCAATTCGCACGGGCGGCAGTGGACGCCGGATGAATTGGAGTTTGTGCAAGCCTGCGCCAGGCAAGTTGCGCTCGCCGTGGAGAACTTCCGCCTGTTGGAACAGGTGCTCCGCTCCCAGCGGCAGTGGATGAATACGTTTGATTCCATCCACGACGTGATTCTGGCCCATGACGCCGACTACCGCATCATCAAGGCCAATCAACTTCTTCTCGAACAGATCGGACAGGCTCCGGCCGACGTCATCGGGAGCACATGCGAATCCGTGCTGCCGCACACATTTGGCGAGTGGACCGGCTGCCCTTACTGCGCCATGGGTGGTGACGAAGAATTCACGGAAGGCGCCGACCCCTGCTTTGGCGGATTCTCGGTGGTCTCGACGTCATCCTACACAGATCAGGGCACGCAACAGAAAGGAACGATCCACGTTGTCCGCGATATCACCGACCGGCGCTCGGCGGAAGAGCGGTATCGTCTCTTGTTCGAGCAGGTACAGGAAGGCGTATACGTATCCGATCCGACCGGTCGTCTCATCGACTGCAACGACGCATTGGTGCATATGCTCGGTTACAGCAGTCGGGAAGAACTGCTGGTTCTGAACCTCGATAAGGAAATCTGCGTCGATCCCAAGCAGCGCGAGGCTTTCCGTCACGAGATTGAAGCGCACAACTACGTGCGCAATTTTGAAGTCACGCTGCGCCGAAGGGACGGGACACTGCTGCTGGCCGTGGAGAGCAGTTTCGCTACGCGCGACGCAACCGGAAGCATTCAGCGCTTTCAGGGCTTTATCCTCGACATGACGGAAAAGCGGCGTGCCGAAGATGAAATGCAACGGCGCAACCGGGAACTGAACGCGCTCAACGCGATGGCAGTGGTTGCGGCACAGTCGTTTGACTTGGACGAGATCCTGAATCTGACTCTTCGTCAGGTGGTCACCTTGTTCGGTGCCGAAAGCGGAACCGTTTACCTTGCCGACACCGACAGTCCTACGTTCCGTCGTCGCGCCGCATGGGGGCCGCGCAGCCGCGACAAAGGCCGCCCTGCCGAAATGGTGTTCACTGAGGGATTTGGCGACCTCGTCATCCGTTCCCGTGCCGAGGTGGTCACCGCGGAGTATCTGCCACACCTGCCGCCGAATGTCGCCGAGTTCCTGAAGTCAGATGCCGACCGCTCGTGGATCTGGGTGCTGTTCTGGGCGAAGGATTCACCGGTTGGCATGATGGGCCTTTGCAGTCAATTGACGTACCAATACTCGTCAAACGACGAGAACCTGCTGGTCGCCATCAGCCGGCAATTGGCGACTACGATTGAGAAAGTCCGCCTCTACGAAGAAACCTGCCGCGCTTATGAGGATCTGCGTAAGACGCAAGAGCAGTTGCTGCAGAGCGAAAAGATGTCGGCCGTGGGTCAGTTGATCGCAGGCGTGGCGCACGAACTTAACAATCCACTGACCGCGATCCTAGGCTATGCGCAGCTTCTGGAGACCGAGGGGTTGAATGCTCGCGCCCAGGATTTTGTTAACAAGCTGTTCAAGCAGGCGCAGCGCACGCATCGGGTCGTACAAAACCTGTTATCGTTCGCGCGGCAGCGCAAGCCGCAGCGGGACGAAGTCGACATCCGCAGGGTGCTCGACGAAACCCTGGCGCTACGCGACTACGATCTCAGGATCAACAACATCAAGGTTGAACGCGAGGCTCCGTCCGAGCCGGCGATGGTGGTGGCCGATCCTCACCAGATTGAACAGGTCTTCCTGAACATCATTAATAACGCCGTCGATGCCATTCTGGAGACGGGACGCACGGGAAAGCTCAAGATTCGCGTGATCAGCCAGAGCGGAAACGTGTCCACACAATTTGTCGATGACGGCGCTGGAATCAAGGACCCCAAGCGAATTTTTGATCCGTTCTACACCACCAAGAGTGTGGGCAAAGGTACGGGACTGGGACTCAGTATCTGTTATGGCATCGTCAAGGAACACGGCGGCGACATCACCGCCAACAACAATCCGGAGGGCGGAGCGATTATTGAGGTCAAGCTGCCCGGTGTTGCGACCAACGTCGCGGAGGCGGAAGCCCCGAAACCTGCGCCCCGGCAATATGACGGTGCGATCCACGGGCGCGTGCTTCTAGTCGAGGAAGAAGAAGCCGTACTGGAGTTCGAGCGCGATGTCCTCGCCGGTGCCGGCGCCACAGTCGTCACCGCCAAGAACGCAGAGGACGTGAAGACTCGCATGCTGTCTGAAGGATTCGACGCCATCATTATGAGCGGCAAGATGGAGAACCAGTGGAACGCCAAGGAATCCTACACGTGGCTCAAGGATACGTGCGACGGCATGGAGAAACACGTCCTCTATACGTTATCCAACCTTGAGACTGGCGAGGGCCGCAGTTTTCTGCAGGACAATGGCATTCCCTACCTGGTTAAACCGTTCGAGGTAGCCGAACTCATTACCCAAGCCCGCCGACTGCTGCAGAAAGCGCAGGCGGCAGGCGCGGGAGCCGACTAACGCGCAATCGTCCTCACATCCCTTCCACACCCGCCTTTCCTTCCGACACCCCTCGGTGCTCACTCAACTCTCCAGCCACTTCTGCCGATGAATTTCGGTGGACATGACTGCGCCTGCGAAGTCGTTCGGGTTACAGGATTTTGGGCACCCGTCGGCATTACCAGTCTTGCTGGATGCCATCGTCGATGCCATCTGCGGCATCGATACAGATAGTCGGGTCACGTTCTGCAATCAAGCCCTGGCGGAATTGACGAGGTATCGCAAGGAAGAAATTGTCGGCAATGACTTGCATTCCCTGCTGCAACATCGGCGAGCAGATGACACAGCATGTTCCATAACGGAATGCGCACTTACCGCGTCGGGAAATGATTCTCACGTGACGGGCGAATACTTCGCACGCAACGACGGCACCGCGTTCCCTGGAGAGTATTGGGTTCGTCGCCTGGAAACGCCCGTAGGTGCAACCCGCCTGATCGTAACGATTCGAGACATCACAGAACTTCAGAAGGCAAAAGCAGGCTTGCGTGAGAGCGAGGAGAAGTTCCGCCGGATTCTGACGGGCATGCCCGAGGTGGCGTGGACGGCGGACCGCCACCGGCGGCTCACCTATGTGAGCCCGAAAATTGAAGACTTGCTGGGCTACACCAAACTGGAAGTCCACTCCCCGCGCAGTCAGCTATGGGTGAGCCAAATTCACGCCGAGGACTTCGGGAGGGTGCACCAGGCCTATTCGGATCTATTCGAAAAAGGAACCCTTTACGAGCAGGAGTATCGTGTCCGCCGCAAGGATGGCACATGGATTTGGGTCTATGACCGCGCGGCCGTTCCCCATGACGAGAATGGCGAATTGTATGCCGACGGATTTCTGAGCGATATTACAGGGCGTAAACAAGCCGAGGCTGCGCTTCAATCACAGACTGCTTTTCTTGAGGCGCAGGCCAACTCGACCATCGACGGCATCCTGGTTGTCGACCGTGCTGGGCAACGGCGGTTGTCGAATGAGCGTCTCGCCAAGCTCTTCGAGATCCCTGCCGAACTGCTCTCCGAAAAGGATGACCGCAGGATGCTTCGGCACGTCGTCACCCTCATCAGGGAGCCGGACTCATTCATGGAAAAGGTAAACTACCTTTACCGACATCCGAACGAGACGAGCCGCGATGAAATTGAATTGAAAAACGGAACGATTCTCGACCGCTACTCCTCTCCGGTCGTGGACAAGAATGGCATCCATTACGGCAGGATATGGACCTTTCATGACATCACCGAACGCAAGCGCAACGAGGACGCCCTGCACCAGTTGTCGCTGGCGGTCGAGCAGAGTCCCGTCTCAGTCGTCATCACCGACCCGCAGCGTAAAATCACCTATGTGAATCGGAAATTCACCGAGTGCACGGGTTACATGGCAGACGAGGTGATCGGGAAAGATCCGCAAGCCATCAACAAGGGACAATCCAATACCGCAATTTTTCAAAACCTGTGGGCAACAATCCAAGAAGGAAAGATTTGGCGCGGAGAATTCTGCAACACGAAAAAGAATGGCGACCTGTTCTGGGAAGCGGCGACCGTTACCCCTATCACAAATCTGAAGGGAACGATTACTCACTATCTCGCCGTCAAAGAGGACATCACCGAGCGGCGCGCACTGGAAGGGCAACTGCGCCACGCCCAGAAGTTGGAGGGGATCGGGCAGCTTGCCGCCGGAATCGCTCACGAAATTAACACTCCGACGCAGTTCGTGACCGACAACCTGACATTTCTGCGCGACTCTTGGAAGTCCACCTACGACTTGCTCGAGCGATATCGGCAGACCGTTCACGCGGGCGCGCAGGCGCTACCATCAACCGTGCTACGAGATTTGCAAGCGGCCGAGCAGGACTGCGACCTGCCATTCATTGTGGCAGAAGTTCCGCGCGCGATCGAGCAGAGCCTGGAGGGTGCGGGCCGGGTGGCAAAGATCGTTCGGGCGATGAAGGAGTTTTCGCATCCCGACTCGGCAGATAAAACCGCCACGGACCTTAACAAGACGATTGACTCCACGATCACCGTCGCGCGCAACGAGTGGAAGTATGTGTCGGAGCTCGTCAAGGACTTCGAAGAGAATCTGCCGCCTGTCGTCTGTTATCCCGGCGATATCAACCAGGTTGTGCTGAATCTGATTGTCAATGCCGCGCACGCGATCAAAGAAAGAGTTCAGGACGGCGAGAAAGGCCGGATTACCGTACGCACCCACAAGTGTGCTGACCGTGTCGAGATCTCGGTCGCCGACACCGGCAAAGGTATTCCGGAAGCCATTCGCAGCCGAGTGTTTGACCCATTCTTCACGACGAAAGAGGTCGGCAAGGGGACCGGCCAAGGACTGGCGCTCGCTTACACCGTGGTAGTCAAAAAACATGGAGGCAAGATCTGGTTTGAAACGGAAATGGACAAAGGAACCACTTTCTTTGTGACCCTTCCGACGCTTGGTCCGGAATCGGGCAAGGAGGTGTGATGCTGAAGCGCCTGCTCTTTGTCGACGACGATTCCATGGTCCTCGCCGGCCTGCGCCGAAGTCTCCACGCCATGCGGGGAGACTGGCAGATGCATTTCGTCAATAGCGGCGCCGCAGCGTTGGAGGCATTGGAAAAGGAAAATTTCGACGCCGTGATCTCGGACATGCGCATGCCGGTGATGGACGGAGCGGAACTTCTGGACCGGGTCAAACAGCGTTATCCGGACGTGGTGCGCATGATTCTCTCGGGTCAATCCAGCCGGGAAGCCCTTTATCGCTCGATATCGCCAGCCCATCAATTCTTATCAAAGCCTTGTAACCCGAACGAACTGATGGCCCGGCTCGGCCAGGCGTTTGCCATGCGCGACGTGCTGTCGAACCAATCGTTGAAAACGGTAATCTCCGGGATGCGGTCGATCCCGAGTTTGCCCACTCTCTATGATGAGCTAACGGAATCGCTTCGTTCCGAAAGTCCCTCTCTGGGCAACATCGCCAAAATCATCTCGAAAGATGTCGGGATGGCAGCGAAGATCCTGCAGCTTGCCAACTCGGCTTTCATGGGAACCAGTGGGCGCGTTTCGAGCCTGGTGCAGGCGCTGTCGCTGATTGGAACGGAGACGGTTCGCACGCTGGTGTTGTCCGTTCACGTTTTCTCGCAGTTTGATGGAAAGTCTCACCTCGCCGACAGTCTGACCGCGATCTGGGAACACAGTGTGGCCGTATCCTCCATGGCCCAGCGCATTGCCGCCTCCGAAAACAGCCCGAAAGCGCTCGCAGAGGAATGTTTTACAGCCGGACTGCTGCACGATGTTGGCAAGGTAGTACTGCTGGCAGAAATGCCAAAGGAATATCGCGAGATTTACGAGAGCCAGAGTCCGGGCCGGCACAACCGCGAACAAGTTTGCCTGGGCTGTACACACGCCGAGATGGGCGCGTACTTGATGAGTATCTGGGGGCTTCCGTTGTCCCTAGTACAGGCAGTGGCCTTCCACCACCGGCCCTCGCACCCCGGAGAGGCCCACTTCTCATCGCTCACAGCTGTCCATGCAGCTAATGCGATTGTCGGTGGATCCGATTCCCAGCCCGGAAATCACGCCACGGAACTGGATCAAAACTATTTACTGTCGCTGGGTCTGCATGAGCACGTACCGACATGGAGAAACCTCAATGCTCCTCCGCCTTCGCCGCAAACAGCGCAAGACCCTCCTTCAAGCCTAAAGCAATAGCCCCTTGCGCCGATAAAAGAACAGGGACAGGATCGCTTTGATGCGGCGATTTGTCCCGGGAGTGATTCATGTCGGAAAAAGTTCTCTTGGTGGACGATGACAGCAATGTGCTGGACGGATTTCGTCGCAGCCTATGCCACGATTTTTCGATTGAAACTGCGCTCGGTGGCAAAGAAGCGCTTGCGATGGTCTCGGAGAACGGGCCGTACGCCGTCGTCGTTTCCGATATGCGGATGCCCGGGATGGATGGAGTTCAACTACTGAGCAACATCAAGCGGGCATCACCGGACACGATCCGTGTGATGTTAACCGGCTTGACCGACCGTGACACTTCCATCAATGCCATCAACGAAGGCCGCATTTTTCGGTTCCTCAATAAACCGTGCAGCAAAGAAACGATGGCGACAACTATTACTGCGGCAATCGTGCAATACCGCTTGGTGACTGCCGAGAAACTATTGCTGGAGCAAACCCTGAGCGGCAGCCTGCAGGTCCTGACCGAAGTTCTCAGCCTAGTCAATCCCGCAGCCTTCAGCCGCGCCGAGCGAGCCAGGCGATACATGCATCACGTCGTCACTGTCATGAAACTGGGCAATCCCTGGCAGTACGAGGTAGCTGCCATGTTGTCACAACTTGGGTGCGTTACTTTAGTACCCGAAACCATAGAAGCCGTTTACAAAGGTGAAACGCTTTCGGAGAATGAACAAGCTCAGTACGATGCTCATCCTGGCGTCGCCAGCAGCCTGTTGGCGAAGATTCCGCGACTTGAACCCATCGCCTGGATGATCGGCCATCAGGAAAAGGCCGTTTCGGAGAGCGAAGCCGCCGAAGTGGGTGAGATGAGACAGGGCGCCGAGATTCTTCGGATGATCCTGGCGTATGAGAAAGCGATCCATAGCGGCGTGTCACGTACTGAGGCGGCGCACACCCTATCACGCCAGAACAGAAATTTTAGTCCGAAATTCTTTGAGGCCTTGGTGACACTGGATCCGAATGCCGAGGAATCCGGTGTACGCCGATGCCCGATTGAAGATCTGACTCCCGGAATGATCATCCAGCAGGAGGTGCGCTCGGTTTCAGGAACGCTATTGGTTTCGAAAGGGCAGGAAGTGACACCCGCGGTCATCCTGAAACTTAAGAATTTCCTGAGCCGCCGAGCGATTGGAAGCGAAGTCTCCATCTCACTGCCGCCTACCTCGCTGGCATTTGTGAAAGGCGCTTCGTAGGGCTGCCGTAATTCATCGCTGCGCATTGCCACCCGAGCTACCTGCTTTTTTCTGAACGACTTATACCGAACGCATTTCGTTCAGGCAGTCAGCAAACCTTCCCAGCAACTCCGGCGACACATTCCACTGCGCATGAAAAGGTTGTTCCGGACAACTCGCCGTGCTATGCGCTGGATACATCTCGATCAACATGCCCCTCTCTTCTGGTGGAAGCACTCGAACTTTTTTCTTGTAACCCGTCGGTGTATAGAACTCGATGACCTTTGCCACAATCCTCCCTGTCTTCTTCCCGGCCGCGGAACCGTGATCTCAACCCCGACTGAGGGGTTTCCGTCTCAGCTACTGACTACGCGATTTTGTGAGATTTTCGGTTCTGGCCCTTCCGGCAACTCTCCATCCACACCCATAATTGTGGCAGTAGGTTCAGGAGCGTTACTCCGATTTCCCGCGTCGTGGATAGCCCTGAAACGCACAGCCATCCACACCCTTCCTCCGCGCCCCTTTGGTTTAGACTACCGATAGACCCCATGTCCCAATTCGTCCACCTGCACCTGCACACCGACTATTCCCTGCTGGATGGCGCCTGTGACGTCGAAAAGCTCTGTGAGCACGTGAAAGAGCTTGGGATGCCGGCTGTTGCCATGACGGATCACGGCAACATCTTCGGTACCGTTCATTTCGTGAACGCTGCCTACAAACAGGGAGTGAAGCCGATCGTCGGTTGCGAACTCTACGTCTGCAAGAAAGACGATCACCGCGCTGCCCCCGAAGGCGACACGTACAACCATCTGCTGGTGCTTGCCGAGAACGAAGAGGGATACCGCAATCTGGTCAAGATCACGTCCGAGGCCTCCCTTCACGGCTTTTACTACAAGCCGCGTGTGAGCAAGAAATTCCTCGCGGAGCATTCGCGCGGCCTTATCGGCCTTTCCGGATGCTTGAAGGGTGAAGTTGCTGAGAGGTTGATGGAAAACAACTACGAGGCCGCTCGCGCCGCTGCCGGACAGTACGCCGACATTTTCGGCAAAGAGAACTTCTACCTCGAAATTCAGGATCAGGGCCTCGAGATGGAACATCGCATCCATCCTGGGCTATTCAAACTGGAGCAAGACCTTGGGCTCCCGCTGGTCGCGACCAACGACAGCCACTATCTCTGTGAAGACGATGCCCACGCGCAAGACGTGATGGTCTGCATCCAGACCGGAAAGTCGATCCGCGACACTGCGCGGATGAAGTTCGAAGGAACACAGTTTTTCGTCAAGAACGCCGACGAAATGTACCGCGTGTTCAAGGATTCGCCCGACGTCCTGACGCGCACTCTCGACATCGCAGAACGGTGCAGCCTGCGTCTCGAAAAGGTTGCGAATCCGTTTCCCCAGTTCGAAGTCCCACCTGGATACACCATCGATAGCTACTTCGTCCATGTGGCACGCGAGGGATTCGCGCGGCGACTGGAGACGCTTCGCCCGCTAAGCGAAAAAGGCAAGCTCAAGCATTCGCTCATCGACTACGAGCAGCGGCTGGAGCGCGAACTGGCCATCATCCAGCAGATGAAGTTTCCCGGATATTTTCTGATTGTCTGGGACTTTATTCGCTACGCGAAGGAACACGGCATACCCGTCGGCCCCGGCCGTGGATCCGCCGCCGGATCACTCGTTTCCTACGCGCTGGGCATCACCGACATCGATCCACTTCAGCACGAACTTCTATTTGAGCGATTCCTGAATCCTGAGCGCGTGTCGATGCCTGATATCGACATCGACTTCTGCATGAACCGCCGCGGAGAAGTGATCGACTACGTAACGCAAAAGTATGGCCGCGACAACGTCGCGCAAATCATCACCTTCGGCACCATGGCCGCGAAAGCCGCGATTAAAGATGTAGGCCGCGCGATGGAAATCCCTTACGCCGACGTCGACCGGATCGCGAAGCTCGTCCCGACACAGCTCAACATCACTCTGGAAAAGGCGATCGAGGAATCGCCAGCGCTCCGCGAAGCGATCGAAAAAGACGGGCAGATTCGTGAACTGTTCGAGACCGCCAGGAAATTGGAGGGGCTGGTACGGAACTCAGGCGTACATGCTGCGGGAGTCGTGATTTCTCCGCGTCCACTGACCGATCTTGTGCCACTGCACCGCACCAAGAACGATGAAATCGTCACTGCCTTCGACATGGTCGCCATCGAGAAGATGGGCCTGTTGAAGATGGACTTCCTGGGCCTGACGACGCTCACGATTCTCACTGACGCGCTGAAGTTGATTACGCAGACCCATGGCAATGATGCTGGCCAGCCCGTTCTGAGCGATGGGGAGAACTGGCCCAGGCCAATTCCTCTCACACTTGATGAGATACCGCTGGAAGATCAAAAGACCTACGAGAAGGTCTTTCATAGTGGCCTAACATCCGGCGTCTTCCAGTTTGAGTCGCACGGCATGCGCGACGTACTACGGAAATATCAGCCGAACTCCATCGAAGATCTGACGGCTCTGAACGCACTCTACCGTCCCGGCCCGATTCAGGGTGGCATGATCGACGATTTCGTCGACCGCAAACATGGACGCAAGAAAGTTGAATACGACCTGCCGGAACTTCAGGAGATTCTGCAGGAAACACTCGGCGTGATCGTCTATCAGGAGCAGGTAATGCAGATTGCAAACCGCCTGGCCGGATATTCGCTGGGCGACGCCGATCTGCTCCGTCGCGCCATGGGCAAGAAAAAGCCTGAAGAGATGGCGCAGCAGCGCGAGCGTTTCATCGAAGGTGCTGCGCAGCGGAAGTATCCGGCGAAAAAGATCGAAAAGATTTTTGATCTGATGGCGCAGTTCGCCGGATACGGCTTCAACAAGTCGCACTCCGCGGCCTATGCCCTGCTTGCCTACCACACCGCTTACTTGAAGACTCACTTTCCGGTCGAGTTCATGGCGGCATTGCTGACCTCCGTGACCGGCTCAACCGATGACGTGGTCAAGTACATCAATGAATGCCGCGAGATGGGGATCGCTGTCGAAGCGCCCGATATCAATGTGTCGGACGCAAACTTCACGCCGCACGGTGAGAACATCCGCTTCGGCCTGGCCGCGGTGAAGAACGTCGGTGGCAACGCTATCGAATCGATTGTCGCCGCGCGCAAGAAGCTCGGCAGATTCAAATCCATCTTCGAGTTCTGCGAGAACGTTGACTTGCGATTGCTCAACAAGCGCGTGCTCGAATCACTGATCAAGAGTGGGGCGATGGATTCTCTGGGACGCCGCGCTCAACTCATGGCCGTCCTCGACAGAGCGATGGAGCAGGCACAGAAAGCCCAGCGTGATGCTGAATCCGGGCAGCACGGCCTTTTCGGCGTGTTCGCGGACGAAGAACCGGAAGCTCACAACAACCATCTGCCCAACGTACCAGACTGGGATGAGCACACGCGCCTTGGGGCCGAAAAGGAAATCCTCGGATTCTTCATCACCGGACATCCGCTGGAGAAATACAAAGACAAGTTGCAGGATCTGCAGGCTCTCAGCATCGAAGAACTCGCCTCAATGACGAAGTCGACCGGCAAGGATGAGACTCTGGTCACGGCGGGCATCATCAGTAACTTACGCGTGCTCAAGTCCAAGAAGGGCGACTTCTACGCGCAGGCGAATCTCGAGGATATGTCGGGCTCCATCGAAATGATCGTCTTCCCCGAAGCGTATAAGCGCCTGTCCGAGAAAGTGAAACTGGAGGTTCCGGTTCTGGTAAAGGCCGGCGTTCGCATAGAGGAAGGGGCAAATCCCAAGATCACCGCTG
>Ga0335082_10002757_pt1 | contig 18982 bp, 17 predicted proteins | sample Lox_Sample_41_FD_206718 | JGI IMG/M metagenome (GOLD analysis project Ga0335082, IMG submission 206718) | Soil microbial communities from Loxahatchee National Wildlife Refuge, Florida, United States - Lox_Sample_4.1 | ecosystem: Environmental > Terrestrial > Soil > Wetlands | place: USA...
GAAGGCCGTCGTCGCCACGGTCCCCGGCGAGGAGCACGCGCTCGGTGCGCGGATGGTCTCCGACTTGCTCGCGCTCGACGGCTGGGACGACGTCTACGTGCCATGCAGCGAGTCGGCCCAGGCGCTGGCTGCTCGCGTCAAGGAGGAGGGAGCCGCACTGGTCGCGCTCTCGGTGTCACTGCGCTCGCACGTGCCGGCGCTTCGCGCGACAATCGAGGCGATTCACCGGGCCGCGCCTGGAGCGAAGATCCTCGCGGGCGGGCGCGGGCTCGAGGAGGTGGCGAACGGCGCCGAGCTCGGCGTCGACCTTCTCGAAAAAGAGGCGCGCAGGGGTGTGAACGATGCAAGACGCTTCAAGTCCTGAAGAGCTCTCGGGGTGGGCCGCAGTCCTCCTGCGCAGCGACGCGCACGAGCTCGCGGCGATCCTCGTGGACGCATCGCAGACCGTCGTCGCGACAAATGGCGCCGCCGCCGCACTGTTCGACCGAAACGTCGTCGGCGAACCGCTCCTCGAGAGCTTCGAGCCCGGCTCGAGGATCAAGCTGGCACGCGCGCTCGAGACAGGGGGGACGTGCGAGTTGCTCCTCCGCGGCAGCGAGAACGACGCGCCACGGGTGGTGCGCTTCGCGGTGTTGCCGGAAGCCGGCGCCCGTCGCGTTCTCGTCGGCGCTTCCAACGGCCAGATCTGGTACTCGGAAGCGCAGGGCCGCGAGCTCCTGCGCCGCAACGACGAGCTGGGGGTTCTGAGCCGCCAGCTCGCGCGCCAGGCGCAAGAGCTGGGACAGGCGCGCACGCGACTCGAACACCTGAACGCGCTTCGGCAGCAGCTCACGGCAACGCTGGCCCACGATCTACGCAACCCGCTGTCGGCAGTCGGCCTGGTTGCACGCGAGCTCGGCCGGCTCGGGCAGGGGCTTCCCCTCACCCGCGTCAGCGCGCTGGCCCGACGCCTCGAGCGAAGCGTCCTGCGCATGGCAAGACTCATCGACACGGTGCTGGCGGCTGTTCGCCTCGAGGAGGACGAGATCGCACTCGACCGGACGTCGACGTCTCTCGAGGACGTCGTGCGCGAGGCCATTGACGCGCTGGCGCCGCTCGCCGACGAGCGCCACGTCTCCGTTGCGTGCGCGGCGCGTGGCGACACGCGCGCGCTGGTGGACGCGACGTGGATGGGGCAGGTGCTGGACAATCTCCTTGCGAACGCCATCCGACACGCGCCACAAGGAAGCGCCGTGCGCGTCGCCATCTCGGGCGACGAGCAGCATGTCGCATGCTCCGTCTCCGACCAGGGCCCGGGTGTGCCGCCCGAGCTTCGCGAGGCGATCTTCGACCGATTCCGCCAGGCGGGTCCGCATGCCGGCAGCGCGGGCCTCGGCCTCTACGTCTCGCGAGGCGTTCTGGAGCTCCACGGCGGGCGCATCTGGGTGGAGCAGCCAGAGACCGGCGGTGCGCGCTTCTGCTTCGAGGTTCCGAGGTCCACGCCCTGACTCCCGCGGGCCGTCACTGGAGGACTACGACGGGCACGGTCAATACGAGCGCTTCGCCGTGCCGATTGACCCCGACCTTCACCGCGTCACCCGCTTGGCGCTGATCGAGCGCGTTGTAGAGGTCGTCGAAGTCCTGGACCTTCTGCTCGTCGATGGCCGTGATCACGTCGCCCAAGACGAGGCCCTGCTTGGTCTGCGAGATCCCCTGCAACCCGGCGCGCGCGGCGGCTCCGCCAGGCGGCACCGCGAGGACCGCTACTCACTCCGCCGCGTGCGCGAGGCGCTGCTCCATTTCGACGACCCGGAGCGTGGTCCGAACGAGCGCATCGGGATTCAGGCTGATCGAGTCGATCCCGCGCTCCACGAGGAACGCCGCGAAGTCGGGGAAGTCGCTCGGTGCCTGCCCGCAGATGCCCACCTTGCGTCCCGCCGCGTGGGCCGCCTCGACGAGGTGCCCGCAGGACCACTTCACCGCCTCGTTGCGCTCGTCGAAGAGCGGCGCCACGGTGATCGAATCGCGATCGACGCCGAGGGTGAGCTGCGTGAGATCGTTCGAGCCAATCGAGAAGCCGTCGAAGATCCGGGCGAATCGCTCGGCCAGCAGGATGTTCGAGGGGATCTCGGCCATGACGTACACCTCGAGCCCCTTCTCACCACGCACCAAGCCTCCGCGGCGCATCGCCTCGAGCACGCGCTCGCCCTCCTCCGGCGTGCGGCAGAAGGGGATCATGACCTTCAGGTTGGTGAGACCGAAGACGTCGCGCACCCGCGCGACGGCGGCGCACTCGAGGAGGAACCCCTCCTCGTATTGCGGATGGTAGTAGCGGCTGGCCCCGCGCCAACCGAGCATCGGGTTCTCTTCCGTCGGCTCGAAGCCGGCGCCGCCGAGCAGGCGCGCGTACTCGTTGGTCTTGAAGTCGCTGAAGCGCAGGATGACGGGTCTCGGGTGGAACGCGGCGGCGATCGTGCCGATGCCTTGCGCAAGGCGATCGACGAAGTAGGCCTTCTTGTCGGGGTATCCGGCGGTCTTGGCATCGATCTCGCGCTGCACTCCCGCTGGGAGCTGCGCGTATCGCGTCAGGGCGAGCGGATGCACGCCGACCCAGCCCGAGAACACGAACTCCATGCGAGCGAGCCCAACGCCGTCGCTGGGGAGCAGCGACTGACGGAGCGCGTGCTCGGGATTGCCCGCGTTGAGGAGAATCTTCGTGCGCGGACGAGGCAGGGCGGCGGGGTCGATCTCCTCGACGTCGAATCGCAGCGAGCCGCCGTAGACGCGCCCCGTCTCACCCTCGGCGCAGGACAGCGTGACCGTGTCGCCGTCGTGCAGGACCGAAGTGGCGTGCTCGGTCCCGACGACGGCCGGCACACCGAGCTCGCGCGCGACGATCGCGGCGTGTGACGTGCGTCCCCCGCGATCGGTGATGATGCCCGCCGCGCTCTTCATCACGGGTTCCCAGTCCGGGTCCGTGATCTCGGTGACCAGGATCTCGCCCGGCCTGAACTCCTCGAGCCGGCGCGGGTCCTTGAGAATGCGCACCTTGCCGCTCACGATGCCGTCACCGATCGCCAGCCCCTCGACGAGCGGCTTCGAGCGATCCTTCAGGGAGTAGACGCGGAGCTTCGGGTGCGCGCGGCGGCTGTGCACCGTCTCGGGCCGAGCCTGCACGAAGAACAGTCCGCCGGTCACGCCGTCCTTGGCCCATTCGATGTCCATGGGCGTGTCGGCTCCATGCCGGCGGCTGTAGTGGTCCTCGACCAGCGCCGCCCAACGCGCGAGCGTGAGCACGTCCTCGTCGCCGAGCGACCAGCTCGCGCGCTCGCTCTCGGGAACTGGCTCGCTCCTCACCTGCCGGTGTCCCGCCAGGTCGTAGACGAGGCGCACTTCCTTGGTGCCCAGCCTCTTCCACACGAGCGGCGCGAAACCGGCGCGCAGCGTCGCCTTGTGCACGAGGAACTGATCCGGCGCCACGCGCCCCTGCACGACGCTCTCGCCGAGCCCGAGGCTCGAGGTGACGAGGATGACACCGCGATGGCCGGTCTCCGGATCGAGCGTGAAGATGACGCCTGCGCTCGCTCGATCCGAGCGGACCATCTTCTGGATGCCGACCGAGAGGGCCACGGCCGTGTGCGCGAATCCCATGTCCTGGCGGTAGCGGATCGCGCGCGGCGTGAAGAGGCTCGCGAAACACCGCTTCACCGCATCCACGACGAAAGCGGCGCCTCTGACGTTCAGGAAGCTCTCCTGTTGCCCGGCGAAGCTCGCGGTCGGCAGGTCCTCGGCCGTCGCCGAGGAGCGGATGGCAACGTCGGCTTCGACCTCTTCGTAGCGTCGGGAGAGAACGGCATAGCCGGCGACGATCTCGCGAGCCAGATCGGCCGGCACCGTCGCCTGCAAGATGGCCGCGCGTAGCGCGTCCGAGCGCCGCACCAGATCATCGACGTCGGCGGGATCCAGACCCGAGAGCGTCTCGGTGACGAAGTTGTCGAGTCCGGCCTCGCGCATGAAGTACCGGTAAGCCTCGGCAGTGACCGCGAACCCGTCGGGCACCTGTACACCCAGCGGCACGAGCTCCCGGAGCATCTCGCCGAGCGAAGCGTTCTTGCCACCCACGAGCCCGACGTCGTCGGCAGAGACGTCCCGGAACCATCGAATCCAGCTCATCGCCCTTCTCCCGTGCAGTTGGTTCGCCGCGACGCAAGCCATGCGCGGCTTTTCGGCGCCCGCATCGTCTTTTCGCGGGCTGCGTCGAGCCCCAAGCATCACGCGCGCCACTCTCACGGAGACCTCGAATCGCTGCGGAGCACCCTTCAGCAGATCCGCGGGAGCTGCTCCCCTGAAAGGAGGTCGAGCTGCCTGCGACCGCCCAGCCGCGTCCGGAGGACGACGACGCCGTGAGCGTCGACCACGCGACCGATGCGGACCGCCCCGCGAGCGATGGCATGGCTCTGCATGATGGCGAGCGCTCTCTCCGCGTCGTCCTCGGGCACGAATGCGGTGAACCGGCCCTCGTTCGCCACGTACAGAGGGTCGAGCCCCAGGAGCTCGCATGCGCCGAGCACCGCGTCCGTGACGGGAACGGCGCGCTCCTCGAGTTCGATGCCGAGACGCGCGTCCGCCGCGATCTCGTTGAGCGCCGAGGCGAGGCCCCCACGGGTCAGGTCCCGCAGGCAGTGAACCCGCACACCCTCGCGCAGCAGAGTCTCGACCAAGGCGGCGAGCGGCGCGCAGTCGCTCTCGATCTCCGTCTCGAACTGCAGCCCCTCGCGCACCGAGAGCACGGCGATGCCGTGACGGCCCACGTCACCGCTGAGCAGCACGGCATCGCCCGGGCGGACGCATGCGGGAGCGATCTCGACACCGGCGGGGACGAGGCCGACGCCCGACGTGCTGACGAAGCAGCGATCGGCCTTGCCGCGTCCCACGACCTTCGTGTCCCCGGTCACGAGCTCGACACCCGCATCCGCGGCGGCCGCGCGCATCGAGGAGACGATCCGGCGCAGGTCGTCGAGCGGCAGCCCCTCTTCCAGGATGAACCCGACGCTCAGGAACGCCGGGCGTGCCCCGGCCATGGCCAGATCGTTGACCGTGCCGTACACGGCCAGCGTGCCGATGTCGCCGCCTGGAAAGAAGAGCGGATCGACGACGTAGCCATCGGTCGTGAACGCCAGGCGCGCACCGCCGAGCTCGAGGACGGCGCTGTCGTGACGGCTGCCCAGCGCGCCCCCGTCGAACGCCGGAAGGAAGATCTGCTCGATGAGCCCGCGCATCAACCGTCCGCCTCCGCCGTGGGCGATCTGCACGGTACTGCTCCTGCCGAGCGGCGCGGGGCAGGTCAGGACGAAGTCGTCTCTCGCCATGAGCCCGCCCTCCGGTAGCGGTAGTACGCTGCGCACGCCCCTTCCGACGACACCATCGTCGCTCCCAGCGGGGATTCGGGCGTGCATCGGGCGCCGAAAGCGGGGCACTCCGGCGGCTTTTTGAGCCCCTGGAGTACGAGACCGCTGATGCATTCCGGCGCCTCGGCAGCCGTCACCGCGGAGACGCGGAACTTCCGCTCCGCGTCGTGATCGGCGAACTCGGGGCGGAGCGCCAGCCCGCTGCGAGCAATCGGTCCGATCCCCCGCCACTGCCGCGGAACGATCTCGAACACCTCGCCGATCATGCGCGCGGCGAGCTCGTTGCCCTGATCGCGCACCGAGCGCGGATACTGATTCTCGACCTCGGCGCGCCCTTGCTCGAGCTGAGCGACGCACATGTGTATCCCCTGCAGAATGTCGATGGGCTCGAAGCCGGTCACGACGATCGGCACGCGGTGTCTTGCCGCGATGGGCTCGTACTCTCCGGTGCCCATGATCGTGCACACGTGGCCGGCAGCGAGGAACCCGTCGACTCGGCAAGAAGGAGCCGAGAGGAGCGCCTCGATCGCCGGCGGCACGAGCACGTGCGACACGAGCACCGAGAAGTTCGTGCGTCCCTCCTTGCATGCCTGGAACACCGCCATGGCGTTGGCCGGGGCGGTCGTCTCGAAGCCCACGGCGAAGAACACCACCTGACGTCCCGGGTGAGCCCGAGCGAGCGCGAGCGCATCCATGGGTGAGTAGACGATGCGCACGTCCCCGCCCCTGGACTTCACCGCGGCCAGATCGTCGCTCGAACCCGGCACGCGCAGCATGTCGCCGAACGAGCAGAAGGTCACCTCGGCGAGCGAGGCGATGGCGACGGCTCGGTCGACGAGTTCGACGGAGGTGACGCACACCGGGCAGCCGGGACCGTGGATGAGCGAGATGCCCGCGGGCAACAGCTCGTCGAGGGCGAACCGCACGATCGCGTGCGTCTGGCCACCGCAGACCTCCATGATCGTCCATGGGCGTGTCGTGATCGCGGCGATGGCTCGGGCGTATCGTCGCGCGGCGTCGGCGTCCCGATACTCGTCGACGTACTTCATGCCTTCTCGAGCTCCTCGATTTCGTCCAGATAGGAGAAGACACGCGCTGCCTCCGCGGCGTCCACGCGGCTGATCGCGAACCCCACATGGACGATGACGTAGTCGCCCACGCCCGCCTCCGGCACGTAGGCGAGGCACACCTCCTTGACGATGCCGCCGAACTCGACCTTCGCGAGCCGGAGATCTCCCTCCGCAATACTCAGCACGCGGCCGGGAATCCCTAGGCACACGGTGCACCCCCTCGGAGAGCGCGGCGGGAGGCGACGAGGACCTGGCCCAGGGAGATACCGCCGTCGTTCGGGGGGAATGCTCGCGGCACGTACACTCGGAGCCCTCTGCGTTCGAGTCTCTCGAGCGCTCGCTGCGCCAACCGAGTGTTCTGGAAGCATCCTCCGGTGAGCACCACACGGGCGGCGCCCAGGCGGGTGGCAACGTCCTCGGCAAGCGCGGCGAGTGTTTCGTGGAACCGCGCGCTGATGACGCTCACCGGGACCCCCGCTCGGACTTCGTCGATCACCGCGCGCACGAGCGGCTCCCAATCGACCACCAGGGGATCCCCTGGCTGGAGACCAACGGCGTAGGGTTCCACGGCATCCACCGACTCCGCGACGAACTCGAGCGCCATGGCGGCTTCGCCCTCGAAGCGGGCTTGCTCGCCGAGTCCGACGAGGGCCGCCACGGCGTCGAAGAGGCGACCCATGCTGGTCGTGCGAGGAGTCGAGCACGACCGCTCCATCATGCGAGCGAGCACGGCGGCGTCCACGGCGCCGAACCAGCGCTGTCCGTAATCGTCGACCTCCCGACCGAACGCCTCGTGGAGAACACCGAGCGCCGCGCGGCGCGGCTCCCGGATGGCCTGCGCGCCGCCCGGTAAGCCGAACGGACGCAGGTGAGCCACCCGGCGAGCCTCGGACCCCTCGCACCAGAGGAACTCGCCGCCCCAGATGGAGTCGTCCGATCCGTAGCCGCTCCCGTCCCAAGCGATTCCAAGGACCGGGCCGTCCAACGCGTACTCCGCCATGCCGGCCGCCACGTGCGCGTGGTGGTGCTGCACACGCACGAGAGGGACGCCCAGCGATTTCGCGAGATGCTCGGCGAGGCGGGTCGACGCATAGTCCGGGTGCTCATCGCACGCGACGACCTCGGGCCGCACTTGGTAGAAGCGCAAGAGATCGTCTGCGGTGCGCGTGAGCAGGCGAGCCGCCTCGGCGCCGTGCATGTCCCCCAGGTGCTGGCTGACGATCACCTGCCCATGCATCGCGAGCGCCACGGTGCTTTTCAGCTGCGCTCCGAGGGCCAACACGATCGGCGTGCGCTCGGCCAGTCGCCAAGGAAGCGGCGCATAGCCGCGCGCTCGCCGCAGCAGCGCCAAGCCGTGCGGCCCCATCCGACCGACCGAGTCGTCTGCCGGACGCACGATGCGGCGGTCGTGCAGCAGAAAGAGGTCCGCGATCCCGCCCAGACGCTCGAGCGCGTCCGCGTCGTCCGTGCACATCGGCTCGTCGGACAGGTTGCCGCTCGTGCACACGAACGGCCGCGCGATCTCGCTCGACAGCACGCGATGAAGCGGCGAGTACGGAAGCATGGCGCCGACGCGTGGATTGTTCGGAGCCACGCAGTCGGCGAGCACGCCGCCGCGACGGGCCACGAGCAGGATGGGCGCTGCCGGCGAAGCGAGCTCGCGCTCTTCTTCGTCGGACACGATGCAGCAGTGGTGGAGTGCTGCGAGGGACGGGAACATGACGGCGAAGGGCTTGGCCTCCCGGTGCTTGCGCGCGCGGAGACGCGCGATGGCTTGCGCGCTGGTCGCGTCGGCCAGGAGCTGGTAGCCCCCGATTCCCTTGATGGCGACGACTTCGCCGGCGACAACACCCGCAGCGGCGAGACGCAAGGCCGCGTCGCCACGGCCCAGCACGTGTCGCTCGGAGGAGAGGAGCGTGAGCTGCGGCCCACAGACCGGGCACGCGATGGGCTGAGCGTGGAAACGTCGATCCGTCGGCGCCTCGTACTCGGCGGCGCAGTCGGGGCACATCGCGAACGCCTTCATCGACGTGCGGGCGCGATCGTAGGGAAGGCCTTCGACGATGGTGAAACGGGGACCGCACCGCGTGCAGTTGGCGAACGGGTATCGGTACCGGCGAGCCCCAGGCGCGTCGACCTCGAGGGCGCACTCGTCGCAGACGGCGAGATCGGTCGGGATCGACGGATACCGCTCCGAGCCCTCGAGACTGCCCAGGATGCGGAACGAGGCCTCGTATCGTTCCTCGACCTCCCGGACGACGATGCGATCGATCGACGCCGGCGGAGGGCATCCGTGCGTCAGCCTCTCGACGAACGCGCGCACGTCACCCGATCGCCCCTGCACCTCGATCCGCACTGCACCTGCGCCGTTCTGCACCCAGCCTACGAGCCCGCGCTCGGTGGCGGCCCGATGGACGAATGGGCGCATGCCCACGCCCTGCACGATCCCCGACGCTTCGATCGCCAGCCGGGTCATGCCAGGTCCTCGACGGATATCTCGATGGCATCGATCCCGATCCCGGTGTCGTCCAGCAGCTCGCCGTCGGTGCTGCCGCAAGCCGGGCACAGCACGAGGTGGTGGTCAGGGCGATAGGTGGCCGTGCAAGCAAGACAGCGGGCATCGATACGGCGGACCTCGATCTCGAGGCGCGCGCCTGCGGCGACCGTGCCCGCCGCGAGCGCCGCGAAGTGAAAGCCGACGCTCTCGGCCGACAGCGCTTCGGTCTCGGCGATCCAGCCGCGCACGCTTCGTACGGCGATCGCTCGCTCGCGTCCGGCCCGAGCGAGCACGGCTGAAAGGATCTGCCTCGCGAGAGACGATTCGTGCACGCTCAGCCTCCGATGCGGGCCAGCACGACCCGCGCGGCCACGGGGACAGCCGCCTGCACTGCAGGCGAGAGGCCCGTCGTGTACCGCTCCGGAGGCGCGATGGCCACCGCCACGAGCACGATTTCGGACGCCATCACGCCGCACGAGGTCATCCGAGCGAGCGCGACGGCTTGCTGCAGGGACACGCCGTGCGTCGACAGTGTCCGCGGGCAACCGAGCCCGGCGGTCAGCGCCTCTTCCGGCAACTCGATCACCTCACCCACACCCGGCTGACCGACCACCGCGTCCACGACCACCACGCGCCGTTCGGTCTGGAGCAGCTCGACGAGCGCTGTCGCGTCCCTGGCCGCGACGAGCTCCGTTCCGTCCGGCGGACCCATCTGCCGGATTCGATCGAGGACGGCGAGGCCCACGGCGTCGTCACCGGCCGCGATTTGACCGAGCCCGATGACGCGCGCGCTCATCGCTACTCCCGCTCGATCCGACAATCGAGGAAATGCGTGGAGCACGAGATGCACGGGTCGTAGTTGCGCACCGCCTGCTCCGCTCTCCACGTGGCCTCCGAGAGAGGAAGGTCCGCGAGCACCGAGGCCATGGCGAACAAGTCCTCTTCCATCGTCTTCTGGTTCTGCGACGTCGGAGGCACGATGCGCGCGTCAGCGATCAACCCGTCGCCGTCGATCGTGTAGCGATGAAAGAGCATCCCGCGCGGCGCTTCGGTCGCGCCGTAGCCGGTCGCGGCACGCGCCTTCACAACGACGAAGGGCTGCTCGGGTGGCGTGTAGCTCTCGATGATGCGCCTCGCCTCGTCGAGCGCCTGAAGTATCTCCACGAGGCGGACGAGGATGCTCTTGAACGGGTTCCGGCATCGCGCCTCCAGGCCGGCCGACAGCGCCGCCTCCCTGGCGACATCCCCCAGACGATCGAAGTTCAGGTTGAAGCGCGCGAGGGGCCCACAGAGGTATGCGCCGCGATCGCGGAGGCGAGCATGCAGGGCCGTGGAGTACGGGACCTGCTCCTCCACGCATTGCGCATCGAATTCGCGGGCGGTCACGTCCAGGCCGCGGCTCGAGACGATCCGCCCTTCGGTGAACGGGTACTCGCCCCGGTGCCTCAGCGCGACGAACTCGTAGTCGCGCTCGAAATCTGGAAACGAGAAGCGGGAAGCCCAGGCCAGCGACTCGCCGATGGCCCCGAGCGCCCACTCGATCTCCGGCAAGAGCGCACGCAGCTCGGCGCGGGTCGGAGCTCGGTAGAAGCCGCCTACCCGAACGTTGACGGGATGGATCTCCCGCCCGCCGAGGATCGTCATGATCGCGTTACCCGTCTTCTTGATGCGCAGCCCGCGCTTGACGGCTTCGGGGTGATCCTTGGCCATCGCCACCGCGTCCGGGTAACCGAGGAAGTCCGGCGCGTGGAGCATGAAGGCGTGGAGGGAATGGCTCTCGATCCACTCGCCGCAGTAGAGGAGACGGCGCAGCGCGCGCAGCGCGCCGTCGACGCGGATCCCGAGGGCGTCCTCGATCGCGTGGCAGCTCGACATCTGGTACGCGACCGGACAGATGCCGCAGATGCGCGACGTGATGTCGGGCACCTCCATGTGCGAGCGGCCCCTCAGCAGCGCCTCGAAGAAGCGGGGCGGCTCGAAGATGTTCAGCTCGACGGCCGTCGCCTGCTTGCCCTTCAGACGTATCGTCAGGGCTCCGGAGCCCTCCACGCGCGCCAGCGTCCCGACGCGAATCGTGCGCGAGCGCTCCTTCATCGATCCCTCCGCGGCGCCGCGGGTTCCTCTTCTTGCTCGAGGCGGACCGACTCCCTCTGGAACGCGTCCGCGCCTGCGTAGAAGCTGCGGAGCGAACGGACGAGAGCGTTCCTCGGCGTGCCGTGGTCGAGAAACCAGCGGGAGAGCGACCGCGGGTTGGGCGTTTCCATCGGCCCGAAACATCCGTAGCAACCGCGGTCGTAGCTGGGGCAGAGCGCGCCGCAGCCGGCGTGCGTGATCGGACCGAGACAGGGCGTACCGTGCGCCACCATCACGCAGACGTTCCCGCGGCTCTTGCACTGGACGCACACGCTGTACGCCGGCACCGTCGGCCGGTGTCCGTTCAGGAATGCGACGATCACCTGCAGGAGCTGTCCCTTTTGGATGGGACATCCCTGGAGCTCGAAGTCGACGGGCACGTGACGAGAGATCGCGGTCGACGTGGCGAGCGTGTCGATGTACTCCGGCCTCGCGTACACCAGCGAGCGGAACTCCTCGACGTCGCGGAAGTTGCGCAGCGCCTGAATCCCGCCCGCCGTGGCGCACGTCCCGATGGTGACGAGCACCTTGGACATGCGCCGCACCTCCAGGATGCGCTCCCGGTCCGCCGCCGTCGTGATCGATCCGTCGACGATGGACAGGTCGTAGGGTCCGCCAACCTCCGCGCGCGTGGCCTCCCGGAAGTAAGCGATCTCTATGCGGCCCGAGAGGCTCAGCAGCTCGTCTTCACAATCGAGGAGGGTCAGCTGGCAGCCGTCGCACGAAGCGAACTTCCACACGGCGAGCTTCGGCTTGCGCGCGGCCACGTCATATCTCCCGCTGCCAGAGCAGCTCTTCGATGCGGTCGAGGCGCAGCACCGGGCCGTCCTTGCAGATGAATGACTCGCGGTACTGGCAATGCCCGCAGAAGCCAAGCGCGCACTTCATGTTGCGCTCCAGGGCGAGGAAGATGCGCTCGGCCGGCACGCCCCGGGCCACGAGGGCGCGCGCGGTGAACCGCATCATCACTTCGGGGCCGCAGGTCATCGCGATCGTTCGGTTCGCACGGATCGGCACGCGATCGAGCAGCGCCGTGACGACGCTTACCTCGCCGGTCCAGTCGCGTCCCGCGTGATCGACCGTGACGAGAACCGTCGCGTCCGCGCGGCGTCGCCAGCGCTCGATCTCGGCTCGATACACGATGTCCGCCGGACTACGCGCGCCCACGAGGATCGTGACGGCGCCGTAATCGGACCGCCGACGCATCAGGTGATAGACCAGCGAACGGAGTGGGGCGATGCCCAGGCCTCCCGCGACGACGATGACGTCCTTTCCCAGGGCGCCTTCGATCGGCCATCCGTTTCCGTACGGACCGCGGATCCCGAGGGTGCTCCCGCGCTTGACCGACTTCATCGCCGTCGTGACCGTGCCCACGGCGCGTATCGTGTGCACCAGCGCATCGGGCTCGCCGGGGTCACCGCTGATGGAGATCGGCACCTCGCCGACCCCGAACACATAGACCATGTTGAACTGGCCGGGCGTGAACGGGCGTCCACTCGCCTTCACGTCGAAGTGCAGCGTGAACGTGTCGGCGGTCTCGTGGTGGACGCGCAGAACGCGTGCGGGCTCGGGGATCCACGTCATGGCGTCCCGTACACGTCGATGCGCTGCAGCCGGACGCGTTCGAGGCGCGCGTAGGCCTTCTCGAAGAGGCGCATGGCGAGCCAGAACCCGAGATCGTGGTCCGCCTCCATCTTGCCGCGGAGGCAGGTGCCGTCGAACGCGAGGGCCACGACCGGCTCCACCGCCCGCGCGTCGAGATGCGAGAGGTACGGAGGAATCATCCAGGACAGGCCGAGGACGTCGCCAGGGCCGACCGTCTCCATCTGAACGACGCCTCTGGCGGGCACGTCGACCTCCAGGGCGACGTGGCCCACCCGGAGCAAGTAGAACGAGCTTGCCTCACTCCCCTCACGCAGCAGGAAGTCCCCGCTGGCGAAACGCACGTTCTTGGCACACGAGACGAGCAGGCGCGTGTGCTCGGCGGACAGCCCCTTGAGGAAATCGTGCTCGCGCAGCACGCGCTCGAAGTCCTCCATCATGCACCTCCGTCCGTGAGCCGGATCGCGGCCACTTCCTCGGTGATGTCGATGCCGACCGGGCACCAGGTGATGCATCGCCCGCATCCGACGCATCCCGACATGCCGAACTGGTCGATCCAGCTCGCGACCTTGTGGGTGAGCCACTGACGGTATCGCGACCGGATGGAAGGACGCACGCTACCGCCGTGAAGGTGGCTGTGGTCCATCGTGAAGCACGAGTCCCACCGCTGGACACGCTCGGCGCTCTCGCCGTCGACGTCGAGGAGGTCTTCCGTGGTAGAGCAGAAGCACGTGGGGCACACGAGCGTGCAGTTCGTGCATGCGAGGCAACGTCCGGCGACGTCGTCCCAGCGCGGGTGATCGACGTTGCGATAGAGGAGCTCCTTGATCCCGTCGGTGTCGAGGGTGCGCCCCATGTTCGATGCCGTGCGTGCAACCACGTCGTCGGCGGCGGCACGATCGGCCTCCGACGTCTCCTCGGGGTCCACGCGAGCGAGGGCGAGCGCGCCAGCCTCGCTGCCGATCTCGACGACGAAGCGATGACCGTCGGCATCGAGGAGCTCGGTCAGTGCGAGATCGAATCCCCGGGTCACCCGCGGTCCGGTCTGCATCGACACGCAGAAGCAGGTGCCGCCCGCATGCCCGCAGTTCACGGCGACGACGAACGTCCCCCGGCGTCGGGCCTCGTACTCGGGGTCGGCAAAGCTCCCTTCGAGGAGGATCTTGTCCTGGATAGCGAGGCCGTGAAGGTCGCAAGACCGCGCTCCGATGAGCGCCAGCTTCGGAAGGACCCGCGTCTTGTCGAGAACGACGAAGCTTCCGTCCCGGCGCCTCGCGCGCCAGAGCGAGACCGTGGCTGCGAAGAAGAACGGCTTGTACGACTGCGGGCCCACGGAGAAGCCGAACAGGGCGCGATCGTCGCGACGCAGCAGGCGATACGTTCCGCCCTCTTGCGTCTCGGTCCACCCCTCCGGGAGGTCGTCGATCCCGCCGATCGCGTCGTTCACGATGGCTCCGTCTCTGACCGTGGGACCGACGAGCTGGTAACCGTCTTCGCGCAAGATTCCGAGAAGCCGCGCGAAGCGAGCTCTGGAAAGCGTGGCGCGATCGGCGACCCCCACGAGCCCCCACTTGCACCGGCAAACCCTTCGGCGCAAGCCGCGATGAACCTGAGGCTGCCAAGGCCGATGCGGCAGGCGGCGAGCCCATGCGCTGCTCATGCGCCCGCTCGGCACGATCGAAATCGCTGCCTACCCGCCTGCTGCACCCAATAGCCGCGCGTCGTCGGGTCGGTAGACCGATTCCAGGGTCGCGGCGACCTTTTCGAATCCGAGAGCGTCGCCCGGCTCGATCGGCCGCCGCGCGTTGCGGACGATGTCGGCAATCGAGAGCATGCCGACCAGGTTGCCCCCGATGTCGAGCACAGGCAGCCGGCGGATGCGGTGCATCCTCATGACGGCCTCGGCGACCGCGAGCTCCGTGTCGGGGCGCACCGAATGGACCGCGTGCGAAGCCGCGACGGTCACCGGAATGGCGTCCAGCGCCTCGCCGCGCGTGTACGCCGCCATGCAGGCGTCGCGATCCGTCACCATGGCAACCGCTCGACCCGCCTCGTCGACCACCGGAAGGGCGCCGCAGTCGTGGTCCCACATCGAGCCGGCGACGCGATGCAAGCCGTCGCACGTACGGCAATGGTGGACCGTGCGGGTCATCAGGTCGGACACGACTCGCGCCTCCGGGCAGCTGACGCGCATCGGGCCCCGCTGACAGATCTCGGCCATCGTGTTCACCACGATCTGATCTGCGAGGCTCTCCGCCGTGGGGCCGGCTCTTCGGTGAGCCCGAGCGATGTCGTCGATGGACACGACGCCCGAGAGCGTGCCGCCGTCGTCGACCACGGGAACGCGACGGACGTGGCCGCAGCGCATGGTCGTCTCGACCGATTCCAGCGGGACGTGCTCCCGGACCACGTGCACGGCCGTGGTCATGGTGCTTCCCACGCTCATCTGCCAGAGCCTGAGGCCACGCGTGTAGGCAGCCATGCAGACGTCTCGGTCCGTGATGACACCCACCACGCGTCGTGCCGCGTCGACCACGGGCAGCATGCCGCAGCCGCGTTCCCACATGATGTGTGCTGCGTGCTGCAGCGTGTCGTGGGCAAAACACGACCACGCCGGCTTGGTCACCACATCCGACGCTCTCATGGCTGTCACCCCTGTGTCCGCAAGGAGGATGCCAAACGCCGTCGAGCTCGGCTCTATTCGAGAGTCGGCGTGCGCTCGCCCTTCGTGGGTCTCTCCGGGATCTCGGTCATGGTGGCTTCGGTGAGGAGGAGCACGCCGGCCACCGAAACGGCGTTCTCGAGCGCAACGCGCACGACCTTCGTCGGGTCGATGATGCCGGACTCGAAGAGATCCACGTACTTCCCGCAAGCGGCGTCGAACCCGTAGGCCCCCTTGCCGGCGCGCATCCTTTCGACGACGACCCCGCCGTCGACCCCGGAGTTGGCCGCGATCTGACGGGTCGGGGCCTCGAGGGCGCGACGCAGCATGCGCACACCGCTGCGCTCGTCGCCATCGCACTTGGCCTCCTCCTTCTCGAGAGCATCGGCGGCGCGGAGCAGCGTCAAGCCGGCGCCCGGGACGATGCCCTCGGCCACGGCGGCCTTGGTCGCGCTGATGGCGTCCTCGAAGGCTTCCTTCCTCGACTTGAGCTCCGCTTCCGAGGGCGCGCCGACGCGGACGACCGCGACGCCGCCCACGAGCTTGGCGAGACGCTCCTGCAGCTTCTCCCGGTCGTAGTCACTCTTGGTCTCCTTGATCTGGCGCCGGAGTTGCTCGGTACGACCCGCGATCGCCCGCTTGTCGCCGGAGCCGCCGATGATCGTGGTGTCCTCCTGGCGGACGACGACACGCGCGGCCCTGCCGAGCTGCCGAGGCTCGACGTGCTCGAGTTTGATCCCGGTCTCCTCGGAGACGACCTGTCCGCCCGTGAGGGTCGCGATGTCCTCGAGCATCGCCTTGCGCCGATCGCCGAAGCCCGGTGCCTTCACGGCGACGCACGGCAGCGCGCCGCGGAGCTTGTTGACGACGAGCGTCGCCAGGGCGTCGCCCTCGATGTCCTCGGCGATGATGAGCAGGCTGCGCCCTTCCTTGGCGACGTACTCGAGGACGGGCAGGAGATCCTTCATCACTGCGATGCGCTTCTCGTGAATGAGGATCACTGGATCCTGGAGCACGCACTCCATCCGTTCCGGATCGGTCACGAAGTACGGCGAGAGGTAGCCGCGATCGAACTGCATTCCCTGGACGACCTCGACCGCCGTTTCGGTTCCTTTCGCCTCCTCGACCGTGATGACGCCCTCGGTGCCCACCTTCTCGACGGCGTCGCCGATGAGCGCGCCGATCGCGGCGTCGTTGTGCGCCGAGACGGTCGCGATCTGCACCTTCTCGTTGCGCGTCGCGATGGGCCGCGAGAGCGTGCGGATCGCCTCGACGGCGACGCGCAGGCCGCGGTCGAGCCCTCGCTTGAGGTCCACGGCGCTCGCTCCCGCCGCGACGTTTCGGAGGCCATCGGCGAAGATCGCGTGAGCCAGGATGGTCGACGTGGTCGTCCCGTCGCCGACGGCGTCCCCCGTACGCTCGGCCGCCTGCCGGATGACCTGCGCGCCGAGGTTCTCCTCGGGGTCCTCGAGGTCGAACTCCTTGGCGATCGTGACTCCGTCGTTGCAGACGATGGGGCTTCCCCAGCTCTTGGCGATGAGCACACTCTTGGACTTGGGGCCGAGGGTGACGCGTAGGGCATCGGCGAGCGCAGTCGCTCCGCGCAGAACTTTTTCGCGTGCCGCCGCCTGGAAGAGCACCTGCTTGTGAGCCATGACCTGGGCCGATTCACGTCGCGTGCCCAGCATGGTCTGCAGCTTGCTGCGTCGCCTGGAATGTCCCTCTTCCACCACGACGCGCGGCAGGCGCATCGCGCACTTTGCGCTTCCCTGCACGCCTTGCGCGCCCGGTGAGCCAACGGTCGCGCCATGGACAATGCTGATGTCGCCAGGCTCCTCGACGAAGTGGCCGATCTGCTCGAGAGCGGAAAGCTGCTGGAGCTGCGCGGCTTCGGGGGGGTGCTCGTCTGGCACACTCTGCAGGGCGCCCCCACCCGAGAACCCGAAGCGCCGCCCGCACACGGAGGATGAGGAAATGGGCAGCTCGAGCCTTCTCGCACTGCGCGGCGCGTTCGCGTTGCTCTTCGGGGCGACCGTGCTGCTCTGGCCGGCGATGTCGCTGCCCGCGCTGGTGCTCGCCTTTGGCATCTACGTGCTGCTCGACGGCATCGCGGCCGTGGCCATCGGCACCCGGGAGGGGGAACGCGAGCACGCTTGGCTCTGGCTGCTCGAGGGCTTCGCGGGCGTGGGGCTCGGACTCGCCGCGCTCGCGTGGACGCGAACGGCTGCCGAGCTGCTCGTCCTGGCCATTGGTTTGTGGGCAATTGCAACCGGAGCTGCCGAGATTGCCGTCGCGGGGAGGCTACGGCGCGAGGTTCCGGGAGAGGTGCTGCTCCTGGCGGCGGGTGTCGCCTCGGTGCTTCTGGGGATTGCCGTCTTCTTCGTGCCCAGCACGAGCGCGGTCGGCCTCGTGCTCCTCTTCGGTCTGTACGGGCTCGTGTTCGGAGCGTCACTGCTCGGGCAGGCTTTTCGACTGCGACGGAGCGTTCATCGCGTCGGGGGCGGTGGCCGACACTTCAGGCACAAGCCGCGCGCGGCATGACTCGTCAGGCAGTTGCGTCGGCGTGCTGCAGCGGGGCGACGGGCAACTGAATACGAAACGTCGCGCCGTCTCCGTCCCCCGACATGCTGACTCTCCCTCCGTGCGCCTCGGCGATCAGACGCACGATCCATAGCCCGATGCCAAGACCGGCGTAGTGCTCCGACGATACGAACCGGGCGAAGCGCTCGAAGACCTTCGTCCGATGCTCAGCCGCCACGCCGATGCCGTGGTCGCGTACCGTCAGCACCGCCTCGTCGCCGACCCGGTCGACGTGCACGTCGATCGGGCTGCCACGTCCGTACTTGATCGCGTTCGAGAGCAGATGGCCAATCGCCTGCCGCAGGCGCGTGCGATCCCACACGCCTACGACCGGCTCGGGGGACAAGAACGTCAGGCAGCACCCCCCTCGTTCGAGCTGCTCGGCGAACGCCTCCGTCTCCTCCCGAACGAGCGCGCCCAGGTCGACATCCGTGCACTCGAGCGTCGGCTTCGCCCCGATGAGCTGCGACGTGTCGAGCAACTCCTCCACGAGGCCTTCGATGCGCCGCAGGGCGCTGCTCATCCTCTCCACACCCGGACGCTCCGCGTCAGTGCGCAGCTCGCCAGGCGCTCGCGCGACCCGTGCCAGATTCAAGCGCAGCGCAGTGAGTGGCGTTCTGAGTTCGTGGGCCACGAGCGCGACGAACTCGTCGCGCAGTCGGACGGCTTCTTCGGAGGCCGCGAGCTGCACGCGGGCCTGCTGGAGCTTCTCGCGATCCGTGGCGTCGCGAACGGCGGCGACCGTCATCGTGCCCGCTTCCGTCTTCACGGGGCTCAGCATGATGTCGACGGGAAACTCGGACCCGTCCTTGCGCCGGCCTACCATCTCGCGTCCGCCCGCCTGCATCAGGCGCACTGCCGGATGGCGACGGTAGCCCTCGCGCAGGACGACGTGCTGCGCGGCGTAGCGGCGCGGCATGAGCAACTCGACGGGGCGGCCGAGCAGCTCTCCCGGGCAGTAGCCGAAGAGCTCCTCCATGCGACGGTTCACGAGTGTGATTCGCCCGTCGAACCGCACGACGACCATGCCGTCCGGGACGGATGCGAGCAG
>Ga0335082_10002758_pt1 | contig 18979 bp, 20 predicted proteins | sample Lox_Sample_41_FD_206718 | JGI IMG/M metagenome (GOLD analysis project Ga0335082, IMG submission 206718) | Soil microbial communities from Loxahatchee National Wildlife Refuge, Florida, United States - Lox_Sample_4.1 | ecosystem: Environmental > Terrestrial > Soil > Wetlands | place: USA...
CGGTGCAGAGGGCACTCGACCTGATCAAAGAGAATGACATCTCGCAGCTCCCGGTGATCGACAAGGGGAAACCGATCGGGACCGTGATCGACAATGACCTCATGTCGGCAGTCCTGGAAGGAAAAGCACGGCTCGACGAACTCGTCACATCGGTCATGGAACCCCCGTTCCCGGTTTTGGGTGTATCGGCTCCCGTCGAGCATGCAATCGATTTTCTGAAGAAAAAGGATTCCGCCGTGCTGGTTGAGGAAGACCACAAACTTATCGGAATTCTCACGCGGTACGACGTCATCGAATACATGGCCCGATAAACTCACGACATTCATTTCTCGATCATCTCTCAAGTTCACCATGCGATTCGCAACAAAGGCAATTCATGCCGGACAGAAACCGGATCCGCTGAGCGGAGCGGTCATGACGCCGGTCTATCTCACCTCCACGTACGTGCAGGAAGAGCTCGGGAAGAACAAGGGCTACGAATACTCCCGCGTAAATAATCCGACACGCGACGCGCTCGAAGCAAATATTGCATCGCTCGAAGGCGGCAGGCACGGATTCGCATTCGGATCGGGCATGGCGGCCATTGATTCGATCTTCCGTCTCCTCCCTCCCGGAAGCCATATCATCGTTTCCCACAATGTCTACGGCGGGACGTACAGGATCGGCAAGATGGTGTGGGAACAGTTCGGTCTGAAGTTTGAATTTGTGGATACGACGAATCTCGATCTCGTGAGAAAGGCGATCAGAAAACAATCCCGGATGATCTTCGTCGAATCGCCGACAAATCCGACGATGGAGATCACCGATCTGAGCGCGGTTGCGGCATTGGCCCGCAAGCACAAACTGATTTCGGTGGCAGATAACACATTTGCAACACCCTATCTCCAACGGCCGCTCGAACATGGATTCGATCTCGTGGTTCACAGTCTGACAAAATATCTCAACGGCCACAGCGACATGCTTGGCGGCATGATTGTGACGGACAATGAGACCATCGCAGAGCGGTTGCGATTCTTCCAAAAAGCGATCGGCGGAATCCTCAGCCCTTTCGATGCATGGCTCTGCCTGCGTGGAACGAAGACACTGGCAGTTCGTATGGAACAGCACGGCAAGAGTGCCATGCACGTTGCCCTTTGGCTTTCACAGCAGCCGAAGATCAAAAATGTCTATTATCCCGGCCTCCGCAGTCATCCCCAGCACCGCCTCGCCGCACGCCAGATGAAGAATTTCGGGGGGATGATTTCCTTCGATCTCGGGAGTCTGGCTACAGCAAAGAGATTTCTCAAGCGGGTGCGTATTTGTGCCCTGGCCGAGAGTCTGGGTGGCGTCGAAACGCTCATCTCTCATCCTGCGACCATGACACATTCTTCCATTCCGCCTGCCCGCCGCCGGGCAATCGGGGTGACGGACGGACTCGTCCGGATTTCCGTGGGACTCGAGGACGTTGACGACATTATCGATGATCTGGCGCATGCACTCCGGCGTTGAGCGGTATTGAAACCGCCGCAGAGCCGGTCAAAAAAATGGTTGCGGCAAAGCCGATTTTTTCTTACATTGGGTGCTGTTCACACACATTTTCTCTTCTCTTGTACGGGATGAAGAAATATACAGATCACCGACCACATCTCTTCCTTATCCTGGGGGAAGCGGCTGAAGCATGAAGATCAGTGAGATCCTCGAAGAAAAGCTTGTTGCAACGAACCTTCCCGGGACGACAAAGGAAGATGTCATTAATGGGCTGGTAGACCTGGTAGCACGCTCGCCGAAAGTTCTGGACAAGGAAAAGGTCCGTACGGCCATTTTCGACCGTGAGAAAATCATGTCTACGGGAGTGGGAAATGGGTTTGCGATCCCCCACGGAAAGACGGACGCCGTTTCCGACATCGTTGCCGCATTTGGAGTTACCGCGCTACCGATTCCCTATCAGTCACTCGACGACAAGCCGGTTCGACTCGTATTCCTCCTGGTTGGAAGAGACAATCTTGTGGGACCCCACATTAAACTCCTGAGCAGGATTTCGCGTCTCATGAATAAAGAGGATTTCCGCACGAAACTTCTCGAGGCGTCAAATCCGCAGGATGTTATCTCAGTTTTCAAGCAGGAAGAGGCAAGCTATTCCGATATGTAGTACCGGCACTTCCTGAACCATCTTTCCGCACGTTCCGTCCGGCTGGGAACATACATGGAGTACCATTGAAGTTCAGATCAATCAAGGGAACCAAAGACATCCTTCCCGAGGAGAGCCACAGGTGGCAATTCATCGAAGGGAAAGTCCGTTCCGTGATGCAGTTGTTCAATTACCGGGAAATCCGCACACCCGTCTTTGAGGAAACAGCACTCTTTGCACGCGGCATCGGCGAGCTTACCGATATCGTCGGAAAAGAAATGTATACGTTTCCGGACCGGAGTGAGACCAGCTTAACGCTCAAGCCGGAAATGACTGCCTCGGTCATACGTGCGTACATCCAGCACAACCTCGGCGAACAACCGCTCGCCAAGGTCTATTACCTTTCTCCCATGTTCCGGCAGGAACGCCCGCAGGCCGGACGACTCCGACAATTCCATCAGTTCGGCGCCGAAGCGATCGGGGGAGAGCTCCCTTCCGTCGATGCAGAGATCATTGCACTCGCCGTTGAGATCTACAGAACGCTGGGCATAGAAAATATCGCACTGAAGATCAATTCGGTCGGATGTGAATCGTGCAGGCCCGGCTACAAGGCACTCCTCAAGAGTTATCTCGAACGCGTACGGACGCAGCTTTCCGAAGAGAGCCAGAAGCGGCTGGAAACCAATCCGCTCCGCATCCTTGATTCGAAGGACAAACAGGATCGCGTCTTAACCGCCGACGCTCCGCTTATGAAAGACCATCTGTGTGCGGAATGCTCAACGCACTTCCGGGAACTGCAGGCATCTCTTACATCGCTCAAAATCCCATTCGAGGTCGACGGCAGGATTGTCCGTGGACTCGACTATTACACGAAGACCGCATTCGAGATCATCGGAAAGGATCTTGGCGCGCAGGATGCGCTTGCCGGTGGTGGAAGATATGATTTGCTCGTAAAGGAGTTGGGTGGAAAAGATACCCCCGCGGTCGGATTTGCAGCGGGATTCGAACGGTTGTTGATGACCATGGAGAAACAATCGCTGCTCAATATTCCTCTACCCGCACCGCTCATCTTTATTGCCGCGGCGGATGAAGAAGGAAAACGCTGGGCCCTTTCCCAGGCCCTCGAATTGCGCCGGTACGGGATCTCGTGCGAGCTCGATCTCCTGGGCCGAAGTCTTAAAGCCCAGATGCGGGAGGCGGACCGGCAATCCGCGCGGTATGTTATCGTCGCCGGCCACAACGAAATCACCCGGCAGCAGTTCATGATGAAGTCAATGAAGGATGGTTCGGAAACTCCGGTATCGGCCGGCCGGCTTCTCGAAGAAGCCCGGGGATTGCTGGGACACGGATGAAGAAAGGAAGACGCGTCAAGCCGGTATTCCCCATTGAGTATCGACTCCTTCTTGTGCCCCGTTACGATGAACGGATGAAACAGTACCTGACCCACGCAACGCTGCGAACGGTCAATGAATTTTCAAGTTTCCGCTACGAGATTATCGTCAGCCCGTCGGTACAGGGGAACCTCCTCGGCTTTCACATTCAGGGCTTACGTGCACCGCAGGTGACTCTTCCGCATTCCGGCCCTGCGATCTTCGAGTACGATTTCCCGGGTCTCGATGGAACGTATGATGTCGTCATCACCAAACTCGATCACGCGGAAAATCGGTTTACGGTGAGCATTTCACGGAGTGAGGTTACCGTGAAGGCCTCGCCTGCTCAGCGATTTATCGACATCGTCACCGACAAAGAAGAATTCTGACACCTCAACACCTGGTTTATGTACCCCGATCTCTTCACGATCGGTCCGTTTGACATCGGACCAATAAAGTTCGGCCCGTTTACGATACACAGCTTCGGGTTAATGCTGGGAATCGGATTGTTTGTCGCGAGCATTGTTCTGGCAAAGGAGCTCCGCCGCAAGCATCTCGACCAGAATATGGCAAGCACGATCACCCTCCTTGCGGCCATCTTCGGCATTGCAGGATCAAAACTCCTTTACCTCATCGAGAGCTGGGACTCGTTCATCCGCGATCCGATCGGTATGACATTTTCCGCGGGCGGGTTGACGTGGTACGGGGGATTCTTTCTGGCAACATTCGCAATCATGATCTATGTCCGTAAGAAGAAGATCCCCTTTCTGAGGATCTGCGACGCGACCGCTCCCGGCCTCATGCTGGGATATGGCATCGCCCGGATTGGCTGCCATCTCGCCGGTGACGGAGACTATGGAATGCCGACGGATTTGCCGTGGGGGGCAGTATATTCCCGCGGCACCTATCCTCCTTCACTCGCATTCAGGGATTTCCCGGATATTGTGAAGCGTTACGGCATCGATGGCGTTGTACCGGACACCATTCGCGTCCACCCGGCCCCTGTTTACGAATTCATCATGGGAACGATCCTCTTCCTTGTCCTCTGGAAGCTTCGGGAACGATATTCGCGGGACGGCGTGCTATTTATGTGGTATCTGATTTTCGCAGGAGCGGCACGATTTCTCGTGGAATTCATCCGGCTCAATCCACGGCTGGCCTTTGGATTATCGGAAGCGCAACTATTTTCATTACTCCTTATCGGTAGCGGAATCTTTGGTATGCGGCGTTTGTTACAGAAAAGAGAGGTCGGTACCTCCCAATGACTCTCGTCGAAATCTATTCAAAACGTGAATGCCATCTTTGCGACGTTGCGAAAAACGTAGTGAATCGCGTCCGGCAGAATTATCCGTTTGAATTGAGACTGATTGATATTCAGGAGGGGGATTCCTGGTACAATCGGTTTAGTCAACGCGTACCGGTTATCTACATCGACAAGAAATTTGCGTTTCAGTTTCATGTGCCGGAGACGGAATTCATTGCGGCATTGGACTCAGCATCCGGAAGCACTGGGGAGCAGAAATGAAGATTCCCCACCTTGCAAAAGGTTTGGAAGCACTTGGAATTGCAGCGCTGATCATTGCTTTTGTTGTCGGGATCTACGGTGACGAGTGGGGAGAACTCTACTTATTCCTCGGAGGTATTGTCGTTTTCCTGATTGGGCGGCAATTGGAAAAGAGATGGGAACAGGGAGTACGGTAGGAATGGAAAGAATTGCAATTCACCTATGTCGAATGGTTCGATAACTATGTGAGGGATTGTATGTTTGAACAGCATCATGCATCAGAAGTGGCTCACCCGCTGCGGGTCGTCCACGATCGAAAACCGACCGCCAACATTATCGCGGGGCGGAATCCTGTCATGGAGGCGTTGAAAGCCGAAACACTCATCGAGCGTATCGTGATTCTCGCCGGCGTGAAGGGGAACATCATCGAGAAAATCAAGCAGATGGCGAAACGAAACCGGGTTCCGGTGGTGGAAGTAGGAAAACAGAAATTTCGCGAGCTCGTCAGCGATACGACGACTCAGGGTGTGGTCGCCATTGTTGGAACGAAATCGTATGTCGAGATTGAAGATATTCTGAACGTGGCAAAGGAACGCAACGAAGCACCCTTCATCCTGATCCTGGACGAAATCGAGGATCCGCAAAATCTCGGTGCGCTGATGCGCACCGCTGAATGTGCAGGTATTCACGGTGCGATCATACCAAAACATCACGCCGCTTCAGTCAATCAGACAGTTGCCAAAACTTCCGCAGGAGCGAGCGAGCACCTTCCCGTCGCACGAGTGACGAACATTGCAACCACTCTCGAGGAACTGAAAACGAAAGGGCTTTGGATTGTCGGGACAGATGCCTCTGCTGAAAAGTCGTACCCCGATGTCGACTACACGATGCCGATTGCAGTCGTCGTCGGTAATGAGGGAAAAGGCATCCGGCAGCTCGTGAAGGAAAAATGCGACTTCGTGGTCAAGATTCCGCTCTTCGGGAACATCGAATCGTTGAACGCTTCGGTCGCCGGCGCTCTCATCATGTACGAAGTGGTTCGCAAGAGACGCCAGATCTGAGCGGTGGTCCCCCGAGCCACGGCGGGCAAACTGGTTTTGGCTTATGATCTCAATAGAGATCAGGAATCTCCTCCAGCCACATCCTCATCGCTCCGCTCAAGACCATATTTTTTGATCTTCGTGTAGAGATGGCTGCGTTCCATCTCGAGCGCCTCGGCAGTCTTTGAGACGTTCCAATTGTGGATCTGAAGCTGGTGCCTGATGAACGCTGCTTCCGCCCTGTCCTTGAAATCCTGGAACGACTGACTTGACTGGATGAGACCTTCCATCCCGCCCTCACGAACCGTCGTCAGGGCCTGAAGTTCCTGCACATCAATAGTCGGCTTGTCCGACAAAATGACCAGCCGCTCGATTGTATTTCGCAATTCCCGGATATTTCCCTTCCAGTCCATTTCTTTCAACGCCTGCAGCGCGCCCGGACTGAATGACTTCGGCGCAATGCCGTTGCGGGAGCAGATCTCCTCAGTAAATGCCTTCGCAAGCAATGGAATATCATCTCTTCGTTCACGCAGCGGAGGCACGGCAATCGGAATGACGTTCAACCGATGATAGAGATCTTCCCGGAATCTCCCTTTGGCGATCTCATCGGCAAGATCTTTGTTGGTCGCAGAAATGACGCGCACGTCGACCTGAATCACTTTCGTTGCACCCACCCGTTCGATTTTGCCCTCTTCCAGGGCACGCAGCACCTTTGCCTGTGCCTGCATGCTCATGTCCCCGATCTCGTCGAGAAAGATCGTCCCGCCGTCCGCCTGTTCAAATTTCCCGATCCGTTGTGCGGTTGCGCCGGTAAACGATCCTTTTTCATGTCCGAAAAGTTCGGATTCGATCAGCTCAGCCGGGATTGCCGCACAGTTCACCTCCACGAGAGACATGGATGACCGCTTGCTCGTACGATGAATTGCACGTGCGACGAGCTCTTTTCCGCTGCCGCTTTCGCCCGTGATCAGCACACGTGCATCGGTCGGCCCGACACGTTGTATAAGTGCGAGTATTTCGCGTATTCCCGTACTCTCACCGAGGATCCGGTCCTTCTCACGGAGCTGGCGGAGTTCTTCCGCAAGCTGGCGGTTCTCGAGGGCGTTCCGCAATGTAATCAGGAGTTTCTCACGGTCGAGGGGTTTCGAGAGATAATCGAATGCCCCCAGCTTTGTCGCTTCCACCGCAGTTTCAAACGTGCCGTGTCCTGAAATCATGATAATCGGGACCCCGGGGTTCGACGCACGCATAACCTTCAGCACTTCAATTCCATCCATTCCGGACGGCATCTTGATGTCGAGAAGTACCGCATCCGGGGCATGTGCATGAAATTCCGCAATTCCTTTTGAGCCGGTATCGGCAAACACGACACCATACTTCTCGTATTCCAGAATCATCCTGATGGAATCGCGAACGCTTTGTTCATCATCCACAACGAGAATTGTCTTCATTTTTGAACTCCCGAACCGTTGAGGCCGCCGACTCTGATCTTTGTGGAATCTATCTGCAGGAATTTTGACGGATACTGATGGTTATCATCAAGAAGCGCGAGACCGAATCTCTGACCCTGCCGGTTCGCACGCATGTCCCGCTCGTCGAGAACTCCGCCTTCAATAAACGCATCCTCTCCGACCTCCACAAAATTCCCCACGCGCTCGGCCGAGCCGGAGGACTCACATGTAACAGTGATAAAAGCCGATCCGAAAAAATGCTGAAGCTTGTCGTGGTCTCCTTCGGGGGGCGTGTCCGCAAAGAGCTTCGAAGGAAGATTCCTCACGCGCCGGTCAAAATCCTCATCGCTCTCCGATGAGAGCGGCATACAGAGCTCAATGATCGGGATCTTCATCTGGACGCGCGAGTGATCAAAGGTCGAAAGTGTTGCAAGAAGCAACGCCACCGCGGTATTGTTATTCGTCAGCTGCATCGAACGGACATAGATTGCATCGACAGATCTCGGATCTCCGAACCTTCTTCGGATCTCCGCAAACCGTTTGCTGCGAATGAAGGACTTCAATTCCATAGCGTGCTGGATAAAGAACGGGGGAAGGTAGGTAAGCAGGCAGCTGAGCGGAGAAGAGTCCTCAAACTGAAAATAGCCCGCAAGCGAATCGCGTTCATCCACCTCCTGCTGACTCCATCCCGGACACTGAAAAAGAACGACCAGAACTGCTATAAGTGTTCCCCGATACATCCGCTACACTTGTATCACGCCGGTGCTGAACGGGGGAATATCCGGATTATTGGAAACGATGGACATGCACCGGGAAATCACCGCTCTCGTGCTTCCGGGATCGATGATGCCATCCACCCAGAGTCGCGAAGCGGCAAACAAGGGATCGAGCTCGCTTTCGTATCGAGTTGAGATTTCCTTGAGCAGCTTTTCCTGATCTTCCTTCGCAATCTTTGCACCCTTCGAGGACATCTGCTGGACCCGGATGCTGAGCAGCGTCTCGCTCGCCTGTTTTCCACCCATGACCGCAATCTGTGCCGACGGCCAAGCAAAGATAAACCGCGGGTCGTAGGCCTTCCCGCACATTGCGTAATTTCCCGCTCCATAGCTGTTGCCGATGATGAAAGTTATTTTCGGAACCACGCTGTTTGCGACGGCGTTCACCATCTTTGCACCGTCCTTGATGATACCGCCCTGCTCCGCGCGTGTTCCAACCATAAACCCCGTGACGTCCTGGAAGAACACCAGGGGAATACGTTTTTGGTTGCAATTGAGAATGAACCTCGCAGCTTTGTCGGCGCTTTCGCTGTAGATGACGCCGCCAACCTGCATTTCTCCCTTTTTCGTTTTTGTTACCTGCCGCTGATTTGCCACAATGCCGACAGCCCAGCCATCTACTCTTGCGTACGCGGTAATCACCGTTTTGCCGTAACCAGCTTTGTATTCCTCGAATTCCCCCTCATCAACGATCCGCGCAAGAACCGGATACATATCATACGGTTTCGCCCTGTCATCCGGGAGAATGCCGTAGATTTGGCCGGCATCATATGCAGGGTCCTTGGGTGCGATCCGGTCGAAACCGGCAGTGGGACGGGCGCCGATTTTTTGGATGATGCTGCGAATGGTTTCAAGACATACCTCGTCGTTCGGCATCTTATAATCCGTGACGCCGCTGATCTCGGAGTGCATTTCTGCGCCGCCAAGTGTTTCAATCTCCGCCTCCTCACCGATTGCTGCCCTCACCAGGTATGGTCCGGCAAGAAAGACACTGCCGGTCTTCTCGACGATGAGTGCCTCATCGCTCATAATCGGAAGGTATGCACCTCCTGCAACGCAGGGACCCATGATCGCCGCGATCTGCGGGATACCCATCGACGACATAACGGCGTTGTTCCGGAAAATCCGGCCAAAATGCTCCTTGTCCGGAAATATCTCGCTCTGGAGAGGAAGAAAGACTCCGGCTGAGTCAACCAGGTAGACGATGGGAAGGCGATTCTCGATGGAGATTTCCTGTGCCCGCAGATTTTTTTTGCAGGTGATGGGAAACCATGCTCCCGCTTTCACGGTGGCATCATTCGCCACAATCACTACTTCACGACCATGGACCTTTCCGATCCCGAAGACCGTTCCGGACGATGGTGCCCCTCCATACTCTTCATACATGCCATACGCAGCAAAGAGGCCGATCTCCAGGAATTCACTTTTTGGATCAATAATTTTCTGGATGCGTTCGCGTGCGGTGAGTTTCCCGCGGCTGTGCTGTTTCTCGATGGCTTCCCGTCCTCCTCCCTGCCTCACCGTCTCCGCCTTTGCCTCGAGTATCCGAACAAGATTTTTCATGGCGTCTTCGTATTTCGCGAAGGCCGCTGTCCGTTCAAACGGTACCACCACCAGTGCCATCAGAATTTTCCCTTCGTTTCAACCATCAAATGATGCCGGAGAGCAGGCAGCTCTGCCGAGAGAGAATCTATTTCCTTGAGACGTCCGATATAGGATATCGCTTTTTCCGGATCGTGTGCAGTAAGATAGTCGTCTGCAGCGAGAGCCGCAAGCCGCTCGTCGGTAAGAGCTGCATCCATCGGTTCATACATGTCTCTGAGTTTCAGTGCTGAACCATATGCCTCGGCAGCATCCCCATAGCTCCCGGAAGCATGATAAATCCTTGCAAGAGCCAAGTAATAGAGCTCATTTTGGCCCTGTGTGAGATCGATACTCCGGCGAAGAAGTTGTTCCGGAAGCACGACATACTTCCCGATATTCACCGAATCGCTGCTGCATTTCCAATCGAAAAATTCCGTGGCATACGTTGAGAGAACCGCGGCGTTATCAGGATTCAGTTGTGCAAGCCGTGCGAGCGTAGCGAGCCGCTGCGTCGTATCTCCCGTTGTCTTGGCAACGACGGATAACACCGCAAGCGCGTCGACATTGTCGGGATTTTGCGCAAGAGCGGCCTCAGCCGCATTCACGGTGAGCCGATAGTCGTTCGTGGCAATCGACCCCTGAAATTGCGCGATACCGGCATAGTCTTTATCATCCAGCCTCCCCTCACGCTTCAGTCGTGATAGTGTGAGAGTCGTATCCTTTTCGGCGAACCGGCGATCAATGTTCACCATCATCGTCACATCCGAGTGAGTAAAGAACGAGATCGGGGCCAGAAATTCGAGCAACGGTTTTTTTTCTGAATTCAGCGGCCCGGAATATGACACCACCGATGTATCCACTCGGGCAATCGCCTGGGTCGATAGGAGCGCCGCGGCATTCGAGATCTTGATGCGGGAGAGATCGTCACGCACGGCATCTCTTTCGAGACACTGTTTGATGTGTTCAAATTTGGGTACGATTGGATCCATCGAAGCAGTCATGACGACATCGAGGTCCGTCGGCATCCAGATCATGACATGGGGAAAAGACCGGGAGAGTGTTCTGAGCACTAGCTGAAACACCTCATCGTTCAGCTCGTACGTATGGAACCATTGCGCCAGAATTCCTCCTGGTGCAAGATGTTGCTTCATCAGCTCGAAGAATTCGGTCGTGAAGAGATTTCCTATTCCCGCGATCCACGGGTTCGATGGTTCGCTGATGATGCAGGAATATCGGTTGGGATTGATCTTGACGAAGGTAATAGCGTCATCGATAAAGACATGGACCCGCGGATCCCGGAGAAAATGGCGGTTCGCATCGGCAAACAGATAATCGCAATCAACCACCTCCGGAGAGATTTCCACGCAATCCAGCGATCGCAGCGGATGTGTAAGCGCCGAGCCCGAGGTGATACCGCTTCCCATCCCGATCACCAGGACCGATCCCGTATCCTCGGTGAGCGAAAGCGGGATCTGTGCAAGCAGAATCTGCGTGGGCAGATCCGCTTCCGTCGTCGCATCCGCCTTTCCGTTGATAATCAGCGCCCTTTCCTGGACACCGCTGTTGTTGGTAAAACTACTCACCGCAACGTTTGCCGTCACGCCTTCCTTGTACCAGAGCATGCTCCGGCCTTCCACACCTTCAAGGAATTCGTCGTATGAATCGGGTGCTGTCTGAAAAAATGCCCTGTACACCCCGAGAGAGGAGACTGTTTCGTTCCATTGTGGAACTGCGAGTGCGTAGCCCCAGCCGAGGAGCACGAGAACCCCGAGCAGTGCCACTTTCCATGGCATGGCACCTTCTGTGTCGGTAAAAAGGATGACCGCTCCGAGCAGTGCGTTAAGCACAAGTGCCAGCTCGAATGAGTGCTTCACTCCGAGTAACGGGATGAACGCAAGCCCTGTGAGCAGCGCACCCGCAACGGCACCCACCGTGTTGATGGAAAAGACGTTGCCGACATTTCTTCCGAGTGCCTTGAGCTCGCCGGCGGCAATTTTCCCGACGATCGGAAGAGACATTCCCGAGAACGTCGTCGGGACAATCATCAAAAGAAAACAGAAGACGAATTCAAAAAAGAGAAAAAGCGGAAAGTTTTTCGGCGTATTGGAAAGGAGCGTCGAGAGCTTCCAGAGATAGAACGGGAGCCGCTGGTAGAACGGCAACGTCCCGAGCATGAACAAAGCGGTCGCAAATTGACAGAGTGTGAGCAATCGCAACAATTTCCGCCTTTTGACGATGATGCGCGCAACGATCCAGCCGCCGAGAGCGATGCCGCTGATGAACGCGATAAGCATGAGTGTAAAGGCATACGTCGACGAACCGAGGAGCGTAATAAGGAGGCGTATCCACGTCAGCTCGTAAATCATCGAGATAAAGCCCGACATGGCGGCCACGACAATTGCCAGTCTCATGATTTCGAACGAGACCTTCTCCGGTTTCACATGCCCTGCCGGTTCGGGAGGAACGCGATCCGCAGACGGAAGAGCGACACCGCGTGATAACAAAAGTGCGATCGTTCCGACCACGAGGTTGATGACTGCCGCGATCCACGTTGCACCATCGAGCGAATACCGCTGGATCAGGAAAAAGCCCGCAAGCGCCGCGCCGACCACCGCTCCGAAACTGTTGACCCAGTAAAGCGTCGCGATGTCCTTGCCCGCCTCCCCGAGACTCCTGGTCAGGACCTTCAGAAGAACAGGAAGCGTTCCACCCATGCAGAAGGTCGGAAGCAGAAGTGTTGTCATACTCAGGAGAATTTTGACCAGCGTAAGACTTACCGGGCTCACCTGAAGATGGAAACCTGTCGCCATGAGAATGAAGAGCTTTTCCGTCACAGACATGAGGAACGGATAGGTGGCGCAGTACGCGCCGATGATGATTTCCAGCGCCGCGTACATCCGGAGCGGATTCAAAGTGCGGTCGGCGAAGCGTCCCCAGAAGAATGCTCCGAGCGCGAGACCGCCCATGAACGTGGCAAGCACGATCATGTGGGAATATGCCGTGCTTCCCATGAAGAGCGACAAATACTTCGACCACGTCACTTCATAGATGAGTCCGGAGATTCCCGAAACTGCAAACAAAACAGCAAGAATCGCTTTGAGGAAGGAATGCTTCATGCAAAACGCAGGTACAATATTCTAACGCTCGAAGAGATTCCGGGCGATGACGAGTTTTTGAATTTCAGAGGTTCCTTCGCCGATTGTTACCAGCTTGACGTCGCGATAAAATTTCTCGACGGGAAAATCTTTTATGAACCCATAGCCCCCGTGAATCTGGACGGCTTCATTTGTGGTCATGACCGCCACTTCACTCGCGAAATATTTCGCCATGGCCGACTGCATCGCAATCTCCTTGCCGGAATTTTTCATGTGACCTGCACGGTAGGTTAACAATCGGGCGGCTTCAAGCTGCGTCGCCATCTCCGACAGTTTCCACTGGATCGCCTGAAATTCCGCAATGGGGCTTCCGAACTGCTTGCGTTCCTTGGAATACCTGATGCTGGCGTCAAGAGCCCCCTGAGCAATGCCGAGCGCCAGCGATGCAATGCTGATCCTGCCTCCATCGAGTATCGCGAGCGCTTGGGAAAAACCGCTTCCCTCCTCTCCAAGGAGATTCTCGATGGGCACGCGGCAGTTATCGAATGCGAGGGCAGAGGTATCGCAACAGCGCATGCCGAGCTTGTTCTCTTTCTTGCTGACGATGAACCCCGGAGTGTCGTTCTCCACGATGAACGCAGAAATCCCCTTCTTCTCCTTTAACCGGTCGACATTCGCCATTACGACGGTTACATCTCCAACGCTGCCATGCGTGATGAAATTCTTGCTCCCGTTCAGGATGTACTCATTTCCGTCCCGTGTCGCCGTTGTCAGCATCCCTCCCGCATCGCTTCCGGACGTCGGCTCGGTGAGCGCCCATGCGCCGATTTTCCGGCCCGTTGTAAGATCGGGCAGAAATTTTTTCCGCTGAGCTTCATTTCCGAACGTGTAGATATGATTGGTGCACAAACTGTTGTGGGCCGCGATGCTCAATCCGACCGAAGGATCAACCTTGGAGATTTCTTCAATAATGGTAATATACTCAAGGTATCCGAGCCCGGCTCCACCGTACGTCTCGGGGAATATGACCCCGAGAAAGCCAAGATTTCCGAGTTTCTCCATGATCTCGTACGGGAATTCCTGGGATTCGTCGTACTTCATGACCGTTGGCCGGATTTCCTTTTCGGCAAACTGGCGGGCGGTTTCCCGTACCATAGTCATGCCATCGCTGAGTTCGAATTCCAAATTACCACCAAGGGATTGTGTGTGGATCGATGCTGATCTTCAGGGAAGCACTCCGATAATGTATGAGGAATTTTGAGAAATAGCAAAGGAGAATTCCGCATGCATTTTTCGCCAAGTATTCCTACATTAAAGAAAAAATTTCCTGAACCATGGCAACGTTTATTTCAAAACCTTCCATCATTACAGCGGCGGGAAACAAGCCGAAAGTGATCGAAGAATTCATCGGCCGGGTGAATTCCCGCACCCATGAGGTAAGCATCGCGCGGATGAGAAGCCCGTCGGGATGGGTCGAGCCCGGCCAGATGCCGGAATTCGATGAATATACGCTCGTCCTCAACGGCCTTCTCCGCGTTACGACGAAGGAACGATCGTACGACGTGTTCGCGGGGAATGCTATCATCGTCCGGCGCGGAGAATGGGTACAATATTCCAGTCCGACGGCGGAAGGGGCCGAATATGTCGCCGTCTGCCTCCCTGCGTTTTCACCGGATACGGTTCACCGCGATGGATAACCCGCGGCGTCCTTTGCTCCAATTTCCATGCGTCTATCCCCTTAAAGTCATCGGAAAGAACCTTGAACAATATCCGGAAGATGTCCGCGAAATCGCGAGGAAGCACATTCCCTCACTACATACGTCTCAAATAACGCTCACCCCGAGCGGAAATGGCTCGTACTGTTCTCTGACGATCACCTTTACCGCGGACAACAACGAGCAGGTCGAAAACCTCTACAGGGAGCTCTCAGCTCACCGTCACACTATTCTCGTCTTATAATATTTTGGATTAAAACCTGAAGCGGAGTGTTGCGGTGACTCTCGGTGTGATTTTTCCGTTGAGGGAAAGATCGGGACTCACGTCGAAGTCGTAGAGATGTGCACCCACATAGGCATCGAGAAGATTGAGGAAGTAGAGCCCGCCAAGAAACCATGCGAATTTGTCGCGTTCATCGCGATAGAAGTCGCGGAGAGTAAGTGCCTGCTGGTTCCCGCCGGAATTGTCTGCAACAGATTGAGCATATACGTCACGGTACTGCTTGTATTTATCATTCATTTGGATCCATTGGGATATCCAATAACCGCCGACTCCCAAGATCACAGGCACCTTCCAGTATCCGCCATCATAAATTTGACCAAGACCCGGGATTGCAGCTGACAGACCGACAGCGAGCCATGGAGACTTTGCCGGATGATATGCGGAAACCGCCTGCCGTGAAGTATCCGAACGAGGTGACGAAACGGTTATCCCTTTGGAAGTGATTGTCGTGTCGCGGAGGATCCGGGTGGTATCAACCTGTGAACGGGTGTAACCGGCAATGAGAAAAACAGAAGTCAGAAGAAAAAATATTCGGTGGAGAACGTACACGGATTCCCGGTTGAGAGCAGGACTACGAACGTTCGATGGCGGCGATCACGTCGATCTCGATTCTCACATCTCTCGGAAGCCGGGCAACTTCAACTGTCGACCGTGCCGGTGGACGCGAACTGAAAAATTCCGCATAGACCTCATTCATTCCCGCAAACTCGCCCATGTCCTTGAGGTACACGGTCGTTTTCACCACATCGTGGAGCGAGTTGCCTGCCTGCTCGAGTATCGCTTTGATATTGTTCAGAACCTGACGGGTCTGCACACGGATATCCCCCTGAATCACCTGTCCGGTCTGCGGATCGAGCGGTACCTGTCCGGCAGTAAAGAGAAACGATCCGGCAATAATGCCCTGGCTGTACGGCCCGATGGGGGCCGGAGCATTTTTCGACAGAATTTGTTTCGGCTTCATACGATAAGCAGTGAAGGTAACGATTAATGTTCGATGGAAGAGAGCATATCAAAGAGCCGGCCGAGGTCATCGTGAGAGTAGAATTCGATAACGATTTCACCGCGGCCTTCATCATGGGTCGAAATGCGGACCCGGGTGGCAAGAATCTGTTGAATTCGCTCGGCGAGATTCTCCTCGACTGTACCTGTCCGTTTTGACGGCTTTCCTGCAGGCCTCTTCTCCTGCTTTTTCCCGACATCCCGTACGAGCTTCTCGACCTGGCGAACGTTCAGGTCGTTCTTCAAGATCCGCTCGAAGAGTTTGACCTGGAGGGCCTGATCGGAAATGTTGATGAGCGCCCGTGCATGACCCATAGTGATTTTCAGTTTCCTGAGCGCATCCTGTATCTGCACCGGCAATTTCAGCAGCCGCAGGAAATTGACGATCGTTGTCCGGTCTTTGCTGACCTTACGGGCAACATGTTCCGCCGTCAACCCGACATCCTGCATCAGACGCTGATAGGAAATGGCTATCTCGATCGGATTGAGATGCTCGCGCTGAAGATTCTCTATCAGGGCAAGCTCGAGCATTTCTTCATCCGTCTTGACATCGAGAATGTACGCAGGAACGGCTTTGAGACCGATCTCCAGGGAGGCACGTATGCGTCGCTCTCCCGTGATCAGCTCGTAGGTACCCCCTGCAGCGGGACGTACAGTAACGGGTTGAATGATCCCCTTCTGGCGAATCGATTCCTTCAGCTCGTCGAGTGCCTGCTGGTCAAAATCGGCACGCGGCTGAAGGGGGTTCGGTCGAACTTTGGTAATGTCAATCTGAACCGTAGAACCGCTGACCGATCCGACAGGCGCGAGTGGATGCCCGGCCTCCGATACCGACACCTCCGGTTCTGATGGGCCGATCAGGGCCGACAGTCCTTTTCCAAGACCAGTCTTCATTTTCGACATAGCGTTATCGTACCTCCAGTGTTGAAACAGCAACGGGAGATTCCTGTCGCCGGAGAAATTCCTTCGCCAGCTCCATGTAATTTCGTGCACCGGACGAGACGGCTTCATACAGCAGCACCGGCTTTCCATAACTCGGTGCTTCGCTCAACCGGACATTTCGTGATATGACAGTCCTGAAAACTTTTTCACCGAAGTACTTCTTCACCTCATCCACAATCTGGTTCGAAAGCCGCAAACGGCCGTCGAACATCGTGAGGAGCACGCCTTCAATACCGAGCGCAGGGTTGAGGTTTTTCTTGACCATATTGATCGTGTTCAGAAGTTGTCCCAATCCCTCCAGCGCGTAGTATTCACACTGCACCGGAATCAGAACCGTGTCGGCGGCGACGAGCCCGTTCAGCGTCAGCAACCCGAGCGAGGGAGGACAATCAATAAAGATATATTCGAAATCGTTGCGAACCTTTTCGACAAGACGTTTCATGACCGTTTCTCGATGTTCGGCCTCGACGAGTTCGACTTCGGCACCAACCAGGTTGATGTTCGACGGAAGGAGGGAAAGGTACGGCATTTCGGTTTTAAGAATGACTTCCCGTGGGTCATCGCCGTTGATGAGCAGGTCGTAGACGTTCTTCTCACGGCGCCGCGGGTCGACGCCGAGGCCGCTCGTGGAATTCGCCTGGGGATCGGTGTCGATCAACAAAATTGTCCGTTCGGCAACGGCAACACCGGCGGCAAGGTTAATTGCCGTCGTGGTTTTTCCCACCCCTCCCTTTTGATTTGCTATCGCGACAACTTTTGCCATGAGGTTACATCGCAGCCGCCAGAAGCAGGGCGGTAATTCCCAGCAGAACGCTGATTCGGCGGAATTGTTCGATGCGGTGCTTGTACAATTCCGCCAGTTCGTTGAATCCCCCGTTCGAGGAGGGCCGGCTCAGGTACTCAAGCATCCGCGCATATCCAAAACCATAAAATACCATCAGAATAAAGACGACGACCTTCGACGCCAGAAGAATCGACCAGCGGTTGTCAAATTTCAGCCAGACGAAATTCGGATTCAGGAGCATCATAATGACTCCTGTAACAGCCAGGGTCCACACACTCATCCAGATAAATCCCACAAAACGCTTGTTCACGGTGGTGACGAACCCCTTGACGGTTCCCCCTTCATGCTGCGCGATCGGAACCACAACGGCACTCTGATACATCATACCTCCGAGCCACACGATGACTGCAAAAACATGCATCGTGCGGCATGCCCACAAGACAAAATCCAATTCTGAAGTATCCGGCTGTTAGCGAAATGCGATTGATTGTACCAAATATAAATGATTTTTGATGAGAATGCAATGAATGATTCCTCTCCAGTTCATTCCCTTCGATACGAAACTCGTGTGAATCGCCCCGGATCGCGAATATTTCTTCACTTTATCTCTGCAGAGAGATTCTCATCCTCGACATTCCATGTGCCCGAGGAAATCGTCTCTTTCCCCCTGATCAGCACCCAGGACGCATCATAGGGAAACAGTTCCGGTTCGGCCCGCACGCTGAGCGGAGCAATCCAGCATAAACTCCCTGCCGGGATGTACGGGCTTTCCACAATTTGGTCAAGGGCCGCGGCACTGTCAAAGATTGCAGCACCGCCCACTATAACGGAATCTCCTCGGAACGAGAAGGGAAACTTGCCTTCCATTGTACGGACGACGAGATTTTCCGAACTCTTCCCGTACAGAAACACCCTTTCGTGCTGGAGATCCGCCAGCGTCACCACGCTGTCCGGCTTCACGACAATATTCCAACCAGCGCGATCGAGTTCTGCTGAATCTCTCTCGGCAAGACGACGGAGATATGCGGCATCTGCAGCCGTTCCGACAACCATCAATCCTTCGCCCGGGTCTCTCAGATCGCTGATCCTCGGAGCGAGCTTTTCGACTTTCAACAAATCCCCCCGGGGATCGAGAACTGCCCGCACCGGCTTGCCGGACGTCCGGACTTCAAACGGAACATCATTATGATAACCGCCTGCATTGTCATCACCGACCATGACTGTTGCCAGTGTGGTTCCAGCCGGGGCTTCCACACCAACGGTGACCACTGCCGAGTAATGCTCATATCCAACAATGCGGACGCGCCCCCTCGTCAGCCAGCCGCTTTC
>Ga0335082_10002759_pt1 | contig 18978 bp, 20 predicted proteins | sample Lox_Sample_41_FD_206718 | JGI IMG/M metagenome (GOLD analysis project Ga0335082, IMG submission 206718) | Soil microbial communities from Loxahatchee National Wildlife Refuge, Florida, United States - Lox_Sample_4.1 | ecosystem: Environmental > Terrestrial > Soil > Wetlands | place: USA...
GAAGGCGGCGTCCACGACGGCGCGCACGGCCCGCGCGGCACGGCAGTGGCTCGCATACTGCGTCTCGTTCCAGACCGCCTCGAAGCGCTGCACGAGATCGGCCGATGACACGACCTCTGCGCCACACTGGCGCACCAGCTCGACGGTACCGGCGTCGACCCGCGCGATGTACGGGACGTCGTTGCGCGGCGAGTACTGCATGGCCACGCGGCGCGCGGCGCCGAGGAGCGTGCGCAGGCCTGCGTGCAGCTCCTGCCAGGTGCGGTAGATGTGGACGGTGCCGGGGAGATCGTCGAGCACGCGTGGCTCGACCGCCGATACGAGGCCGCGCGGCGGCTCGGTCGCCGCGACCAGATAGAACCAGCGCCGCGTCGCCAGCCCCTCGCCGAGACCCAGGATCCGGCGTCCGATCGGATCGCTGCCGCGAAAGTCGCAGGACAGCCAGGCGTCGAGCCCCTCTTCGATCAGGGCCTCCTGGAGCTCGCGCAGCCGTTCGTCGCGCATCGTCCAGCGAAGCTACCGGAACCCGTCGGACGGGTCCAATCTCGCACCGGCATGCGGCGCGCCGGGGTGCCTGCGCCGCCCGCTCGGCTGACTGGTCACCAATTTTGATCCGCGATACGCTCCTCGGGTCGGCATGCGCCCCACCTTCATTCCACGATTGCTCAACCCCCCGTTCGGTGACCCCGGCCTGTTCGTGAGCCTGCGTCACCATGGGCGCGCGATGCTCTTCGACCTCGGCCGCATCGACCGCCAGCCGGCCGCGGCGCTGCTGAAGGTCACGCACGTGTTCGTGTCGCACACCCACATGGATCATTTCATCGGCTTCGACCACCTGCTGCGGATCTTCCTGGCCCGCGAGCTGCACGTCGAGCTGTTCGGTCCGCCAGGCATCATCGCCAACGTCCGTGGCAAGCTGGCCGGGTATACGTGGAACCTGATCGAGAGCTACCCATTCACCCTGACCGTGCACGAGGTCGGGCTGGAACAGATCGAGAGCGTCCACCTGCCGGCGCGCACGGCCTTCACGCCCGAGCCGCGCGGCGCCCGTCCGTTCCTCGGCGAGCTGGTCGACGCCCCGGAGCTGACCGTCACCGCCGCTCACCTCGACCACCGCATCCCTTGCCTCGGATTCGCGCTGACCGAGAAGACCCGGCTCAACGTCCGGCCCGAGCGCCTCGACGCGCTGGGGGTTCCGCCCGGTCGCTGGCTGAACCAGCTCAAAGAGGCGGTACGAGCGGGCCGGCCGGACGATACCGTGATCCGCGCCGAATGGTCGGAAGAGTCCGAACCGCGGTCCGCGACGTTCACCCTCGGCGAGCTGCGCGACCGGCTGTTGGTCGAGACGCGCGGCCAGAAGATCGCCTATGTCGTCGACACGCTGTTCAGCCGCGGCAACCTGGCGCGGATCAGCGAGCTGGCGCGGGGCGCCGACGTGTTCTTTTGCGAATCCCTCTTCCTCGACGCCGACCGAGAGCAGGCGACCAAGCGCTACCACCTCACCGCTCGTCAGGCCGGTAGCCTGGCGCGCGCGGCCGGCGTGGCGCGGCTGGAGACGTTCCATTTCTCGTCGCGCTACGATCGCGACCCCGTTCCACTGCGCGCCGAGGCGCAGGCGGTCTTTCGCGGCGAGCTCCCGCCCGACGAGCCGAGCTGACGGTATGGCGCTCACCGCCGAGGCGCGCGCCTTCCTCGACGCCCATGCGGTCGGCCACCTCGCCACGACCGGCGCCGACGGGGCACCGCACGTCGTGCCACTCTGCTACGCGCGCATCGATGATCGGCTGTACTTCGTCGCCGACGACAAGCCCAAGCGCCGCGGCCCGCGGGCCCTCAAGCGTCTCGCCAACATCGCCGCCAATCCGCGTGTCGCGCTGGTGGTGGACGACTACGACGCCGACTGGAGCCGCCTCGCCTACCTGCTCCTGCACCTCGATGCGGAGGCGGTCGACGACCCCGTCGAGTACGCCGGCGCGCTCGCCGCGTTGCGGCAGCGCTACCCACAGTACCGCCAGATGACGCTCGAAGCCGCCACGCATCCGATGGTGCGGATGACGCCGCGCCGATGGCACCTGTGGCGAGCGCATCCCCGGCCGTGAGCCTCTGCGGCACGCACGGGCCGGTCCAGAGGCGCGAGTGCGCCGTCACGGCTCGAGCAGACGAAGCGAGCGCTCGGCGGCGCGGCGCAGCGACGGATCGGCGCCGTGGGCCGCGCGTCGCAGTGCGTCCATCACCTCGGGGCACCGCTGCCCCAACCCACCCAGGGTGCCGGCCGCAGCGCGCTGCATACGGGGGTCGGCGTCGTCGATCAACGCCGCAATCCGGCGCGCCGCGTCGGCGGCATCGCGATGCACGACCGCGATGACGGCCAACGCCGCCAGCCGCGTCTCGATGTGCTCGTCGGCCAAGCCGGCAAGCGCCGCATCGAATCCCTCGGGGACGGCGAGATCGCGCAGACAGTACAGGGCCATTTTGCGCGTCGGCCCGGCAGCTGCCGCGGCTGCCAACACGCGCGCCACGACGGGTGCGCGCTCGCGGTTCGCCAGCTGCTTGAGCAGATCGGCCGCCGCCCAGCGCAGATCGCCGTCGTCGAGGCCCATCACTTCGAGTAGCGTCGGCAGTGCCGTGAGTGGTACGGGGCCAACCAGAGAAAGTGCATAAGCCGCCCCCCAACGCAGCCGCACGTCGGGGTCGTCCAGCGCGGCCTTGAGCGGCCCGCCGACCCGCACCCCGCGCTCCGACAACGCCGCGAACGCTTCAGCGGCGCGGCGCTGGACCAGCTTGCGGTCGTCGCCGAGGCAGGCGCGCAGGGCGTCGAGCTCGGCAGCCGTCGGCGCCGTCGGGGCTCGCACCATCGCGGCCATCGCCGCGACGCGAGCCTCGGGCGAGCCGGCGAGCAGCGCGTGCGGCATGGCTGCTTCTACGCCGCGCGCACGATCGTGTCGACGACCGTCTGCAACGGTCCGACGCCGAGCAGGAAGCTGCGTGGATCGGCGTAGACGGCGTCGACGACCGCCGCCACCGCGGCGCGGTCGCGCCGGCAACCGCGCAGGCGCGCTTCGAGTCGGGCGATCGACGGGGAGTCGGCGAGGAAGTCGCCGGCGAACAGCAGATCGTCGATCGTGCCGGCGGGCGCGGCCAGGTAGACCTCGAAGACGCCGAGCTGCCCCCACTCGACCGCGTGCCGATCGAGACCTGGCCGCAACCGGCGCGACGCCACCCATGTGGCCGCATCGACCGCGGCTTGCGGCGGCACGGTCGGTGCGCTGCCAGCCGTCACCGTGAGGCCGAACTCCTGTGCGAGCGCACCCGCCACACCGGTTGCGAGATCCTCGAGCGCCGGCCTGGGGCCGAGGTCGGCCAGCGACGCAACCTGGGCCGGCGCGGGGATCTCGGCCGCCACGACGCCTGCGGGGTCGACCGCCGTCGCGAGGTCCGCGAAGCGCGCCCAGCAGTCGCCGGTCGCCAGCACGGCCTCGAAGACGGTCGCGCCGTCCTGATCGGTCTCGAGCGACACCAGGCCGAGCATCCGCTGGTTGACAGTCACCCGATCGCGACCGGCGTAGAACGCGTCGACGCCGAGCCGCCGCAGGCCGCCGAGGAGCGCTCGCACGCAGCGGTTCAACGCCTGCTCAGGCCGCAAGGCGAGCGGATCGTCCGACACCAACCCCGAGCGATGCGGCAGCGTCAGCGAAAGCGTCGCGACGCCCGGCCCGAACGGGAGCACGCGGCCCCCCCCGAGGCGCCGGTGCAGGCCCACGCGGCGGCCGGGATCGCCCACCGGCGCGAGATGGTAGCGGCCGAGCGAGAGCCCCTCGCCCGCCAACTGGTACGCGCGCAGCGTCATGCGGCGCGGACGGTCCGCGGCGCGCCCGAGGAGCTGGAGATCGATCGCGTGGCTGCTGGCGGGGTCGAGAGCGTGCTGCACCAGGACCTCGACCGTGCGCATGCGCACAGACTAGTCGGGTCTCGTCTTCAAGAGTAGCGCGGCGGCATCGCACCGCTGACTGCCCTGACGCGCCGCCCCGACGGGTGCCGGCACCAGCGGACTCCGACCCGCTGCGCTCGCCGCATCCGAGTTGCGTTGCGTCCGCTCATCGGTATTCTCTCCCAGGATGCTGGTGCGGTGGATCAACACGGTGGGCGGAATCGTCGTCGGAGCGATCCTTCTGCAAACGCCTGGCTGTACCCTGCCCGAGTGGTTGTCGCACAGACCTCCGACCTCCGGCGCTCCGGCGGCGGTCCAGGACAGCACCGGCGGATTGACGGTCACCGCATTGCCAGTCTACCGGCTCGTCACCAGCGCCGCGCTGGCCGATCTTCCGTCGCGCCTCCTGGTCATTCAGGTGCGGCTCAGCACGATTGACGACGCGGCGCTGAGCGTGACGCCCGACGACGTCGGGTTGGCGCTGCCGAACGGCGATCACGCACACGTCTTCGATCGCGCGCGCGCCGTGGAGATCCTCCATCGCGCCTTCCTCGCCGACGCCGATTTCGCCTATCTGCAGCACAACGGCGGCACGCCCCCCGTCGGTCTCAGCATGTACGTACAGGCCCCGCTCACCGATGCCGTCGTGAACAACCTCTTGACCGAGGGCGTCTTGACCAGCGAGCAGCCCCTGCAGGGGTACATCGTGGTGGACACCGGCGCGCCGATGGCGTCGCTCGACGGGGCCTCCCTCGAGGTCAGCGCGCGTCGCCTGGGCGACAGCACAGCCGTGCGCGGCACCTATCAGTTTCCCGCCCAGCCGGCGGCGAGCTCGGAGGCGCGCTGACCGTGGGGACACGCGGCGCCGATCGGCCGGACGTCGATCTGGCCCGTACGCGCTGGCTGGCGGACGCCCTGCGCGCCGGCTTCGACCCGGTTCACCTGTCGGTCGAGGACGAGAGCGCGCGCCACGCCGGTCACCCGGGTGCCGCCGGCGGCGGCCACTTCCGCGCCCTGATCGTCTCGGCTGCGTTCCGCGGCCTGAGCCAGCTCGCGCGCCAGCGCGCCGTCTACGCCCTGCTCGGCGACGCGATGCGGACAACCATTCACGCGCTGGCACTGCAGACCCTGACCCCGGAGGAGTGGGAAGCGGGGGCCGGAGGTCGGGGGTCGGGGGCCGGCAGGAAATGAGCGGCTACCCGACCCCCGATCCCCGTTCCCCGACCGTCGCGCCCCGCGAGGGCTTCGTCGATGTCGGCACCGTCCGCCTGCACTACGTCGACTGGGGCCATACGGATCAGCCGCCGGTGCTGTTTCTGCACGGCGGTTCCGCGCACGCCCGGTGGTGGGACTTCGTCGTCAACCCGCTCGCGGATCGCTACCGCTGTATCGCGCTCGACCTCCGCGGCCACGGCGACAGTACCTGGCCGGCGCCTCCCGACTACCGGCTGCAGACCCACGCCGCCGACGTCGCCGCGGTCATCGACGCCCTCGATCTGCGCGCCGTCGCCGTCGTCGGCCATTCGTTCGGGGGCTTCGTCGCGATGGCGTTCGCGCGCGCCGCCGCGGCGCGTCTATCGGCGCTGGTGATCGTGGACAGCCGCGCGCGCATCACGGCGCGCTCCGCGCGCTTTCTGGAGGCGTTGCGCAAGCTCCCGCACCCGCGCTACGCCAGCCTCGAAGAAGCCGCCCAGCGCTTCCGCCTCCTGCCATCGGCCACCAACGCCGCTCCCCACGTGATGGCGCACGTCGTGCGCCACGGGATGGTCCAATCAGCCGACGGAAGCTGGACGCTCAAGTTCGACCGCCGCGCGATGGCCGACACCCCAGCCCAGGATCTGTCGCCCGCGCTGGCGGCCATCGGTTGCCCGATCCTCGCCATCCGCGGCGAGCACAGCGAGATCCTCTCCGCGGCCGGCCTGGTCGAGTTTCAGGCGGCAAATCCGCGCGCGACGACGACCGAGGTCAGCGGCGCGCACCACCATGTGATGCTCGATCAGCCGGACGCGCTGGCGCGCGTGATCGGCGAGTTCCTCGCCACGACGTGATCTCCGGGGAGACCTTCTCCCCCCAGTCGTCTTGTTGTAAGCAGGCCGCGCATGGCGCACCGCAGCGACTTCCTGACCGTCCGAGGTATCCGCACGCATCTCTTGAAGGGCGGGCGCGGCCGGCCGCTGCTGGTGCTCCACCCGGAGTTCGGCGCCAACATGTGGGCGCCCTACCACGACGCATTGGCGGCCCACTTCCAGGTCGTCGCCCCCGACCATCTCGGTTTCGGCGAGAGCGAGCGGCCCGACTGGCTCGACGGCATCGACGACCTCGTCTTCCATTACGTCGATCTCCTCGATCTGCTCGACATCGACCGCGTGTCGATCGTCGGTACTTCGCTCGGGGGCTGGATCGCCGCAGCGTTCGCGGTGGCCCACCCGGAGCGGGTCGATCGCCTGGTGCTCGCCGCGCCCGCCGGGATCAAGGTCGATGGCATCCCGCGCTACGACCTCTTCGCCAATCCGCTCGAGACGACCCTCCAGCGGCTGTTCCACGACCCCGCCCGCGCCGCCCAGATCTTGCCCGCCGAGTATGGCGCTGAGGTGATCGTGCGCGGGTACCACGAGTACACCACGCTGGCACGGCTGACGTGGAACCCGTACTTCTACGACCCCAAGCTCCAGCAGCGCCTCCCGCGGCTGCGCCAACCGACCCTGCTCGTGTGGGGCGAACAGGATGCCGTGCTGCCGCCGCCCCACGCCGACGCCTTCGCCGCGCTCCTGCCGCGCGCCACGCTGCACATGCTGCCGGCGTGCGGGCACCTGGTCCCGTTCGAGCGCAGCGAGGCGTTCACCACCTTGGCGATCGACTTCCTGACTGCCTGAATGCAGTTCTACTACTTCCATCTGATGCCGTGGCCGTTCCTGCCGCGGGACTTCGACCGCGCCTACGATTCGGCCTGGGTGACGCTGCCCAACCGGCTCTACGATCCCAAGCGCGGTCACCGGCTGTACAACGAATACCTCGACGAGCTCGAGCACGCCGAGCGCATCGGCTTCGACGGCCTGTGCGTGAACGAGCACCACCAGAACGCCTACGGCACCATGCCCTCGCCCAACCTGATGGCGGCGGCGCTGGTGCGGCGGACCAGCCGCGCCAAGCTCGCCGTGCTCGGCAACGCCATCGGTCTGCGCGAGCACCCGCTGCGCGTCGCCGAGGAGATCGCGATGCTCGACGTGATGTCGGGCGGCCGCATCATCTCGGGCTTCGTACGCGGCATCGGCTGCGAGCACCTCTCGCTCGGGGTCAATCCGACCTACTCGCGCGAGCGCTTCTACGAAGCGCACGACCTGATCCTGCGCGCCTGGACCGAGCCCGGCCCGTTCACGTTCGAGGGCAAGCACTATCGCGTGCGCTACGCCAACATCTGGCCGCGGCCGCTGCAGCAACCGCACCCGCCGGTGTGGCTGCCGTCGCAGGGCAGCCCCGAGACCATCGCCTTCGGCGCCCGCCACCGCTATCCCTTCGTCAGCGTCTTCACCCCCTATGCCAACACCAAGCGGCTGCTCAACGAATACAAGGAGGAGGCCGAGCGACTGGGCTACCGCGCGGCGCCCGAGCAGTTGGGCTTCGCCGTGGCGACCTACGTCGCCCCAACCGACGCGCAGGCGCGTCGCGAGGCGAAGCCGCACCTGCTCTGGCTCTTCCGGCGCGGCCTCAAGATTCCGCCCCATTTTCTCGCCCCACCCGGCTATCTCAGCGAGGATACGCTGCGGCGCTTCCTGCTCGCTGGGGTGAAGCCGCCGTCGGAGCTGAGCTTCGAGGAGCTCGAGCGCGAGGGCTACGTGCTGGTCGGCAGCCCGCGCACGGTACGCGACCGGCTGGTCGACATCCGCAAGGATCTCGGCATCGGCGTGTTCGTCGGCGGCGGTCGCATCGGCGACATGCCGCACGACAAGGCGCTGCGCAGCGCCGAGATGCTGGCGCGCGAGGTCATGCCGCACTTTCGTCGCCGCCCTGGCGTCCGCACGGCGGCGCGCGACCGCACGACGCGGAGCCGCCGGTGAGCAGTTTCATCGAGGAGCCGGGACGCCGCACGCCGGTGCTCACGCGCACCCAGGTGCTGGTGGTCGGCGGTGGCGCGGCCGGGGCCGCCGCCGCCATTGCCGCGGCTCGACAGGGCGCCGATACGATGCTCGTCGAACGGTACGGGGCGCTCGGAGGCCTTGCCACGGGCGGGTTGATCATTCTGCTGCTGACGCTCGACGACGGCGACGGCCACCAGGTCGTCGGCGGCTTGTGTCAGGAGGTCGTCGACCGCATCGTGCGCCGCGGCGGCGCGTATCACCCGCCTCCCGGTGAATGGGGAGCACGCGATGAGGCCCTGGTCGACCGCGATCGTCGCTGGGGCCTGGTGTGGGGTTCGGGGCCGCACCGCGTGCGCTACTCGGTCGCGTACGATCCGGAGGAGTTCCGCTTCGCGCTCAACGAAATGATCGAGGCCAGCGGCGCGCGCCTCCTGCTGCATGCCTGGGCGTGCGAGCCACTGGTCGAGGATGGGCGAATCCGCGGCGTCGCCGTGCAGGGCAAGTCGGGCCGGGTCGCCATCCTCGCCGACGTGGTGGTCGACGCGAGCGGCGACGGCGACATGTTCGCCGCCGCGGGCGTGCCGTACGAGCTGGAGAAGGTCCTGCCGTGGCTGTGGTTCCGCATGGGTGGGATCGAGGATCCAGAGGCGGCGCTGGCGGCCGGCGGATGGTTCTTCCGCACCGTCGGCGAGGGCCAGATGCTGATGCCGTGGGGCGCGACCGAGCGCATCATTCGCAAGATCGACGCGACCGATCCGGCCGATCTCACACTGGCGGAGCTCGAATGCCGCAAGCTGGTCATGAAGGAGGTCGACCGCCTGCGCGCCGAGGTACCGCAGTTTCGGCGCGCCCACCTCTGCGACATCGCCACCCAGCTGGGCATCACCGAGAGCCGGCGGCTGGTCGGCGAGTACGTGCTGAAGCGCGAGGACATGGATCGGCCGTTCGACGACGCCATCGGCCTCACCGGCCACTGGACGCAATACGGCGCGCGCTACTGGATCCCGTACCGCTCGTTGCTGGTGCGAGAGCTCGACAACCTGCTCGCCGCCGGGCGCTGCATCTCCGTTGATCATCGAACCCACCACGCCACCAAGGAAATCCCCGCGTGCATGGTCACGGGTCAGGCGGCGGGCACCGCCGCCGCGATGGCGGTCGGCAGCGGGATCAGACCGAAGAACGTCGAGATCGCCCGGCTGCGTGAGGCGCTGCGTGCCGCCGGCGCCATCTTGTAGGCCCGCATACGGCAGGCGCTGCGGCTGCGGGGACGCCTTGGCGCCATCGCGCCCCGCGCCGGTGGCTGCCGTCCCCTGGATGCGCTAGAAAGCCGCCGACCGCGGCAACGACAGACCCCGCGTCCCGACGCGGGTCGCTCGCCAGACCAATGAAGCGCATCGAATCGAAGATCCGGACCAGCGACCCCGTCTTCACCACCAACCGCCAGCGCTTGCAGGGGTTGGTCGACGAGCTGCGCGAGCGTCTCGCCAAGGCACGCACCGGAGGGCCCGAGGACGTGCGCGCGCGCCACGCCGAACGCGGCAAGCTGCTGCCGCGCCAGCGGGTGGAGGCGCTGCTCGACCCGGACACGCCTTTCCTCGAGCTGTCACCGCTGGCTGCGTATGGGCTCTACGGCGGCGAAGCGCCGGCCGCGGGCATCATCACCGGGATCGGGACGATCCACGGACGACAGGCGGTGATCGTCGCCAATGACGCGACCGTGAAGGGCGGTACGTATTTTCCGCTGACGGTGAAGAAGCACCTCCGCGCCCAGGAGGTCGCGCTGGAGAACCACCTGCCCTGCGTCTACCTGGTCGACTCCGGCGGGGCATTCCTTCCGCTCCAGGCGGAGATCTTTCCTGACCGTGATCACTTCGGCCGCATCTTCTACAATCAGGCGCGCCTTTCCGCTCTCGGCGCACCCCAGGTGGCGGTGGTGATGGGATCATGCACCGCGGGCGGGGCCTACGTGCCGGCGATGTGCGATGAAACGGTGATCGTCCGCGGCACCGGCACGATCTTCCTCGGCGGGCCGCCGCTCGTAAAGGCAGCGACCGGCGAGGAGGTCACCGCCGAGGAGCTCGGCGGCGGCGACGTGCACACGCGCATCTCCGGTGTCGCCGATCACCTGGCGGCCAACGACCAGGACGCCATCGCGATCACGCGGCAGATCTTCGAAAACCTCGGCGCGCCGCGACCGCCGGCGCTCGAGCCGGAGACCCCCGAGGATCCCGCCTACGATCCCGCCGAGCTGTACGGCGTGATTCCCGCCGATCCACGCACGCCGTACGACATTCGCGAGGTCATCGCGCGCGTGGTGGACGGCAGCCGGCTGCACGAATTCAAGCCCCTCTACGGCCAGACGCTGGTGACCGGCCTGGCCCGCGTGCACGGCTATCGGGTGGGCATCGTCGCCAACAACGGTGTGCTGTTCTCCGAGTCGGCGCTGAAGGGCACCCATTTCATCGAGCTCTGCTGTCAGCGCCGCATCCCGCTCCTCTTCCTGCAGAACATCACCGGGTTCATCGTCGGCAAGCGCTACGAGCACGGCGGCATCGCCAAGGACGGCGCCAAGATGGTGCATGCGGTGGCCACCGCGGCCGTGCCCAAGCTCACCGTGTTGGTCGGAGCCTCCAACGGCGCGGGGAACTACGGGATGTGCGGGCGCGCCTATGGGCCGCGCTTCCTGTTCTCCTGGCCGAACTCGCGCATCTCGGTGATGGGCGGCGAGCAGGCGGCCAGTACCCTGCTCACCGTCAAGCTCCAGCAACTCGCCGCGAAACATGAGACCCTGAGCGCGGCCGAGCAGGAGCAGTTCGTCGCCCCCATCCGCGCCAAGTACGAGGAAGAGGGCAGCCCGTACTACGCAACGGCACGCCTGTGGGACGACGGGGTGATCGACCCGCTCGACACGCGCGACGTGATCGGGCTCGCGCTGGCCGCGGCGGTGCACGCACCGATCCCCGAGACTCGGGTCGGCGTCTACCGGATGTAGATCCGTCAGCGCGCAGCGTTCGGTGAACGGACTTCCGACGCCCTCCCTCGGCCTGCCATGTTCAAGCGCATTCTGATCGCCAATCGCGGCGAGATCGCCGTTCGCATCGCCCGCGCCTGCCGCGAGCTCGGCATCGGCTCGGCGGCGATCTACTCAGAAGCCGACCGGCAGGCGGTGCACGTGCAGGTGGCGGAGCGCGCGGCGTGCGTCGGGCCGGCCCCGAGTCGCGAGAGCTATCTCAACATCGACGCGATCCTCGCCGCCGCGCGCGTGCTGGAGGCAGATGCCGTCCATCCGGGATACGGCTTTCTCGCCGAGAACGCCGCATTTGCGCGCGCCGTCGGCGAGGCGGACCTGACCTTCATCGGCCCGTCGCCGGAGGCGATCGCCGCGATGGGCGACAAGACGCGCGCACGAGCCATCGTGTCGGCCGCCGGTGTGCCGGTCGTGCCGGCCGCGGAGGATCTTGCCACCGAGGCCACCGCGGCGCGCGCCGCCGCGGATCAGCTCGGCTACCCGGTGCTGATCAAGGCCGCAGCCGGTGGTGGCGGCAAAGGCATGCGGATCGTGCGCGGCGCGAACGAGCTCGAGGCGGCGGTCGCGGCTGCTCGGCGCGAGGCCGAAGCGGCATTCGCCGACGGGAGAGTGTACCTGGAGCGCTACTTCGACCGGCCGCGCCACATCGAGGTGCAGGTTCTGGCCGACCACAAGGGCGCCACAGTGCACCTCGGCGAGCGCGAGTGCTCGATTCAACGCCGCTACCAGAAGATCGTCGAAGAGTCGCCGTCGCCGGGGCTCTCCGCCGACCTGCGCAAGCGCCTGACGAAAGCCGCGATCGCGGCCGCACGCAGCGTCGGCTACGCCAACGCAGGAACCGTCGAGTTCCTGGTCACCGCAGCGGGTGAGTTTCACTTCCTCGAGATGAACACGCGCCTGCAGGTCGAGCACCCGATCACGGAGTGGGTGTACGGCGTCGACCTCGTGCAGGCGCAGATCCGCATCGCCGCCGGCGAGCCCCTCTGGCTGCGCCAGGCCGACGTCGTCGGGCGCGGCCATGCGATCGAGTGCCGCGTCTACGCCGAGGACCCGGCCCAGCAGTTCCTGCCCAGCCCGGGCCGCATCATTCACCTGCGCGAGGCGCAGGGGCCCGGCGTGCGGGTCGATTCCGGCGTCTGCGCCGGCTCGTACGTGCCGGTGCACTACGATCCGCTGCTCGCCAAGCTCTCGGTTTGGGGCGAGGATCGTGAGACCGCGCGGCGGCGCCTGATCGCCGCGCTGGGAGAGTCCGCCGTGCTCGGTGTCACGACCAACGTGCCCTTCCTGAGCGACGTGGCCAAGCATCCCGAGTTCGCTGCCGGGCACACGCACACCCACTTCATCGAGGACCACCTGAGCGGGTGGCGACCGAATGCGGCGCACGCGGAGCTCGCGGCAATCGCCGCGGCGGTGGATACGATCCTGGCGGCGAACGCGCCGGCCGCGCGTGCCGCCGGGCGCGCGCCGTCGCCGTGGCAGACGCTCGGCGCCTGGCGCCTTGGCAGCGGGGGCCGCTGATGGAGCGCGTCTATCGCATCGGCACACGCCACCTCGCCGTCGCCGCGCAACGCACCGCGCCGGGTCGGTTCAGCATCGCGGTGGACGGCCGGACGCGTGCGGTCGAGGCGGCGCGGCTCGATGAGGCGGCGCTACGGCTCGTCGACGACGGTGCGGCTCACACGGTGCTGATCGCTCGCCTCGGCGATGCCTGGCACGTCGTGATCGAGGGCGAGGTCTACGTGGTCACGCCAGAGGCCGTCGGGGACACGCCCGGTGCCCACGCAGAAGTTCTCGCGGCGCCGCAGATCGTCGCCCCGATGCCTGGCAGGGTATTACAAGTGCTGGTCCAGGCCGGGCAGCAGGTCGACGCGGGCGACGGACTGCTCATCCTCGAAGCGATGAAGATGGAGCATCGGATCGTCGCCGAGGCCGCCGCGACGGTCCGGCACGTACACGTTGGTGATGGGGAGATGGTCGACGCGGGGGTCGTGCTCGTCGAGCTCGACTACGCGTGAACCTTCATCGGGCCCGTTTGGCGCGCGATCTGGACAGCGCCAGGTAGCCGACGGCGGCGAGCAGAGACGCCGCGACCATCAGCCCCCACGGCGTCAACGCGGGCGCGCCGACGCTCAAACCGAGGTCGAAGCACGAGACCTCACCGGCATCGCAGAACTCGCCTGAGGAGGGATCGGGACATGGCGCGACGTGCCCGCATTCGGCTTGTACACAGGCGGCGTCACAGCTCGCCCGATCCGCAAGCTCGGAAACGCAAACTGGGAAGCATTCACTGGAATTTTCGCACGTGCAGCAGCAGGCACTCGCGACACCGCACAGCAGCGTGACGAATACGAGAGCTGCCGCGCAGTACCAGACCGTGCGGTTCACAGACGCCATTGTCGTCCCTCTCCGACTCGTTGGCGGCAGAAACTCGCCAGTGTAAGTCGCAAGAATCTCTCCCCGTGTCAAGCCAAAAGCTGCCGCCGAGCGGCGGCTCCGCTGGCCAGGGGATGCCAGCTGACGGATGGCTCAGTACGTCGGCCGTGGGCCGCCTGCCCTGCCCCGCTGCTCGCCGCGTCTGGGGCGGCGGCTACCGGTCGCCGACTCCGCCGCCGATCGTCAGCCCCAGCGTGGCGGCGGCCTCGGCCGCCGCGACCTTCTTGTCGCCGACCCGCAGCCGTCCGACGCGGATCGAACCGCCCGCGGCTGCGACGGTCACGCCACCAGCGTCGATCGCCTCGATGACGCCCGGCGCTCCGGTGCCGGGGGGAGCCAAGTGCGCATCGAAGAGGCGGACCTTCTCTCCGCCACGCAGAACGTACGCGCCGGGTTGCGGGTCGCAGCCGCGGATCAGATTGTGGATCTCGCGCGCCGGGCGGGTCCAGTCGATACGGGCGTGCTCGTCGCGGCAGAGCGGGTCGTACGACCCCTGCGACGCGTCCTGCGACACGCGCGGGGCCTTGCCGGCGGCGATCAGATCGACCGATTCGAGCACCGCCTCGACGCCCAGCTCGAAGAGCGTGTGGTAGTAGAGCGACGCGGCGGTGTCGTCGGGCCCGATGACCGCCTCGCGTTGGAGCAGGATCGGTCCGGTGTCGATGCCGGGATCGACCCAGAACACGGTCACACCGGTCCGCGTCTCACCCTTGATGATCTGCCACGGGATGGCGCTGCCGCCCCGATAGCGGGGCAGGAGCGACGGGTGAAAGCAGATGCTGCCCAACCGCGGTGCCTCGAACACCAGCGGCGGCACGATCTGGGTCACATACGCCAACACGCCGAGATCGGCACCGTACGCCGCGACCTCGCGCGCCACCTCGGCTCCCTTGAGAGTGCGGTGCTGATGCACGGGTATGCCCGCCTCCAGCGCGCGCACCTTGAATGGATCGGGCTTGCCGCCCGGAGTGTCCGGCGGACAGTACGCGGCGGCAACAGCGTGACGACGTTCGTGCAGGCCGTCGAGCACCCTCTGAGCGAACGCCGCCTGGCCGAGCAGCACGATGCGCATGTGGGATCCGCCCTACCCCAATTGGCCGGGCTCGGCCAACTGGGCGACGGCGCCCGCCAGACGGCCGGCAATGGCGCGCGCGTCGGCCTCGCTGCGCAGGAGACAGTTGTTGATCTCGAGCTCGAGGTAACGGATGCCGTGCGTGCGGCCGTGCAGGCGGGCGCTGAAGATGAGGCCGTCGAGGCCCGAGTAGGGCTCGTTCATGCGTACACCGAACCCCGCCTCAGCGATGTCGCGCGCGAAGGCGTGGGCAAGGCGGTCGAAGTCGTCGAACAGCACCCCGACCTCGAACGGACGGGAGTTGCCGTTCAGCGACGGGGTGAACGAGTGGACGCTGAGCAGCAGGACGTCCGCACGGCCGCCGAGCATGGCGTCGATCGCGGCGTGGTAGGGATCGTAGAAGCGCGCCAGGCGACGCGCGCGCTCAGCGCCGTCGATGGACGCGTTGCCGGGGATCACCGTGCCATGGCTCGCCTGCGGGATCAGGTCGGCGGCGTCCAGCTCGCGATTGCAATCGACCAGCAGACGGGACGCGGCGCTGAGCACAGCCGGGACGCCGAGCAGGCGGCTGAGCTCCGTCGTCACGTCGGCGGCGCCGATGTCCCACCCGATGTGGTCGTTGAGCTGCTCCGGCGTCAGCCCCAGACCAGCGTATTCCTCTGGAACCGCTGCCGACGCGTGCTCGCAGATCAACACCAGCCGAGCGTCGCCGGCCGCCCGGTTGAGCGTGACCGGCTCCATCAGGTTACGACTTCAGGTGTCTCGTGAGGAAGGTCTTCAGGCGCTCCCAGGCGTCCTTCGCGGCGTCGGCGCGATACGAGTCGCGCTCGTTGCAGAAGAAGCCGTGTGGCGCGCCCGGATACACCACGACCTCGGCCGACTTCTTCAGATTGCTCAACGTGGTCTTGATCTTGGCGACCTCATCATTGGGGATGAACGCGTCCTGGTCGCCGAAGAAGAGCAACATCGGACAGGTGATCTTGGGAGCCTGGTCGAGCAGCCCCGCGATCATGCCGCCGTAAAACGGCGCGGCAGCTTTGATGTCGGAGTTCTTGCAGGCGGTCAGGAAGCTGATCCGGCCGCCCATGCAGAAGCCGGTGACACCGATGCGATCACCGCGAACGAAGTCCTGCGACTGCAGGTGGTTGACCGTGCCGGCCATGTCGGCGACGATCGTGTCGTCGCGCAGGCCGGTCATGAGGCGGATCGCGTCGGGGAGTTGGTCGTAGCCGACCACCCCGTTCGTCTCCCGGTAGTAGAGGTCCGGTGCCAGCGCCACGTAGCCCTCGCCGGCGACACGGCTGGCGACGCTCTTGATGTGGGCGTTGAGACCAAAGGCCTCCATGACCACGATGACGGCGGGGTGCTTGCCGGCGCCCGCGGGCCGCGCCAGGAAGGCCGACATGTCGCCGTCCGCGGCTTTGACCTTCACCATGCTCGAGGTGGTCTCCATCGCCAGTTGCCTCCCCTTCCAGATTCGGCGCCGCCCACCCCGGCTCGGCCGGGCGGGCGACGCTTGGATTTCCGGGTGATAGGGCTCAAGGCCCATCCCGATTGGGTGGATCGGCGCCACCGATAACGGAACGGCCGGCGCCAATGCAAGCCGCCTCGGGGTATGGTTGACAGCGATGCGGGTGCTCGCCTAATTAAAACGCCTTCTCCAGAGTCCTTGGAGGGTCCTGTGCGTCGCGAGAAGACCAACTACATCATCCAATCCGTTTCCCATGCGCTCGACGTGCTCGAGCAGTTCTCCGGCGAACACGACGAGCTGGGGGTGACGGAGCTCAGCAAACGGCTGAAACTGCACAAGAATAACGTCTTCCGGTTACTCGCAACGCTGGAGTCGCGAGGGTACATCGAGCAGAACAAGGCCACCGAGAATTATCGCCTCGGGATCCGCTGCCTACAGCTCGGCCAGACGTACGTCACCCAGATGGGCCTCCTTCGTCAGGCGCATCCGATCATCGAAACGCTCGCGCACGCTGCGAATGAGACGGCGTTCGTCGCGATTCTCCGCAAGGCGTCAGTGGTCCCGCTCGACGCGGTCGAGGCGAAACGGCCGGTGCGGATGACGGCGCGGATCGGCGACGCGCTACCGCTGCACTGCACGGCCGCCGGGAAGGTGCAGCTCGCGTTCATCTCCGATGCGGATCGGCGCGAGGCGCTGACCGCCGGCCTGCCGCGGTTCACGGATCACACCATCACCGACCACCAGGCGCTACAGCAGCAGCTCAAGAAGATCGCCGAGGTCGGTTACTCGGTCGAGCTCGGCGAGCACATCAGCGAGGTGCACTCGATCGCCGTACCGATCCGCGACTACACACGGAACGTCGTTGGGAGCTTGGCGGTGTCGGGTCCCGCCCATCGACTCAGCGGCGAGCGCATCGAGAAAGAGATCGCGCCGCTGATGCAGAAGGCCGGCCAGGAACTGTCCAATCGGCTGGGGTTCGAGAGCTGAGAGCTCGCTGAGCTGGGGAGGTGGCGTCGGTCGAGTCGGCCAGATGGCTCGGCTCGCCAGCACCCCGGCCAGCTCGGAACCTGCGTCCCCGACGGCTCCTTGATCGCCCAAGGTCTTCTTGCTAGGCGTCGGCTTCCCCATTTTCTCCGAGGAGGATCCCCGTGAAAATCCTGGTAACCGCGAAGCGGGTCCCGGACCCGAACGCAACGATCAAGGTTCGCCCCGATGGCAGCGGGATCGTGACCGACAACGTCAAGTACGTCATCAATCCCTTTTGCGAGATCGCCATCGAAGAGGCTCTGCGTATCAAGGAGAAGCACGGTGGGGCCGAGGTGGTCCTGGTCAGCGTCGGGGGCAAGGTCGCCCAGGAGCAGCTGCGGACCGGCCTGGCGATGGGCGCGGATCGGGCCATCCTGGTGGTCAGCGAGCAGGAGGTCGATCCCGCCGTCGTCGCCCGCATCCTCAAGAAACTGATCGAAAACGAGAAGCCCGAGTTGGTGGTGATGGGCAAGCAGGCGATCGACGACGACTCGAACGTGGTCGGCCAGATGGTCGCGGAGTTGCTCGGCTGGGCGCAGGCCACGTTCGCCTCGGCGATCCAGTTCGCCGACGACAAGCAATCGGCCGTCGTGACGCGGGAGGTCGACGGCGGGCTGGAAGACTTGGAGATCCGGTTGCCCGCCGTGGTCACCGCCGATCTGCGCTTGAACGAGCCGCGCTACGCGTCGCTGCCGGGCATCATGAAGGCGCGCAAGAAGGAGCTCAAAGAGATTCCGATCGCCGAGGTCGGGGTCGACCTCACGCCGACGGTGAAGATTCGCAAGCTCGAGCCGCCGCCGAAACGGCAGGCGGGCAAGAAGGTCGGCAGCGTCGAGGAGCTCGTGCAGCTCCTCCATACCGAAGCCAAAGTCATCTGAGGCCACCGGTCTCGAAACGCCTGTAAGGAGCGCTTACCATGAGCAACGTTCTCATCTTCGCCGAGCACCAGCACCAGAAGTTCTCCAAGATCGCGCTGGTGGCGGTTCGGGCCGGGCAGATCATCGCCGAGAAGACCGGCGGCGAGTGCCATGCCGCGGTATTGGGCGTCGGCATCGAGGGGCTGGCCAAGCAATTGGCCGAGTACGGCGTGAAGCACGTGTATGCGGTCGAGGACCCGGCGCTCGAGCACTACGTGGCCGACGCCTACACGCAGGCGCTGTCGAACCTCGCGCTCGACAAGGGCCTCGACGTCATCGTCGCCACGGCCAGCGCGGTCGGGAAGGACCTACTGCCGCGCGTCGCGGCGCGCTTGGACGGCGGCATCGCGTGCGACATCACCGGGGTGGGGAGCGACGGTACCTTCGAGCGGCCGATGTACGCCGGCAATGCCACCGCAACGATCTCGATCGAACGACCCCACAAGGTCGTGAGCGTGCGCGCGACGGCGTTCGACGCCGCCGTGAAGAGCGGAGCGGGCGCGGTTGAGAAGGTCGCCGCGAAGATCGACCGGGGCGCGCTGAAGATGAAATTCGTCAAGTTCAACGAGACCAAATCCGATCGCCCGGTGCTGACCGAGGCACGCATCGTCGTGTCGGGCGGCCGCGGCCTCAAGAACGGCGAGAACTTCACCACCGTCCTGGAACCCCTGGTCGACGCGATGGGCGCCGCGATGGGCGCCAGCCGCGCCGCCGTCGATGCCGGCTTCGTTCCGAATGATCTGCAGGTGGGCCAAACCGGCAAGGTGGTGGCGCCGGAGCTCTACGTCGCGGTCGGTATCTCGGGCGCGATCCAGCACCTGGCGGGCATGAAGGACTCGAAGGTCATCGTGGCGATCAACAAGGACGAGGAAGCGCCCATCTTCCAAGTCGCCGACTACGGTCTCGTCGCCGACCTGTTCAAAGCCGTCCCGGAGATGAAGGACGAGGTCGAGAAGCTGAAGCACTGAGAGGCAGGGGGTTACGGGGTTAGGGGTTAGGGGTTAGGGGGTTATGTTGGGGGCGCCGG
>Ga0335082_10002760_pt1 | contig 18972 bp, 20 predicted proteins | sample Lox_Sample_41_FD_206718 | JGI IMG/M metagenome (GOLD analysis project Ga0335082, IMG submission 206718) | Soil microbial communities from Loxahatchee National Wildlife Refuge, Florida, United States - Lox_Sample_4.1 | ecosystem: Environmental > Terrestrial > Soil > Wetlands | place: USA...
TATATGAGAATCGGGTACAAGACTTTCATTCTGGATATTCCTCCCAGCCGAGAGGAGCTGGAGCAGATTGCCACGGTTTTTGCCAAGGCCCAGAGTCTTGTAGATAGGCCCGGCTCCAGCGTGGGGAAAAGCGGATAGCGCATCCGCGGTTCGAAAGACAAACAAGCGGAGTACTGTTCTATGTCCGGTCCATCCACGGAGAAGCCGTTGAGCAGATTGATTGCTGAACGGCAGGCCACGCGACACTTCGAACCGGCTGCGGTGGCAGAAGCCGACCTGCAGCAGATTCTCCAGGCCGGGCTGGCCGCCCCCAGTGGTTACAACCTTCAGCCCTGGCGCTTCGTGGTCGTCCGCGATCCCGAACAACGCAGGCGCCTGCGCGAAGCTGCCATGGGGCAGCCCAAGGTGGAAGAAGCACCCGTGGTGATCGTGGCCTGTGGAGATCCCACGGGATGGAAGAACGGTGACCTCGAGGAGGTTGTGCGCATGGCGGGGGCTCGTGGATCGGGCACGCCCGCGGAACACGAGTCTACACGCCGGAACGTCATCAAGTTCCTGGGAGGCGTACCCGGCAACCACGGTGGCATCGCACCCGATCTGGCGGTGTGGGTGAACCGTCAGGTCATGATTGCCTTCACCACCATGATGTGGATGGCGGAGGCGCTGGGTTACGACAGCGCGCCCATGGAAGGATTCTGGGAAGACAAGGTGAAACAGCTATTAAAGATTCCGGATACGGTCCGCGTGGTTGCGCTACTCGCCATCGGGCATCGCAGCACGCCCGATAAACCTCATGGCGGGCGCTTTCCCATCTCGCACACGGTGTTTGCCGAGGAGTGGGGCAAGCCGATCCGGTTGACTGGAGGCGGCAAATGAGTTGGGCCAGCAAGCTGGTCGAGCCTTACCGTATCAAAGACGGGGAAAAGTTCCGGCTGAAAGATCACGACCCCGCCCACACCGGGCGCCTGCGATCGAAGGAGCATGCCGAGGAGCTTCTGCAGCGGGGAGTCGCCGCCATGACCGAACTGCAGGACAAGCTTTATGCCCAGGACCGTTGGGCGCTGCTGCTCATCTTTCAGGCTATGGACGCGGCGGGCAAGGACAGCGCCATTAAGCATGTTATGTCGGGTGTAAACCCGCAAGGCTGCCAGGTCTACTCTTTCAAAGCGCCTTCCGCCGAGGAATTGGACCACGACTTTCTGTGGCGAACCAACCGCCTGCTACCGCAGCGCGGGCGGATCGGCATCTTCAACCGGTCGTATTACGAAGAAGTTCTCGTAGTGCGTGTCCACGCCGAGCTACTGCAAGCCGAACGAATGCCCGCATCTCTGCTGACCAAAAAAATCTGGGAAGAGCGATTCGAGGACATCAACGCGACCGAAAAATATTTGGCGCGAAACGGGGTTGTCGTGCGCAAGTTTTTCCTGAATGTTTCCCGGAAAGAACAGGAACGGCGTTTTCTCGAGCGGCTGGAGAAACCCGAGAAGCACTGGAAATTCTCCTCCTTCGATCTGCGTGAGCGTGAACGTTGGGATGAGTACATGAAGGCTTATGAAGACATGATCATTCATACGGCCAGCCAGCACGCACCCTGGTATGTAGTCCCCGCCGACCACAAGTGGTTTACCCGCGTAGTGGTGGCGGCCGCCATCGTCGATACACTGGAAAGCCTGAAGCTGGCCTATCCCAAGGTGGACCGCGAGAAGCGCAAGGAGTTAGCGGCCGCCCGAGCCCAATTGGAAGGCAAGAAGTAGGGCCTCGTCGACAGTTGTCGAGTTACTTCTCGGTTACTTCCGCGGTTCCTAACCCAAACTTTAGTGCTACGTCTATGGCCCATCCGGGGCCTTGTACCACTGGTGTCGGCTTGCTACCGTGAGCGCAGTGAGCCTCCCCTAAGGTGCGAAGCACTTTTTCGGAGGTGATCCATGAAGCTGGTTCATCTGTGCTACGCGGTACTGGGCTATGCGGTGGCCCGCTGGATCTTCAAGCGTGAGGCGGTTCCAGTAAAGGATCCGGTGGCGCGTTTTCGCTCCTCTGGCTTGCTGTAAAAGTTGAACTTGCACGGGCGCGCGTGCCCCGTTGTGTGCTGCTTCGTCTGGCGCGCCCGTGCTACTCCTTCCCATCGGTTCTACGACCTTCGTTTGCCCGGTATCCCCGATTCTCAGGGCGAAATCTGACTACAATTTTGTCAGAGTCTTGTGAAGGCTTCGGTTCCATTCCGCGTGATTGTGGTTTTGTTGGGGCTGTTGTACCCCGTTTGCGCCATCGCACAATCGGACGATACCGTTTCCTTAGGCGATTTTGCGCGCTCTCTGCGCAAGGAAAGAACGCCGGCTGCTCCAATCACGATCGATAACGATAACTTCCTGCAGGTGCTCGAACAGGTGGAGAACCAGCGGGTGGGCGGATCGCCGCTATTCTCCTGGAACGGCTCGGGAAACACGTTTCAGACGACTTTCCCGGATGGGACCTGCAGCCTTTCCTTCAATGCGAATGCCTCCTCGCTGCTCACCGCCCCATACGTGGCGGAGGAACTGCCGCAGGAGCAACTCGCCCTCTTAGACGGCCCCGCCAAAATCGACGGCGATACGCTCGAAGTCTCGGTCTACAACGGATCGGAATGGAGCTTGAAGGAAATTACCCTGGGCTTGACCATCGTACGCCGGTCCGTCACCGATACGGCCTACTATGGAACTGCCAAGCTGCTGCCCGCCGCGGCAGACAATCCCGCGCCCACAGGCAAAGCCTCGGACCTGACGTTGCTGCTGCGCTGGAAGGGGTCGGTCGTACCGTTTGGGACGACCGTGCTCCACGAAAAACTCCCTGCGACCCTGGCTGCCGGCCAGGAGTGGCATTGGGCGATCGTCCAGGCCAAAGGAGTACGTCCCAGCCCCCTATCCTTTCCCATGCCGTAGCCTTGGCCGGCGCCTCGTGCTAATCTCCGTGCGTATGTCCGGGCCGGGGCAAATTCGTATCGGCACGGCGGGCTGGTCTTACAAAGACTGGGAAGGGATCTTCTACCCGCCCGGGATGCAGCGCCGCAAACAGCACCCTCTGGAAATCCTGGCGCGCTGTTTTGACCTGGTCGAGATCAACACTTCATTTTACGGACATATCAAGCCGCATCTGGCCAAACTGTGGGTCAAAAAGGCGGAGGCGGTCAATCCGCAGTTTCTGTTCACCGCCAAGCTTCATCGCTCCTTTACCCACTCGCCCGTCGCGGTGATGGAGCCGACTTCGGCAGCGACCATCCGGCCCACGGACGAAGACGAGCGGCTGGCGCGCGAGGGCCTGGATGCACTGGCGGAGACAGGCAAGCTGGGCGCGCTGCTGATTCAGTTCCCAGTCTCTTTTAAGAACACTTCGCTCAATCGCGAATACTTGGAGACGCTGCTGCGGCAATTCATCGAGTATCCGCGAGTGGTCGAAGTGCGTCACTCGAGCTGGGACAATGCCGAGACGATCCGCGATTTTGAGCAGAAGAACGTCTCCTTCTGCAATATCGACCAGCCGCTGATCGGGCGATCGTTGGATGCGACTGAGCACGTCACTGCGTCCGTAGGATATGTACGGCTGCACGGACGCAACTACGATCAGTGGTTCGAGGCGGAGAAAGGCGAAGATCGCTACAACTACCTCTATTCGGGAAGTGAACTGGCCGGGTGGAACGAGAAGATTGAGCGTATGTCTCAGAAGGCCGAAATCACTTTCGTCGTGACCAACAACCACTTTGAAGCCAAGGCGGGCGTCAACGCCCTGCAGTTGAGACATATGCTGAGCGGGGAGCGGGTGACCGCGCCGGAGTCGCTGATCAAACACTATCCCGAGCTAAAGAGTATCGCCGACCCACTGCCCGAAGAAAGTGACGATTTGCCGCTGCTGGCGTGATAGCACTTTGCGTCAGCGTACGCGGAGCGAAGCTCCGCAGGCTTTCTCCGCCCACTTCGGGAACGCTGCTCGAAATAAATCGACCTCAATCGCCTCAACCACATCCCGCCATGTTATTGGTAAATCGTGCAGCGTCTCTACGCCTACCGACGCCATCTCCCGCATTTCCAAAAAGACGACTGCGCCATCTTCGCAACTTTCTCTAGTCACCACCGCTGGACACTTCCACCGGAAGCACGCAGCGTTGCCTTAGAAGCCTGTCTCTGGGGAAACGGCAAGCGTTTCGATCTCCATGGAGCCGTCGTCATGCCCGACCACGTGCATCTAGTCTTCACGCCGCTAAGCGATGCCGACGGTCCATTCAGCGTCGCGGAGATCATGCAGGGGATCAAGACCAGTTCTGCCCATGGGATCAACCGCGCCTTGCTACACCACGGACAAGTCTGGCAGCACGAATCCTTCGACCATGTACCACGCCAGGAAGAAGCGATCGACGCGAAAGTTGAATACGTGCTTCAGAACCCGGTCCGGCGAGGGCTGGTGAGCAAGGCGTCAGACTATCCGTGGTCGTGGGCCAAGAAGATGTAGGCGCGCGCGGTTCGTGTAGACGCGCGCGTCCTCGCGCGTGTGGCGGAGCGAAGCTCCGCAGGGAGTGATCGCGCTCCAATTCGCTGCCCTCCGGAACCACCCGATGGACTACCGTTCCAGCCTGTATCGTTCTTCCTGCGACGGCCAGTTCCGCATCGAAATATTCCCCGAATTCCAGTTCTTCGTCTGGATTATCGGCGACAGCGTCACAAAGGGCATTCCAACTTGCGACTTCCGCGAGTACGTCACGGCTGCGATATGAGTCAGAAGCGTTTACCGGCCATTCACCGCTGTCATCATCCCAATCGCTATTAAGGATGTCTTCCAGAAGTGCTCTTGATCTATCAGTTTCATGTAGCCTATCGCTAAAGACCCCCCATTCTTCCTGCACCAATGAGATAAGAGGCTCGCCGTCGTCTGATTCATCGTACATTCCGACGAGCGTATGAAAACGGTCGGCCAATTCGCCGACGCGGATGAGGCGGCGTGGGGACAGGCCACAATAGTCGCACCTACCAGTTGGCAGGTTCTGCGCTTGGATAAAATCTCGAATTACGGGATGCTTGAAGCAGGAGACACAGCAGTTCGTTCTCAATCTTACTCGGCGCATCGTCGATCCAGACGCATATAACTTAGATATGCAGCATTGCCAATATGATAACGGCTTTGCTTCGATCTGGTCTCCCAGCGGATTCCGCAGGCCCGCGCCTACACAAGAACTTTCCTGTGGAGCTTCGCTCCGCCGCACGCGCGGGGACGCGCGCGCCTACACGAGCTGCTCCGCCGCACCCTTCGGCTTCGCTCAGGGCAGGCTACGCGAGACGCCCGCGGCTACACGAGCTGGGCCGCTTCTTTCTTTGGCGCGTAGTGGCTCTCGACGTACTCATCGAGGATCTTCATGAACTCTGCGACGATGTGGTCGCCTTTGAGCGTGGTGAACAGGCGTCCATCCACGTAGACCGGGGCTTTGGGTTCTTCAAATGTGCCGGGCAGGGAAATACCGAGATTGGCGTGCTTGGACTCTCCGGGGCCGTTGACCACGCAGCCCATGACCGCCACCTTCATTTCTTCGACGCCCGTGTAGCGGTCTTTCCACGCCGGCATCTGTTCGCGCAGGTAAGACTGGATCTGCTCGGCCATCTCCTGGAAGAACGTGCTGGTAGTGCGGCCGCAACCGGGGCAGGCAGTGACCTGGGGGGTAAAACTGCGAATGCCCATCGACTGCAGAATCTGCTGGGAGACCCGAACTTCTTCGCTGCGGTCGCCGCCCGGCGCCGGGGTGAGGGAAACGCGAATCGTATCGCCAATGCCTTCCTGAAGTAGCACACCGAGCGCCGCACTTGAAGCCACGATGCCTTTGGCCCCGATGCCGGCTTCCGTGAGCCCGAGGTGCAGGGGATAGCTGCAGCGCGCGGCCAGCGAGCGGTAAACATCGATCAGGTCCTGCACACCACTAACTTTCGCACTCAAGATAATCTGATCCGGACGCAGGCTGTACTTTTCCGCCAGCGCGGCCGAATTCAGCGCGCTGACCACCATGGCTTCCATGGTCACTTCACGGGCGTCTTTCGGTTCGGCGAGGCGCGAGTTCTCGTCCATCATCTTGGTTAGCAACGCCTGGTCGAGCGAGCCCCAGTTCACGCCGATGCGCACCGGCTTCTGGTTCTCAACTGCGACTTCGATCATGGTGCGGAAGTTGGCGTCATCTTTACGGCCGATGCCAACGTTACCTGGATTAATGCGGTACTTGGCCAAGGCACGCGCGCAATCGGGATATTTCTTGAGCAGAATGTGGCCGTTGTAATGAAAGTCGCCAATAATCGGAACGTTGATGCCTTGCTTACTGAGTTCTTCGACGATTGGAGCTACGCAAGCAGCGGCTTCCTCCGTGTTAACCGTAACCCGAACCAATTCCGACCCGGCTCGCGCCAAGGCAGCCACCTGCTGGACCGTCGAAGGGATGTCGGCGGTGTCGGTGTTGGTCATGGATTGCACCACAATTGGTGCATCCGACCCGACCCGGACGTTGCCGATCGTGCAAGTTACGGTTTTCCTGCGTTGAAGATTAGGCATGGGGAATGCTTAAGTTTAGCACGCGGCGTGCCACGAAAGGCATAACCACAGAGGGCACAGGGTCACACAGAAAACCCCTTCGCCCCGGGTTTCTCTGTGTCCTCGGTTAGTCTTTTACGGCAATCTACCCGTCAACCCCGGAATCAGCTTCGCCAGGTCGTTGTAGATGACCATCACGGCAAAGAGCACCAAGAACACAAATGCCGCTTGATAGATGCGCTCTTTGATCTTCAGGCTGATGTCCCGCCGCATGAGGCTTTCGACGAACAGCAGTAGGATCACGCCGCCATCGAGGATGGGAATCGGCAGCAGGTTAAAGATGCCGAGGTTCAGGCTGATGCCGGAGGTGAGTTCCAGCAGCGGCGTCCAGCCCTTCTGCTGGGCGGCTTCGCCGGCGTCCTGGGCAATGCCGATCGGCCCGGAAACCGCCCGGATGGAAATCTTCCGCTCGACCAGCCGTTCCACCAACTGAAGGATCAGAACCGAGTTCTTCTTGTTGTCATCGAGCGAGCGGTTGAGCGCCTGTACAAAGGGCAGGCTGCTGATCTTCATCTCTGCCCGGTTCTGAAATCCGATGCGGTAGCGTTTTTCACTGGGGTCTTCGGTGCTTGCCAGCACCGGCCTCACCTGAAGCTGGAGGCTCTGTCCATCGCGCAACACGGTGAGGTCGATGGGTCTGTCCTGGGTCTGCTGCAACCGCTCGATCATGGCGTCAATCGAGGGCAAGGGTTTGCCGTCCATGGCAATGATCTTGTCGCCTTCCTTCAGACCAGCTTTTTGGGCAGGCATGTTCGGCTCAAGGTCGCCCACAATGACCGATTCATCGCCGTACCAGCCCGCGGATCCCACTTGCGAAGAGGTCACCGCCTTCGGCACGATCTGCTTCTGCAAGGTCTGGTCGCCACGCTGCACTGTGACGTTCACCGGCTGGTTCGGATTCAACACCACGTTGAAGTAAACCTGCTCCCAAGTGGGATTGTCCACATCCTCGATGCGAACGATGCGATCGCCCGGTTGCAGCCCGGCCTTGGCGGCTGCAGAATCGTGCTTGATCCCGGCGATGACGGCGGGCTTGTCCAGAAAGACCGGGTATTCAAAGTGGACCATGTAAACACCGGTCAGCAGGCCGATGGCGAGCAGGATATTCATCGCCGGACCGGCGATGGCGATAATGAAGCGGTGCCAGCGCGGGTGCGACAAGAACTCGCCTGGGTCTCCGGTGCGCTCGTCCATGGGGTTCTCGCCGCTCATCTTCACGTAGCCGCCCAGGGGAATGGCGCTTACGCGATAGTCGGTCTCACCGCGGCGGATGCCAAATAGCCGTTTGCCAAAGCCGATGGAAAAGACTTCGACCCGCACCCCAAGCAGCTTGGCGGCCGCGTAGTGGCCCCACTCATGGATCAGAATCATGAAGCCCAGGACCACTCCAACCGCAACAATCGCTGTAACGATATCCGACATAGAGTTGTAATTCGTTCCTTTTACCCAAAGAGCCTACGAAACCGCCGCCGCGCCCTTCAGGTTCACCTTTTCGCGGGCCAGTTCCCGCGCCGTCTCGTCCGCTTTTAGCACTTCTTTAATAGATTGCGGATGGGTCGCTTTCGTTTCGTCCAGCACCTTCTTAATTATCTCAGGGATGTGGTCGAAGCGAATCCTGCCCTCCAGGAAGGCTGCCACCGCCACCTCGTCGGCCGCGTTCAGTGCAACCGTTTTCGCACCCCCGGCCCGGACAGCTTCATAGGCCAGCTCCAGACAAGGAAATTTTTCCATGTCCGGCGGGCGGAATTCGAGGTTCCGTAAGTCCATGACCGGGAAGCGCATATCCGATTCAATCCGCTCAGGATAGGTGAGCGCATAGAGGATCGGTAAACGCATATCGGTCACGGAGAATTGAGCAAGTATGCTGCCATCCACGAACTCGACCATGGAGTGGATGGTGGACTGGGGGTGAACCATGACCTGCACCCGATCTGGGGCAACGTGGAACAACCGGCAGGCCTCGATGACCTCAAAGCCCTTGTTCATGAGGGTGGCGGAGTCGATGGTGATGCGGCGGCCCATCTTCCAGGTGGGATGATTCAAAGCCTGCTCTACGGTAATGCAGGAGAACTTTGCCTTCGGCGTGTTCAGAAATGGCCCACCTGACGCCGTCAGCCAGATACGTTCCACTTCCTCCATGCGGCCGCCACGCAGGCATTGATGGACCGCGTTGTGCTCGCTGTCGATCGGGAGAAGGGGCTTGCCTTGACGGCGCGCCTCGGCAGTGATCAGTTCGCCGGCAGCGACGAGACATTCTTTGTTTGCCAGACCAACCGTCTTGCCCGCACCCACGGCTTCGTAAGTGGCCTCCAGACCGGCGACACCAACGATGGCACTCACCACGAAGTCCACTTCAGGATGAGTGGCAACGCGAACCGCTCCCGCGGGACCGTGAGCCACATCGATCTCATCGAGTCCGGTGGATGTCAAGCGCTTGCGGAGAGCTTCCGCATCGACTTCATCAGCGACCGAAATCAACTGCGGCTTCCGCCGCTTGACCTGCTCGAAGGCCGCGTCTAAATTGCGCCCAGCCGCTATTGCGACCACCTGAAAGCGATCAGGATAGGATTCGACGATGCTGAGGGTACTGCGTCCAATGGAACCCGTGGAACCCAGGATGGCGATGCGCTTCATGGGAAAACGTCGTTGGTCCTTGGTCGTTCGTCGTTGGCCAAGTCGTAGAAGGGTTTGAGCGAACGGCCGACGACCTACGACCAAAAACGAGGTTTCGTTACTGCATCACGCGCCAAGCCGCATAGTACCACAGCACCGGCGCGGCAAAGAGCAGGGCATCGATTCGGTCGAGCATGCCGCCATGCCCGGGGAGTAGCGTTCCTGAGTCCTTCACTCCCGCACCCCGTTTGATGAGAGACTCGACCAGGTCGCCCAGTTGGGCGGCTACATTGATCGCAGCCGAAAGCAGCAAAGTGGGCCACAGTGGCGGCTTTTGCAGAGCAAAGAAGCCGTCGCGCTGCTCGATCAGGTGCGCCTTCAGCAGGGCTGAACTGATGGGAAGCGCGTAGTTGTACAGCAACATTCCCACCACCAGGCTTGCCAGCAAAGAAGCCAGAGCGCCTTCCCAGGTCTTCTTCGGGCTGATGCGCGGTGACATCAGATGGCGCCCCAGGCTTCGTCCCACGAAATAGGCAAAGATGTCACCCGCCCAGACCAACAGCAACAGATACAGCAGCAGGAATGCCCCGGACCATTGCTCGCGAATCTGTACCAGGAACCCGAGGGGTAGGGCCACATAAGTGAAAGCGAACACGGAGACCATCGCAGCAGGAAACGCACTGCTCAGATCCGCACGACGCATGCCTAACGCCAGAAAAAAGAAAGGTGCGAAGGCAGCCGCAAACCCCACCGTGTAGATAAAGACTGCCGTTGCGAGCAGAGGTTTGCTGCCCGGGCTGATGGCGAGAAATACGAAGAAGGCTCCGACGAGCAAATAGGTCGGCCAGTGAACGAGCCGAATCCCGTAGGCCTCGGACAGCTTCAAGAACTCCTGGACCGCAAGGAGCGCGACGAGGGCGGCTATCAGTGCGACCACCGGCACCGGGGCCCGCAGCACCAGCACCAGAACAATCGGGATCAGCACCACCGCGGTGAGGATTCGCTTGAGCAGGTGCAAGAGCCTCAGCTCCGGACCGCTTTTGCGGGATGCGCGTGTGCGGAATCCTCCGTCAGGCCCCCGTAGCGGCGCTCCCGCTTCTGAAATTCTGCGATGCCCTCGAGCAGATGCAGGCCGCGGAACTCCGGCCACAGGGTCTGGGTCACGTAGATTTCCGCGTACGCCAGTTGCCAGAGGAGGAAGTTGCTGAGCCGCATCTCACCGCTGGTACGCACAACCAGGTCAGGATCGGGCAGGTGGCGCGTGTATAGGTGTCGAGAAACGATGTCTTCATCAATCTTCAAGTGATTAAGTCCGCCGTTGCGTGCCGCGGCCTCAATCATCGAGCGGAAGGCGTCTACCAGTTCCGAACGCGCGCTGTAATTCAGAGCGAGGGTAAGGAGCATGCCCGTGTTATGGCTGGTCGCATCCTTGGCCCATTGCATCTTTTCCTGCACGGATGGCGGCAGTTCCTGCTGCCGTCCGATGTATTCCAGCCGAATGTTGTTCTTGTTCAGGGTGGGGACTTCGGCTTTCAGATAGCGGCACAGCAGGCCCATCAGGAAGTCCACTTCGCTTTTGGGACGCTTCTTCCAGTTCTCTTCGGAAAATGCGTAGAGCGTGAGTGCGGGAATGCCGATGCGCGCCGCGGTCTCGACGGTGGAACGCACCGCAGTCACGCCGGCGCGGTGTCCGGCGATGCGCGGCAAGTGGCGCCGCCGCGCCCAACGGCCGTTGCCGTCCATAATGATCGCGATGTGTTTCGGGAGCCGCGCTGGATCCAGGTGTTGAAAAACTTCTGCTTCCTTGCGGTCCAGTCCGGCAGGAACCGTGCGTTGCAAGCTAACCCCTTCTGTTTGTTGAAACTAACACAGGACGGAGGCAGTTGCAATGACCGGAAGGTGACAGATTGGGCAAGGCCCTGTAACAGTCTATCGAAGTTGTTATCCCGAGCGGTGCGCGGGCAGGAATGCCCGCGCCACACGGGCTTAGCTTCTCGCTTCCTCCGGCACGACCTTCAGTTCCAGCTTCTCGGTATGCCGCAAAATCGTGAGCGTGCTGCTCACACCTACACGCGCGTCCGTTAGCAGGCGCTGCAAGTCGTCCACGCCAGCCACGGGTTTACCGTCTAGAGCCACGATTACGTCGCCCTCGCGCAGCCCTGCTCTCTGCGCAGGGCTGCCATTCTCCACGGAGACGACAACCACACCGCTTTCTCCCGGCAGATCGTAGAACCGCACCAGGCGGCGGTGCAAGGGAGTGGTCTGCGCCTCCACGCCGATGTAGCTCCTGCGGATTCGGCCTTGCTGCAGCAAGCGGGACGCGACAAACTTCGCGGTGTTGATCCCAATGGCGAAGCACAAGCCCTGTGCGCCCATAATCGTCGCCGTATTCACGCCGACCACCTGAGCATCGGAGGTGACCAGCGGCCCGCCAGAATTTCCCGGATTCAAAGACGCATCCGTTTGGATGACGTCTTCGATGAGTCGCCCGGAGTACGACCGAAGCGATCGTCCGAGGGCACTGACTACCCCGGCCGTCACCGTGTACTGAAACCCGTAAGGATTTCCGATCGCAATTGCCAGCTGGCCCACCTGCAAACGTTGCGAATCGCCAAGCGGAGCAGCCACCAGATTGGGCGCGTCGATTCGAATCACCGCCAAGTCGGTGGCGGGATCGTCCCCGATGGTGTGAGCAGGGAAGCGCCGGCCGTCGGGCAGAGAAACACTTACTCGCGTCGCGCCATGCACCACGTGGCTATTGGTGAGAATCAGGCCATCCGGTGTGAACACGAAACCCGAGCCGCCACCCTGACGTTCGCGTGGCTCCCCGGACCGGCTTCTCCCGGCCTGGGCGACATCGATCTTGACCACCGACGGGCTGATCTTCTCGGCTGCACTTACGACCGCCTTGGAATAGGCGTCCAGCAACGCCGTATCGTGAGCGCCAGCGCCCGGCGCTATTTGCAGGGAAGGCTCCGAAAAATCCGCCAGCGGGTGAAATGCGTTGTTTCGCATAGCACCTAGATGAGCAATGAGGGGGCGGGGATTCATGCCGGATTGGATTGCTTTGGGCGGTCATTTTTGGCTAAGCTATTGAACACCGCTGCAAACCAATCTAGAAATTAAGGTTTCCCGGACAAGCCTTCAAGGAGGCTCATGCGTATGCGCTTTCTAGTTTCCGTCTTGATGTTTGCGATCTCATGTCTGCCCGTTGTGGCCCAGGAGCATGCCCATATGGCCGACCGGCCGGTCACGTTGGTGACCGGGCTGGGCAATCTTCATCATCCGGTTTCCACCAGGAATGACGAAGCCCAGAAGTTCTTTGACCAGGGACTGCGCTTCATCTATGCCTTTAACCACGACGAAGCCGCCCGTTCGTTTGGCCAGGCGGCCAAACTCGACCCCAAGCTGGCGATTGCATACTGGGGTGTGGCCGAGGCCATCGGGCCCAACTACAACGACCCTGCCGATGACGACCGCTTCGAGAAGGCGCACGACGCGATCCAAAAGGCTGTGGACCTTTCCTCGGGAGCTTCGCCCAGTGAGAAAGCGTACATAGAGGCGATGGCCAAGCGGTTTCCCGCAGATTCAAAGGCCAACCGTCGCCAGGCCGCGGAAGATTATCACGCCGCCATGCGCGAGGTCGCAAAGCAATTCCCGGACGACCTCGACGCCGCCACGCTATTTGCCGAATCCGGCATGAACCTTCATCCCTGGGGCTTGTGGCACGTGGACGGCACGCCGGAAGTGGGGACGGAGGAGATCGTCAGCACTCTGGAGTCGGTGATTCGCCGCGATCCGAACCATCTGGGCGCGATTCACTATTACATTCACGCCGTCGAGGCCTCGCCGAGCCCCGAGCGCGCCCTGGCTGGCGCCAACAAACTGGCCTCCCTGGCGCCCAATGCCGGACATATCGTGCACATGCCGGCTCACGTGTACATCCGTACTGGAGACTACGAAGCGGCAGTGAAGACCAATGAGGAAGCGGCCGCTGTCGACCGCGCGTACATCAAGGCCACCAATGCACAAGGCATTTATCCCATGATGTACTACAGCCATAACCTGCATTTTATTGCCATGTGCGCCAGCATGAACGGGAACTACACTGAGGCCAGCAAGAACGCCGCGCTGCTGGCGGAGCACGTCGGGCCGGCGGTGAAAGTGATGCCGCCGCTCGAAGGTTTCATGACGATTCCGATGGCGGTCGATTTGCGCTTTCATCGCTGGGACGAACTCCTGGCCATGAAGCAGCCCGATCCGGAAATGAAGGCTACGACAGGCTTCTGGCATTTCGCGCATGGGATGGCGCTCGCGGGCAAGGGCAAGGTCAGCGAAGCTGAGGCGGAGTACAAGATCGTCTCCGACGCGCAAGCGGCCACTCCGGACGACGCGATCTTCGCCATGCCGATCAACAACAAGACCAAGGACATTTTGAAGATCGCCCAGGACGTCTTGGGAGCGAAGATTGCCATAGCGAAGAAAGACAATACCGGAGCCATCGCGATGTTGACCGAGGCCGTGGCGGTACAGGACACCCTGAAGTACGGCGAGCCGCCGGACTGGTTCTTCCCAGTGCGTGAATCCTTGGGGGGCGCGCTGTTGATCAACGGCGATGCTGCCGGGGCGGAAAAGGTCTTCCGCGCCGACCTCGACCGCAACCCGCGCAACCCACGCTCGCTGTGGGGCCTGCAGCAAGCGCTCAAAGCCCAACACCGCGACTACGACGCCGGGTTTGTTGAGACGCAATTCAAGGCTGCGTGGAAGGGTGGGGCGACGGCGCTGAAGATCGACGATCTGGTATAGAACGACCTGCCGAACTTGTCGGAGGACGGGTGTCGTGCCCGTCCTTTATTTCTTGGCGCGCAACCGGGTCGCGGGGTTCGGAATCCCGCAGGTCTTAATTGCGCCGCTCAGCGCTTGACTCAAAGCTTTTCCGAGTGCGGCCAGGTCCTCGGAAGTCATCACCTTCTGCAATCCCTCGAATAACTGCCGCTCTTCCTTACGGATGTGATGGGAAAGGGTTTCGATGAAGCGCAACAGATGTTCCTGCTGAAGACTACGTGCGGTCGCTTCCGCAAACAACTCCCGCAGCGAGGCATGCTCCACGATCAGCTCTGCAACCAAGGTTTTCAGCTCGGGGAACCTCTCGGCGGCAGGGAACAAGGCCGACTCTTCAGCAGCGAAATGGACATCTATCTCCTGCTCGAAGATCTGCTGAATCTCACCCTGCCACGCTTCGAGATCTAATTCTCCGGCTTGCATGGCTCGATCGAGACGGACGCACAGAGCCAGAGCATGCTGGTGCTGGTGAGAAAGCGGAACCAGGTTCCGGTCGCGGAGCACGCCCCTAGGGTAAAGCAACATGGTGGCGGCGTGCATCCTTTTTCCCTGCCTTTACTAATTTCCCGGCTCCGTTGAGAATAGTGGGTTCGCCGCTACGGTCTGATTTCACCAGAAGCCGGCGAGCGCAGTGGGTATACGCCCGGCTCGGACGAAGGGAGCACTTCTTAATTATGGCAACCACCGGAGAATTGATCCGTCTGATCAACTACGTGGACGACATTGCAAGCACCCTGCGGCGCATCTCGGCCAGCATTCCAATGATGGATGGCGATGAGCGCAAGCGGCTGGCAGAGAGCCTGCAGGCGATCGGCACCAATGTGAACGCTGTCCTGGCACAGCTGCAGAAGGGAACGCAATAGTGGCCGAGATCACGACCATCGCCGTAATCGGCGCCGGCACCATGGGGCGGGGAATCGCACATGTGGCTGCCCTGGGCGGATATCGCACGATCCTCGAAGACCTGTTGCCCAATGCCTTGCGCAAGGCGGAGAGTGAGATTCGCGGCAATCTTGACAAGGCGGTCGAGCTGGGCAAGGTCTCGGCCAGCGATGCGAACGCTGCCTTTGCCCGCCTGGAATATGCCGGCAGCGTGGAGGATGCGGCTCGCGAGGCCGACCTGGTGATTGAAGCCGTCCCCGAGGAGATGGAGTCGAAGATCGAAATCTTTACCCTGCTCGACAAGATTTGCCGGCCCGGAACGATTCTCGCGTCCAACACTTCGTCGCTCAGCGTGACCGAGATCGCCAGTGTGACCTACCGGGCGAAGAAGTGTATCGGCATGCACTTTTTCAATCCTGTTCACAAGATGAAGTTGCTCGAGGTGGTCCGGGCGCTGGAGACCGACGACGACACCGTGGCCACGGCGACGGAGGTGGGCCGCCGCCTGGGGAAAGAGGTCGTGGTGATCAAGGAATCGCCCGGCTTTATCACCAGCCGGATTAACGCGATGATCGGCAATGAGGCCTTCTACATGCTGCAGGAAGGCATTGCTTCCGCGATAGATATAGATAAAGCCTTAAAGTTAGGCTTGAACCATCCCATGGGTCCGTTCGAGCTCGTGGATCTGGTCGGTCTGGACACGCGGCTGCACATCCTCGAATACCTGCACAAGAGCTTGGGCGAGAAATACAAGCCTGCACCACTTTTGGTGCAGTATGTGAAAGCCGGCAGATTGGGCCGGAAAGCCGGACGGGGCGTGTACGAATACCCGGAACAGAAGCCAGCAGCGAAGGCGGGCGACTGACGCAACAACGTGGTCACCCCGAAGGGCAGCGTTTGTCAGCGGCCTGAGGGTCTCACCTGCAGTCTCGTTAGACGTGAGATCCCTCGCCCCGCTGGAGAAAACGCGGGGCTTCGGGATGATCGAAATGCGCTACTTGTTGATATCTTGCTTGGCCTCCAGCTTCTGAATCATCTGCACCAGAAAGATTTTCTGGTTGTCTGGGGCGCCGGCCTGGGACATCTTCACCTCTTTCAGTGCGCTGTCGTAGTCGCCTTGCGCCGAGTGGATCCTGGCCGAGCCCAGCAGCGCGACCCAGTCATTGGGATTTTTCTTCACGGCCTGCCGATAGATGGCAAATGCCTCATCTTGTTTCCCTTCACGCTGCAACTGTCGTCCGTACCCATAGAGCTGGAACGCTGTGGCCACCTCGATCGCACGGTTCTTGGCCACGGTTGCTTCCTGCTCGCGCCCCATGGCCTTCAAGATTTGGGACTTCGTCATCAGGTTGTCGTAGCGCTCTTCAGTGCGCACGGAGGTATCTTCATACTTCAATGCATCCTCAAGATCGTATTTCTCCGCGAGTAGGTAGTTGGCGGCGTCGTCCCATCCTTCCCAGGTGTATTGTGCCAGACCCTGCAATTGATTGGGCAAACTGGCTTTCACGATCTCGTGGACGCCCACGCCGACCGTGAATGGCACGGCGAGCTTCTCCCAACTGAGGGTGACTACCGTGGAATCGGCCTTCACGTCGTCGAAGTCATAAGTCAAAGCTTCATGAAATTCCGCGGGATGGGGTTTCACGGTCACACGCAGAGCATCGTTGTCTTCTTTGTAGGTAAAGCTCCCCCATGCGGTGTAGGTCTTGTTAAAGATGACGGTCCAGTCATTCTGGCCGGGAATCATGTGCAGACCATAAGTCCCTTTCGCCAGCGGCTTGCCCTCGATGGTGACGTCATCGGCGAATTTGATAGTGGTGTTTTCGTTCGCACCGGCGCGCCAGACTTGGTCGTAAGGCACGAGTTTTCCCCAAACCTCGCGTTTGTTCACCAGCGGACGGTGATAGTTGATGGTGATGTCGGTGATGCCGACACGCTGCGTAATCATGGCGTGCTGGCTGGGACGAGGCAGGGTCAGCAGCGCGGACTGGGCAAACGAAACGTTCACAGCAAGGACCGTCATTGCGACGGCGAAAACAATCCCCAAAGGTGTTCTAGACATGGAGCCATCCTCCTCTGAAATGAGTCCCGAAATCGCAAACAGTGACCGGAAACGGGCATTTAGACGGAGGCTGTGAAGCGCAGTTAGCGGGTTGTAAAAAGTTGTGTGAGGGAAAAGGTAGACATAACAGTGTCGTGGAATTTGGCTCCAGACCATACAATCTCTCTGTGCCCACTGAAAGCCGGCTGGACCGCGTTCTCGCTCAGCTACGGTTATACGAGCACCCGCTGCTTGCCTTCGATGCGCGGGCCAAGGGCGAAGGTGTCGAGGTCATCATCCGTTTCAAGAACCCCGAGGTTCCGGTGCACACCTACTACTTCGAACTCCACCCCCGGGACCTGGACCATCCCCAGTTCGAGTGGAGCTTTCAGCGCCAGCTCTTCGACTGCCTGCACGACTACCTGATCGAGATGTTCACGCGCACCCCCCAGAACCGCGCCGAGCGTCAGCGGGAAGGACTGTGACCCTGCGCGACAAGATTGTTCAGGAAATCCGTGAGCACGGCCCTATTGCGTTTTCCCGCTACATGGAGATGTGCCTTTACGATCCTGAGCTGGGTTTCTACTCGCAGACAGCAGAGCGATTCGGGAAGGCGGGAGATTTCTACACTTCGAGCGACGTGCACGCGGTTTTTGGGCGGTTGTTGGCCCGGCAGTTTGAGGAAATGTGGCGAGTGTTGGGATCTCCGCCGCAAATCGAAATCCTGGAATTGGGCCCCGGCCGAGGCCTGTTTGCTCGCGATGTGCTCGACTGGTCCGAGAAGAAGTTTCCAGAGTTTTTTCGAGCCGTGCGCTACACGCTTGTCGAGCGATCCCCAACCCTGCAGCAGAGGCTGGGGATCACATTGGACAGGCATTTCACTGTAGGGAAGGTTTCGATGGCCTGCATCGGCGAAGGCAAGGGCACAACTGCAGTCATGCCCGCCGAACCGGCACTTGCGAGGGAGCTTTCCCCGGAAGTCCCGGTCATCATTTTCGCCAATGAATTCTTTGACGCGCTGCCGGTGGAGATTCTCACTGTGCGGGGTGAATTGCGAATTACGGAGACGGGAGGACGCTTTACCGAAAGCTGGGTTCCGCCATCGTCAGACACCCTCGACTTCCTCGACCGCTTCGGCGTGCGCCCTGAGAGTGGTGAGCGAATCGAAGTGCCACTGCTTGCCCAGCAACACATGTCAGCGATCGCAAACACGGTGGGTCTCGGCTTTGTCGTCGCGATCGACTACGGCTACACGCGGGCCGAACAGCTTGCTGGACGGCATCGCGGCACGCTCATGACCTACCGTCAGCACTCGGCTGGCGCCAACCCGTACGAGGCCCCGGGTGAACAAGACATCACTGCACACGTCAACTTCACCGCGCTGGAGGTGGCTGCCCGACAGCACGGCATGCGAGTGGAACCACTGCTGACTCAGTCCCAGTTTCTGATGGGCATCGGGGAACGAAACCAATTCGCTGACGCCTTTGTAGACTGCCGTCTGCCACAAGAGCACGCGAAAGTCGCGTTGCAACTCAAGCACCTGGTGACGCCTGCAGGTATGGGAGAGACCTTCCATGTTCTGCTCGCTAGCAAGTCGGTTCCTGTAGAGTTGGTTGCTCGTCTGAGCGGCCTGTCTTTCGGTTCCCGTAGGACATAAGACACGGTTCTCGCCTCCATAAAAATCTTTCATGGTGCCACGCTGGCCCTGCCGTCATCTACGGTGAAGTCAGTTAGACCACTCTGCTAAAGGATGACCAGATGAATGCTGCAGCCCGGCCAGCGTCATGGAAGATCCTGTTGGCTTTCGGCATTATTTACTTCGTTTGGGGATCTACTTACCTCTCGATTCGAGTGGGTGTTCGCGAAGTTCCCCCATTTCTGCTGGCGGGAGTTCGCTTCCTGATCGCCGGCTTAATCCTCTATGGTTGGATGCGCCTGAAAGGCGCATCCAACCCGAGTGCGCGGGAGTGGGCTGGCATCCTGTTGCAGGGAACTCTGATCTTCCA
>Ga0335082_10002761_pt1 | contig 18966 bp, 15 predicted proteins | sample Lox_Sample_41_FD_206718 | JGI IMG/M metagenome (GOLD analysis project Ga0335082, IMG submission 206718) | Soil microbial communities from Loxahatchee National Wildlife Refuge, Florida, United States - Lox_Sample_4.1 | ecosystem: Environmental > Terrestrial > Soil > Wetlands | place: USA...
CAGGAATTCCATAGTCATGCGTCCGGCGGCGATCTCTTCTTTGTGCTCCAGCAGTTCGACAACATCCTGCTGAGCCTCCGGCTCCATCTGAATAAAAATCTATTCTGTTCGATCCTCCGGAAGATCCACAAGTAGGTCAGCAGCCGCATCCGGATTCATCTCCTCCACGATCTCGGCAGCTCGCTCGGAACCTAGTGATTCGACGATCGACTTTTGAACCTTGGGCTCGACTTCCTCAAGAGCCTCCGCTGCCGTCTCCTCATCCAGTGTTTGGAAAACTGCCTGGCGCTCGTCAGGAGCCAACTCCTCGACAATGTCGGCGATATCGGCGGGATGCAGTTTAGCGAGCCCATCGTGGGAAATCTTGAGCTTCACTCGACGGGCAGGATCAGTTTCGATTAAGTCGACAAAATCCCACGGAATACTGCGAGGAGGGATTTTCCCCAGCAATGCATGCAAGGCCGTTTTCGGCGCCAAGCCGCGCAAGAGCCGACGAATGGCACCGCGGGCTCCCACATCGACCGAACGGACCCGCAAGATGGGATGGGCCGGGTCTTTCTGCGGGTCGAATTCAAGGTCGACGTCATTGACCCTGACGACTTTTCTTCCATTAACGTCGATCACCTGCTGATCGAGCAGGTCCCGCTCCAGCAAAAACAAGCCATCGGTACCGTTGGCGGCCAACCACTCGCCCGCGGCGGTAGTCGCGCGAATCCCACCATTGATCGCGGCCACCGACCCAAAAGGCAGCAGGCGGTTCCCGGACTTCGTCTTGACGATTAGTGATGCAATTCGAGACCGGTCCTCCTGGGGAGCGAGGGCTATCTCGCGCACGCGTCCTGCCGCGCCAGACGGGTCATACACGGGGGCGCCGAGCAATTCGCTGAGTGCTAGAGTGATCATTGGGTAGAGAATAACCGACTCTCACAACCGGCGGAACGAAATTTTCGAATCGCCGATTGGTTTCGGCTTTCGCCGCGATGCACATCGCACATTTCGAGAACCCAATCGCCAAAACCCGAAGCCACTATAATGTACTGTGCGCTATCTCTTGGACATCTTTGGCCAAACCCTGCGTACCCTCTGGGCACACAAACTGCGTTCATTTCTTACGATGTTTGGGATCGCATGGGGCGTCTTCTCCCTCCTGCTACTCGTGGGCCTCGGAGAAGGTTTCCGATCGGGAAATCGCAAACAATTCGATTCCATGGGAGAGAACGTAATCTTCATCTGGTCCGGCCGCGCTCCAGTCGTGCAAGGAAGCTTCACCGCGTTGCGGCAGTATTACCTGACACTCCGCGACTATGAAGACATCCTGGTGAATTGTCCCAGCGTAGGAGCTGCAACTCCGGTGATCTCGCGCGGCGACATCCGTGCCGTCAGCGATTTCTATCAGGCCGGGGGGCAGATGAATGGCGTGAAGTCCGAGTTCAACCGGATTCGCTACGTGCCGCTCAACGAAGGCCGCTGGATCAATGACATGGACGAGCAGCAGAACCGCCGCGTCATCGTGCTAGGAGACGAGACTCGCCGAGTTCTTTTCATGGGCCGGCCCGCGATTGGAAGCACGATATTGCTGAACGGCAATAGGTTCGAAGTCGTCGGAACATTGCAGCGGATAGGACACGGTGACAATAACACGCAAAATCTCAAGAATTACATGCCGTTCAGCACGATGCACCAATACTTTCCACCCTTGAACGCAGGCGAAGATCCTGACGTCATCTCGCAGATTAACTATCAGCCCCGATCGCGTTCACAACACGAGACGGCAAAACAGGAAGTCCACCGAGTCGTCGCGAGGAACCACGGCTTTAACCCCAATAGTCCAGATTCGTTTGACGAATGGGACACGATAAAGACCGTCGATCAGATCGGCAAGATCTTCGATGCAATGAATATGTTCCTCGGCAGTGTTGGGCTGGTCACGCTAGCTCTAGGAGCCATTGGGATCATTAACATCATGTTGGTTGCCGTCGCGGATCGCACGCGGGAGATCGGCTTGCGGAAGGCGGTTGGAGCCACGCGCGCCAGCATCATGTTTCAATTCTTCGTCGAGGGTGCGTTTCTCACTTTGCTGAGCGGTGGAATTGGCATCGGAGTGGCAGCTGCGGTGATGAAAGCTCTTTCTCAGCTGACTCTGACGGACGGCTTCGATCCGCCAAAGTTAGTGGCATCAACGGCACTGTTGGCGGTCGCATCGCTCAGCGTGGCGGGAGTTGCAGCAGGTCTCTACCCGGCGCGCCGCGCGGCCCTTCTCGAACCTGTGGAGGCTTTGCGCAAGGAATAGCCATGCACTTTGATCTCTTCAAACAGGCCTACGGCGCAATGCGACACGATGTCCGCCGCACTCTGCTCACCATGGCGGGAATGGCATGGGGTATCGCGACGGTGGTGCTCCTTCTCGCCTATGGCAACGGCTTTGGAAAGGCCATTGAGACCATTTTTCAGAGCTTTGGCGCCACCGCTGTCGGAGTCTTCCCGGGGCGCACGTCTCAGCAAGCTGGCGGCAACAAGGCTGGAGTGCAAGTTCGCTTCACCAACGATGACATCGAATTACTGCGCAACAATCTGCCGCTTTGCCGGCACGTCGTACGTATGGCCCAGAAGGACGCTACGGTTCAGAACGACAATCGTTCTTTTACCTTCCCTGTCATGGGACTGGATCCGCAAATTCAGGCGATCTGGAATCTCGACATTGCCGACGGGCGATTCCTGAACGACGCAGACAACATGCAGCACGGGCTCTACGCGGTGATCGCATCAGAGGCACGCGACAAGCTCTTTTCAGGAATGCCCGCGATTGGCGAATCGATCCGCATCGATGGTGTTACGTTCGAAGTCATTGGAGTGGGCGCACCGCGAATGCAGGAGGGTGATAACGATAACAATCGCGTCGTCTACATTCCCTACAACTCTATGGATGTCCTCAAGGACAATCACTATCTCGATGGAATCTGGCTCGACTCGGTCGGGCTTGATCACGACAAGATGGACAAGACAATCCGCGACACGCTGGCCACGGCTCACAATTTCAAGCCGGATGACCATCGGGCGGTCTTTGTGTTCGACGCGCAAAAACAGTTATCGCAATTCGGCATCATTATCATCGCCTTAAAAGTGCTTCTTGCAATCATCGGCTCCATGACGCTTGGCATTGGCGGTGTCGGGCTGATGAACATCATGCTTGTGTCAGTAACGCAGCGCACCCGGGAGATCGGTGTAGAAAAAGCCTTGGGGGCACGCCGGCGTCACATCTTGTTTCAGTTCCTGGCAGAGGCGTTGGTCATTACCGCAGTCGGCGGAGTGCTGGGTATCATGCTCTCGTACGCCGTCTCCATTCTGGCTGGACGAATCACCTTCTATAGCGCACTAGCAAAGAACGCCGAAGCTGCCGATATTCGCCTGATTGTCTCGCCGATGATCCTGCTGGTAGCGACCACCATTCTTGGGTTTGTAGGGGTCATCAGCGGGATGGTTCCGGCCATGCGGGCTGCCAATCTCGATCCGATTGAGGCGCTGCGGTACGAGTGAGTCCCGAAATCAGTAACCCGTGGTGAAAGGCTTTTCGTAGAATCGTCCCATGTCCGACGACATACTCTCCCGTCAGCCGCCGAAGGCCGACGCACGTCTCGCGTACGGCGCGGACCCGAATCAATTCTTCGATTTGAGGGTGCCTTCTGATAGGGGCAAGCCACATCCTCTTGTAATCAACATTCACGGAGGATATTGGCGCGCGACGTACGATCTCAATCATGCGGGACATCTATGTGCCGCTCTTACGGTCAGGGGGTTGGCTACCGCGAACCTCGAATATCGCCGAGTCGGCAACGAGGGCGGCGGGTGGCCCGGGACGTTTGCCGACATTCGCTTGGCTTATCAATATCTTGCCCAGAATGCGAAGAAGAACGGAGTCGATAGACAAAAAATCGTCGTCATGGGGCATTCGGCTGGCGGCCAACTGGCACTCTGCCTCGCTGCCCATGAGCCTTCGCTCCAAGCGGTAGTCTCTCTTGCCGGCGTCATCGACTTAGAGCGCGCTTATCAACTTCATCTCAGCAATGACGCGGTGGTGGAGTTTCTTCACGGTACCCCAATGGAAGTACCAGACCACTATCGAGAAGCCAATCCCATGTCTTTGTCTATTACAACCACACAATACGTTGTTCACGGAACAGCAGACGACGTTGTGCCGCTCGCATTCAGCCGTGACTACGTTGACGTTAAAAATAAGGACACCGCGAAGGACAAAGAGGACGTTCACTTTTTAGAAATTCCTGCCGCAGACCACTTGGATGTAATCGATCCTCTAAGTAAGGCCTGGAAGCAGATTGAGCAAACCGTTCTTGAGTTGACTGTATAAAAACGCAACAGTTTCTGCACCATCCGATTTATTGCTCACGCTTGTCTTCTTCATTAAGATTAGAGCAACTTTCAACAGAGCGTCTCGCGTCGCTAACAATGGCGCGACCATGCTTGGGGTCTTCCGAAATCAAATGCCATCGACACCTTCTCTAGTGAGTAATACTCTCAGCGATGTAACACCCTACCGTCTTCTCTTTGAACACGGCATGGATGGAATGATGTTCACCGCGCCCGATGGCAAAATCCTTGATGCCAACCCTGCTGCGTGCCGCATGTTCGAGCGGACGCGAGAGGAGATTATCGCTGCAGGCCGGGAGGGATTAGTGGACACTGCAGACCCTCGCCTCCCACTGATGCTCGCCCAACGGCAGCAAACCGGGAGGGCTTCCGGAGAATTGAATGCTCGCCGCAAGAACGGGACTGCCTTTCCCGTAGAAGTGTCTTCCGTTATTTTCAACGACGCGAGTGGGAGCAGCAGAACATGCCTGATCCTCCGGGACATAAGCGAGAGAAAGACCGCTGAACACGAGCAGCAACAACTGATTCACGAACTGCAGGAAGCCCTGTCCAAAGTCAAGACGCTGAGCGGTCTTCTGCCCATTTGCGCCTCGTGCAAGAAGATTCGTGACAGTGCCGGCAATTGGCACTCGCTTGAAATCTATGTACGCAATCACACGCAGGCCGATTTCAGTCACGGAATCTGCCCTGATTGTCGAGCGCGGCTCTACCCCGGACATTGACACTCCCCCGCCGTCCCCATACGATTTCTCGATTCCAGGGGAATCGACCATGCTAATTCGGGTAAACCGACTTTCCATATGTCTTGCATTCGCTGCTTTGTTGGCAATGGTGTGTTCCGCACAACAGGCAGATCCGAACCGCTACATCGCCGATGTTAAGGCACTCGCTTCGCCGGAGATGGAAGGCCGAGGAGACGGCACGAAAGGTCTCACGCGCGCGGAACATTTGATCGAGAAGCGATATAAGGACCTACATCTGGAACCGGGAGGAGCGAGTGGATACGCACAGCCATTCACCCTGATCACCGGGGCACGACTGAATAACGATAACCGCTTTTCGCTGGAAACGGGTGATCGGAAGCAGGTTCTCAAAATCGAGCAGGATTTCGTTCCCTTCAGCTTCTCATCTTCTGCCCATGGTGGAGGGCCTTTGGTCTTCGCCGGCTATGGAGTCACAGCTGACGAATTTCAGTACGACGATTATGCAGGCCTGGATGTAAAGAACAAGGTCGTAGTCGTCCTTCGCTATGAGCCCACGGGGTTTGCCCAGAAGAGCGGCAATCACGGCATGACCCAGCATTCGCAACTCATCACCAAAGCGATCAACGCAAGGAACCACGGAGCCCGAGTCCTCATCGTGATTAATGGCAAATTGGGCGATGGCGAGGAAGACCTGCTGACGCGTTTCGGCAGCGTAAGCGGCCCGGAGAATGTCGGCGTGGTGATGTTACAAGTGAAGAACGCGGTTGCAGATGCCTGGTTTCAGTCCGCAGGCAAGACTCTCAAAAAAGTTCAGGATCAGATCAACTCCAACTCAAAACCCGCATCGTTCGAGTTTCCCGAGGCGCTTCATGCTCTCCTCAATATCGACATCGAAACAACACGTGCAACAGTGAACAATGTCCTGGCGTGGCTTCCCGGTCAGACCGACGACTACGTGATCATCGGCGCGCACTATGATCATCTCGGCCGCGGCAACTTTGATTCTCTTGCGCCCTCGCAAATCGGACAGATCCATCCCGGCGCCGATGACAACGCCAGCGGCACTGCGGGAGTCCTTGAACTGGCACGTCTGTTGGCGCCTGAGCGTGGAAAACTCAAGCGCAGCATCCTGTTCATGAATTTCGCCGGCGAAGAACTCGGACTGCTCGGCTCGGCGGAGTGGGTAAAAGAACCGACGCGCCCATTGGCCCATGCCGTCGCCATGATCAATATGGACATGATCGGCCGCATTCGCGACGACAAGGTTTACATCGGCGGTGTCGGAACGGGATCAACATTCAAGTCAGTCCTCGAACAGGCGCAAAAAGATGCTCCCTTCAAGATTGAGTACTCCGCCGGAGGATATTCATCCAGCGATCACACGTCTTTTGTCACGAAGAAGATTCCGGTCCTGTTCTTCTTCTCCGGCCTGCACTCGGACTATCACAAGCCTTCCGACACATGGGACAAGATCAACAGCTCATCGGCCGCCCGCTTGCTCGATATGATTGAGAGCGTCGCTACACAGTTGGCCGACACGGACCAACCACCAACTTTCCAGGTCGTCGCGGAAGAAAAGCCGAGCGGTGGTGGAGGAGGTGGGGGGTATGGCCCCTACTTCGGCTCCATCCCGGACTTCGGTCAAGTTGAGAACGGCGTGAAGTTTTCTGACGTGAAGCCGAACTCTCCGGCTGCGAAAGCAGGGCTCAAGCCGGGAGATATCCTGATCCAATTCGGCGACAAACCCATCAAAAATCTCTACGACTTCACCGATGCATTACGGCGCAGCAAAGTCGGGGATGTCGTCGAGGTGAAGGTCTTGCGCGACGGACAGCCGGTCACAGCCAGCGTGAAGTTAGAGCAACGCAAGTAACATGCGCTCATTCGTGGTGATCCGCGTGAATCCGAGGCCATGAAGTTCCCAGCAAATCCCTTATAATCGTCCGTCACCCAGAGAGGACGCCCTTGCCATTCGACGACCTTCGCCAGTGGATCGCTGCGCTTGACCGCGCGGGCGAACTGAAGCGCATCAAGACCGAAGCCGATCCGATCCTGGAGATTCCTGAAATCACGGACCGTGTTTCGAAAGGACACGATGCTAAAGGCAATGCCGGAGGTCCCGCGCTGCTGTTCCAAAACCTCAAGGGCCATCCGGGCTCCCAGCTTCTGATCAACCAGTTTGGTTCCGACCGGCGCATGAAAATGTCTGTCGGCGTCGAATCCTACGACGAGATTGCTGCCCGCATTCGCATGTTCATGGATGTAAAGTCTCCTCAAGGATTTCTCGACAAGCTTAAGATGTTGCCCCTGCTTACAGAAGCCGGGAAGTTCTTCCCTCGGACTGTGCCGACAGGACCCTGCAAAGAAGTGATCAAGCGCGACAATTTCTCTCTTCTCGACTTCCCGATCTTGCAATGCTGGCCGAAAGACGGCGGGCGCTTCATTACACTACCGTGCGTAACGACTCGCGATCCGAAATCGGGCAAGCGCAACCTGGGAATGTACCGCATGCAGGTTTATGACGAACGCACGACCGGCATGCACTGGCAGCGACAGAAGAATGCCGCGGAGCACCAGCGGGAGCGCATGCGTGTTGCAGTCGAGGGCAAAGCCGCAGCTGTGGACATCATGGCGCGCTCCTCAGGAGGCAGCATCTTGGCCGACGGAGTTCGCCCTTCCGGCAAGATGGAAGTCGCCGTCGCGATTGGCACAGATCCCGTTGTTACGTTCTGCTCGATTGTCCCAGCGCCGCCTGAAATCGAGGAATATCTTGTTGCCGGATTTCTTCGGGGTGCCCCGGTGGACCTGGTCAAGTGTGAGACTGTCGATCTCGAAGTTCCTGCCACCACCGAAATCGTGCTGGAGGGATACATCAACCTGGACGAACTCCGCAGCGAAGGTCCCTTCGGCGATCACACCGGCTTCTATTCGCTCGCGGATCTCTACCCCGTATTCCACATCACCTGCATAACACACCGCAAAGATCCAATTTATGCAGCGACCATTGTCGGTAAGCCTCCACAAGAAGATGCCTACATGGGGAAAGCTGTCGAGCGCATTTTTCTGCCCATGATGAAGCTCACGATCCCGGAACTCGTCGACATTAACATGCCCATCGAAGGCGTGTTTCACAACCTGATGATCGTGTCGATCAAGAAGTCGTATCCCGGTCAGGCACGCAAGGTGATGAACGCGATTTGGTCGCTGGGCCAGGCGATGTTCACGAAATGCATTGTGGTGGTGGATGAAGACGTGGATGTTCAGAATCTGGGCGAGGTCACGCTGAAAGTTCTCAATCACATCGATCCCGAGCGCGACGTTCAATTTACATTGGGGCCGGTTGATTCGCTCGACCATGCAAGCCGGTTGCCGGACTACGGATCGAAAATGGGAATCGACGCCACACGCAAGTGGAAGAGTGAGGGTTTTACTCGACCATGGCCCGACGAAATTGTGATGGATGCAAAGACAAAAGCGGTGGTCGACAGCAAGTGGAAGGCGCTGGCCAAAGAGCTCGGCCTAGAATAGCGATTAGTTCTCGACTTTGATCTTCGCCAGAAGCGTTACGGGTTTCAGATCGTCGGGCTTGCTGACCTCGATGCGCACCGGAGTTCCCTCGGCGTAGCGCTTTGCTTCCGTAATCATTTTGAGCACGTTCGGCGGAAGAGCACTCTTTCTCGCAGCTGCCACGGCCTTGTCCCCGATGACGAACGCGGTCATGAACGAACCGAATCGTGGACCAAGGTAGATAATATTCCGCTTCTTTGAGCTGCAAGCGGAGGGCCCAGCCATATTTCAGGCCAGACGAGTTCCACTCCTCGCCGTCAAGGTTTAACTCACGCTTGAGTTCTGCGATGAGTTGGGTCCATAGAGGATGACTTTCTCCGAGCGCAGCTTCGACGGCTTTCTCACTCGGGGCCTCGGCCTGCCCCGCAAATGCATTGGCCGATGCAGCAGGTTTCTTCGATTTTGCCGTTTTCAAGGCCATATCTTCAGTACTCGCAGTCCCCACGCTGCGCCAATGCCAAACAACGCGAAAAAAGCACCACCGACGGCTCGGTCGTTTACCGTGCTTTTGCTCCAGTCTTGGAGCACAGCAACGAGTCAAACGAAGAAGATGCCAATTGCGACGACGGCCAGAACTTTCAGCAGCATGAGTAGCTCCCGCCCATCTTTACTGTGAGACATAGCTAGAGTGCCGCGGATGGCCGACAGCGCGCAGTGACAACAATCACGCCTCGAAACTTGTGCCGACTATCACTGCACTCCTCATGTCTTCCTGAACGGTGGCGCAAGCCGCTGTGAGGGATCGTATGTCAGTGCGAAGTTCCGACACACCGGCAGGGACGACCCCAGCTGCATCCTTCCAATCTCGTTGGCGCCCGTCACGCTTCGTACAGTCGTCAGCTCCCTCGCCGTGGCTTCGCCACGGTTCAGGATGACGTAATGGAAGGATCATCTGGGTTGCTGGAAACCATGCGGTCGTATCCGGCACACTCAAGCACTGGCAAGCGTGGATACTTCGGGTAGCTGGGGTCCGTCGCCGAGCGCTGGCAAAGGTAGAAGGTCGATCCACGATCCGACTCCATCTTGCGCATAAAACTGCAGTCGGCGCAGAGACCCACATGAGAAGGTTTTAGTGCAGAAGCTTGTTCGCTCACTCCCTCAGAATAGCTGTTCGTGGCTTGCAGCGGCAGTGCGGGACGCTTCTGCACCTCTTTCGGTATACTGACTAAGACATGCCGGTCCTGAAAAATATCGCGGCGATCGCCAAGGGCATGAGCATCACCTTCATGGAGATGTTCCAGCCTACGATCGTCGAGAACTATCCCGATGGCAAAGGCCCGCTGCGCGGCGCCCGGATTGAGGCCCGCTTCCGTGGCGCTCACGTTCTGCAGCGTGACGAAAATGGCCTTGAAAAATGTGTCGCCTGCTTCCTCTGCGCGGCAGCGTGCCCTTCGAACTGCATTTATATCGAAGCCGCCGAAAATACCGCGGAGAATCGTGTCAGTGGAGCCGAACGGTATGCCAAGGTTTATAACATCGATTACAACCGATGTATTTTCTGTGGCTACTGTGTAGAGGCCTGCCCGACCGACGCGATCACGCATGGTCACGGATTCGAACTGGCGACCTTCAGTGCTACCAATCTCGTATATCGCAAGGAGCAAATGCTGGCCCCCCGGCCAGCACACATGGGAGCCAACATCGTATTCAATCAGGCCGACGTGAATGGCGGGGCGCCGGCAGAAATGGTGCCCGGGAGCTAAACTTCCAGACGATTTCCGCAATCGATCTCACGCCGGTCCATTCGCGACCGGCGTTCGTGCATTGTGGAAGCACACTTCATTGCCACGGATTCACGCGGAGGAACGCGGATCAAACGCAAGACTTGGTTGGCCAGGAGCTAGTGGCCAGAAGCTCGAAGCTTACAAATGACTGACTTCATACAGATCGTGAAAGACCGCGTGGTCGTATACGACGGCGCTATGGGCACCAACATTCACAAACGCAATCCCACTCTGGACGACTACTGGGGGCGCGAGAATTGCAATGAAGTGCTGGTACTGAGCCGTCCCGACATCATTCGCGCGATCCACGCGGATTTTTTCCGCGTCGGTTGCGATGTCATCGAGACCGATACATTTCAGGGTTCCAGGGTAGCACTCGCTGAGTTTGATCTGAGCGACCGCACCCGCGAGATCAATCTGAAGGGTGCTCAACTGGCCAAAGAAGTCGCGCAACAATTTTCCACAAAAGAGAAGCCGCGCTTTGTCGCCGGATCGATGGGCCCAACCACGAAGCTGCCTTCGCTTGGCCACATCGGCTTCGACGCCATGGTCGTGGCGTACGAAGAGCAAGCCACGGCGCTCATCGAAGGCGGAGTCGATCTACTACTGATTGAAACTGCGCAGGACCTATTGCAGGCCAAGATCGCAACCATCGGTGTCTTGGAGGCGATGCGGAAATCGGGCAAGCGCCTACCCGTACAGGTGCAGGTCACGCTACAAGAGACCGGCCTGATGCTCCTCGGCACCGAGATTGGCGCTGCCCTCACCACTCTCGAACCCTTCGACGTCGACGCCATAGGCTTGAACTGCGCGACCGGACCGAAGGAGATGAACGACGCGGTCCGTTATCTGGCGTTGAATTCCACGAAGGAAGTGTCCGTGCTTCCCAACGCCGGCCTGCCGCAGAACATCGGCGGCCATGCGGTTTATAAGCTCTCTCCGCAGGAACTCGCCGACTACCACAAGCACTTCGTGGTGGACTATGGCGTCCGCATCGTTGGAGGCTGCTGTGGCACTACTCCCGAGCACTTGAAAGCCGTGGTAGACGCGGTATCCGGCGTGGAACCCGCCAAGCGCGAAGTGAAGCGCGTCGGATCGGCATCGAGCGCCTACACCAGCGTCCCTCTCGATCTCGAACCCAAGCCGCTCATCGTCGCCGAGGAAATGAATACGACCACCCGCGTCGAGCATTTCCGAAAGCTCGTGCAAGGCAAGAAGTACGACGAGATTCTCGCGCTCGCCAAAAAGCTCGTCAACGAAGGCTCGCACATGCTCGATCTGTGCTGCGCCATCGTCGGCGAGGACGAGAAGGGATACATCACTTCAATCCTGGAAAGGATCGCCACGCGAGTTCCCGCGCCGATTCTGGTGGATTCCACCGAGGCTGACGTGGTTGAAGAGGCCCTGAAGCGCATCCCCGGCCGCGCCATCATCAACTCGATCAATCTTGAAGATGGCGAGAAACGTACGTCGAAAGTCCTGCCGATGGCGAAACGTTACGGCGCCGCCGTGATCGCGCTGACCATCGACGAAGATGGCATGGCACTTACAGCGGACAAGAAGGTCGCGATCGCGCATCGCATCCATGATCTAGCGGTGAACAAATACGGCCTCGACTCTACCGACCTGATCTTCGACGCGTTAACTCTGCCCATCTCGACCGGACAGGAAGAGTACCGCAGCGCTGGAATCGAGACGCTGAAAGCGGTCGAGCGCATCAAGAAGGAAATCCCTCGGGTCAAAACGATTCTTGGAGTAAGCAACATTTCTTTCGGGCTCGATGCCTACCCGCGACGCGTATTGAACTCCGTCTTCATGCACGAAGCCGTCGACCACGGCCTCGACATGGCGATCGTCAACTACACGAAGATTTATCCGCTTTACAAGATTCCGCAGGAAGAGGTGGAACTCGCCCGCAAGCTGATTTTCCGGGACAACTCGGCGGGCGATCCCCTGCAGGTTTACATGGGGCATTTCGCCGGCATGAAGGGCAAGCCTGCCGCATCGACCACCGCGCACGTCGACACTCTCTCGGTCGAAGACAAGCTGAAGTTCGCCATCATCAACGGCGAAAAGTCGGTAGGCGAAGGTGAGCACAAGAAGTCGCTTGAAGTGTTACTTGAAGATGCACTCGCAACCTATTCCCCACTTGAGCTGATCAACACCGTCCTTCTCGATGGCATGAAGACAGTAGGCGACCTGTTCGGGGCACGCAAAATGCAGCTTCCTTCGGTGCTCGACTCCGCCGGTGTCATGAAGCAGGCGGTCGCCTATCTCGAACCTAAGATGGAAAAGACAGAGGGCGCTGCGAAGGGCACTATCGTGCTTGCCACCGTGAAGGGCGACGTTCACGACATCGGCAAGAACCTGGTCGACATCATCCTGTCGAACAATGGATTCAAGGTAATCAACCTCGGCATCAAGCAACCGGGCGATACGATTATCCGTGCAGCTCAGGAGCATCAAGCCGACGCTATCGGACTAAGCGGATTGCTGGTGAAATCCACGCTGGAGATGAAGTATGTCATTCAGGATCTCGAGCGTCAGAAGCTGGAATTCCCAGTCATTTGCGGCGGCGCGGCCCTGACTCGCAAGTACGTGGAAGATGATCTTCGCCGCGAGTACGCAAATGGCGTCTTTTATGCTGACGATGCCTTCACAGGTCTGCACATCATGGAAGACCTCTCGACCGAAAACGGCGCAAGAGATGTACGGATTCAGGAGGGGCGCACGGTAAAGGAATACTCGAAGGCCGCAGCCGTCGACGAAGAAACCGGACCAATCTTCGCCGAACGCAGCCCAGTCGTGACTGACGCTCCCAATATCCCGACACCGCCGTTCTGGGGCGTGCGTGTTCGCAAGGACTACGACTTGCGCGAGCTATTCCGATATATCAACGAGACGGCTCTCTTCAAAAATCAGTGGCAGCTAAAAACCGCCTCGCAATCCGACTACGTGCGACTTGTGGACGCGAAGTTCCGGCCCATTTTGCGAAAGCTGCAGGAAGAGGTCTTCGAGTCCGGGCTCTTCGCGCCCGGTGTGGTCTATGGATACTTCCCAGTTCAGAGTGATGGGAATGATGTCATCGTGTACGAACCTCCGAAGGCGCAAGCACGCCCCTGCGGTGCGCGATGGGAGGAAGGCCTTCCTGAACTCGTGCGCTTCACCTTCCCGCGTCAGAAGGAGGGCCGTCGTTTGTCGATCGCTGATTTCTTCGCGGCGAAATCCTCTGGCAAGATGGATGTGCTCGGCCTTTCGCTCGTCACCATTGGCGCCGCTGCCAGTATCGAAACTCAGCGCCTATTCGAGGGCGGCGAGTATACGAAATATCTATACCTCCACGGCCTGAGCGTAGAAACAGCAGAGGCTCTCGCTGAATACCATCACAAGAAAATGCGTGAGGAACTCGGCATCGCGGGAGAAGACGCGGCCGAAATTCGAGACCTCTTCCATCAAAAATATCGCGGTTCCCGATATTCGTTCGGGTATCCCGCATGCCCGAACCTTGAAGATCAGACCAAACTGTTTGCGCTATTAAAGCCCGAAGAAAATGTAGGAGTGAGGCTGACGTCAGCCTTCCTTTTGGAACCCGAGCAAAGCACGTCGGCACTTGTGGTTCATCATCCGGGCGCAAAGTATTTCGTCGTCTAGAGACGATGCCCACGTAATGTCATCCTGAGCAACAGCAAGCCGCTGGGAAGGACCGTATGCAGTCGTTAGAGTGGCCTATTCTGCGGACGGGAACGACATGAACCCTGTTCGATCCCGTTTGGGTCCCTCGAGCTGTTTGCACTTGTAAGGTCCCTCACCGTTGCTTCGTCGCAGTTCAGGATGACATCAGCAAGTCTTGAAGCTCGTCCGAAGCACATCCCTCCCATGACTTTTTACAAACTGCAGACATTGCAGTGACAAATCAGACCGGCGAAAAGGGCAAGATCTGGCCCAGATCCCCTTTTCGGGATCGCGGACTTCAGGCCTTCCGTCACCGGGAAGGAGTGAGGAAAAACTGGCGCTCGTACCGCAGGGGGTGCGAGCGCCGTTTTGTTTCTATGCCCCAGACGGTGCTTGCCAAGGCACCTCCTCGCCGTCTACGCCAACGCCCGCACTTCAACTGTTACAATTTTGATTAACGGTCAAAAAGCCAATACTTGGAGCCGACTGGCCGGCCAGCGCCATGAAATGTCCTTTTTGCGGATTTGCCAATGACAAGGTGGTGGACTCGCGCGAAAGCAAGGAAGCCGAATCAATTCGGCGTCGTCGCGAATGTCTGAAGTGCGGCAAGCGCTTCACCACCTATGAACGGATCGACGAAATCCCCTACATGGTTGTAAAAAAAGATGGGCGCCGGGAAAAGTTTGACCGGCAAAAGGTGCTCAATGGCCTGCTTCGCGCCTGCGAGAAGCGCCCTGTCCCAATCAGCAAGCTCGAGCAAATTGTGAATGAGGCCGAATCATTCGTCATCGAGTCTGCCGAGCGCGAGCGCAAGACCAGTGAACTTGGCGAACTCATCATGAACCGCCTGCGTCGCTACGACAAAGTGGCGTACGTGCGGTTCGCCTCTGTCTATCTGGACTTCAAAGATGTAAAAGAGTTCATGAATGAACTGAAGGACCTGGTTAAAACGAAGACCGGATAGCAGCCCGGGGATCTGAGTCCAGGATTTCAGTGCTTGCTGGCCTCTGTCCCCTTATTCCTCAAGGAATGATTCATGAGTCATAAAGTAACCCTCATACCCGGCGACGGGATTGGCCCCGAAGTCACCAACGCGGTGGTGCGTATTCTGGAAGCTACTGGCGTAAAGTTTGAATGGGAAACATTCGCCGTCGGCGCCGAAGCTTATGAGAAATCCGGCGAATACATTCCCAAAGACCTGATCGAGTCGATTGAACGCACGCGCGTTGGCCTCAAGGGTCCGGTCACCACGCCGGTCGGAGGTGGTTTTCCCAGCATCAATGTTGCGCTGCGCAAGAAGTTCGAGCTTTACGCGAACTTTCGCCCAATTCGCAATCTCCCTCATATCCCCACTCGCTACCCCGACGTCGATCTGATCATTGTCCGCGAGAATACCGAGGGTCTCTACTCCGGGCTCGAGCATGAAGTCGTGCCCGGTGTCGTCGAAAGCCTCAAGGTAATCACCGAGAAGGCGTCAACCCGAATTGCAAAGTTCGCCTTTGAATACGCTCGCAAGAATCAGCGCAAGAAGATTCACGCCATTCACAAAGCCAATATCATGAAGCTGTCCGACGGCCTGTTCCTGCGCTGTTCTCGAGCCGTCGCGAAGCACTATCCGGAGATCACGTACGCCGAGCACATCGTGGACAACACATGTATGCAGCTTGTCATGAATCCTTACCAGTACGACATGCTGGTCATGGAAAATCTTTATGGCGACATTTTGTCGGATTTGTGTGCAGCGTTCGTCGGAGGCCTTGGATTCGTCCCCAGCGCAAATCTGGGAGACGAATGCGCGGTCTTCGAGGCCGTGCACGGTTCCGCGCCCGATATTGCAGGCAAGAACCTGGCAAATCCAACGGCCCTGTTGCGTTCTGCGCTGTTGATGGTGCGCCACCTGGGCGAGCATGCGGCGTCCACGCAGATTCGAAACGCCTTGGAGCGCGTCTATCGCCATCCCGAAAAGCTCACGCGAGATATTGGCGGCAAGGCGGGAACATCGGGGTTTGCCGATGCTGTGATTGAGGAGATGCAGAAAGAAACGACCGAACCTGCAACTGTTTGAAAGCGATTGTTGAACGATGATTATTGATTGGAAAGCACCTTCTGCTTTGCCTTTTCAATCAACAGTCAGCAACGAATCTACCGCCGCTTCAGCGCCTCCAACTCTTCCAGCGTCCGCGGCCAGTCCGAGCCCAGCAGTCGTGAAAGGCTACGGTCCGCGAGCACCTTACCTCCGGTCTGGCACCGTGCACAGTAGTTAGTCTCTTTATCGGCGTAGCGAATTCGTAGGACTTTTTCTCCGCAACGCGGACAAGGCATTCCATACCGTCCGTGCACGGCCATATCCGGTCGGAACGCAGTCACGCCTTCCGGAAACTCTTTTCTTGCCTCGGCAACCAGTTGGTCGATCCAACGCTGCAGCGTGTTACGGGTCGCCGCAAACAGGCGCTCCCACTCATCCGGCTTCAAATTCGTGGTCATGGTGACGGGTGAGAGCCGTGCAGCATGCAGAATTTCATCGGAATACGCGTTGCCGATTCCACTCAACACTCGCGGATCAGTCAGCGCGCGCTTCACCGTATGGTTCTCGGCACTCAGAGCGGCCCGAAACGAATCCAGGTCCGCGGCGAACACGTCAATCCCACCTGCATCCAGTGAAGCAAGATTCTCTTCGCCCCTAATAATATGCAGAGAGGCGCGCCGCTTGCTGCCGGCTTCAGTCAGCGTGAGCGAACCGTTCGGAAAATCGAATGCCGCCAAATTCTGTCGTCCACCAAGTTTTGCATCGCGCTTCTTCCAATGGAGACGTCCCGCAATCATCAAGTGGAGCCCGAGCCAAAGATCGCCTTCCAGTCCGATTGCAATGCGCTTCCCAACCCGGCGTACCTTTTCAACTACGCGTTCCTCGACACTTGCCAACGGAGGTTCGACCGTCCGCAGAAGAAATGGACTTCCCAACCGCACGCGTTCGAGGTTCTGTCCCACAATTCTCGATTCCAGTGCAACGATGTAAGCCGAGATGTCGGGCAATTCGGGCATCGCTAGTCAGCCTTGCACGACCCGCGCGAAGTTTGCAACGCCACCGTGGCGGATCGACGTTCCCATGACGGCAACTCGCCCATTGACTCTCACGCGCCGTTCGGAGTAAAGTGCCCCGTTCTGGGGATTCTGGGGAAATGACGCGCACAACACGGCGTGTGGGGATAGTTCTCTTTCAGCTCGGCGGACCGGACACGCTGGAAGCGATCGAACCTTTCCTTTACAACTTATTCTGCGACCCCGATATCATCGACTTCCCCTTCGCTAAACTTGGCCGCAAGCCGCTGGCCAAACTGATTTCCACTACTCGTGCACGAAAAGTGCAGCATCATTACGCCACCATCGGTGGAGGCTCGCCGATTCGACGCAACACGGAGCGTCAGGCGCGTGCGCTGGAAGGCGAACTCCGCGACGAGGATATCGATGCACATTGCTTCGTCGCAATGCGCTACTGGCATCCGTTCACGAAGGAAGCGATCACGCAATTGAAAGCGGTAGAGTTGGACGAACTGGTTCTGCTCCCTCTTTATCCGCAATATTCTTCAACCACGACTGGTTCTAGCCTGAATGAGTGGCGTCGACTCTTCCACAACGATCTCCCCACGCACACTGTGGAAGCGTTTTACCGCCACCCGGCTTATCTGGATTCGGTCGCCGAAAAAGTTAACGAGGCCCTCTCCCGATTCTCTGATCGCCACCGTCCCGAGATCGTCTTCAGCGCTCACAGCGTTCCGATGTCAGTGATCGAGAAAGGCGACCCGTACCAACGCCAGATCGAAGAAACGGTACAGTTGCTGATGCAGCGCGGCGGATGGACCAACCGCCATTGCCTCTGTTACCAGAGCAAAGTCGGAGCCAGCCGCTGGCTTCAGCCCTCTTTGACGCATACACTTCGACAGCTCGCCGCAGAGCAAGTTCGCGAAGTTTGCGTCGTTCCCATTGCATTTGTTTCCGATCACGTCGAAACTCTTGGCGAGATCGATCACGAAGCGCGGCATTTGGCAAAGCATCTCGGATTCGCGCAGTTTGAAATGAGTGCCGGACTCAACGATTCTCCAAAATTTATACAAGCGCTTGGACAAATCGTACAGCAAGCTCTGGCGCAAGAAGTATCCTTATCTGTACCGATACGCACTCATGGGAGGCAGTTAGCCGAGCCGCGGTACGCCGCGGCCGCCGGGTTAGATTAGGACGAGTAAGACAAAGCAAGAGGAGGAATACATGGCGGAGTTGGAGACCGGCAAGGTCAATCCGAATCCGGAAGCGGCCAAGACGCCGGCCAAGCCCGCAGCCGATGCCACGAAGTATGTTGGCACACCGGCGGTGGGCACCTCGAAAGCAGCGGCAGCTGGTGGTGTCGCCGGAACGGCGCCCTCCACCGAAATCGACCGTCATCGCCGCCGCTTCGTCTGGACCATGGTCACCGGATTTCTGACCGCATGGTTCCTAGCTTTTTTCCGCTTCTTCCTGCCTCGCACTCTCTTCGAACCGAATTCCGTTTTCAAAATCGGTTATCCCTCAGAATTCGCGCTTGGCGTTGACACCAAGTTCCAACAGAAATACCGCATCTGGGTCGATCGCACGCCTGATCGATTGTTCGTGATCTACGCGCGCTGCACCCATTTGGGCTGCACGCCTGACTGGAAGCCCAGCGAAAACAAGTTCAAGTGCCCTTGCCACGGCAGCGGCTACGACAGCGAAGGGATTAACTTTGAAGGCCCGGCGCCGAGGCCGATGGATCGTGCTCACATCGAGCTTGCACCCGACGGCCAGGTTCTGGTCGATACTTCAAAACTTTATTCCTGGCCCAAGGGCCAGCCGAGCAAATTCAACGATCCCGGAGCCTTTCTGACGGGCGTATAGAAAATTTGTGA
>Ga0335082_10002762_pt1 | contig 18964 bp, 17 predicted proteins | sample Lox_Sample_41_FD_206718 | JGI IMG/M metagenome (GOLD analysis project Ga0335082, IMG submission 206718) | Soil microbial communities from Loxahatchee National Wildlife Refuge, Florida, United States - Lox_Sample_4.1 | ecosystem: Environmental > Terrestrial > Soil > Wetlands | place: USA...
TGAAGATGTTTCGAAGCCGAGAATCTCGCATTATATTTTTCCTTCTCATATTCGCCATTCCGCTGCCCGCATGGGCGAAAAGCCGCGCCAGGTGATCCGCTTCCGCGTTCCCACGGATGATTCCACGACGACGACTTATTGGATCGATTTCTATCCTTATCGAGATGGGCAACGGATCGAGCCTGCGTTGAAGACCCAAGGCTTCAAGAAAACGATCCCCGGAGTATACAAGCGCGCTCAGGACGAGTGGTGGGGTATTGATACCCATGAGCAAGACCGCGTGGCGCAGGAAAGCCAAGGCGTTATTGCCGATCGGACCAAAGAGCATCTGGCGTCGTCCGATCAGGGCATTATCTTGATGCGAAAGATGGTTCGGGACTCCATCGATGCGGTTCAACAAGGGCAAGATCCCCTCGGAGTGATCAGAGATGCGAGCGGGAACCAACTGATTTCCTTCGACTCGAGCAGGGATGCCGTCGCTCCCCTCGCGTGACGGGACGGAAAGGATTTTTATGATTCGTCTGATTGCTGTAGCCATTTTGTGTTTGCAGGTTCTCGGGCTGAGCGCGCCTGTGGCGCTAGCGGCGGCGGTGGGAGAGAGCCTCGATCAACTCGTAGCGGCGGGAAAAAAGGAGGGGGAGGTCACGCTGCTTGCCAGCGCCTCGACGTTCGGTGGCAAGAAAGGATTCTCTGAGCTCGAAGCCGCGTTCAACAAGAAGTTTGCTTTTCAAGTGAAGGTTAACTTGGTGGCCGGGCCTAACATGCCTCAGGTGGCGAGCCGTGTTCTCACCGAACTCAAAGCTGGCATCAAGTCATCGACGGATTTTTATCTCGGGTCGGATGCCACCTTTGCCGCGCTGCACAGAGACAACGCCCTCCAAAAGGTCGGATGGTCAGGGATCTTTCCATGGGTAACCAAGGAGATGGAAATCACGTTGCAGGAATCGCTACTCGTCTACGCCTCGTTTCATGGCATTATCTACAACTCAAACGCGATCCTCAAGGACAAGGCGCCGAGGAACTATGAAGACTTAATCGATCCCGCTCTCGCCCCAACTTGGGCTGGGAAATTGGCAATACCGGCCTACACGCACTGGTTGGTGCGATTGTCGCCCATGTGGGGAAAAGAAAAGGTGCTGGCCTATGCGCGCAAGCTTGCGACTCTAGGGGGCGGGCGTCTGCGCCAAGGCGAAGATGAGCGCATTGTGAGCGGCGAGTTTCCCATCATGGCGAGCACGGGAGGCGCTTTGGAGAGTATGTGGAAATGGCAAGCCAAGGGTGCGCCGTTGGTTGGGTTGCCCGGTTGGTCCCCGCCGACTTGCTCCTATTACCAATTGGGCGTGCCGAAGAATTCAGCTCATCCCAACCTCGCCAAGCTGTTCGTAGCCTTCATGGTCTCTAGGGAAGCACAGGCGATAATTGAGAAGCACGATTATCGCAGTTCTTACTTGGTCGAAGGAACCAATATGGCGAAGTACGTCCGCAGCCATAAGATCAAGCTTCAAGATCCAACGGAGCTCACGGATCTTTTTCTCAAAGATGACTGGGCGCTGGAGCAAGAGCTGGACAAGATACTCCTGCGCTAAGATCTTGCACTCATTCGGCAGGCGGAGACGAATAAAGAAGAGCCTCGGTGCGATGACCACATCAACTCAAGAGCCGGTGGAAAGCGTGGACAAGGTGGCTTTTGTCAATACCGGCCCTGGAACGTTAGCGGGGCGCTACATGCGCATGTTTTGGCAGCCGGTTCATATCGCTGATCGGCTCAAGCCTGGCCACGCGCTACCGATTCAGACCCTGGGAGAAAAGTTTACTCTTTATCGAGGCGAGAGTGGGACTCCATATGTCGTGGACTTCAGATGCGCCCATCGCGGCACACAGCTCTCCGTGGGTTGGGTTGAGGGAGAGTGCATCCGCTGCTTTTATCATGGTTGGAAATACGATGGCACCGGGCAATGTGTCGAACAGCCGGCGGAGGATGGGAGCTTCGCTGCGAAAGTGAAAATTCGCAGTTATCCGACGCAAGAGTATCTTGGCCTCATCTTTACCCATCTAGGCGAAGGCGCCGCGCCCCCCTTCCCGCGCTATCCGCAATTGGAACAAGAAGGAGTCCTCGACGTCAATTCATATGTCAGGAATTGCAACCACTTTAATACGCTGGAGAACGGCGTTGACCAGGCCCACGTCCCATTCACTCACGCAAAATCCAATTTCACCAAGTTCGGTCTCAACTGGGACATTCCCAAGATCAGCGCAGAGGAAACAGAATATGGTGTCGCGATGCACGGAACGCGTTCCAATGGCGTTTCACGAGTGAACCATTACCTCATGCCCAACATCCTTTACATCAAAGGGTCACCCGATGAGTCAGCAGAAAAGTGGCGCGACGCCTTCGCGTGGCGGGTGCCGGTAGACGATGTAAGTCACACGAGCTTTAATGTCAGTCTGGTTCACGTCACCGGAGAAGCAGCGGCTCGCTATCGGGAGTCACGAAAGCAACAGCGAACGACCGTGGCGAAGCTTCCTTCCGCGAGAGAAATGGCCGACGCGGTTCTAGCGGGTCGGCGGCGCATTCACGACATTGAGGATCGACCGGATATCGTGAATATTCAAGATCACGTTGCCCAGGAAGGACAGGGCGCAATCCCTGACCGCGATGTTGAACGTTTGGGCCGCTCGGATGCCGCGATCATTTTGATGCGAAAGATTTGGCTCCGCGAGCTGCGCGCGTTGGCCGAAGGGCGGCCTTTGAAAACATGGACCCTTCCCCAAGGGCTCCTTGCAACGAGCGGGGTATAGACAGGCGTACCATCGAAACGGCAATAACTGTGGTGACACCGATAAGCGCTTACCTTCTCCCGCGTGCTCGATGGCGTGAGGGTGAGAAATGTGGCGGACCACCCTCACCTCTAATCCTCTGCCTCCGGAGGAGAGCGAGGAGGCTTTTATTGCGGGGGACTGGGTGTGGCGCGGCCGCAGATACAAAATTTGGATTAGCGGCGATTGCTTCTCTCGTTTTATTTTTCGCCGTATCACTTCCCTCACAGGCTTCAGAAACGCTCGACCAACTCATCGCAGCTGCCAAGAGTGAGAAAGAACTTTATTTTGTCGCCGGGCCAACAACCTTCGGAGGAAAAAAAGGACTTTCAGAGATCGAGGGCGGCTTCAACAAAAAGTTTGGTCTTAACAGTCGCCTTCTTTTTACCGCCGGCCCGGAAATGAATTCGATGGCGGCGCGCGTCATAACGGAGCTGAAGGCTGGCGGCAAGTCCTCCACCGATATCTATCTTGGATCGCTGGGTCAGTTTGCCCATTTGCAAAAAGAAAATGCTTTGCAGGAAGTGAATTGGTCCGGTACGTTCCCCTGGGTTACGAGGGGGATGGAAGAAATCCTGTCTCGAAGGGGAGTCTTGGTCTACACGTCTCCCAGGGGAATCATTTATAACGCCAGCCTAATCTCGCCAGAGAAAGCGCCGAAAAAGTACGAGGATCTGATCGACCCCAGACTGAGCCCAGCTTGGGCAGGGAAGTTGGCGATCCCGCCATATCCCAATTGGCTCGTGGAGTTGTCATTGATGTGGGGGGAGGAAAGAGTAAAAGACTTTACTCGCAAGCTGGTTGGGTTGGGTGGCGGCTGGCTTCGTTACGGCGAAGAGGAACGCGTTGTCAGCGGAGAGTTCCCGATCATGGCCAATATCGGGGATGCACTAGCTGGCATGTGGAAATGGCAATCCAAAGGAGCCTCCCTGGTTGCAGTGCTGGGCGCAAGTCCGGCTGATACATCTTACTTTCATTTGGGTGTGCCGAAAAATTCAGGCCATCCTCACTTGGCGCAGTTGTTTGTGGGTTTCATGGTCTCCAAAGAGGGCCAGTCGATCCTCGATAAACACGATTTCCGCTCGTCGCACTTGGTGGAAGGATCGCGGATGGCAAAATATCTTCGCGATCACGGGACCACGCTTCAGGACCCTAAAGAGCTTTTCACTTTCTACCTGAAGGGAGGTGGATTCAAACTCGACGAGGAATTGGCTAAGTTGCTAAAACAATAAGCAGCTTGGCATTGTGACGCGCTCGCGGGGAATGGAGAAATGCAAACAGCCAATAACACCCTTTCTTTTAATCCAAGGCCCTGGAGTATCGACGGGTCCAAGCTGCTACTTTTAGGAATTGCGGGAATTGCGGCACTGGCCATTGTCGGTTTGTTGTCGATGATCGTTTGGATGAGCCTCCGGACAGGAGTTCCGGGGCAACCCTCCGCGTACAGCTTGAGAAACTACACTTCATTACTCACCGATCCTTACAGTTACCGCGTCATGATGACGACACTGGGATTTTCCGCGGTGACCATTGCCGTCTCAATCCCCTTGGGATTTCTATTCGCCTGGTTTATTGAGCGAACCGACTTGCCCCACAAGGCCCTCGCCATGAGCCTTTTAGGCATGGGGATTCTTTTTCCCACGTTTCTTAAGGCGATGGGTTGGGTATTTCTTCTGCATCCCCGCATCGGCATTATTAATATATTTTTGATGCCGCTCTTCGGGTTGAAAACTGCTCCTCTAAATATCGCGACACTTCCGGGAATCGGTTTTGTCGAAGGATTGACTTTAACGCCGCTCGCTTACGTCATGATCTCTGCGGCCATGAGGAGCATGAATCCTTCTCTTGTTGAAGCGGCAAACATTCACGGGGTGGGAAAGTTGAGAACGCTTCTTCGCGTTGAACTGCCCCTGGTATGGCCAGCTTTGCTTTCCGCCATGATTTGGATAGTCACCGTCGCGATTGCCGCCTTCGATGTTCCTGGTGTGATTGGCATGGCGAACAATATATTTACTTTCAGCACGGCTGTTTACTTCATGATCAATCCCAACGAGGGTTTGCCACGGTACGGATTGAGCGGTGCCTACGGTACCCTTATGGTCGGTCTATCGTTGATTTTGATGATCCCGTATTTCACGGCCTTGAAACAAAGCCACCGATATCAAATCATCTCCGGAAAATCCTATCAGTGCCGGCCCATCGGGTTGGGGCGCTGGCGGCTTTTGGGTTGGGGGCTCCTTGGTCTGTATCTCTTGGTTGCCTTTGTCTTGCCGCTCCTGGCGATTTTCTGGGTATCGCTGCTGCCTTATGTTCAGATTCCGTCCCGCCAAGCTCTTTCCGTTGCTTCTTTCGAGCGCTACAGTACCGCTAGTTTCGATCCGGCACTATTGCAAGCAGGATTGAATACGTTGCTGCTCATGGTCGCAGTGCCCACGCTCATCGTGTTGATCAGTTGCAGCATCTCATGGATTGTCACCCGCTCGCGGATGCGGGGCCGAGTGGTCTTGGATGCGATAGCGTTCTTACCTCACCCTGTCCCTCATTTGCTTTTCGCTCTTGCCATCGCGTATCTGGCCCTGCTCGTATCCGATGTCATTCCACTGTACGGCACGATCTTTGTGCTTGTGGCGGTATACGTTGTTTGTTGGATCAGTTTTGGCACCCGGGTTTTGAACAATAGCATGATCCAAGTGCATCGCGAGCTGGAGGAGGCGGCGCAAGTCGGGGGCGTTTCCACCTTTCGTATTCTCTGGAAAGTGATTCTGCCCTTGATCCGGCCCGGTGTGATCTATGTTTGGATTTGGACTTCCCTTTCGGCCTATCGTGAACTCACAATGGCGGTCCTCTTGGCGTCACCGAAAAGTCAGGTGCTTTCCACCTATATTTGGGGACAATGGCACGGCGGTGGACTCGGCGATGCAGCGGCCATCGCCGTGATGATGATGGCGATCATGTCGCCGCTGGTCGCAAGCTTCTGGATCTATGCACGGCGCCAGCAACATATAACCTCGTCGGTGTCATAGTGCGATCTGAAAATCTTGAAATAATGATACTAGAGACGGTCTAAATAGTTTCCTCGCCCTCCTTGGAGGGAGAGGATCAAGGTGAGGTTGGTGCGGTCGGATTTTGCCCTCACCCTTGCTCGACTCGCTGCTTAGAACAGGCCCTCTCCCGTATGAACAGGAGAGGGAATTGAAAGGATCGAAATTCGCTCCAGGTAGGGCATAAGTAAGCGATGATCGATATCGAATCACTCAGGAAGACATTCACCACCGGGGCTGACCCAGTCCAGGCAGTGGACGGAGTCGATCTGCACGTCGACGAGAAAGAGTTCTTTGTGCTTCTGGGCTTGAGCGGTTCAGGTAAGACTACGCTGCTCCGATGCGTTGCCGGTTTGGAAAAGCCGGAAGGGGGAGAGGTCCGTTTGGGGGAACAGATTGTTAGCTCCGCGGAACGCGGTATTTTCATCCCTCCCGAGGATCGAGCGCTCGGTATGGTTTTTCAGTCCTATGCGGTATGGCCGCACATGACGGTGTTCGAAAACGTGGCTTTTCCCCTCACCGACGGCAAAAGAAGGCTGCCGCGAGGGAAGGTCCGGGACAGGGTGATGGGTGCCCTCGAATTGGTCCAGCTCACGGGTTTTGCGGACAGGCCGGTGCCTTTTCTTAGCGGCGGTCAACAGCAACGTGTCGCTCTTGCTCGGGCACTGGCCGGCGAGCCTAAAGTTCTCCTCATGGATGAGCCGCTGAGCAATCTGGACGCCCGGCTGCGGGAGGAAGTTCGAGATGAGATCAGGAGCTTGGCAAAGAAGCTCGGCATTACCGTCCTCTATGTGACCCACGATCAAATCGAGGCGATGGCCCTTGCGGATAGAATAGCCGTGATGAGCAGCGGGAAAATCTTGCAAATCGGCGGTTCACAGGATCTATACGACTTTCCGTTGAACCGGAGCGTGGGAACGTTTTTGGGTTCCATGAACGAGTTTGAGGGCACCGTACAAGACCATGGTTGTGTGAAAATCGAACTTGGATTGGTCCACTGTGCGGTCCCCAATGGCTTGCCCAAAGAAGTGATCGTGGCAATCAGGCCTGAGGACATTCAATTTTCAGCTCACTCCAATGGGGGGAGCAACGAATTCCCTGTTGAACTCGTATCTAGGCTCTTCCTCGGCGACGCTACGGTTTATCATCTCTCTGCCCGGGGCAAGAAGATACTCGGCAAGACTACGACCTTTGACCGACAGGTTGACCTCGGCAGCAGCATCTATGTGCGATTTCCTCCGGAAAAACTCAAGATTTTTTCAAGGTAAGAAGACTTTAAACCGATCAATCAAACAATTCCCCAAAACTTTACTTGACAACGGTCGGTTCGCCGGAATAGAAAGCGAAGAACATTTGCGAAGCAAATGATTCCGTATATCGAGAGTTCCGGTTCATAATCAAAAAGCTAATGCGGAAACAGGGAGAAATCTTGGAGTGGACAGGAGTGAGCGCCATGGACGGCGAATCCTTAGAACGGTTGATGGATGTAATACTCCAGATGCGCATCAACTTGCAGCATGTGACCACCACATTTCAGCAACAGACCCTGGAAATTAGGCAGGAATTGGCGGCCATTTTTGAAGAGAAGAAAAGAGTGCTCGATGGTTGCCTAAACGGAATCGATGACAAACTCAAGGAATGCGCCGTACACGTCGAAGACTACAATCGGCTTTATTCGTCGCTCAACGCGATGCGCCAGCGGCTTGTTCAGTTGGGGGCTGATCCTAGCCCGATGCCCGAGCCTCTGCCTACGGAACAGCTCGATGGAATTGTCGTATGGCGCCTTGAGCAGCTGAAATGTCAAGGCAAAATCTAGGCAATTCGACCCTGGGTATTGGTATCGAGAATTTATCTTTTCTAATAGCATCTCCGCGCATGCTAGGCTCTTCGAATTTGCTCCGACGGCACGTGTCGAAGCATGCGATACCTTTTTTCATCAATCTGCTAGATTCGTTGCGGTGAGCTTTTTCAAACCGACGGCGCAAGATTTTGCCCGGGCCAGAGACAAAATGGTTCAGGAGCAGATTATTGCGCGGGGAATCACGAATGCGCGGATCATCGAAGCCATGCGGAGGATTCCGCGGCACCTCTTCGTCGATCCAGGCCTGGCCAAGAGCGCGTATACCGATAATGCCTTGCCGATCGGTGAAAAGCAGACTCTGTCGCAGCCGTACATCGCTGCGCGCATGACCGAAGCACTCGATCTCCAGGGGCATGAGAAAGTTCTGGAGATCGGAACCGGGTCCGGCTACCAGACCGCACTGTTGGCCGAACTCTGCTTTAATGTTTTTTCCGTGGAAGCCATTCGATCGTTGTCGACGCGGGCGCGAGCCTTGTTGGATGGGCTCGGGTATCACAATATTGCTCTCTACGTGGGCGATGGAACGCTTGGTTGGTCGGACCATGCGCCCTACGATGCGATTATCGTGACGGCAGGGGCGCCGGATTTGCCCGCCCCTCTCACCACGCAGTTGTCCTTGGACGGCCGGTTGGTTATTCCCGTCGGAGACGAAAAATCACAAGTGCTTGTTCGCGTTACACGCAAAGCGTCCGGGCTCGAACAGGAGGAACTCGGTGAATGCAGATTTGTCAAGCTTTGGGGGAAATACGGTTGGCAGAATTAGTCGCAGCTTGCGGGAAACGACCTTACCCCGTACCACAGAACGCCGCGCACGTGAGCGCGAGAATAAATGTTCTGAACTTTACCAACAGGCAGAGATCCAAATCCATGGACGTCAATCCATGGTATGGGGCTTACCGCCTGTTCCTTCTTCTTTTTCTGGTTAGCTGTGCCGCGCGGACACCGGTTCCCGTTCTAAAGCAACCGCAGGGAATTTATCACGTCGTCCGGCCGGGCGAAAATCTATTTCGCATCGGTAAAGCCTATGACGTTAGTCACGAGGAATTAGCTCGCCTTAACGGAATTAGAGATGCCGGCCAGATCCGCGTCGGGCAGAGAATATTTATTCCCGGCGCGACGCGACAACTTCCCGTCGAGATCATTACACCCGCCGAACCCGTGCCAGACATACCCAGCGCGCCTCAACCACTGGAGGCGGATCGGGAAAGATTTCTCTGGCCGGTGAGCGGTACAATCAATTCAGGATTTGGCCCGCGCGGATCGAGCTTCCACGACGGCATCGATATCGCCGCGCCGGAAGGAACACCAATTCGCGCCATTGAGCGTGGAGAGGTGATTTACGCTGACCAGCTACGGGGATACGGCAACATGGTCATCGTGCGCCATTCCGATGGTCTGGTCTCTGTCTATGCCCATAATGAAGCCAACCTGGTGCAGCAGGGGCAGACAGTTTCCCGCGGCGAGGTTATTGCCACGGTCGGGAGCACAGGGAGAGTGACCGGGCCGCACCTCCATTTTGAGATTCGCAAAAATAATACGGCGCAGGACCCGTTACGCCTCTTGCCTCAGTTGTGCTGCCTCCCGGCATCGGCTACAGTGCCGCCCAAAGGATAGATTCTTACCTTCGAAATGTTGGACCGAATGACTGCAAAAAAATTTATCGCGCCGAGCACGCTAAGGTCGCAAAGGCCTCTCCCGCGCCCCCGTTTTTTATTAACTAAATTATATCTTGGCGTCCTTGGCGTTCTTTGCGCGAGATACCATCTTTTCTCCTCTTCTCGTCGTCGGGAAAATTCAAATATGTTTGGTTAGGAGTTTTTATGAAAGATCTGGCAAAAATCAGAAATGACGTGGTGGGAAGTCTGTTAAGGCCTCTGTCGTTGAAGGATGCTCGTCTCCGATTTGACGAGGGAAAGATCAGTCTTGAAGAGTTGCGCGAGACTGAAAACCGGGAAATTCGCCAGGCCGTCCGGCTCCAGGAAGAAATCGGTTTGGATGTGGTGACGGACGGTGAGTATCGCCGTCTCAATTTTCAGGATAGTTTCGGCGAGTCAGTGGCGGGGTACGACGCGGCAAAGGCGAGCATCAAATTCTACGAGCAGCGGGTAGAGGGATCCAAGCCTTTACAACGCTGGGAAATTCCCAATAGCGGCGAAGTCAAGGGGACGGCGGTTTCGCAACGGCGGCCGGTGATGGATCGCTTGCGTCTCGTGCGCAACACACCCTTGGAAGAATTTCGCTTTGTCAGTCAGGTTGCCCGGAAAGCGGCGAAGGTGACGCTGATCGGCCCGGACCGTATTTCTCAAAGATTCGACTGGCAGAATTCCAAGGCAGTTTATTCGAACATGGATGAGTTCATGGCAGATGTCGTGAAGGTCGAGCGGGAAATGATCCGTGGGTTGGTGGACGCGGGTTGCCGCTATGTTCAGATCGACGCGCCGGGTTATACCGCCTACGTGGATCCGCCGTCGCTTCAAGCGATGCGTGACCGGGGTGAAGACCCGCAAGCGAACTTCAGCCGGTCGATCAAAGCAGACAATGAACTGTTGAAGGGATTCGACGACGTGACTTTTGGCATTCACCTTTGCCGCGGAAACCAGCGGAGCATGTGGCATCGCGAGGGAAGCTACGACGATATAGCGGAGAGGCTGTTGAACGAATTGAAACATGATCGTTTTCTCTTCGAATATGACACGCCGCGGGCGGGAGGCTTTGAACCGCTGCGGTTTCTACCTAAAGAAAAAGTCGTTGTGCTCGGCTTGGTGAGCACAAAAGTCCCGCAACTGGAGAAGGTAGATGACCTCAAACGGCGCATCGATGAGGCGAGCAAATATGCGCCCTTGGATCGACTCGCGATCAGCCCACAGTGTGGCTTTTCATCCGATGTCGTCGGCAATCTCATCAGCGCAGATGATCAAAAGCGAAAGCTGGAAGTGGTCGTGGAAACGAGCCGGCAGGTGTGGGGCTAGTACTCGCAAGGCGCATGGGGCAAAGAGCAAAGGGTGAGAAACGGAAGAAAACTCTTGAAGAAAAAAATCATTGCCTTAGCGCTTGGCGCTTTGCTCTTTGCGCCTAGCTCCTTCGCTCAGGCACAGCAGCCAACGAAAATCTCACGGGTAGGATACCTGGCTACTAACTCCCTTTCCGCTATCTCGGCCCGCGTCGAAGCATTCCGCCACGGTCTGCGCGAGCTTGGCTACGTCGAGGGGAAAAACATTGTCATTGAGTGGCGATTTGCTGAGGAAAAACCGGATCGCCTCCCCGCGCTCGCGGCCGAGCTAGTGCGTCTCAAGGTAGACATCATCGTCACGGCCGGTCCGGCAGTGACCCGTGTTGCTAAGGAAGCAACTGTTACGATTCCCATTGTGATGACTTTTGATAATGACCCTGTTGGCTCGGGGTTGGTCGCCAGCCTTGCGCAGCCTGGCGGGAACATTACTGGCTTGTCCACGCTAGCCCCGGAGCTGAGCGGAAAACAACTGGAGCTTTTGAAGGAAATCGTTCCTAAGCTCTCGCGCGTGGCCGTCTTCGGGACTTCGACCGTCCCGGGGTACGCACAAGTGTCAAGAGAGATGGAACTCGCTGCGGGCGCGCTCGGGGTGAAGCTTCAATACCTAGACGTACTAGGTCCCAAAGATATTGAGACTGCATTCCGAGCCGCAAGCAAAGGGCGTGCTGGCGCAGTCCTCGTGCTGGCGAGCGCTGTCTTGTTCTCTGAGCGAACACAGATCGTAGACCTCGCGGTAAAGAACCGGCTCCCGACGATATACTTCAGGTCAGATTTTGTCGAAGCCGGAGGGCTTATGTCCTACAGCGCGAGCTTTAGCGACTTGGACCGCCGCGCCGCTACGTATGTGGACAAGATTCTGAAAGGCAGAAAACCTGCTGACCTTCCCGTGGAACAACCGACGAAGTTTGAGTTCATCATCAACCTGAAAGCGGCGAAGCAGATCGGATTGACGATTCCGCCGAACGTGCTGGCGCGGGCGGATCGGGTCATTAGATAATGGTTCGACAGAGTTTAACCTGAGGTGAGCCAAGGGCTCACCTCAGGTTTTCGATTTCCGATTCGCCCTTGCTTGGGGCGATAACGTTTTTTTGCCCAAATAGCAGATCCCAAATTTGGAATATGCGATTTGGGATGTGAATCGCGAAGCGTATTGTTGCTGGTTCGCACCATTTGTGTTAGCTCACGTTCATGAACCAAAACATCGCGACTATTCGTCAAGCCATTCGAGACATTCCGGATTTTCCCAAGCCCGGTATTGTCTTTAAAGACATCACTCCGCTGCTAGGAAACGGCCAGCTTTTCGGGCAGACCATTGACATACTGGCCGACCGGTACCGATCCCAAAAGGTAGATACGGTTTTGGGCATCGAATCCCGTGGTTTCATTATCGGAGCCGCATTGGCCTACGAGCTCGGCGCTGGTTTTTGCGTGGTGCGCAAACCGGGCAAGCTTCCCTACCAGACTCACAGCGCCAGTTATGAGCTGGAATATGGGGTGGACAAGTTGGAGATCCACATCGATGCGATTCCGAACCATGCCCGGGTGGTCATCGCGGACGATCTGATCGCCACCGGAGGCACGGCCACGGCGACCGCGCAGTTGGTTTCCAAGCTCGGCGCGACCGTCGTGGAATGCGCCTTTGTGATCGAGCTTTCCTTTCTTAACGGAAGAGGAAAACTCAAGCCTCATGGTGTCTTCTCGATACTCCAATACGACTCTGAATGATCGTTTCAATTCCTTGACATCCCCGGGCAATCGTCTATAAGGTAACGTTAGAATCAGCTTGAGGCAAAGCAGCGAAGAGGGCGATTTCGCAAATCATTTTATTCACGCTGCGCCCCTTCTAGTGTAAGATCACCAAATGAAACGAATTGAAGAAATGACTTTATGGGAGCGCCTCTATTTCCCGGAAGTCATTCGCGGCCTCACAGTGACCGGTTACCGCTTCTGGCGTAATCTCGTCGTTCACACGCTACATCAGTTTGGCCTGGCGAAAGGTCTTCAGGCGTCGGTCACCGTCCAATACCCGGACGAACGGGCGCCCTACCCGGATACTTTCCGCGGCCGCCATAGACTGACGCTGAAAGACGACGGAGCGGTTCAATGCACGGCTTGCTTTCTTTGCGCGACAGCCTGCCCCGCGGAATGCATCTATATTCAAGCCGGTGAATACCCTGATAATCCCGTGGAGAAGTATCCCGTTCGGTACGAGATCGACACGCTACGCTGCATTTATTGCGGTTTTTGTGTCGAGGCCTGCCCGTGTGATGCCATCCGTATGGACTCAGGCACCCATCCGGGGAATTTAGGTTTTAGCCGACAGGAATTCGTTGAGACGAAAGAAGTGCTGATGACGCGTTCACAGGAACTGGCAGAAAAAGGAAAAGAAGGTCTGTACGAACAATATGTAAAACCGTACCGGCATGTCTGATAAGACCTCGAGCGACATCTGGGCCTCAAGGAGGAATGACCATGGCGACTAGTGATAATCAAAACGGTTCGAAGCAAAACGGCATCACAACCCAACCGTTGCCTGCTTCACATAAAATTTACGTTCAGAGCCCCCATCGGCCGGATGTTAGTGTCCCTGTGCGAGCCATCACCGTGTCTTCCACTTCCGGGGATCACACCGGCAACGGACATTCCAATCCACCGGTGATGGTTTACGACACCTCTGGACCATACACGGACCCAAAAGTCGAAACCGATATCCGCAAAGGGCTCGGGCCATTGCGGCTGGAATGGATTAAAGCCCGCGGCGATGTGGAAGAGATCGCCGGCAGCGTTTACGTGAACGGCAACGGAAAGAACGGCTCGAAAAATGGCTCTTCTCATACCGAACGGTTCCCTGACACGTCAAGGCGGCCGATCCTGCGTGCCAAAACCGGCCGCAATGTTTCTCAGATGCACTATGCGAGGCAGGGGATTATTACGCCGGAGATGGAATACATCGCGATTCGCGAGAATATCGGCCGCCAAAAAGCGTTGGAGAACGGCGCTAGCGGAACGTCTCGGACTCACGCGGGGAACAGCTTCGGCGCGGCGATTCCAAAATTCGTTACGCCTGAGTTTGTCCGTGACGAGGTTGCCCGCGGGCGCGCGATCATTCCCGCCAACATCAATCATCCGGAAAGCGAGCCGATGATCATCGGCCGCAACTTCCTCGTAAAGATCAATGCCAACATCGGGAACTCCGCTGTTGCGTCGTCGGTGGAAGAAGAAGTCGAAAAGATGATCTGGGCGACCCGCTGGGGTTCAGACACCGTGATGGATCTTTCCACCGGCGATAACATTCACGAGACGCGCGAATGGATATTGCGCAATTCTCCCGTGCCCATTGGAACTGTGCCGATCTATCAGGCTTTGGAAAAAGTGAGCGGCAAAGCCGAAGATCTGACTTGGGAGATTTTTCGCGATACCTTGATCGAGCAAGCGGAGCAGGGCGTTTCTTACTTTACGATTCATGCCGGCGTGCTGCTGCGCTATGTGCCGCTGACGGCCAAGCGGGTTACGGGCATTGTGTCCCGCGGCGGGTCGATCATGGCGAAGTGGTGTCTCGCGCATCACAAGGAGAGTTTTCTTTATACGCGGTTCGAAGAGATCTGCGAGATCATGAAGGCTTATGACGTTTCTTTCTCTTTAGGTGACGGCCTGCGGCCCGGCTGTATTGCCGATGCCAATGATGAAGCGCAATTCGGCGAGCTTGAGACCCTCGGTGAACTGACCAAAATCGCATGGAAGCATGATGTGCAAGTAATGATCGAGGGACCGGGGCATGTGCCCATGCACTTGATTCACGAAAACATGACCAAGCAACTCGAGTGCTGTCACGAAGCGCCGTTTTATACCCTGGGTCCGCTAACGACAGATATCGCGCCGGGCTACGATCACATCACGAGCGCTATCGGCGCCGCGATGATCGGCTGGTTTGGAACCGCGATGCTCTGCTACGTGACGCCTAAAGAGCACCTCGGTCTTCCTGACAAGAAAGACGTGAAGGACGGCGTTATCGCCTACAAGATCGCCGCCCATGCTGCGGATCTGGCCAAAGGACATCCGGGCGCGCAGCAGCGTGACGACGCGTTGAGCCATGCGCGCTTCGAGTTCCGGTGGGAAGATCAGTTTAACCTGAGTCTCGATCCGGACACGGCCCGTGAATTCCACGACGAGACGTTGCCGGCGCAGGGCGCAAAGGTCGCTCACTTCTGTTCTATGTGCGGGCCGCATTTCTGTTCCATGAAAATCACCCAGGATGTGCGCGACTACGCGGCGCAAAAAGGGCTAGAGGACCAGGCGGCATTGGAAGCGGGCATGCAGGAAAAGGCGCGAGAATTTAAACGCAGCGGCGGCAAGATCTATCAGGAAGTGACATCTTCGGCCGACAGTGAAGAGGTACCGTTCAGAGCAGCGCCGAAAGAATAAGCGTTATAAGACTGTTTCTACCAAAACGGCCCTAGCTCGGCTTTATCTCTACCGAGCCTGGGCTGTTTTTTTTATTCCTTTGGGTCAATTCCCCGTAGCTTGCCGTGTGACAGCAATTCTTGGTCCCCCTCAAAGTCCGTCATTCCCGCATGCTTTTAGCGGTGGTTCGACTTAGCTCACCACAGGCGAAACTCTGACTGCACCCCCGATAGCGGGGGTGACGACTTTAGGGGAATATCATCAAGATTTGTCGATACACCGCAGCTCGCTGCGGATTGATTTATCTCTAATTAGAAGTAAGCCGCCTAAGGGCTTCGGTATATTTTTCCTGGGTTTTGCGCACAATCTCCGGCGGCAATGCGGGCGGCGGCGATTTCATATCCCAGGGAAGGTTGATGAGGTAGTCGCGCACGAACTGTTTGTCAAAGCTGTCAGGTGTTTTGCCGGGCTTATAACCGTCGACGGGCCAGAAGCGGGAAGAGTCAGGAGTCAAAACCTCGTCAATCAGCATGATGTCATCGCCTTCCAGGCCGAATTCGAGCTTCGTATCGGCGATGATGATGCCCTTCTTTTCAGCAATTTCGCGAGCGCGGCTGTAAATGGCGATGGTTGCGTCACGCATCTTCTCGGCCTTTTTCCTTCCCACCTTCTGACTCATTTGGTCGAACGTGATGTTGACGTCGTGCGCTCCCACGGCAGCTTTTGTGGACGGTGTAAAAATCGGTTCCTCCAAGCGCGACGCTTCCACCAATCCCACCGGCAGGGAAATGCCGCATAAGGTTCCGGTCTGTTGATAGTCCTTCCACCCTGAGCCGACCAGATAGCCGCGCACGATGCACTCCACGGGCGCCGGTGTGCTCTTTTTGACCAGCATGGTTCGGCCTTCCAGCTTTGCTCTGTGAGGACGACAGGTGGGAGGGAATTCATCGACGTTGGTTGTGATGAGATGATGCGGAACGATATCCTTCATCACGTCAAACCAATACACCGAGAGGGCCGTTAAGATTTTTCCCTTATCGGGGATATCGGTGGGCAGGATCACGTCGAACGCTGAAATCCGATCCGTGGCGACCAGCAAAAGACGATCGCCCAAGTCGTATATGTCGCGTACCTTGCCTCTGTTGAACAAAACCAATCCAGAAAGAGTTTCTTCAGCCATTCCCCTGCCTTTCCTTCCCCAAAAGTTCTGATGTTGTTAATCTGTGACCGATGATGAAAAAACGTGAGTTCGCCGCGGGCCGCCACATTTTATCCAGACCATATCGCGTTAACCATGTCAATTATTTAATCGGTTCATTGTATCTCGACACCGGGACCGCGGGATAGACTACCACCCGCCGCAGAAATCTTTTCCAGCGGGGAAGCTTTAACGAGACTTATGATTCCGTGACGAGCCTGGAAAGTCCGTCAGTTTTTCTTTCTCTTGTTACCTTTTAGAGCTTCGAGTAGTAAAAGGAAGATGAAAAAACCCATAGCGCTACCCAAGATCCAAAAGAGCGGCTCCCATTTTCCCACTTTCTTATCCTCCTAAAAAAACAGGCCAGCAAATCCTTAAGGATTCGCCGGCCTGCCTATTAGCTAGTTCCCCCGCGTTGAGCAGGAGTACTCCCCAATTTTGCCTACCTGCCGTCCTAAAAATAAAAAAGCCGGCCCAAAACTTAGGAGTTTCCGGTCGGCCCATTTCCCGACTGGTTGCCGGCCGTCGCCACAACCCTTCGGGAGATCGTCAGATGTCTGCGTTTTTAATGGTGTTGCGGCTAAATGTCAAGCCTCCCTTTCCGCGGCAATGATTTTTCTAAATTACTATCGAGGGTGAATACAAACACCCTCTCCCCCGAGTGGGTGCTGATATCTGTGTGCAACTCGACGATTTTGTTGCCCGTAATATCGCCTACGACTTGATAGAGAAGGGGTCTAGCCTTGTCGATGAGAGTCGCGCGCATCTTCCTGACAAGCTCGCTACCCTCAGCGCTTTTGGTTAACTGTTCTTCGGCGGGTGTTAACACTCCCCGGAGGCGAACCAATACGATGTCCTCTATAATATAGGTCCGAGCCTCTTTCGGGCCCCGGCCCATGTAGTCGATTTCAAATTGAACTATTGCTCGACTGATTTCCGCTTCAATCTCACCCTTCGAGTTTGTCCGGGGTACCGTCATCTGGCGTCATTCCCCCTATTTCGCGGTGAAAAAGTAGAAGCGTAGCGGGACCGAGTAAAGCTCAAAGCAGCTCTTTGACTTCCGCCTCGCTAAAGCCGGTCAGTTTCTTTTTACCTTTGACAATCACCGGTCGCTTTAGGAGGTTCGCATCTTTGAGCATGAGCTTGATGGCCTCCTCTTTCGACGGAGGCTTCTGCTTCATGTTCTTCTCCCGATAAAGAGGCGTGCGGGTATTGAGAAATTTTTCTATCGGTTCGTCTCCGATGATCTCCCTCAACTCTTTTTCTGTCAGCGGGTTTTTGCCGTACTCTCGCTCCTCCAAATCAATTTTTTTCGACTGCAAGAAACTTCTTGCTTTGCGACAGGTTGTTCACGTCGCCTTATAGATAAACTTGATCCTCTCCGCCATATACGCTCCTCTTACTTGAAAAATTTTGCCACCCGCTCGAAGGCTTCCGGCTCGACCTCGTTGCGCACCGGCCACTCCGCCTTCGCGTTTAGGGGTATGGTGGCATCGATGATCGCGACAGTATCGCCCAGCCAGCCGCGGAAGCTCTGCACTTCGCGAATGATCTCAATGTCCTTGTCCCAATGGACGCGCGTGGCGACGGCCCACATCACCTCGCGTTCATTGAAGACGTCTACATCTTCGTCGACGATTACGGCTAATTTGAGATTTGGCATTTCGACGAAGGCCTGCATGCCGGCCTTGTTCGGCTCGTTCTCGAACTCCTTTTTGATCGAGATGTAGCAGATGCAGCGACCGCAGCCCGAGGGAGGGAGATGAATCCCTTTGATGCCGGGAACGTTTTTCCTGATGACGTTGTAAGTGCTGCCTTCCTTGGGAATGCTGCCTAGATTCCAGTGGTCCATGTGGCCGGGCCAAAAGTCTTCGACAATGCCGCCACGCCGATGCGTGATCGCGGTCACTTCGATGACCGGCACGTCCATCTTCGGCTGCGCATATCCGAGGATTTCGCCGAAGGGGTTCTGCGGTTGGCGCACGCCTGGCAGAATCTCACCTTCGATGATGACCTCAGCATCGGCTGGGACCATAAATTTGTCGCCCCAGGTCGTTGAAGGGGTGACCCGCAAGGGTTCTTTCAAAAACGCCGCTGCGGTTAAATAATCGTTGTTGCCCATCGCCGTCATGGCGCAGGACGAGAGGTAGAATGCGGGATGGTGGCCCAATATGACGATGACGGGAGCGCGCAGATTCTTATCTTCGTATTCGCAGGCCATGGCTTCGAGGTGATGATGTTTGTGCGCCGAGAAGCTCATGTGCTTCGGGTCATGGTATTTGTTTTTTGTGAAGGTGATGTCATAGAATTCAGCGTTTAGTCCCTTCATGGCGCAGGTCATCGTGTGGTAAGGACCGGCGTCGCCTTTTTGATGCATCGGCATCGGTAGGCCTCTGAGATCGGCCTTGTCGCCGGTGAGAACCACTTCTTTCACGGGCGCTTTGTCCGGGGCGATGATTTCAAGTTTACCTTGCTGCTGCTCTAACCTGGCGACCTCGAGGCTGACTTCCATCGGCGACTTGATATCGCCCATGTCGAGAGAGTCCGCGACGTATTGGCGCGTGACCCAGGGGTTGTAAAACATCGCAAACGGCGACTTTTGGCCGTTCAAAGCGGGAACGTTTTCGAACAGAACC
>Ga0335082_10002765_pt1 | contig 18953 bp, 17 predicted proteins | sample Lox_Sample_41_FD_206718 | JGI IMG/M metagenome (GOLD analysis project Ga0335082, IMG submission 206718) | Soil microbial communities from Loxahatchee National Wildlife Refuge, Florida, United States - Lox_Sample_4.1 | ecosystem: Environmental > Terrestrial > Soil > Wetlands | place: USA...
CCTGATCATGCACCGCGAGCCCCTCAGCCTCAGCGATCAGCAGGTGCAGAAACTCACCGCACTGCGCAACGCGTCGCAGAGCGCCGAACAGGCTGCGCGCGACGACGCCGATAAGCACGCGAACGAGCTCGCCGACGTATTGGCCAAGCCAAGTCCCGACACGAACCAGCTCAAGGCCCATTTCAACGCCATGCAAGCCGCGATGGCGAAGGGGCACTGGGCCGCCCTATCGGCGGCCGCTCAGGCGCGGGCGGTCCTGACCGAGACGCAACGCGCGCGCGTCGATGGCTGGGCGGACGCGATGGAGCAGATGATGCCAATGGGCCGGGGGATGCATCCGGGCGGCGGGCCGGGAGGCCCCGGCTGGGGTGGGGGTGGGGGTGGGGGTGGGGGTGCGGGTGGGCCGCCGAAGGATTCGACGAAGCGCTGAAGGGCGGTTAGGCATCGGTGCACGCGAGCATCGCGACGTATCAGGTCCCCTGACGTCGGACTGCGACAATCGAGAACGTGATCGGTACCTCGTCCTTGACGCGCACGGTGCCTCCACCGGCGCGGACCGGCTTGATGCCGTAGTCGGTCTGCTTCACCGCGAATGCGCCGTTCACGAGTAGCGTGTCGGTCAATTGCTGGGTGGTGACGTCGACCGTCACGGGGCGCGTCGTGCCCCTGAGCGTAAACACTCCCGCGATACGATACCCGTCACTGGTTCGGGTCACCGACTGAGAGCGAAACCGAATCTCGGGGTTCTCATCGACCGCGAGCACATCGCGCCGCATCACCTCGGTCACCTGGCGCCGCTCGGCGGTATCATCGGGTGTGAGGACCTCGAGGCTCTGCGACTCGATCACGATGTCGATCCGCGAACGCCTAGGTTCGGACGGCCAGTAGACCACCCGGCCCTGGAACGCGCGGGCGCGAATGCGATGCTCGTGACCGGCGAAGCTGAACACTCCGGACTTCCCGACCTGCGCTTCGAAACGACTGGCCGGGAGGACGGCGTAGACAAGGGAATCGGGACCTGTTCTCAGCAGAACGGCGACGAGCAGCGCGAACATCTCAGTGCTTCCTTGCAACCCATGCCCTTGGATCGAACTGGTAGGAAACCTGCAGGGCCAGGGCGTATCCGTCGACCAGAAACGACTGCAGCGCGGGTGGGATGGACCACCATTGCCAGCGATAGCTGGCCTTCACGGTCGTCCCCCGATCGACCCTGAACCCCACGCCGACTTCCGTGTTGTAGCCATCGACTTTCTGCGCCACCCACTGCGCTGCGGAGATCGGCTGGATGAACGGATAGTCATTGCGCTCGAATCGCGCCGCATTGAACCACCGCGCGGTCCACGTCTGTTTGGCTTCCACGTAGTACGCGAGCCCGTCAACCGGGCTCGACTGTGTCGGGACGTCGTAACTCGACAACCCCAGCTCGGCATGCAGCTCGAAGTAGCCGCGGCTGAATCTGCTGTCGAACCCGAGCACTCGCTGATGGTAGCTGTGCCAGTCGGCTCCGGGGGGAAGCATTGGCCCGAGCGCATCATTCAGATACGGACCCCACGTGAGCGACGTTCCCAATCGCAGCTCCGGAACGGGCGTGATCCCCGCACCGATCACGGGCCGGAGGACGGGCGTGGGATCGGGAACGTAGTCTTCGTGCGTCGCCGGCAGGCTCATCACGCCCGCGCGGTAATCCACGCGCCACGCCGACCCATTGAGCATGGCGCCCCAGGGGTACGCCGTGGGATACCCGTCCGGCTCCCCGATCAGCGGATTGATGGTCGAGAGGCGCCGATTCGCAAACGCGCCGAGTGGCGAAGGAAATTTTCCGATGTCGATGACGGCGAAGCGTGCGGCCAGCACGCGCAACATCAGCTGGTCGTATTCCCACTCGGTCTCGCCGTCTTCCCCCCCCTTGCCGCCTTCCACTTCTCCCATGAACACGAGCTGCATTCTGCGCGCTTCGGCCCCCGCAAACAGCTGTACTCGACCGGCCGGCGCCGGGTGCCCATTGTTTCGCGCCACGACCGTCGAGCCCGAGTCGGTGGCCCAGAACTCGCCGTCGGCGATGCCCTCGAGTGTGAGCCATTGCTGGCCGAATGCCGGAGCCACGCCGCCGAACGCCAGCGCGACGAGCAGCCCAACGGCGCGAGCGCGCACTACGAAGCTCCCGACGTGCGGGCCGGACGATCGAGCGTGGCGCGCACCCGCTGTGCGAGCGCCGCGGGCGTGAACGGCTTCTCGAGCAGGGCGATATCGGGCCCCAGAATCCCCTGTTGCGTCACCGTGCCGTCCGCGTACCCCGAGATATAGAGCACGCGCAAGCCCGGCCGGCTTTCGGCAAGTCGTCGCGCCAGTTCGCGCCCATTCGAGCCCGGCATGATCACATCGGTGAGCAAGAGGTCGATCTCTCCCTCGTGTCGTGAAGCGAGCTCGATGGCCTCGGACGGCCGGCTCGCGACGATCAGCACGTAGCCCGCCTGCCGCAGCGAGCGGGCCGCGAGCGATCGTACGGGCTCCTCGTCTTCCACCAGCAGAATGGTTTCGCGGCCCACGACAGCATGGACTCTCACCGGCGGCTCGTCGGTGGTTTCGGTCACATTGACCACAGGCGGCATGTAGATACGGAACACCGTTCCCTGCCCCAGCTCGCTTTGCACCGTGATGAACCCACCCGACTGTTTCACGATTCCGTACACCGTGGACAACCCGAGCCCCGTACCCTTGCCCGCTTCTTTGGTCGTGAAGAACGGCTCGAAGATGCGTGCCTGGGTCGCCGCATCCATGCCCGTACCGGTGTCGCTCACGGTCAAGAGCGTCCATGCACCGGGTGCCATCACGGGGATGCGGCCGGGGTCGTGCTCGCCTACCGTCACGTTGGCGGTGATGATCGAGAGCCGCCCGCCACGCGGCATCGCGTCACGCGAATTCACGGCGAGATTCATGAGGATCTGCTCGACCTGTCCCGGGTCCGCCAGCACGCGCGCGAGCGCGGGGTCCTTGATGGTGATGAGCTCGATGTCTTCGCCGATCACGCGCCGCAGCATCTTCTCCACTCCAGCGACGACCACGTTCAGGTCGAGCACCTTGGGCTGCATGATTTGCTTGCGGCTGAACGCGAGCAGCTGCTTGGTGAGAGTCGTGGCCCGCACGGCCGCCTGCTTGACCTGCTCCAGGTCCTCGCGCAGGCGGCCCGCGGGCAGCTCGTCCAGCACGAGCTCCGTATAGCTGTGAATCACCGTGAGAATGTTGTTGAAGTCGTGAGCGACCCCACCGGCGAGCGTTCCGATCGCCTCGAGCTTCTGCGACTGCCGGAGCTCCTGGTTCGCGCGCGAGAGCTCCGCCGTGCGCTGCTCCAGCTCGTGTTGCTCGCGGGCAAGGGATTCGATCAGATGATTGTAGGACGCGTTGAGCGTCCGAATTTCCGACGCCGCCGGGCCCTCGTCGAAGCGGCGGGAGTAGTCACCCGCCCGCGCCACCCCCTCCATGAAGCCCACGAAGCGCGCCAGCGGGGCCGTGACCGAGCGCGCGACGAAGATCGCGCCCAGCACCGCCGCCGCGAGCGCCAGGACTCCGTACAGAACGAAGTCGAGGCGCAGCGCCTCGTTCAGAGGGTCGAGCGCCGCGGAGAGCGAGCGGAGCAGATAGAGCGACACGGCGTCTCCGTTCGCGTCCGTCCCCAGCGCGAGCGGGGCGGCGACGAACTCGCTGCCCCCTTCCCGAACGGTCCGTTCCGTCGCGCCCTTCTCCGCCAGCATTCGAGCGAAGGCGCCCGATTCCTGATCCGGCAGCGTCGAGGCGAGCACGGCGCCGTGATCGATCACGAGGATTTCGCCGCCCAGGTCCGTGCGCAGGCGCTCGACCAGTCCGGCCAGGCCATCGCCCAGGATCAGCGCGCCGATCGGGACATCCTGCAGCACGATCGGAATGGCCGCGATCCGGAAGTATTCGGCGCCGATCCGAGCGACGCCGAAATTCGCCGGATCGGCCGGATGCGTCACGTCGAGGGCCCGGTGGACGATCGGCAGCGGCTCGAGGGGCAGTCCGATCTGCGGCCGGACAGTTCCCCGCGCGCTGGCGGCGAGCACCCGGCCCCGTTCATCCGTGACGATCAGGAGATCCCGGTCCACGCCGGAGGCGATCCGATCCACTTCTCGCCCAATCGTACCGAGCAAGTCCGCCCGCACGCGCGGCGTCGACGCCGATTCCATGCGGTAGGTTTCGATCGCGGCTTTGAGCGTCGGGTTCTGCGTCAAGATGCTCGAGGTCCAGACGAGCTGCTCGAGGTTGTGCCGCTGCAGCGCGAGCACTTCCCGTTCCGCGCGCTCGAGCTCGCCCGCAAAAAACCGCTCCGTTGCGCGGCGGATGCTGAAGCTCAGGACCATGAAGGCCCCAGCGAGCACCGCTCCGATCAGCAGGACTTCGAGGAGCACGAGCTGCCAGCCGATCTTGAGCCGCCGCAACGCATCGACCAACCGCGTTCCGGCTGGCGCGCTCATCGGCCGCTCGAGTCCGCCGGTATCGGGATATCGAGATCCAGCCGGGTGGCCTCTCCGGCGGCGACGTGCACACGGTTCACGATCGGCCGAATGCGCTCGTGCCAGGCGGTTAGGGAATAGTCACCGGGAGGGACACCGGAAATCACGTAGTGGCCCGAGTCGGGAGTGGTGAAGAAGGGATTCTCGAGCACGAGCACGATGGCACTCATATCCGAGTGAATGTGACAGAACACCTGCACGACTCCCGCCCGGTCGAACACGATCGACTTCGATGTGCCTTCGGGATACCGCCCCAGATCGAAGGTCCGTGCCGTGGAAAGGGAAAACACATTGTGAAAAATGGGATCCTGATTGGGAAACTCGACGCGAGCGCCGCGGAGCACCGCGAGCACATGGGGCACGAACGTTTCGTGGCGCTGGACGATTTCCGCCGGCCCCGCCGCCCGAGGCACGGGGAATCCGGAGGGCACGGAGTCGAGATACAGCACGACGTTGGCGAGCTCGTTCACCGGCGGCGGAGTGACCGCCGGCAGCGACCCGGGCCCGTATTCCCCGTACATGCGAATGCGCGGCTTGCGTGAAGACAGCGTGCGGGAGAGGACAACCCTTCCGGTGATGCTTCCGGTCGCCGTCGAGCTCTGAGCCTGGACGGGTACGGAAGGAAGGGTGAGTCCCGCGGTCGCGGCGAGGAGCGCAAGCGGCACGCGTCTAGCGCGTGGCCGGCGCGTATTCCCCTCGAAGACTGCGCAGGTAGCGTCGTGCCGATCCGAGCACGCGCTCCTGGACATCTCCCATCTCGCCTGAAACGGCGGCGCCGGCAGCTTTGCGGTGACCGCCACCGCCGAACTCGTTCGCCAGCTCGGCAGCGTCGACGTTCCCGAGCGACCGGTACGAAATCTTGACCCGCCCGTTCGCGAGCTGGCGGAACAGGAGCGCGAGGCGCACGCCGGCGATGGACCGGGGGTACTCCACGATGCCATCCAGGTCGTCCGGGGTGGCGCCGTGACGCGCCAGGGCATCGGGCGGCACGGTCACCCACGCGAGCCCGACGTCCGGCTCCACCACCAGGGTGTCGAGCACTTCGGCCGTAAGCCTGATGCGGCCCTCGGGGGCGCTCGCATATACACTCTCGTAGATCGACTCGGGATCGATGCCGGTCTCGAGCAGCTCGCCGGCGACGTGCAGGACGCGGGACGTCGTGTTCGCGAAACGGAAACCCCCCGTATCGGTCACGATCCCGATATACAGCGCACGCGCCGTGTCCGGTCCGACGTCCCAGGCGAGCGCGCGGGCGAAGTCGAACACCAGCTCGGCCGTCGCCGCGGCTTCCGGGTCGACCAGGCGCGGACCGGGCGGCAGCGAGCCGGGGCTCACATGATGATCGATACAGGCGACGGGACCGCGCGAGCGGCGCACGATCGGCGCCAGGTCGCCGAGCCGTCCCAGATCGGAAACGTCGAGCACGATGGTGACGTCGGCGGCATCGATGGCCGCGGCCGCGCGGTCACAGTGGTCCGCGCCGTCAGGAAGGAGAAAGTTGAAGCGCTCGGGAATGGCCGTGGGGTTCGCGATCGACACCCCGTGTCCGCGTGCCTTCAGGAGGTGCCAGAGCGCCACCTCGCTCCCCAGCCCGTCCCCGTCGGCATTGACGTGGGTCGTCAGTGCGATATCGCGGCCCGGCGTGAGGACGGCCGCGATCTCGGCTGCGGCACGCGCCCGCTCCGGCAAGACGGACAGCGCGACGGGAGTCATGGGACTACAAGATAAGAAGAACGGCGCCCCGGAGGGGGCGCTTACTCGGACGGATCACACTTTCTGAGCATCGGCACCGGTCTGCAGCGTGCTATGCCGCCGGCCGTAGGTGAAATAGATCAGGAGGCCCAGGGTCATCCAGACGATGAGCCGGATCCACGTGTCCGCGGGCAGCGTCGCCATGAGTCCGAAGCAGAAGAGCGCGCCCAGGATCGGGACGGCCGGTACCCACGGGGTGCGGAAGGGCCGGTGCAGGTCGGGGCGTGTACGGCGCAGAATGATGATGCCGATGCAGACGAGCACGAAGGCGAGCAGGGTCCCAATGTTGACCAGCTCACCCAACAGCTGAATCGGGAACACGCCGGTGAAAAACGCGGCGAAGATGCCGACGAAGATCTGCGTGAGGTACGGTGTGCGGAATCGCGGATGGATCTTCCCGACCCACGGCGGCAGCAGTCCGTCTCGTGCCATCGAATAGAACACGCGTGACTGGCCGAGGAGCATCACCAGAATCACGGAGGCGAGGCCGAGCACGGCGCCCAGATTGATGATCCATCCCATCCACTTGAGGCCGGCGACGGAATCCACCGCAAAGCCGACCGGATGGGAGACGTCGAGCGTGGTGTAGGGCACGAGACCGGTGAGGATCGCCGCGACGATGATGTACAGGACGGTGCAAATGGCGAGCGAGCCGAGGATGCCCTTGGGCATGTCCCGCTGCGGGTTTTTCGCTTCCTGCGCCGCCGTGCTCACGGCATCGAATCCGATGTAGGCGAAGAAGATGAGCCCCGCGCCGCGGAAGATGCCGGACACTCCGAAATGACCGAATTCCCCGGTATTTGGCGGAATGAACGGATGCCAGTTGGCCGGGTTCACGTAGAACGCGCCGGCCACAATGAACAGTCCGATCACCGCGAGCTTCAACGCGACGATGAAATTGTTGACGCGGGCCGACTCCCGGATGCCGACCACAAGCACGACCGACATGATGGCGACGATCACAATCGCCGGGATGTTGGCGAAGGCGCCGGTGGGATTCAGACCCTTCGCGGCGCACCCCGCCACGGCACGCGCGACTTCGGACGCCTCACACCAGCGATAGGGAGCGGCGGTGAGCGCCCCAGGCAGATGAATGCCGAAGTTCTCGAGCAGGCTGACGAAGTACCCGGACCAGCCGACACCGACGGTGGAGGCCCCCATGGCGTACTCCAGCACGAGGTCCCAGCCGATGATCCATGCCATGAACTCGCCCATCGTGGCGTACGCATAGGTGTAGGCGCTCCCTGCCACGGGGACGGCCGACGCCATCTCGGCGTAACACAGGCCGGCGAAGCCGCACGCGACGCCCGCCAACACAAAGGAGAGTGGCACAGCCGGACCGGCGTGGCGCGCCGCCGCCAGTCCCGTGAGCACGAAGATTCCCGCGCCGATGATCGCGCCGATGCCGAGCGTCATCAGGTTCAAGGCGCTCAGCGTCTTCCGTAACGTCCCCTCGCCTTCTGAATCGGCCTCCGCGCGGAGCACGGCGATTGACTTCGTTGCCCAAAGGCTCATGCGAACCTCGTGTGGAGAGAAACGGACCGGGTGGCGCGCTAGAGTAGGACCCGTGTCGAGGGGTGTCAAGCCTTACAGGCTGTAGTTCGGCGCCTCCCGGGTGATCACCACATCGTGCGGATGCGATTCGCGGAGACCGGCGGACGTGATCTGAATAAACTCGGTTTCGGTGCGCAGCCCCTCGATGTTACTCACGCCGCAGTACCCCATCCCGCTCCGCAAGCCGCCAACCATCTGGAAGATCACGTCCGACACAGGCCCGCGATACGGCACGCGGGCCTCGATGCCTTCGGGCACGAGTTTGGTGGGCGAAACTTCGCCTTCCTGGAAGTAACGGTCCGCCGAACCCTCTTCCATGGCGCCCAGGCTCCCCATGCCGCGGATCACCTTGAAGCGCCGGCCCTCGAGCAGGAACGATTCGCCCGGGCTCTCTTCGGTGCCGGCGAGCATCGAGCCCATCATGACGCTCGCGGCGCCCGCGGCTAAGGCCTTGACCACGTCACCCGAATACTTGATGCCGCCATCGGCGATGACCGGGACGTCGCCGGCGCCCTGCACCGCGTCGACAATCGCCGTGATCTGCGGAACGCCCACTCCCGTCACGACGCGCGTCGTGCAAATCGAGCCCGGACCGACACCCACCTTGACCGCATCGACGCCGCGCTCGACCAGCGCCTTGGCACCGGATTCCGTGGCGATGTTGCCGCCCACGAGCTGGGCCTCGGGAAACGCGTCCCGCAGGCACGCGACCGCATCGAGCACGCCCGCCGACTCGCCATGCGCCGAGTCGACGACGATGACATCGCACCCCGCGGCGAGGAGCGCCTTGGCGCGCGGCAGCGCGTCCTTGTTACCGCTCACCGCGGCCGCCACACGCAGCCGGCCGTGTTGATCCTTGTTGGCATGGGGGTGCTGGCGCCGCTTGAAGATGTCCTTGACGGTGATGAGCCCCTTGAGCACCCCCTGCCCATCCACGACCGGCAGCTTCTCGATGCGATGCTGGCCGAGAATGCGCTCCGCTTCGTCGAGGGTCGTCCCGACCGGCGCGGTGATCAAATGCTCCTTGGTCATCGCGTCGCGAATCGGGCGATCGAGCTGGCGCTCGAACTGCAGATCGCGGTTCGTGATGATCCCCACGAGCTTCCCGGCCGAGTCCACGATGGGAACGCCTGAGATATGGAACCGGTCCATGAGCTGCTGCGCTTCGCGCAGCGGGCGGTCGGGGCCGAGCGTGATGGGGTGAAGGATCATTCCCGACTCGCTGCGCTTGACGCGGTCGATCTCCGCGGCCTGGCGGTCCACCGGCATGTTCTTGTGGATGACGCCGATCCCGCCTTCCCGCGCGATGGCGATCGCCATCTCCGCCTCGGTCACGGTATCCATCGCCGCGGCCACGAGCGGAATATTCAGGGGGATGTCGCGTGTGAACCGGCTTTTCACGTCGACGTTCCGCGGGTGCACGCTCGAGTGTCGCGGCGAGAGCAGGACGTCGTCGAACGTCAGCGCAATGCGAGGATGGAAGCTTCCCATGGCGAAAGTTAGGAGCGGGGCTCGCGTTCCTCAACCGGCAGGGACGGCGGTAGCGCGGGCTTCAATTCGGGCGAGGCCGGCCGCCTGGACGCTTCGTCCACGGCGGCCTTTCCGGCGGCGGCTACTCGCTCGAGAAATTTCCCCGCTCCCGACACGGCGTCCATGGTTCCCTTGATGATGTTCAGCGGCACGCGGCCGGCGCGGAGCGTGTCCTCGAGCGTTTCCGCTACCCGCTGAAATGCGGGCGCGCCGGCCGCGCGCTCGGCATAACGCGACTCGAGAAACTCGATGTAATCGAGCACCTGATACGCTTTCTCGTCCGGCAGCGATTCGAGTTTGCGGCGCAGCCGCTCCTGCAGAATCTCGTTCATGGTTGTCCTTCGGTCTCGATACTGACCAGGTCGACAATGGGATTGCCGATATACCGGCTGCGGCCCGAACGGACTCGGGCCGTAATGGTGATGCGGGAGAGGGGCACCAGCCCCGTGACGGAATCCCGCCGCGCATCGGGAACGATCACATACACGAAGCCGCGCTCGGGAAACGGCCCACGCGTGAGCAGGTAATCGGCGCCTTCCGGCATGTCCGGGCGCAGCTCGTCCGCCTTCTCCAGGGCGATGTACTGGAGCGTCCAGCGCACCGTCTGGCCGACGTAGCGGGCAGGATCGGCGCGCAGCTCGGCGGAGCTGATGCCGATGAGCACGCCGGGCGGTGTCGTCGCGATGTCCGCCGTCTTGACCCAGCCTTCGAGCTGCACACGGGTCCACTCGCCCGAGCGCGAGATCACCCGCATCGGCAGCGTCGCCGCGACAACCCCGGCCGACGGTCCTTCGGGTGCGCGGTACAACTCGGTGCGCCGGGCGGCCTGGGTGGCGCTATCAAGCGGAATCGCGGTCGAGTCGGGTAGGTTAACCCCGGGGCGCGGCCCCGGGGTCAAGCCACCCGGACCGGCCGCCGTTTCTGCTGAATCCACCGGAGTCAGTTCCGTGACCCGCATCCACCCCGCGCGCCGGACGTGCGCCCAGCGCCGCTCCTCCCCGGTCTTCGAAAAGAGAAATCCTTTGGGCACGTGCGCGAGCAGTGCTCCCGCGGGCGCGGTGCGCACGTTCTCACCGCCGCCTTTCGTAACCGCGAGATCGAAACCGTCGCGGTCGGTCGAGCCCGTGGATGCAGCGAAGATCCACCCGTCAAGCGTGACCGAGCGGTAATCGTTCTGAACGCTGTCGGAGCCGCCGAGCATGGCGCTGTCGCTGAACTGCGCCAGCCGCTTCCCTCCGGGCTGCTGATACAGCCACACGTCCTTTCCGGTCACCCGATAACGCTGCTGCGCGAACAGCGGATGCGGCGGAGTGACAAAACTGGCGAGGCAGATTACAACTGGAAGAGCACTAAGCACTTGGCTAGATTGCATCGCCTCCAATATGGCGAAGCCGCGCGGGCAGCGCACCCCGGTCGTCCTTATCGTCCTCGACGGCTGGGGCTTTCGCCCCGGTCGCGACGGCAACGCTATTGAGCTCGGGAACACTCCCGTGTGGCACCGGCTGTGGGAGCGCTCCCCCCGCACGCTGCTCGACGCATCCGGCCTGGCCGTTGGCCTTCCCGAAGGCCTCATGGGCAACAGCGAAGTCGGTCATTTGAACCTCGGCGCCGGCCGGGTGGTGCCGCAGGACATCGTGCGAATTTCTCAGTCGATCGATTCCGGCGAATTCTTTCGCCTCGCGCCGCTCCTCGAGCTGTGCGGGAAGCTGAAACAGTCCGGCGGCACACTGCACCTCATGGGCCTGATCGGCACGGGCGGCGTGCACGCCTTCGACAAGCACCTGCTCGCGGCGGTGAGGCTCGGCCAGCAGCACGGCCTCCCGATGGCGATTCACGCATGGCTCGATGGTCGTGACACACCGCCCCAATCGGGCTTGGGCTTCATGCAGGCGTTGGAGGATTCACTTCCACGGTCCGCCGATCCGCCGATCCGCCGGTCCGCTGTCGTAGCAACCGTCGTCGGCCGCTACTACGCCATGGACCGGGACAAACGCTGGGACCGAACCAAGCTCGCGTATGACGCCATGGTGCACGGCGTTGGTGCCGCCGTCCCGGATCCCGTGAGCGCGGTGCGCCAGGCGTACGAGGCTGGTGAGACGGATGAATTCATCAAGCCTCGCGTCATTTTGGGCGCGCCGCGCATCAAGACCGGGGACGGCGTGTTCTGTGTGAACTTCCGCGCCGACCGCGTGCGGCAAATCGTGCGGGCCCTGGCGGATCCGGAGTTCGACGCCTTTGACACCGGCCAGCGGCCCCGAGTCGACGTCGTCACGATGACCCGGTACGACAACACGTTGCCGCTTCCCGCGGCGTTTGCACCCTTCAGCCTCGCGCGGATCGTCGCCGAGGTGGTGTCCGGCTGCGGGATGACTATGTTCCGGACGGCTGAAACGGAGAAGTACGCGCACGTCACCTACTTCTTCAATGGCGGGGTGGAACCGCCCTACCCGGGAGAAGAGCGCCTGCTCGTACCTTCGCAAAAAGTCGCGACTTACGATCTCATGCCCGAGATGAGCGCGGCGGCGGTGACGGACGTGCTCTGCAAGGCCATCGCCGCGCGGGAGCACGACTTCATCCTCTGTAATTACGCCAACGGGGACATGGTGGGGCACTCCGGTGTACTTAGCGCGACGATTAAGGCGGTCGAGACCGTGGACCAGTCGTTGGGCCGGGTGCTCGAGACCAGCGGGAAGACCCCCGGCACCCGCATTCTCGTGACCGCAGACCATGGAAATTGCGAACTGATGATCGATCCGGTGACCGGTGGACCGCACACGGCGCATACGACCAACCCCGTGCCGTTCGTGGTGGTCGATGACGCGTTCAAAGGGCCGCTGCGGCACGGAGGCGCGTTGCGCGACGTGGGGCCCACGATCCTCGCCATGCTCGGCATCGAGCAGCCGGTGGAGATGACAGGACAAGATCTGCGGGAGAACGAATGACGAAGTTCGTGCAACGTGGTGTCGGGGCGACGTGCCTCACGATCCTGTTGGCGGGCATTGGGCACATCGCCGCCGCTCAGGTCGGGCACGACCCGAACTCGTCGCCGTATCATGACATCCGACTGGGAAACACGGTGGTCGTGAGCGGTGGACAGTTCGACGGCTCCGGCGGCAGTCTGGGTGTCGGGCCGGCCAACGGCCAGGTCTACAGCGTGCGGATCGAGCGGCCGCTGGGTCGGACCTTGGCAGCGGCGCTGACGTTCGCCCAGGCCGGCACCTCACGCTACATCATCGACCCGACGCAGGATTCGCTACACCGTAAAAGCGGACCGTTCGACGCGAAGACCTCGATGATCATGCTGGGGCTCGACGCTTCGCTCACGGGGGGCAAAACGTGGCGCGGCTTTTCGCCCTATATCGGCGCCACCGGCGGTATTGCGTTCGAGAACAGCCTCAGCGCGGATACCAGTACCTACAAGTTTGGGAACAAGGCGGTGATCGGCCCCGAAGCCGGCCTGCGCCTGTTTCTGGGGAAGCGACTCTCGCTCCGCGGAGATTTCAAGCTGTTGTACTGGAAATTGTCGTACCCACTCACCTACAAGCAGCCCTCGCCGATCGATGGCACCCGTGTGCTCGCCGTCGATGCGAACGGGGGCGAGTGGACGCACAATACGTATCTCACCGCCGGGATTTCGTGGACCTTCTAGTGGCCTAGGAACCATTCTTCCAGGTGCCCACGAGCTATCTCACGCGAATCGTGGAGTTCACGGCGGGCCACCGGATCCGACGCGCCGACTGGTCGCCCGAGCAGAACGCTCGGGCCTTCGGGAAAGCAGCGCACGAGCATAGCCATCATTATCAGTGCCGCGTCACGGTCAAGGGACCGCTCCATGCGGCTTCGGGTGGGGTGGTCAATCTGCAGGCGCTCGATCACCTGCTCTCGGAGGTCATCGTCAAGCGCCTCGATGGCAAGCCGATTCATGAAGCCCTCCCGGAATTCGCGGACGGGAAGCACCTCGCCACCGGCGAGGCGCTTGCCGTCTATGTCTGGGACCAGCTCGTAGGCCGTCTGCCGAGTGGTGTCGCGCTGCACGCCGTTCGCGTGCAGGAGGGTCCCAATATCTACTCCGAGTACTTCGGCGAGCCCTGACGACGCATCGCTTCGCGCGCTGTTGGGCCGCGCGCGCACGATTGCCGTCGTGGGGTTGTCGCCGAAATCCACCCGTCCCAGTCACAGCGTGGCGCTGTATCTCCAGAGTCGGGGGTATCGCATCGTGCCCGTGAATCCGGGGCACGCGACCCTGCTGGGCGAGCGCTCGTATCCGCGGCTCGCGGCGGCGGCGCGAGAGCACAAGATTGACATCGTGAATGTGTTCCGGAGAAGCGAGTTCGTCGGGCCGATCGTCGATGAGGCGATCGCGATCGGCGCCCAGCTCATCTGGCTTCAGGTGGGCATCACGGATGAGGCAGCGCGGGCGAAGAGCGAAGCGGCCGGCATTCCCTGCGTCATGGACCGGTGCCTGATGGTCGAGCACCGGCACCTCCTGGGATCAGGGGCGGCGCGTTGAGCCTGAGCCTGCGCGCGCTGGGTCCGCTGCTGCTCCTGGCGGTGCCGCTTGCCGCCCAGACGGCGACGCCGAGCGAGCCGCGGCTCGTCCTGTCGTTCTTCGGCGGATACCGGGGAGGCGGCGATCTCTGGACGCTCAATAACCAGCCGATCGCCGTGTTTGAATCGGCTGGCGACTCCATCTTCGCCGTTCCGGGTCAATACGACACTCTCAACCTCAAGCGGCGCGTCGTCCCCGGCTTCATCGTGGGCGCGTCGGGAGACTATTTCCCAAAGCCCCATGTCGGTCTCCACCTGGAGATCACGTTTCTCGACATGGGCACGGAAAGCCAGTGCAGCGTGCGCCAGGCATCGCCTCCGAGCATGAACGACATCGTCCCGGTGCTCTGCCAGGGGCTCCAGGGCCAGAGCGTTCCGATCAGCGCGGTGGCGTTCTCGTTCGGGCTCGTGGGACGGCTCGCGCCCAATCACGCGGCCGATCCGTACTTTCTCGCCGCCGCGGGAATCATTTCACGAACCCGCAGCGTGATTGAGATGTCCTCATCGTACTACACGGCCAATGCCGAGCCGGTGGGCACCACGGTCGTGCTCGACACCAACCCCTCGAATGTCGGCGTGCACATCACGGTCGGCGCGGGCGTGGCGTTCTCCCTGGGCCCCGGCTACCAGCTCCGGTTCGAGGGGCGCGATGTCATCACGCCGCTGCAGCGGATCACCGGCCCCGCCGATCCCAACGATCAAATCACGGGATCGCTCACGCCGCCACATTCCGGACAGTGGTTTCACAGCCTCGCGTTCATCGTGGCGCTCGACGTCGTGTTCGAAAAGCGGCGCGGCCGCCGTTACTGACGTGTTGTCGCGCGTCACGCCCGCCGCAGCGGCGCGATTCATTCTCGAGCACGTTCCGCTGCTCGCTCCGCTGCGCCGGTCGCTGAAGGAGTCGCTCGACCGCGTGCTCGCGGAAGACGTTGCCAGCCAGATCGACCTGCCGGCATGGGACAACTCGAGCATGGACGGCTACGCGGTGCGCGCCGCGGATGTTCATGGAGCCGCGCCGGAGCGGCCGGTCGTCCTCCGAGTCCAGGAAACGGTGCAGGCCGGCCGGTTTCCCACCCGCAGGATCACCGCGGGGAAGGCCACGCGCGTCTTCACGGGATCGCCGCTCCCCGAGGGCGCCGATGGCGTCATTCGACAGGAAGACACCGAGACGCTGGACGACGGCCGCGTGGCGGTGAAGAACGATCGGGATGCCGGGCACAACATCCGGCGGCGTGGTGAAGACGTGCGGCGCGGAGCGAGCGTGCTCAGCCGTGGCACGCCGCTTGGACCGGCACAGGTCGGCGTGCTTGCCTCGATCGCCCATGCGAACCCGCTGGTCTATCCGGCGCCGCGGGTGGCGTTCTTCGGATCGGGTGAGGAAATCGTCGACCTCGATCCGACCGGCACGGCCCAGGTCCTCGCGGGCCGGAAAATCGCGTCCGCGAACTCGTACACGCTCGACGGCATGATCCGGCGCGCCGGAGCGATGCCCTGGGATCTGGGATTGGCGGGCGACGATCGTGGGGCCATTGCCGCGAAGCTCGCACAGGCGGCGGACGCCGACCTGATCGTGACGACCGGAGGGGTGAGCGTGGGGGAGCACGATCACATGCGCGCGGCGCTCGCCGACCTGGGCGGGACACTCGAGCTGTGGCGCGTGCGGATGCGCCCGGGCGCGCCACTAGGCTTCGGCCTGGTTCGCGGTAAGCCGTGGATCGGGCTGCCCGGGAATCCTGTGAGCACGATGGTCACGTTCGAGCTGTTTGCCCGGCCGGCCATCCGACACATGCAGGGGTTCACACAGCCGTTTCGCGAGACCGTTCGCGTGAGGGTCGGTGAGACGATCACGCTGGGACCGCGCCTGCAGCATTTCCTCCGCGTGGTCATACAACCCGAAACAGACGGCGCGCTCGTGGCCCGCTTGACTGGCGCGCAGGGGTCGGGCATCCTCACGTCCATGGCGCAGGCCAACGCTCTGCTCATCGTCCCCGAAGACTGCGCGACCGTTCCAGCGAGTACCGAGCTTCCGGCGATTCCGCTCGACGGCGTGCGTCACACCTCGCTGCCCCCATTTTGACACGGGTGACCGCGTGACGAGCGAGGTGATGGCGCTGCTCAAAGAGCTGCTGCTCATCTTCACCTCCGTTCTGTTCATCGTCGACCCGCTCGCGGCTGTGCCCGGCTTTCTCGCCATGACCGCACGCGACACGCCGGCGCAGCGCCGGGCGATGGCGTCCCGCGGCGCCTGGACCTGCGCGATCACGCTCACGGTATTCGCGCTCGGCGGCCGCCTCATCTTCACGCTGTTCGGGATCACGCTGGGCGCGTTCAAGGTGGCGGGCGGGGTGCTGATCGGCCTGAACGCGCTCGAGATGGTCCAGGCGCGACGCAGCCTGCAGCGCGAGTCGCCGGTCGAGCAGGCGGAGGGAACCGCGAAGGAAGACGTCGGCATCATCCCGCTCGGGCTTCCCATGCTTGCCGGCCCCGGCGCGATTTCGACCGTCATGGTGTTGGCGCTGGGTGCGCACCGGCCCGCGATGATCGTCGCGCTGTACGGCTCGATCGCCCTCACCGCTTTCGCCTCCTACCTGATCCTCGCCGCCGCAACCAACGTGGAGCATCGGCTGGGGCAGACGGGTATGCGGGTGTTGACGCGTTTGATGGGGCTCGTGCTGCTGGCCATCGCGGTACAATTCATCATGGACGGCATACGAATGACCGGAGCCGACACCGGCGCGTGATCCGGGGCGCGGCGCTTCTCGTGGCGCTCGCCGTCGTCGCTGCACGCGCGACGCCCGCGCAACGGGCGGTCGAGGCCACGGTGTCGGGACAGGCGATCGTCATCGCGACCCATGCCGACCCGATTCCCGGCGGAGGCGAGCTCACCGAGGCGCGCGTGGTGCAGCCGATAGTGATGCTCGATGGCGCCTGGCACGACTACCTCCTGCTGCATGCCACGGTGGACCTCGAAGGCAAGACCATCCCGAACGGGGAGCTCGCGACCGGGAATTGGGGCGAAGGGTTCATCGATCGACGTCATCCGCATACGTACTTCCACGAAGTGATCGTGTCCGCTCCCGATCTGCTGCGTTCCTGGAGTCGCGTCGCTCGTGTCACGATCTCGGCCGGAAAGGGTTTTGTGCCGTTCGGGACCGACGACCCGATGAGCCGGCCGGCCGAGCGGTATCCCATTAACCACCACCTGAGCCAGATACTCGAGCGCGGGGTCGCGATGATCGCGATCGAGCGCGGCATCGTGGTCGGGGAAGCGTCGCTATTCAACGGGGATGAGCCCACGAACCCGGGAGAGTCGCCCAACTGGTCTCGGTTCGGTGACTCCTGGTCGGTGCGTCTCACGCTACGGCCCATCCCGGGACTGGAAGCGCAGGTGTCGACGGCGTCGGTGGCATCGCCCGAGGATCGGGGCGGAGCGGGCCCCACGGCGAGCAAATGGAGCACATCCGCGCGGTTCGCGCGCGACCTGGGGCGAACGCCGGTCTACGGCATGGCCGAGTGGGCGCGGACATCCGAAGCGGCCGGCGCGTTCGTGTTCTACACGGCGCTCGTCGAGGGAGGGATCATCGCGGGGCGGCACCAGCCGTATTACCGGTTCGAGCGTACCGACCGCCCCGAAGACATTCGGACCTTCGACGACCCGTTTCGAACGGTGCGCCCTCATCTCGACAATTCCATTCTCGGCGTGACGCGCTGGTCGGTGCACACGATCGGTTATGCGATTCTCGTCACTTCGCGAGCGTCGCGCTTCGAGGCGCGGCCACTCGTCGAATTTTCCGGCGGTAGCATCAAGACCTTGAGCGGCCTGTTCGATCCCAATACGGTGTACGGACGTACCACATTCTGGACCTTGAGCCTGGGCTTGAGACTGGGATGGGGAATGACCGGTCACCGAATGGGCCATTACGGGGTACCGATGAAGACCGCCATGCCGATGGAGATGTAAGTGAAATTGTCGAATTGCTTTGCGTGTCTGGCGCTTGTCCTAGCGTGCTACTCCTGCCACGACAGTTCGATTGGTGCCAATAACCCAGGGGCTCTCTCCTCTGCCGTTAGTTGCGCCAACACGTCTGGAAATCCTGCGGTCACGGTCACGACAACGGTTTCGGGTACGTTTCCGCAATTGGTCACGACCATAAATGTCCCCGCCAACTACGGGAGTCACGACACATTCATTCGTGATGGCATTGCTTTTCTATCGGCATGGAATACCGGCGTAATGATTTTCGACGTTGGAAAGGGGATCGCGGGCGGAAGTACGGCACACCCCCAGCTCATTTCCACGTGTGAAACCGTTGGCGGAGAGGATCACAACGCGTGGTGGTTTTGGAATGCCAACGGCGATAGGCGGTACCTGTTTGTAGGTCAGGAAGGCTCTGGAGCAATCGGCACGAGCTCGAGCGGAGACATCCACGTCGTTGACGTGTCCGACCTGTCACACCCGGGTGAGATCGGGAGCTTTCATCTCCAAGGCGCCGGGACCCACAATTTCTGGATGGACGAGAGCGCGCAAATTCTCTATGCGGCGTACTACAACCAGGGCGTCATTGCTCTCAATGTGTCTGGGACACCGAGCGGCGACTTGTCCAACCGGCTAATCGACAGCCTTCGGGTTGGTGGACCCGGCAACACGTACACCTGGGGCGTGCAACTCGATGACGGCTCGTTGTACGCTGTGGACATGCTGAGCGGGCTGTGGCAAATCCCAGTGAATGCCGGACATTTCGGGACGCCGCGTGGTGGCAACAATGTCCCCGAACGCTATAGCTCGGACCTGGCGGTGGCAAACGGGTACGCGTACACCGGAACGTGGGGGACGCGCTCGAAGGGAGCGAGCGGTAACGCCGTGAAGGTGTGGCAACTCGATTCAACAGGCGCCCCCGAACTCGTAGACTCAGTCATTACGCCACAAGTCGGCACTATCAGCGACGTGAAGGTGAGCCCCGACGGCAAGCTGCTCATGTTCAGCACCGAGTATGGGCCGAATGGCGGCTTCTGGTTCTACAGCCTGAGCAATCCTGCACA
>Ga0335082_10002766_pt1 | contig 18951 bp, 13 predicted proteins | sample Lox_Sample_41_FD_206718 | JGI IMG/M metagenome (GOLD analysis project Ga0335082, IMG submission 206718) | Soil microbial communities from Loxahatchee National Wildlife Refuge, Florida, United States - Lox_Sample_4.1 | ecosystem: Environmental > Terrestrial > Soil > Wetlands | place: USA...
GCGGTCGATATGCAGACCCGCACCGACGAGCTCGCCGCAATCGGCGAAGTCAAGCTCGGCATTCGCATCGGCTTTCACGCCGGGCCGGTGCTCGAGGAGCGCGGCGATGTCTTCGGCGATGCGGTCAACACCGCTGCCCGCATGGCAGGGCTCGCCAAGTCGGGCCAGATCATCACGAGCGGGCCGACCGTCGATGCCCTCTCGCCGCTCCTCCGCGACACCACGCGCGACCTGGATGCGCTCCCGGTCAAGGGCAAGCACGACGAGATCCGCGTGTCCGAGGTGCTGTGGCAGGACGGCGGCGAGACGACGATGATGGCGCCGCGCGGCTCGGCCCTCGCTCCGGCCCAGGTCGTCCTCCGCCTCGAGCACGGCGGCCGGGTGCTGCGGATGGAGCCGGGCGGGAAATCGACATTCGTCTTCGGACGCGATCCCGGCAACGACGTGGTCATCGCCGACAAGATGGCCTCGCGCGTGCACGGGCGGATCGAGCGGCGCCGCGACCGGTTCTACTACGTCGACCTGAGCACCAACGGCACCTACGTGACGAACGAGGGCGACAGCGAGCTCGTCATCAAGCGCGACCAGATCATGCTGCGCAGCCGCGGGCGGATGAGCTTCGGCCACTCGTCGGCCGATGCCGAAGCCGAGGTGGTGGCGTTTTTCCTCGAGTAACGACGCCGCGCGCCCGGCATGACCGGGCGCCCCAGCGGCCCGGCGTCCCCGAACGCGGCGGTCAGATCATCAGCTTCTTGAGCGTGTCGGGGTTCTTGACCACCGACTTGAGCCGCGCCGGCGGCGCCCCGTAGAGCTGCGCTGGCGGGTTCGCCTCCAGTCGACCTGCGATCGACGGATCGGTGCAGGCCTTGTCGAAGTTCACCGCGACCTCCGCCCCCGCGCTGGCGCCGAGCTGGAAGCACTGCTGGCCGAGTTTTGCGTTGAGCGCCTTCAGCACGCTTCCTGCCACCACGTCCGGCAGCGCGCCCGATCCCGACAGCACCATGTCGTAGACCCTTCCGCCGGACCGCGGCGTCGCGGCGAGCACCCCCGGCAGGCTCACCAGCTCGCGCGTGAGCGTGTCCGCGGAGATCGCGTCCGGCAGGCCCTGGAACGTCAGCCGCACGCTCTGTCCGGTGTGGTTGAAGTGCGACAGGAAGAAATCGCGCGTGAATTCGTCGGCGATCTTCGCCCCGATGGCGGCGAGCGCTTCCTCCTGGCTCGCCCAGCTGCCCACGGCCTTCGGCAGGGTGTTGTTGAAGTAGATCTCCTCGCCGCTTTCGCGGTCGACCGCTTTCACCGTCCACGACGACAGCGTGAACTTGTTGATCGTCAGGCCTGATGCGGCGAGCTTCGCCGAGAGCTTCTTGATGCGCGCTTCGCCGATGACGGTGAAGTCCGGCGTCTTCGCCTTGTCGCCGGTCGCGGTGCCGTCGTCCGACCAGGTGCGGAACCCGAACGACTTGATGCGTTCCTTCAGCAGGTTCTCGGCGATCGGCGAGTTCTGCGCCGGGCCGTCGGGCTGATCGGCGTCGCGCACCGTCACCCGCACCGCGACCTTCGGATCGCCGTTCTGCCGGATGAAGTCGATCCGCTCGTCGCGCGACATCTGGTTGAGCGACTTCTGCAGCGCCTTCACGTTGACCACCGCCTTGGTCGTGATCGACATCAGCCCGTCCTTGCCGAGCTGCGGCTCGCTCTCCTGCACGACGTTCGTGATGTAGCTCGCACTCTTCGACAGCAGCTTGTCGCGCAGCGCCTCGTAGTTCTTCGCGAGCGAACCGCTGTCGAGGTACAGGCCGAGGGCTTTCTCCACCGCCTGGCTCTTCGAGTCGGCGCGCAGGTCCGACTGGAGCAGCCCCTTGTCGGTCTGGTAGCGGGCATCGCTCGGGTCGACGAGGCCGACGGCCGTCACCACTACCGTGCCGGGCGCAGCGGCGGGCGCAGCTGCAACGGGTGCTGCGGGCGCGGCGGGTGGTGGCGGCGCGGCCGCGGGTTGTGTCGGCGGGGCCGCCGGCGCTGCAGCGACCGCCGGCGCGCTCGCCGTCCCGGACGGCCGGGACATCATCATCCAGGCGGCGACCGCGACGGCCAGCACCGCGACGCCGCCGACAATCGCGACCGCGAGGCCCTGGGATCGGGCCGGCTTGGCGGGCGAGGGCGTGGGGGCGGGGGCTGCCGCCGCCGGCTGGCGCACCGTGCGGATCGTGGACTGGGTCGGATCGGTCTTAATGTCGATCGGGCCCTGCGCCGCGCGCTTGGTCATGGTCGCGGTGCCGACGACGGTCGCGTCGGTCACGGCCGGGGCTTCCCGCCCTTCGACGGCGGCCTTGATCGCCTCGGCGAATTCGCGCGCCGTCTGGAACCGCTCGTCGGGCCGCTTGGCAAGCGCGCGCTTGACGACGCCGTCGAACGGTCGCGGCACCTGCACGTTCAGGGTCGACGGCGGCAGCGGTTCTTCCTGGAGAACCTTGTGCATGATGGTCGTCGCCGAACCGGAGAACGGCTTCTCGCCGGTGAGCAGCTCGTACAGGATGACGCCGGCGGAGAAGAGATCCGAGCGCCCGTCGACCGTCTGGCCCATGAACTGCTCGGGCGACATGTAGCTCGGCGTGCCGAGGATCATGCCGGTCTGCGTGAGGTTCGACTGCTCGATGCGCGCGATGCCGAAGTCGGCGACCTTCACCGTGCCGTCCTCGAGGATCATCACGTTCGCCGGCTTGATGTCGCGGTGGACGACGCCGTTGCGGTGCGAGTAGTCGAGTGCCGCGAGGAGCTCCGTCATGATGCGCGCGAGCTGCGGTGTCGTGAACCGCGTGTGCTGCTCGAGGTACTCCTTGAGCGAGCGGCCCTTCACGAACTCCATCGCGATGAAGGTCGTGCCGGCGTCCTCGCCGAGCTCGTACACCGCGACCACGTTCGGGTGCGTGAGCCGTCCGGCGGCCTGCGCCTCGCGGCGGAAGCGGGTGAGGATCTCCGGCGCGTCCTCGCCGCCGAGCTGGTCGGCGCGGACGGTCTTGAGCGCGACGACGCGCTCGATCGCAGGGTCGAACCCCTCGTAGACGACACCCATCGCGCCCTTGCCGAGCTCGCGGCGGATCGAGTACTTGCCGAGTTTCGCTGGGGAGGTCATCGCGTGCTCCTCTCGCGCTCGCCCCGCCCCAAAACGCGAACGCCGGCGTTTGGCCGGCGTCCGAGCGGGCGAGGGCCTGTCGAGCGCCCTATTTGTACTTGGCGTCGATTTCCCAGACCGTCTTCTGGATCAGACGCTGGACCATCGTGTCGAGCGTGACACCGCCCTGTTGGGACTGGGACACGCCGAGGACGGAGGTGTGAGTCGCGCCCACCTCCATCTTCTCCTCGGTGTAGCCCTGCGCGACCTGCTCGGTGGTCTCCGCATTCATGATCTTGTAGCGCATGCCGATCACCCACACGCCCGTCGAGTCGCCGGTCTGTACCGAGCCGACCGCTGTACCGCCGATCGCGCCGGCCTGCGCGCCGCCGCGCGAGCCAGAGAAGGCGCCGAGGATGCCGGCGATCTGGCCGAGCGGCCGGCCGTCGAAGCCCTGCTGGGCGGCGGCGACCTGCTCGGTCTTGAGGATGTCGAACTTCACCACGTACTTCGTGGTCCGCAGCTTGCCCATGCCGAGATAGCTGCGCGCCTTGTTCGGGTCGCCGAGGTTGTAGGCGAGGGTGAACTCGTTCAGCAGCGGCCCGAGGTTCGAGCGCTCGAGCACCTGGAAGTTCGCCTTCGAGAGCTCGAGCTCGGCGAAGTCGGCGATGTTGTTCGACTGGAACTTCTGCACGAAGGTCGCGTTGTTGCTCTTGATCTCGCCGGGGATCACGACCAGCGCCGGACCCTGCTTCGCCGCGTTCGTGTACTCGATCGGCCGGTACATCGTCGAATCGGCCGCGGCGTTTGCCTTCTGCGAGGTGCTCGTGCCGGCCGTCGGCGAGCCGCTCGACTCGGAGCCCCAGGTGGGCTGGGCCTGCGCGGTGCCGGCGGCCGCCATGCCGCCGAGGATGAGGGCCGCGAGACCGACGCGTAGTGTGCTCATGGGTGATACCTCCGCAAAGAGTTCGTGCTCCGGATGTTCCGGCGCGCCAGCGTCTGCCGTTCGAGGCGCGCTCACTTATTGGCCTTCGCCGATGCGCCGATGTCGGCGTTCCGGCAGTAGTCGCTGTACAGCTTCGACACCACTTCGTCCGCCTGCTCGTTGAGCAGCGTGACCGCCATCGCGCGCACGTCGGGACCGGCGTAGGACGCTGCGCTCGCTGCCGCGTCGGCGATGTTCTTGCCGCTCGCGGAGGTGAGCGTGAAGCCCATGCCGACCGAGACCTGGTTGATGCGCAGCACCGGGTTCACGCTCGCCTGCGACGTGATCAGCCCGCGCATGACGAACGACGCGCCGAGCCGGCGCGACGCCGACAGCGCGGCGTCCGGGTCATTCCTGAAGTACGCGTCGATCTCCGCCTGCGCGATTTGCTTGCGGATCTCCTCGGGCGTGAACGTCTGCAGGCCGAGGCCGCGCAGCCGCGCGTTGATGATCTGGAAGTGCGGGCCGTAGTTCTGCTGCTGCGCGAGCACGTAGCCGTTCGACTGCTGCTCGCCGATGATCACCATGATCTTCTTGTTCTTGATCGCGTTGCGGCAGGGCGTTGAGAGATTGTTCGCGATCCGCTGCTGGCGCGCCGCTTCGGTCGCGGCCTGCTCCTGTGCGCTGCGCTCCTGATCCTTCGAGAAGCTGAAGCCCTGCTGCGCGATGGCGCCGAGCGGCAGGAGCGCGGCAACCGTAAGCGCGATGCGCGCGCAATGCCTGGCGGAACCCCGGTGCATGGTGACGACGAGCTCTCCCCGAACTGGAACGCTATTACATCGCATCCTGCGCTGCCATAGCCATCTTTTACTAGCCCGAGCGGCTATGCGGCGCGCGTCGAACCCTCGACAGAGCGCCGGGCGACGAAGGCTTAGGGCCGGTAGATGACCGCGGGCGGGACGTACCCCGGCGGCTGGATGTAGGTCCCCTGCGGCGTCGGCACGACGTAGCCGGTTCCCCCCGGCCCGACGATGACCGAGCCGCCGGTCCCGGTCGGTGCGATCACGGTCGTGCCCTGATTGGGCCCGCCGATGATCGTCGTTCCGCCGACAGGATTCGGCCGGATCAGGGTCGGGGTACCGTAACCGGGCGTGACGATGGCGGTGCCGCCAGCGTTGTTCGGCACGATGTAGGTGGGCGGATTGCCCGGGGTGACGACCCCCGTTCCCCAGCTATTCTGAGGGGTGATCACGTAGCCCGGCATCGCCTGCCCCGGCGGCACGACCACGGCGGCGCCGACGCCGCCGATCGGTGCACCGGCCGGGGCGCCGACGAGCGGTGCGCCCATGGGCGGAGCGCCCACCAGCGGGGCGCCCATCGGAGGCGCGCCGACCAGTCCCGGCGGCGCCGCGGGCGCCATCGGATCGACGATCACCGCAGTCTGGGCCGAGACCGCCATCGGCAGAGCGCTTGCGAGAGCGACGAGCGTTGCAGGGGGGGTGAAGGGCGTGCGCATGGCGACCTCCTCAGGGTGCGGCAGCCAGCCTACGCCTCGCTCCTCGGGGCGGCAAGCCTCGCGCTCGCGCGCGCCGGAACAGCGGCACGCTTCTCTCCTGCGCGCCGCGGCGCTCGCCGAACCTACCGCCAGCCGCCCCGCTCGACCCAGGCGGTGATCCCGGCCCCGCCGTCGGGCCGCGCGATCAGGTGCCCCTGCGCTTCGTCGCAGCCGAGCCGCCGGACCATCGCGAGCGCGTCGGCGCGCTCCACGCCCTCGGCCACGACCCGCAGGCCGAGATCGTGGGCGAGGTTGATCGTCGAGCGGACGATCGACGCGTCGCGAACGTTCGCCATCATGCCGCCGATAAACGAGCGATCGATCTTCAGCGCCTCGAGCGGCAGCTGCTTGAGATACGCGAGCGACGAGAAGCCGATGCCGAAGTCATCGACGCTGAAGCCGATGCCGAGCGCGTGCAGCCGCTCGATCGTCTCGAGCGCGCGCTGCGGGTCGGTCGCCATCGCGCTCTCGGTGATCTCGAAGGCGAGCCCGGAGCCCGGCACCTCGTGGCGCTCGAGGATCCGGCGCGTCTCGGCGACGAACCCCTGGTCGATCAGCACGCGCGTCGAGAGGTTGACCGCGATCCGCAGGCGGAGTCCGCGGACATCCCAGGCGCGCCACTGCCGGGCCGCGTCGCCGAGCACCTTGAGGGTGAGGCTGCGGATGTGGTCGCCCATCTCCGCGAGCGGGATGAACTCGTCGGGCGCGACCTCGCCGTACTGCGGGTGGCGCCAGCGCGCGAGCGCCTCGACCCCCGCCACCGACCGGTCGGCGAGCCGCGCGATCGGCTGATACTCGACGTACAACTCGCCGTTCGCGACCGCCTCACCGAGCGCGTTCGCGAGGGCGAGCCGGCGCGGCGAATAGCGGTCGAGCGCGGCGTCATACACCGACGCGTGCAGCCGCTTGCGCTTCGCCTCGTACATCGCGACGTCGGCGCACCGCATCAGCGTCGAGGCGTCGAACCCGTGCGTCGGCGCGATCGAGGCGCCGACGGACGCGTCGATCCCGAGCTTGAGGCTCCCCACCTCGAACGGCTCGCGCAGGCTCGTGATCACCTCGTTCGCGATCGCGGTGACCGCGGTCGCGTCGCCGCAGCGGCTCACGATCACCGCGAACTCGTCGCCGCCGAGTCTGGCGAGCTCGCCGCCGCGGCGCTCGAGCAGCGGCTGGAGGCGCGGGCCGATCAGCTTGAGCAGCTGGTCGCCGGCGAAGTGGCCGAGCGAGTCGTTGATTTCCTTGAAGTGGTCGAGGTCCATCATCATCAGCGCAAGACCCTCGCCGGTCTTCCGCGAAGCTTCGAGCGCCGCGCCCAGCCGTTCGGCGAGCCACTTGCGGTTCGGCAGGCCGGTGAGCGGATCGTGGCGGGCCTGGAATTCGAGCGCCTGCACCGCTTCCTTGCGGCGGGTGATGTTCCGCCAGGTGCTCCACAGCGCGACCAGCTGGCCGTCGGTCGTGACGCCAATCATCGAGCCGAGGAGCCACAGCGTCGCGCCATCGACGCCGACGAGGTCGATCTCGTACTCGCTGAACCGGTAGCCGGCGCGGATCCACTCGGTCAGGACCTTCTCCGCGGCGTCGGGCCGCACCAGCGACTCGAGCGTGCGGCCGATGAGCGGCTTCGGCGACGCGGCGCCGAGGAGCTTCGCGAGCGACGCGTTCGCCTCGGCGACGATGCCGTGGCGCCGGATGTGCGCGACCTGCTCTTCGAGCGGCGCCTCGAGCGAAACCGGAGGGGCGATGTCCACGCGCAAGATCCCCTCGGTCGAGAGGCTCACGAAGGTGCGGTAGCGCTCTTCGCTGCGCCCGAGCCGGTCCGCGAGCCGCGCGCGCTCGCCGGCATCGAGCGCCATCGCGGCGAGGTCGGCGATCGACGCCGCGTAGCTCTTCTCGTCGATCAGCCACGGGCGCGGCGGTCCGACGTGCTCGTGGCACACGACGCCGACCAGGCGCCCGTCGTGACGGATCGGAGCCTCGAGCATCGCCCCGATGCCGAGCGGGACGAGATAGTCGGCGGCGAGCTCGGCGGTGCGGGGGTCGCGCTGCGCGTCCGAGGCGGCGACGGCGCGGCCGGTTTCGAGCGCACGGAAGTACGCCGGGTAGGCGCCCGCCTCGAGCGAGGCGCCGGCCATGTGCTGGCGCAGGCTCCGCCGGTAGAGGTTGTGGCAGCGGATGTACGTGCGGGGCTCGTCGAACAGCCACACGCTCGTGCGTTCGATCTCGAGCGTGCGCCCGGCGACCTCGGTGATGCGACGGAACGCCTCGTCGACCGGGAGCTGGGTGATGCGATCCTCAGCGAGGAGCTGGAGGAGGCCCGCCTGCTGCCGGCGCATGCGCCGCTCCGTCACCACCGTCGCCGACACTTCCTGCATCGTGCCGACGATGCGGATCGGCTGGCCGACGGTGTCGCGGAGCACCCGCCCCTTGGCGGTGAACCAGCGCGCGGTTCCGTTCACGTCGAGCACGCGGAACTCGAGGTCGGTCTCGCTGCCGTTTGCCGCGACCGCACCGATCGCCGCTTCGACCCGCACGCGGTCGGCGGGCAGCAGGCGAGTGAGAAACGTCTGGCTCGCGCCGTCGAACCCGCGGCTCGGATAGCCGAGCAGCCCCTCGAGGTGCGGCGAGAGGACGAGGTCGCCGGTGGCGAGATGCCACTCCCACAGCCCGATGCCGCCGGCGAGCAGCGCGGTCTGCACGAATCCCTCGGGCGCGCCGCCGAGAACGTCGGACGAAAGACCGGGACCGGAGGTGTGGGTCACGTTGTGCTTGTGGCGTCGGCCGCGAGGATTCCCAATTTTGCGGGGCACCTGCGCATGCCGACACTAGACCGTTCGGCCTATCGACGATCGCCCTAGTGTGAGGTGTCGACGATCGTGCTGCGGATTCGCCTCGCTGATGAAATCGCAACGGCACCCGAGGCGCGGCGATCACAACGCGCACGCCACTAGTGCGCGATCGCGCGTAGGCGGGGGCGGTTAGCGCCCGCGCCGTGCACGCCGCGTCTTCGGCACCTCGCGCGAGGGCAGCGGCAGCGCGGTCTGGTACTTCACCTGTTTCAGCGCGAAGCTCGACTTGATATTCCCTACGCCGGGCACGCGCGACAGGAAGTCGAGGATAAACCGCTCGAACGCCTGGACGTCGGGCACCACGACGCGCAGCAGATAGTCGGCGTCGCCGGTCATCAGGTAGCACTCCATCACCTCCGGCCGGGCGCGGATCGCCTTCTCGAACGCTTCGAGCGCCGGCTCGATCTGCTTCTCGAGCGTCACCTGCACGAGCACGCTCACCGTGAGCCCGAGCTTCACCGGGTCGAGGAGGGTGACGTAGCGCCGGATCAGCCCGCTCTCCTCGAGCCGTCGCACGCGCGCGAGGCACGGCGAGGGCGAGAGGTTCACCGCGCGCGCGAGCTCGACGTTCGAGAGGCGCGCGTCCTCCTGCAGGCGGTCGAGGATCCTGCGGTCGATCGCGTCGGGCAACTCGGTCGGCATGATCATTGGTCCTGAGGGCCTTGGACAGCAGATTATGCTGTGAAGACCGTGGACCCGTCGGGGGTTTCGGAAGCACATGCTCGGCGGGGCGGAATATCATTCCCAATATGCTCCCGCACCCGGCAGGTCCGTCATGACCCAGCTCTACGAAATCGCGCCGTGGGCGTTCTGGCGCGTCACCCCGCCCGATCTCGATCCGGTCGAGACCCGCGAGTGGCTCGAAGCGTTCGACGCGCTCGTCGAGGCGGAGGGACCCGACCGCGCGACGTTCCTCCTCAAGCGGCTGCTCGACCGGGCGCGCGCGAAGCGCGTCAAGCTGCCGCCGGTCTTCAACACCGCGTACAAGAACACGGTCGCGCTCGAGGACCAGCCGCAGTTTCCGGGCAACCTCGAAGTGGAGCAGCGCCTCGCGTCGATCATCCGCTGGAATGCGCTCGCGATGGTCGTGCGCGCGAACCGCGAGCACGCGGAGCTCGGCGGGCACATCGCGAGCTACGCCTCGGCCGCGGATCTGTTCGAGGTCGGCTTCAACCATTTCTTCCGCGCCGGCGACACCGGGAAAGGGGAGGGGTCCCCCGGCACTCGAAGCGGCGACCTCGTGTACTTCCAGCCGCATTCCGCGCCCGGTGTGTACGCGCGCGCCTTCCTCGAGGGGCGGCTGAGCGAGGAGCGCCTCGCGCACTATCGCCGCGAGGTTGGCGGCGCCGGTCTCTCGTCGTACTGCCACCCGTGGTTGATGCCCGACTTCTGGCAGTTTCCCACCGGTTCCATGGGCCTCGGCCCGATCAACGCGATCTACCAGGCGCGCTTCATGCGCTACCTCGAGAACCGCGGCATCCTCGCCACCGCCGGGCGCAAGGTGTGGGCGTTCGTCGGCGACGGCGAAATGGACGAGCCGGAGTCGCTCGCCGCGCTATCGCTCGCCGCACGCGAAGGGCTCGACAACCTGATCTTCGTCGTCAACTGCAACCTGCAGCGACTCGACGGGCCGGTGCGCGGCAACGGCTCGGTGGTCCAGGAACTCGAGGGGCTCTTCGCCGGCGCCGGCTGGAACGTCATCAAGCTCATGTGGGGCTCCGACTGGGACCCGCTCTTCGCGCGCGACAACGACGGCGTGATCCTAAAGCGGCTGCACGAGACGGTCGACGGCGAGTTCCAGACCTACGCCGCGACCGACGGCCGCTTCAATCGCGAGCACTTCTTCAACAAGTACCCGGAGCTGAAGGCGATCATCGCCCACATGTCCGACGAGGACATCGATCGGCTGCGCCGCGGCGGCCACGACCCGGTGAAGATCTACGCCGCGTATCGCGCGGCGGTCGCGCACAAGGGCCAGCCGACGGTGATCCTCGCCAAGACCAAGAAGGGTTACGGCATGGGCCACTGGGGCCAGGGCAAGATGGGTACCCATCAGCAGAAGAAGCTCGACGACGATGCGCTCAAGGATTTCCGCGACCGCTTCGCGCTGCCGCTCTCCGACGATGACGTCGTGTCGCTTCGCCTATACAAGCCCGCCGAGGACTCGCCCGAGATGAAGTACCTGCACGCGCGCCGGCAGGTGCTCGGCGGCTTTCTGCCCGCGCGCTCGTCGCGGGCGCCGGGGCTCGCGGTGCCGCAGGATGCGTTCGCGCGGATGCTCGAGGGCACGCGCGAGCGCGAGCAGTCGACGACGATGATCTTCGTGCAGCTGCTCGCGCAGCTCCTGCGCGACCCGGCGCTCGGCAAGCACGTCGTGCCGATCGTCGCCGACGAGGCGCGCACCTTCGGCATGCAGTCGCTCTTCCGCCAGATCGGGATCTATTCCTCGTCGGGGCAGCTCTACGAGCCCGAGGACCACGACGAGCTGCTCTACTACAAGGAGGCCCAGGACGGCCAGATCCTCGAGGAGGGCATCACCGAAGCGGGCGCGCTGAGCTCGTGGATCGCGGCCGCGACGAGCTACAGCTCGCACGGCGTACCGATGCTGCCGTTCTACATCTTCTATTCGATGTTCGGCTTCCAGCGCGTCGGCGATCTCGCGTGGGCCGCGGCCGATTCGCGCGCGCGGGGTTTCCTGCTCGGTGCGACCGCCGGCCGGACCACGCTCTCGGGCGAAGGGCTGCAGCACCAGGACGGGACGAGCCACCTCCTCGCATCGACGATCCCGAACTGCCGCGCCTACGACCCGTGCTACGGATACGAGCTTGCCCTCATCGTCCAGGACGGCATGCGTCGCATGCTCGAAGCACAGGAGGACGTCTTCTACTACGTGACCGTGATGAACGAGAACTACGCGCACCCGGCGATGCCGGCGGGCGCCGAAGAAGGCGTGCTCAAGGGCATGTACCTGCTGCAGCCGCGCGACGGCGCTCAAGTGCAGCTCCTCGGTAGCGGCACGATCCTGCGCGAGGTGATCGCGGCAGCCGAGACGCTCGAGCGCGAGCACGGCGTCGCGGCGAACGTCTGGAGCGTCACGAGCTGGACCGAGCTGCACTGGGACGGCATGGCGTGCGAGCGCGCCCGCCGGCTCGAGGGCGCGACGGCTCCGTCGTGGACCGAACGCTCGCTCGCCCCGACCGCCGGGCCGATCGTCGCCGCGAGCGACTACGTCCGCGCGGTGGCCGATCTCGCCCGACCGTACGTTCCCGCCGGGAGGGTCTACACCGCGCTCGGCACGGACGGCTTCGGACGCAGCGACACGCGCGCTGCGTTACGCGCCTTTTTCGAAGTCGACCGGGACGCGATCGTGACCGCGGCGCTTGCCGCGCTCGGGAAGGCAGTCGGACGGGCCGCGACTGCACCGCCCTGGACCCGCTGAGCCGCCCGGGTCGGGCCCCTCAGGGCGCGGGCGGTCCCTTCAGCTCGACGACGTTGCCCTCGGGGTCGTGGACGTACATCGACGGTCCGGTGCCGTCGGCCCCAAACCGCGGCGCAACCTCGCTGAAGCGCACTCCGTGCGCCTGCAGATGCGCCACGATCGCCGCCTGGTCGAACGGCTCGATCCGCAGGCACACGTGATCCACGTTGCGCCCCTCCGCGCCGGGCGCCGCGCCGCCGGCGCGGCCGAGCGGCCCGTCCACCGGCACGAGATCGATCTGCGAGCGGCCCGCGCGCAGGTGCACCAGGCCGAGATCGTCGCGGCGGCGCTCCACCGTGCAGCCGATGACCCCGCAGTAGAAGTCGATCATCCGCTCGAGGTCCCTCACGCGGAGGACGACGTGGTCGATCTCCCGGATCGTGATCATCGCGCGGGCATTGTCCACCCGTCGGCCGGCCGGCGCCAGCAGTCGCTGCCGGAACCGCCGCTCGGAACGGGCATAATCGCGCGCTTTCGCGCGCGCCCGCATGCCGGCTCGGACCAACACTTGGCTGCCGCTCTTCGCGCTGTTCGGCGTCGCGGTTTCGCTCGGCGCGGGCCATGTCGCTGCGCGGCTCGCGTTCGCGAACGGCGTGAACGTGATCACCGCGGCAACGGTGCGTTCCGTGTGTGCCGGATTGTTGCTACTGGTGCTCCTGCGGTTGCGGCGCGAGGCCGTGCTGCCGCTCCCGCCGGCGTTCGGGTCGACGATCGTGCTCGGGGTGCTGATCGCGGCGCAAACCGTCTGCATCCAGGTCGCGGTCGCGCTGATGCCGGTCACGCTCGCGATCCTCGTTTTCTACACCTACCCGTTCCTCACCGGCGTTGCAGCGAGCCTGCTCGGCGACGAGCGGTTCACGCCGCGGCTCGCCGGCGCGCTCCTCGCCGCGTTCGCGGGGCTCGCGCTCGTGCTCGGCGTCGAGCCGCAGCCGGTCAGCGTCTGGGGATTTCTCGCCGCGCTCGGAGCCGCCGCAGCGTTCTCGGCGGCGATCGTCCTCACGCCCCGCCTTGCGCCGGGGCTCAGCACGCCGCTGCGTACGTTCTTCATGCTCGCCGCCACCGCGGCGATCTTCGTCGCGGCATCGGCCGCGACGCGCGCGTTCCACCTGCCGGCGACCGGGGCGGGCTGGACCGGGCTCGCCGGCCTCACGCTCGGCTATTCGCTCGGGATCACCGGCCTCTTCCTGCTGCTGCCGCGGCTCGGCGCGGTCCAGACGTCCATCGTGCTCAATCTCGAGCCGGTCGCGGTGGCCACGATCGCGTGGGCCGCGCTCGGCGAAGCACTGACGCTGCTGCAGGTTGCCGGCGCGGTCGTCGTCGTCGCCACCGTGATTCTCTTCAGGACCACCGCGCGCCAGTCTTGACGCAATGAACGGCCCCGAACCCAGGCCGCGTCGGTCCGAATGGCACGGTGCGGCGCTCGGCGTGCTCGCGACCGTGTTCGCGTGCAACCTGCTCGGCCGTGGCAGCGGCGAGACCTATACGGTGTTCCTGAAGCCGCTCGAACGCGAGTTCGGCTGGTCGCGCTCGCAGCTCACCGGCGTCTACTCGCTGTATCTGCTGGTCGGGGGCTTCCTCGCGCCGTTCGTGGGCACGCTCTTCGACCGAGTCGGCCCGCGCGCGGTGTACGCCACCGGGCTCGCGGCGATCGCCGCGGCGTTTCTCCTCGGGAGCGTGCTCACGAACCTGCTCGAGTATTATCTCTATGCCGGCGCGATGATCGGCGTCGGGGTCGCGCTCGTCGGCATGGTGCCCGCCTCCGGCCTGCTGATGCGCTGGTACCAGACGCGGCTGTCGGCGGCGATCGGGCTCGCGTTCGCCGCAGCCGGGCTCGGAACGCTCCTCTTCGTGCCGGTCACCCAGGTGCTGATCTCGCATCTCGACTGGCGCACGACCTATCGCGTCCTCGGATTCGCGCTCCTCGCGTTCGTCCCGCTGATGCTGTTCGGGTTGCCGTGGCACATGTTCGCCGCGGGGCATCCGGAGTACCGGCGCCGGATCCGCGACCGGCCGCACGGCGAGGGCTGGACGCTCGCGGCGGCGCTGCGGACGCCGACTTACTGGGGTCTCTGCGCGATGTTCTTCTTCACCTCGGTCGGGATGTTCAGCGTGATGCCGCAGGCCGTCGTGTACCTGATCGATGCGGGTTTTGCGCCGGTCGCCGCGGCGAGCGCGTACGGCGTCATCGGCATGCTCTCGGTTGCCACGCTCGCCGGCATCGGCTTCGTGGCGGCGCGCTTCGGTTACCGGCGCACGGTGACCGCGAGCTTCGTCGGCAGCGGTCTCGGCATGACGGCGATGCTGACGCTCAGCTTCTACCCGGTCGCGTGGCTGCTGGTCGTATACGTGGTCGTGTTCGGCGCCTGCCAGGGCGCCCGCGGGCCGATCATCTCGGCGATCTGTACCACCAAGTTCGCCGGGCCCCGGGTCGCGACGATCTACGGCACGATGTATGCGATGAACTCGATCGGCGCGGCGATCGGGTCGGCGACGGGCGGCCTGCTCCACGACATGACCGACGGGTACGTCGCCGTGTTCGCCTTCGCGCTCACCGCGCTCGCGTGCGCCGCGACGCCGATGTGGGTCGTGCGCGAGCTGCGGGAGTTCCGCTAGCCGCGGGTCGACGTCAGTTGCCGAGCCGCTTCAGCGCGCGGTCGTAGTAGCCGAGATCCAGGTACTTATCCGGCGCCGGCGGCTTGCCGCCCCACTGGCCCTCGATCTCGGCGCGGAGCGCGAGCACGGTCCGGAACCCGTCCATGTCGAGGCGGGCGTCCGGCGCGAGGCCGAAGCCGGGGATCATCAGTAGCCCGATCGTCTCCTCCGCGACCTTAGGGTCGAGCCTGAGGTGCGTGGCGAGTGCCGCGGCGCCCGCCGCCCGGTTGACCGGGTCCATGGCGATCCGCAGGGACTCGACGTACGCGGCGATGTAGCGCTCGAGCGCATCGCCGTTCGCCTGCGCCCACGGGCGCATGACGAACGCGGCGGTGGCCTGGTAGGGGCCGATCAGGTCCCGCGAGCGGCCGAGGCTCTTCAGGCCTTTTTCCCGGACGGTGATCGAGAACGGCAGGTTCACGATCCCGGCGACGAGCTCCGGATTGGACGCCATCGCCGCCGACCGCTGCGCCGTGCCGCCGAGCGGACGCACGGTGTAGTCGCGACCTTCGATCAGCCCGTTGTTCTTCAGGATCTTCTTCGCGACGAGCGCGTACGCGGTGTTCGGCGCGTCCACGGCGACGACCTTGCCGCGGATGTCGGCGATGGTGCCGATCTCCGGACGCACCATGAACTCGTTCATGCTGGCATCACCGCCCATGACGACGACCACGTCGCGGCCGGCAGCCTCAACCATCGCGACCGCGTTGTCGACCGCCCCGTGCGCGATCTCGAACTTGTCCTCCGCGAGCCCGGACCGCTGCGCCTGGGAGCTCGGCGTGTTCTGGAGCTCGACCTTCAGGCCGTGCTTCGCGAACACGCCTCGCTCCAGGCCGATGAAGATCGGCAGGTTTTGCGCGCCCGGAAAGACGTTCACCCGGAGCGTCGTGTCCTGGGCAACGGCGAGCCCCGCCGTTGCGCCGAGCGCCGCCGCGACCAATGCGCTTGCCGCCGCGATCCTTCCCGCTCGTGGACCTTTCATGCGAGCGCCGCCTTCACCCGCTCCGGCGTGAACGGAATGTCGCGGAGCCGCCGGTCGGTCGCCGCCGCGAGCGCGTTCGCGATCGCCGCCGCCGCCGGCCCCTGCGAGCCCTCGCCCACGCCGAGCGAGCGCTCGACCGGACGCTGGATCACCTCGACCTCCACCGCGGGCACCTCGCTGAAGCGGAGGATCGGATAATCCGCCCAGCTCCTCGTCTTCACGCCCGAACGATCGAACTTCAGGGCCTCCTTCAACGTCCAGCTCGTCGACTGGATGATGCCGCCTTCGATCTGGTTCACGACGCCGTCGGGATTGACCGCGAGGCCTGCGTCGACCGCCGACCACGCGCGCGTCACGCGCACGGTCCCGCTCGCGCGGTCGATCTCGATGTCGGCGACCACCGCGCAGTAGCAGGCGAGGTTCTTGTACTTCGCGAAGCCGATCCCGCGCCCGCGCAGCGTGCCGCCGACGCCGCGATCGCCGAGCGCGCCGGCACGCCAGGCGCTCTTCCGCGCCACGGTTTCGATCACCGCCCGCGCGCGCTCGTCGCGCAGGTGCTGCAGCCGGAACGCAATGGGGTCGGCGCCGGCGGCCGCGGCGGCCTCGTCCATGAACGATTCGAGCGCGAACACGTTCGCGTAGGCGCCAAGTGTCCGCAGCGCCGAAGTGCGCAGCGGAGCGTCGGGCATGTAGTGCTTGACGATCCGCTGGTTCGGGAAGTCGTAGAGCGGGATCGCGTTCCGGTCGGAACCGCCCGCCGGCTGCGGTACGTCGGCGGGGAACGTCGGAGGCGTCGGCTGCGCCACGTACCACGCCGCCAGCAGGTTCGCGCCCTCGCTCCCGCTGCCCGGCCGCGTCGTGTGCGGATAGCTCCACAGCTCGTGCAGCCAGTCGACGATGCGGCCCTGCGCGTCGAGCGCTGCGCCCATCTTCACGATCATCGCCGAGCCGAACGGCTCCCACATGAACTCGTCCTCGCGCATCCATTGCAGCCGGACCGGCTTGCCGGGCACCGCGCGCGCGACGAGCGCGGCGTCGAAGGCGACGTCGTCGGCGCCGTTCTGGCCGTAGCAGCCCGAGCCCTCCATGTGGACGCAGGTGATGCTCGCCGGCGCGACGCCGAGCGCGCGCGCCATGTCGCCACGCAGCGGAAAGACCCCCTGGCTGTGGGTCCAGACGGTGAGCTTGCCGTCCACGCTTTGCGCGACCGCACACGACGGGCCGATGGAGCCGTGCAGCTGGAAGGCGCGCGTGTAGCGCGCCTCGATCCGCTTCGCGCCCGGCGGCACGCTCGGCCCGGTCTTCTCGTTGACGACGCTATCCCGGGATGGCAGCCCCGGATCGGGGCGGTCGAACGTGTCGGCGAGCGTCAGCGGCAGCTCCGGTCGCAGCCAGACCGCGACCGTCCGCAACGCCTCGCGGGCCTTGATTGCCTGCTCCTCCCGCTCGCAGACCACGGCGACGAAGTTGCCGTCGCGCACGACGGCTACGACACCGGGGATCGCCTTGACCGCTGCCGCGTCGAGACTCACCAGCTCCGCACGCGGCGCCGGCGGGCGCACGACGCGCGCGTGCAGCATGCCGGGCAGGCGCAGATCCTGGACGTACGCCGCGCCACCGGTGAATTTCGGCGGGATGTCGCGCCGCGACAGGCTCTGGCCGACGTACTTGTACTCCGCCGGCGCCTTCGGTTTTGCCTTCGCCGTAGCCTCGCGATGAAGCATCGCGTCGGAGGTGACCTCCCAGTAGGTCGCCTGCTTCCCGCCGGGGGCGGCGATCGTTCCGTCGGCGACTTTCAGGTCGGTCGGCGCGGCACCGAGCCGCACGGCCGCGGCGCCGAGCAGCAGCTCGCGCGCCTCGGCGCAGGCGAAGCGGACCGCGGCGCCGCTCTGCTCGACCGACTGGCTGCCGGCGGTCACGCCCTCGTTGGGCGTGCGGGACGTGTCGCCAGTCACCATCTCGATCCGGCGGTAGTCGACGTCCAGCTCGTCGGCGGCGATCTGGGCGAGCGCGGTCGCGATGCCCTGGCCGAGCTCGATCTTGCCGGTGAACACCGTCACCGTCCCGTTCGGGTTGATGCGGAGCCACGACGACAGCTGGCGGTTGCCGTTCAGGCTCCCCGGAAGCTGCGCGGGCGCCGCGACCTCGGCGAGCGCCGTCTCCGGCGCGAGCGCGATCCCGACGACCAAAGCAGAGCCCGACTTGAGGAACTCGCGGCGGGAGGCATCGTGCAGGCGCGCGGTCATGACACGGCTCCCTGGGATGCGCGCATCACCGCGCGCACGATCCGGTTGTGCGACCCGCAGCGGCAGAGGTGGCCTTCGAGGGCGCCCTTGACCTCGGCCTCCGTCGGCTTCGGGTTGCGGGCGAGCAGCGCCTGCGCGGCGATGACCATACCGTTGCCGCAGAAGCCGCACTGACACGCCTGTTCCAGGATGAAGGCGCGCTGCAGGGCGCTCGGCTTGTCGATGGTGCCGATGCCCTCGAGCGTCGTGATCTCGCCCTTGGCGGCGAGCGCGATCGGGAGCACGCACGAGCGCTGCTCCCGCCCGTCGACGAGGACGCTGCACGCGCCGCACTGCGCGAGGCCGCAGCCGTACTTCGCGCCGTTCAGCTCGAGGTCGTTGCGCAGGACGTAGAGCAGGGGCGTCTCGGGCTCGACGGTGACCGACCGGGTCGCGCCGTTGATCCGCAACACGAACGTTGCCGGCATCGGACTCCTCCTTGGGGTGGGCGGCTGTTGTAGTGGTAGCTCGCCGCGTCAAGGATAGACGCCGCCCGCCGGATTGTGAAGCGCGCGCGAAGCGCCGCGGTGCGGCGGGAATCAGGCCCGGTGTGTGGGTGCTCTGCGCCGCGCGCCGGCGCGCGCACTCGCCGTGCGCTCGACCCGGGCGCCCAGCCCGGCGAGGTACTGGTCGACCATCCGCTCGGCCTCGCGTGCGAGCGGGAAGTACTTCGGGTCGAGCAGCCAGTTGCTGATCAGCCCGTCGACGAGCGCATGCAAGCCGACGGCGGCGCTCCGCGCGTGCACGCCTGCCGGCAGGAGCCCGCGACGGATCGCGTTGCGGACGCCGCGCTCGATCTCGCCCAGGCAGTCCGCCCGCATCTCGACGTAGCGGTCGCGGACGCGCGCCATCTCGTCCACGTACTCGCATTTGTGGCAGACGATCTCGAACACCCGCCGCGTCTGCGCGTCATCGGTGGTCTTGCGGAGCACCGTGACCATGCAGCGGCGGATGTAGCCGAGCGGATCGGCGGCCGCGTCGTCCCCTGCGCGTCCGACCATCTCCTCCATCGGCAGCGTCACGCGCGCGAGCATCGCGGCGAAGAGATCGGCCTTGTTCCGGAAGTGCCAGTAGATCGCGCCGCGCGTCACGCCCGCCGCGGCGGCGATGTCCTCGAGC
>Ga0335082_10002767_pt1 | contig 18950 bp, 14 predicted proteins | sample Lox_Sample_41_FD_206718 | JGI IMG/M metagenome (GOLD analysis project Ga0335082, IMG submission 206718) | Soil microbial communities from Loxahatchee National Wildlife Refuge, Florida, United States - Lox_Sample_4.1 | ecosystem: Environmental > Terrestrial > Soil > Wetlands | place: USA...
ACGTGAAACGCCATTGGACTTTTGTGACGCTATCGGCTTAGCCGCTTGAGCTTGATGACCAGGCTCATCCCGTTGGAGAGCGGTCGCCGCTCTTCCTCCCGCCAGTCCGAGCCGAGCGTCTTGGCCACAGCGAGCTCTTCATCGAGCTTCGTGCCCTTCCAGAGGAACGCGAATCCCCCCGGGCGAACCGTTCGGGCCGCGAGTTCAAGAGTCGGACCGAGCGCGAGTGTGGCTCGCGATGTGAAGCCATCGTATTCTGGCAACAAATGTTGTGAATAAATGAAATCCTCTCGACCCCCGGCACTCGGGCGTTCCTCGGCGTCGGTGTAGGCGGAATTGTCTGCGGCGTCGTCTTTCGTCCACCCCGACTCGCGCTCGCGCCCGGCGTCCGCGCTCAGAGCGTCGCCGAGCTCGCGGCCCGATTCGCGCTCGCGCCCGGCGTCCGCGCTCGCGCGCGCATCGCTCTCGCTCCTCACCCCGCTCATCGCCACCAGATTCTCGAGGCGCTCCGTGATTACGCGCACCTGGGAAAGTCCAAGCTGCTCGACTGCGCGCTTCAGGAACAGCGTCTTGGTGCGTCGCGATTCCACGAGATCCCAGTGCTCGCCCACGCCGCACAGCGCGAGCGGAATCGCGGGGAAGCCGCCGCCCGATCCGAAATCCAGCCAGCGCGAGAGCCGGTGCGAAGCGATCCACTCGGCCGGCTCGAGCGATGGCACGAGATGCGCCTCGACCACGCGCGACTCGTCATTCTTCGAGATCAGATTGGAAACACGGCGATTCCATTGCAGCAGCAGCTCGACGAACCGCCGGAGCTGGACCAGACGCTCGACGCGGCCGTCGGCTGCCGCGGGAACGAAGCGCTCAATCGCTGCCCACGGCTGGCGCGCGAGAATCCCGCCCACGTCAGGCCAGCGCTGGGCCTGCTCATCGTAGGCCGGGCCTTCGCGCGGCGTCGGTCGGTGGGCGGACGCCGAGCGCGTGGTCGAGGCTGGGAATCGCGATTTCCCCGGGCGCGACGGGGCCGGGCGAGAGTCTCGCGATCGCGCTTCGCCGGGGCGAGGACCGCCCGCGCGAGAGGTGCGCGAGGGCGGACGCGAGCCCGGGGCACGCGAACGAGCGGCGGGCGGGCCACCCGAGCCAGGACCGCGCGATCGGCCCGAGCGCGGGTCGCCCGAGCGTGGGCCGCCCGAGCGCGATCGGCCCGAAGGCGGAGCGCCCGAACGTGGGCCTGCAGCGGGCCAGCGACTCGGTCGAGGGCCATCCGAGCGCCGGCGTCCCGCGGGCGCGCCGGTCGCGCGCGGGCCACCGACGCCAGGCGCTCTCTGGCGCGGTGCGCGTGGACTTCGTCCGCGATTGCCGGGTGTGCGCCCCATTCGCGCACCCTAGCACGCGACGTTCAGCCTCGCGTCGCGGTTTCTTCGATCGCGCCCAGCCGCTTCAAATGCACCATCAGCACCGCCGCGTCGGACGGCGACACGCCGGCGATGCGCGCGGCCTGGCCGAGCGTCGTCGGCCGCCAGCGCAGCAGCTTCTCGCGCGCCTCGCGAGACAGACCATTCAGCTCGCGCTCCCATAGCGCCGGCGGAATGGCCGCCGATTCCAGCGCCGCCGCCTGGCGTGCAGCGGCCTGCTGGCGCGCGATGTAGCCGCGATAGCGCACGCGCACTTCGAGCGCCGCGCCCCACGCCTCGGGCAGCTCCGGCGAAGCGCCGAAATTCCGGAGCGAAGCATACGTGACGCCGGCCTGCGCCAGCGCATCGATCGCGCGCACGCGGCGCGGCGCCTCCGGCGACTCGGAGCCGATTGGCGCCGTCGCATCTTCAGCGCTCGCCGCGCCCGCTTCGCCAGCTTCGGCGTGGCGCTCGATCGCCGCGCCGGTCTCCGCCGCCGCCCGCGGCAGCGTGACGCTCACGCGCGACAGGCGCCGCTCCTCGGCTTCGATCGCGGCATATTTCGCGCGCACCTGCTCCATCTGCTCGGCTGAGATCAGGCCCAGCTCGCGGCCGATCGCGCACAGCCGCTCGTCGGCGTTGTCGGCGCGCAGCAGCAGCCGATGCTCGGCGGCCGAAGTGAACATGCGGTAGGGCTCGCGATGCTCGCGCGTCACCAGGTCATCGACCAGCACGCCGATGTAGGCCTGATCGCGCCGCAGCACGAACCGCTCGCGACCGCGCACGAGCCGTGCGGCGTTGATGCCCGCGACGAATCCCTGCGCTGCCGCCTCTTCGTAGCCCGACGTGCCGCAGATCTGGCCGGCCAGGAACAGCCCCGGCACGCGCTTCACTTGCAACGTCTCGTCGAGCTGGTGCGGCATCACGAAGTCGTACTCCACCGCGTAGCCGGGGCGAATCATTTCGGCGCGCTCGAGCCCTTCCAGCGTGCGGATGAATTCGAGCTGCACTTCCTCGGGCATGCTCGACGACATGCCGTTGACGTAGATTTCGGGTACGTCGCGCCCTTCGGGTTCCAGGAACACGTGGTGGCTCGTCCGCTCCGGGAACTTGACCACCTTGTCTTCGATCGACGGGCAATAGCGGGGGCCCAGGCCCTTGATGGCGCCCGAGTAGAGCGGCGACAAGTGCAGGTGGTCGCGGATCACCCGGTGCGTCCGATCATTGGTGCGCGTGAGCCAGCACAGCGCCTGCTCGAGTTCCAGCCGATCGGTCCAGTGCGAGAACGGCTCGGGCGGATCGTCGCCGGGCTGGGGCAGAACCGCCTCCCAAGCGATCGAGTCCCTATGGAGCCGCGGCGGCGTGCCGGTCTTCAGGCGCCCGCGCTCGAGCCCGAGCTCGGCCAGGCATTCGCTCAGCGCGCGCGCCGCGTGCTCGCCGATTCGCCCGCCGGGAATCTGCCGCGGCCCGATGTGAATGAGACCGTTCAGGAACGTGCCCGGCGTGATCACCGCCGCGCGGCAGCGAAGCGGCGTTCCGTCGTCCAGCTCGATGCCGGCGACGCGCCCCGCTTCGAGCCGCACGTGATTCGCGACGCCGGCGACGCGCGTCAACCCCGCGACCGAATCCAGCAGCCGCGACATCTCGGCCGAGTAGAGCGCCTTGTCGCACTGGGCGCGCGGCGACCACACCGCCGGGCCGCGCGCGCGGTTCAGCATCTTGAACTGGATCCCGGCGCGATCGGTGACGACGCCCATCACGCCGCCCAGCGCGTCGATCTCGCGCACCATGTGGCCCTTGGCGATGCCGCCGATGGCCGGGTTACACGACATCTTGGCCGAATCGGCGAGGTTCACGGTGAGCAGCGCGGTGTCGAGGCCGAGCCGCGCGCACGCGACCGCGGCCTCGCAGCCGGCGTGTCCGGCGCCGACCACCACCACGTCGAACGACGCGGCGCGGTTCGCCAGCCCGCCGGACGCGGCGATCGGCGAGACGAAGTCGGCGCGCTCGATCATTTCCCCACGCAGAATCGGCTGAAGATCCGCTCGAGCAGATCGTGGCCGATCGAGCGGCCGGTGACTTCGCCGATCGCGGCGAGACTCTCGCGCAGCTCGAGCGCCAGGATCTCGCCCGGAGCACCATCGAAGGCGGCGCTCGACGCGCGTGTGAGCGCGGCACGAGCGCGCGAAAGCGCCTCGGCATGTCGCGGATTCGAGACCGCCGGGTGGGCAGAAGACCGCGAGTCGCTGAGATACGTGCCCAGCACATCGCGCAGCTCCCCGACTCCTGCGCCACTCAGCGCGGAGACCGACACCGCGCGATGTTCGGCGCCATTCAAGAGCGGCGCGACATCGGCAGCGACGAGCCGCGAGCCGCGATCGGATTTGTTGAGCGCTACCACCAGCCGGCGCGGCGGCGCCGCGCGCGCAGGTTCGGCGGAAAGCAGCGCCGCCACCTCGCGATCCTCGCGCTCGAGCGGCTCGGACGCGTCCACCACCCACACCGCGAGCGGACTCTCGGCGAGCGTCTCGCGCGCACGCGCGATGCCGATCGCCTCCACGCCGCCGGCCTCGGCGCGGAGCCCCGCCGTGTCAGAAATCAGCACGCGCACGCCGCGGATCTCGAGCGGCTCGCTCACGCGATCGCGCGTGGTGCCGGCTTCGGGCGTCACGATTGCGCGCTCTTCACCGATCAGCGCGTTGAACAGCGACGACTTGCCGACGTTGGGCCGCCCCACGATCGGCAGCCGCAGCCCCTCGCGCAGCGCGCGACCGTAGGCGGCCCCCTCGAGCAGCGCGGCGAGCGCGGCATCCACCACCGCGATGTCGTCGCGCGCGCGCGGCGGAATCTCGACTCCGCCCACGTCCTCGGCGAAATCCACGCGCGCCTCGACTTCGGCGAGCAGATCGGCGATCCGTTCCGAAAGCGCCTCGAGCCGGCGCGACAGATCGCCCGCGAGCTGGCCGAGCGCCAAGCCGCGCGCCGCTTCGGTCTCCGCGTGGATCACGTCGGCCACCGCCTCGGCCTGCGCCAGATCGAGCCGGCCGTTCAGGAACGCGCGCAGCGTGAACTCGCCGGGGCGGGCGAGCCGCGCGCCGGCGGCGATCAACGCCTCGAGCACTCCAGCGGCGCTCAACCGCCCGCCGTGGCACGACAGCTCGACCACGTCCTCGCGCGTGTAGGAGCGCGGCGCGCGGAAGATCGCGGCCACCACTTCGTCGATGCGCCCGCCATCGGCGCCCACGATCCAGCCGTGGTGCAGCGTGTGGCTCCTGGCCTCGGCCAGAGCGGTGCCGCCGCGAAACACGCTGGCCGCGATCCCAAGCGCCGAGGGCCCGGAAAGGCGCACCACCGCGAGCCCGGCGGCGCCGGGCGAGGTGGCGATGGCGGCGATGGTGTCCGAGAGGGTCATGAGCGGCGAGCCCCAAGTTTCGTTGGCTCGCGGCTCAACGAAGAACTACGGCCTTTTCCTCGGACTGATTCTCGCCCGCCCGGATCCGATAGAGATAGACGCCGGCGGGGACAAGACCACCCCGGTCGTCACGGCGATCCCAGATCGTCGTGTGGAACCCAGCGCTCATCGTTCCGGCGAGCAGCGTCCGCACCCGGCGTCCGCTCGCGTCATAGATCTCGAGCGTCACGCTGGTCGCGGTAGGCAGCGCAAGCCCGATCGTGGTCGTGGAGCTGAATGGGTTTGGATAGGTTGGGTGGAGCTCGAACGGCGCCGCTGGCCGCGAAGGCTGGTCCCCTCGAGTGGACATCATGGACGACCCCTGCGGAGCGACCCGCCGGCCTCTCAGCAGGAGAAACGCCTGGCGCGCAGGCTGCGTGCCCGAGGTCGGGGTCGAATATCGCAGCGTAATCGAGCCCCCGGCGCTCAGCGTCGCCTCGCTGCCGTCGATCGCCGAGAGCGCCCCCGCAACCGATCCCGACGACGCGGAAATGGCGCTGCCCGGCGCGATCCATGTTAGTGAGCTTTGCTGTGGGGCAGGGATTCGTTCGACGTTGCCGACCAGGTAGTCATGGTTGAAACGCAGGCGCACGTGGCTGGCGGTGACCGAGTCGAGAACGCACGCGTCAAGCCCCCGCCGCGGTTGAATCAGGCCGCTGCTGGACCAGCCCCCCGATCCATTGGGCAGCAGGACCTGTACGCCACCGCCCCCTGCCGCGTCGTCTGCTCCGCCACCGGCCAGTTCGATAAGCAGCGCCTGTCGGCTGCCCGCCGACGCGCCTGAAGACAGGGTAATGTCCCAAAGTGTTCCCGCAGACACCGCCCTCGTACTCCCCGCTGCCGAGACAGTCGGCGAGATGCTCGCGCCCGTGCTGTCCGTAATCTGGGCGACCGCCACCGGTTTGCCGACCACCACGTGGCTCCGACTCGCGACAAAGGCTTGGACAGTGTCAGCGTGCGGCACCAGCGCGACCAGGGCGGCGTCCAACGCCACCGAGTTCCCGCCGCCGAGGCTGAGACGGATTCCCAGCGAGTCCACCTGCGGGCCGTCATTCGCCTTCAGAGCATAGATGTCGGTGGCTGCTGCGCTCGTCGTCGCCAGGTCGAGGATCCCATTCTCGACCGCCATGCCGCTGCCACCCCCGCCCTGAGCCATCAGATCGTCGAAGCCGCAAAGGTACTCGGTGTGTCCGCTGCACAGCGTTTCACCGGACGCGACATTGCTGATCGCCGAGCTATTGCTGTCGGCGTCCGAGGTCTTGATGGCGAAGTAGTAACTCGTGCACGACGAGAGCGACGAGAGTCCAATGCATTCCAGTGTCCCGGCCGGATCTGGGTCCGCCGTCGTGATCCGCATGGCGCTGCTGAAATTCGCCCCTGTGATCGGCGCGGTGGAGTAGCGTAGATCGTAGAACGCCGCCGTCCCCGTGGTTGTGTCCGCGCCGGGGGCAGTCCAAGTCAGGACTGCCGTCGTCTTGCCCATCTCGGCCGACAGGTCGGTCACGGCCGAAGGCGCGATGACGTTGGCTGGAGTTTCGAGTGAAAAGTACGTGGAATCGCCACCCCAGGAATTGCCGCCCCACCATCGCATCTGCCAGATCAGGATCGAGCCGAAGCTGACGGCGCAATAGTACTCCCGCCCCGAACCCCCAACACTTGGGTCGCTAAGATACTCGGAGGCGAACTCGGAATTAGTATCAAGACAATCCAGATTCCCGATGCGGTCCCAAAAGCTCCATGCTGTCGAGTCGCTCGGGTCGTTGCCCGTCTGGAATTCCAATGGCTGGCCAGAATTTGTCGTATAGGCGATAAACCACTTGTTGTTGTGCCCAAACAGGTGGGACGATTCGAGCTGGCGGTTGTTATCCCACCAATTTGTGTTGCGCGTCCACAGCGACCCATGATCACGCCATGCAGTGAAATCCCCGGAAGAGAGGGCGACCCCGGGCACTGTCGTGGAATCGCCAACGGCAGGCACTCGGGTCGAATAGTACATAATCCAGCGCCCAAGACTATCCGGATCACGCATAACGAACGGGTCCCTAAAGTCGCGCCCATATCCGTTCAACGAGTCACACCACGTCCAAGGAGCGTTCGCGCATGAAAAGATTGGAGTATCCCTCCGCTGCCAGTCGAGGAGATCGGAGGAAGTCGCAAGCCCAATCGATTGCTTGCCGCTTGTGGACACGCCGGTATAGAAGAGGTTGAAGGTGCTATCGCGCTGAATGACGAAGGGCGCCCACATATTAGTGTTATCCCATTTGTCTGCCCGGACGGGAAGTATGGGCGGGAGTGAGTCCCAGTGGTAGAGGTCCTTAGAGATGTCGTGACCGAAACGCGTCTCGGACGAGGTGCCAAGATCGTCCGAATTGTGGAGGATGTAGACTAGGTGATAGAGCCCATTCCATTTGAAAAGCGAGAAGTCCTTCGCTTTGAAGCCCGGGCGCCGACCGGGCACATTGTCGCCTGCCGCGGCAGGGGGAAATGGTCGACAGCAATACTTTTGGGCCGGGTTGCTGCATAAAGGATGAATCGTCACCCGGTCGCAGGTGTCGGGGATGTCGAAGCAGTGGTCCGTGGCCCATGCGGGGCCCACCGCCAGAAGCGAACTCGCGGTCGCAAGCCTAATGGCGTGCAAGGTCCAGGCGCGAAAAAGGACGCGTGGGACGCATAGAAGCCGCAATAGTTCTTCGCAGGTAGACCGCATGGGCGAGCTCTCCTTTACGAAATAGCAGCACGCATTGGGGCCGACGCGGCCGGCAGGACCGCTAGCGCGGATAATCGGCCGGTCGCGCCCCTCTGAGCAAGCCGGCGAGCGAGGGCGAGTCTAGCCGGGCGCCATGAGCACCCAAGGATGGCTGCCCGAAAGGCATTGTGCCGAGGTCAGCTCCATGAAGGCATTGAACTACGCCGTCACCGGGCCATAGAATTGTCCCCGGACGAAACTTGGTCACCGGCTCGTTCACGTGGAGGCCACAATGCGCTGCGCCCTTCTCCCCACCGCGGTCTTGGCCGTCTGGGCCGGCTCGGCATCCGCCGGCGGCATCAATTTCGCCTGGGGTAACGGGTGCTGGGTCGACAACCCCCAGAGCCTGGTGACCTTCGCCTGCGACACGAACGTCGGCGCATTCCCCATGACCGCGTCTTTCGCTCCTGATTTCGACCTTCCGATGTTCTTTGCCCTCGACTTTGAGATCGACGTGCAGGCAGATATTCCGACCCTCCCGAATTGGTGGCAATTCTGCAGCGCTGACGGATGCCGTATGGGTTCATTGACCGGTACAGCCGACTTCACCTCGGCACCCGGGGGCTGCGCCTACGCATGGCCTGGGAGGTCGCCAAGCCTGACCATGGACTGGTTCACCGCAGGCGCCTGTGGCGGGGGCATCAACCTCGCCGCGAACCGGGCCAAACTACGCGGTTCCGTCGCGAGCGATGGATATCCGACGATCCATCGTGGGACCGAGTACTACGCGTTCCGCCTGAACATAGACGCGCAGAAGTCCAGCGGTGGCAGCGCATGTGGTGGGTGCAACGTGCCTGTCACACTTGTGCTCAACGAGATCGACCTCGGTGGGATCAGCGTGGACAGACTTACCACTCCGCTCGCCAACACCTGCCTCCGCTGGCAGGCCGCAGGCACCACGCCGTGCTCGGCGACGCCGGTGCGCAACATGACTTGGGGCGCGATCAAGAGCTTCTACCGCTAAGCGCCGCCGCCGGCCTCGGTGCGGAGCCCCGCCGTGTCAGAAATCAGCACGCGCACGCCGCGGATCTCGAGCGGCTCGCTCACCCGATCGCGCGTGGTGCCGGCTTCGGGCGTGACGATCGCGCGCTCTTCGCCGATCAGCGCGTTGAACAGCGACGACTTGCCCACGTTGGGCCGCCCCACGATTGGCAGCCGGAGCCCCTCGCGCAGCGCGCGGCCGTAGGCGGCGCCCTCGAGCAGCGCGGCGAGCGCGGCGTCCACCACCGCGATTTCGTCGCGCGCGCGCGGCGGAATCTCGACTCCGCCCACGTCCTCGGCGAAGTCCACGCGCGCCTCGACTTCGGCGAGCAGGTCGGCGATCCGTTCCGAAAGCGCGTCGAGCCGGCGCGACAGATCGCCCGCGAGCTGCCCAAGCGCCAAGCCGCGCGCCGCTTCGGTCTCGGCCTGGATCACGTCGGCCACCGCCTCGGCCTGCGCCAGATCGAGCCGGCCGTTCAGGAACGCGCGCAGCGTGAATTCGCCGGGGCGGGCGAGCCGCGCGCCGGCGCTGATCAACGCCTCGAGCACTCCAGCGGCGCTCAACCGGCCGCCGTGGCACGACAGCTCGACCACGTCCTCGCGCGTGTAAGAGCGCGGCGCGCGGAAGATCGCGGCCACGACTTCGTCGATGCGCCCCCCATCGGCGTCCACGATCCAGCCGTGGTGCAGCGTGTGGCTCGGGGCCTCGGCCAGAGCGGTGCCGCCGCGAAACACGCTGGCCGCGATCCCAAGCGCCGAGGACCCGGAAAGGCGCACCACCGCGAGCCCGGCGGCGCCGGGCGAGGTGGCGATGGCGGCAATGGCGTCGTGCAGATCCGTCACGATTCGGGATTTCGCTCGAGTCGAAAATCTGAAGCGGCCGAAATGGCGTGTGGCCCGTGAGCCTACAGAGTTATCATCAACTGTAAATGAGGCGCTCGAAAGCTGGGATTCTGGCGGGCGGAAGGGTGCCGCCATTGGCGCTGCTGGCTTGCGTCTTGGGCATCGCGCTGGTTCGCGGCGCCCATGCTGGCGGCGGCATCAACCTCACCTGGGGCGAAGGCTGCTGGGCCGACAATCCTCAGACCGTCCAGACCTTCGCCTGCGACACGAACGTCGGCACGTTCGCGATGACGGCTTCGTTCGTTCCAAGTATCGACATCCGCCAGTTCGACATCTTTCAGTTCGAGATTGACTTGCAAGCCGACTCACCGAATCTGCCAGACTGGTGGCAGTTCTGCAGTGTTGGTGGTTGCCGAAATGGGGCATTGACGGGGACCGCCGCCTTCAACTCGACCGTTGGCGCCTGCGCCTTTGCCTGGCCTGGCAGTTCGCCGACCTTGGCTTTGAACTGGCGCACTCCTGGTGCCTGTGGCGGGGGCGTCATCGCGGCCAACCGGGGTCAAGTATTCGGTACCGTCTCGATTCCTGGCGTCGTAGACACGACGGCTCATCGTGGCACCGAGTACTACGCTGTTCGGCTGAACATCGACGCGCAGAAGACCATCGGCGGCGCTGCATGTGGCGGCTGCAGCGTCCCTGTGACCATCGTGCTGAATGAGATCGATCTCGGCGGTGTCGGCGAGGACAAGATCACCAGCCCGCTCGCCAACACCTGCCTCCGCTGGCAGGCCGCGGGCACCACGCCGTGCTCGGCGACGCCGGTCCGCAACATGACCTGGGGCGCGATCAAGAGCTTCTATCGTTGATCGGCGCCGAGCGCGACTGGTGTAGGCTTATGTCATGCGCAATCGGCCTGGGCTTCTTTTCGCCGTGCTGTCGACGCTAACGGCATGCTTGGCAGTGGACTCTCACGCCGGCGGAATGAACCTCACCTGGGGCTCCGGCTGCTGGGCGGACAATCCCCAGACCGTCCAGACCTTCGCCTGCGACGCGAACCCAAACACTTTCACGATGACTGCCTCCTTCATGCCCAGCCAAGACCTGCCCCAGTTCACTTCCTTTTTTGCACAGGTCGACCTCCAAAGCGATTCTCCCAGCCTTCCGGATTGGTGGCAACTCTGCGACCAAGGAGGCTGTAGATCGGGAGCGTTGAGTGGGTCAGCGGACTTCAATGTCGCTCCCGGCGGCTGTGTCTACGAGTGGCCCGGCAGCACGCCGTACGTGAGTATGAGTTGGCGAACAAGTCAGTGGTGCAGTGGCGGCGCGGCTCCGGCGCCCCCGGCTAACCGGGCGCAATGGCTCGGCGATTTTGGCAGCGGCGGAGGCGGGACGCTCCACCAGGGGACAGAGTATTACGCGTTTCGCCTCACTATCGATGCCCGAAAGACCACTGGCTCAAACGTCTGCGGTGGGTGCCTGGTTCCGGCGACCCTCGTGTTGAACAAGATTTCGCTCTTCGGCGAGATCACTGACCAACTCACCACGCCTCTCGCCAATTCCTGCCTGCGCTGGCAAGCGGCGAGCACCACGCCCTGCTCGGCAACGCCGGTCCGCAACACGACCTGGGGCGCGATCAAGAGCTTCTATCGATGATCGGCGCCGAGCGCGACTGATGTAGGCTTATGTCATGCGCCATCGGCCTGGGCTTCTCTTCGCCGTGCTGTCGACGCTAACGACATGCCTGGCCGTGGACTCTCACGCCGACGGCATGAATCTCACCTGGGGCGACGGCTGCTGGGCCGACAATCCGCAGACCGTTCAGACCTTTGCTTGTGGCTCGAACACCGGCAGCTTCTCGATGACGGCGTCCTTTTCGTTGACCGCCGACTTCCCCGGGTTCTCCGACATGGATGTGTATCTGGACCTGCAGAGTGATGCGCCCAATCTTCCGGATTGGTGGCAGATGTGCTTCGCAGGTGGCTGCAGAACAGGATCGATCAACGCCGCGGCAGACTTCAATGCCGCGCCAGGCGGCTGCACATACGCTTGGCCGGGGAGTACGCCCCGTGCCTCTTTCGTCTGGCGGACGTTCCAATGGTGCGACGGCAATCTAGTTTTTTCGTCGCCGAGCCGGGCGCAGTTGTTTGCGAGCTTCTTCAACTCCACAGCGGCAAACCTTCATCACGGTACGGAATACTATGCATTCCGAGTGACGATCGATACACAGAAAACGGCCGGGTCCGGCGTGTGCGGCGGTTGCGCGACCCCCGCCACGATCGTCCTCAACACTATTCACCTATTCGGATCGATTCAGCAGAACCTCACCACCCCGCTCGCCAACACCTGCCTCCGCTGGCAGGCCGCGGGCACCACACCGTGCTCGGCGACGCCGGTCCGCAACATGACCTGGGGCGCGATCAAGAGCTTCTATCGATGATTGTCGGCGCGCCCTGATCACAACCCGCGCTTCGAACCCCAAGTCAAAGGCGCCGGCCTCGGAACCGAGACCGGCGCCTTGTCACGTCCAACGCGCGCTTAGTCCTCGACCTCTTCTCCGCCGCCCTCGTGGCCCGCGGGCGCCACGGCCAGGCGTTTGATGTGCCCGGTCCCGAGCGCGTAGGTCTTGACGCGCGAATCTTCCCGCAGCGTCACATGAATGATGCGGCGCTCCTGGGCGTTGAGATAGTCGGTGATCACCTCGCCGTTCCGCGACAGAGCCTCCTCGGCCAGCCGCTGGGCGAGCCCGCGCAGCTCGTTCTCGCGCTTCTCCCAGAAGTCGTTGATCTCGAGCTGCAGGTGGTAGCGCGAGGTCTCGCCGCGGTTGATCATGCGGTTGAGCAACTGCTGCAGGGCCTGCCGCACCTCGCCCTTTTCACCGGTCAATAGTTTCTCGTCGCTCGCGACGGCCGCGCTCACGTTCACGCGATCGCCCTCGGCGCTGGCGCGCACGGTGGCCTCGAAGCCCATCGCGGTCAGGAGCTGCTCGGTCCAGCGTTTGCCCTCGGCGGCCAGCGCGTCGTTGGAAAGCGCCGGGGTGCCGGGAGCCGCGACCACGTCGGCGCCGCCGGCGTCGGTGGCGCGCGGCGCCATCACGGCCGGCCCGCGCTCTTCGCCATGGCCTTCGCCCCGCTCCATCGGCATGCCGCGATCGCCACGCTCGCCGCGGCCGGAATCTCCGCGACGGCCACGGCGACGACGGCGGCGGCCGCCGCCCTCGCGATCGCCGCGCTCGCCGATCTCCTCGCCGCCGCGCGCTTCCATCTCGATCGCCGGCGGCTCGGCGTGCGCGTCGTGCCCGTTGCTGACCGGGCGCGGCGCCTCGTGCATGCGGTCCTCGCGCGGGCGATCTTCACGCGCCTCGCGTGAACGGTCGGGCCCGCGGCCGCGATCCTCGCCGCGTCCACGCTCTTCTCGGCGGCCACGGTCTTCGGCACCCACGCGTTCTTCACCGCGCGGCCGGTCGTCGGGACGCCGCCGCTCGTCGCCGCGCCCGCGCCGTTCACCCGAGGCCGCCATCGGCGGGCGGCGTTCGTCGCGACCAACACGTTCGCCGCGACCGACACCGCCCTCGCGGCCACCGCGCGGGCCGCGCCCCTCGCGCTCGCCCCGGCCGCCGCGTCCACCGCGGTCGCGGCCTCCGCGTTCCCGCCCGCGTCCCCGCGAGCGTCCCCGGTCGTCGTCCTGGCGATACTCGGGCTCGCGGATCGCGCCGCCCGGCCGCGGCATCACGCGCACCTTGTAGGGGCGCGAGCCGAACCCGAGAAACCCACCCGAACCTTCTTCGATCACCGAGATCATGGCCTCGGCGCGGCTGAGTCCCAGGGACTCGAGCCCTTTGCGAACCGCTTCGTCCAGCGTCTTACCTTCGAAAACCGAGCCTGATGGCCCCATGTCGAACCTCTTGGCGGGCCGCCGCGGGAAGCGAACGGAGTGTTGTTCCGCGGGCGGCGATGTCAGCGAACCGGATCGTGGGCGGCGCGTGGCGCTAGAGGAAGCGCGAGCCGCGTTGGCTGAGCCGAGTCTACCTGCTCCGCACCCTCCGTCGCTACGGTGAGAAACGGCCCCTTCGAGTCACTTGCGCCGCCCGCGAGCCGTGACCGGCGCGGCCTGCACGGCCGGCACCACGGCCCCGCCGTCCTGCCTCAGCACCATCCATTGCTGGAGGGCGGTGAGCAGGTTCATGACGGTCCAGTAGAGCACCAGTCCCGAAGGGAGGTTGTAGAAGAACACCAGCATCACCACGTTCATCATGTACATGGTGGGGCGCTGGGTCGGATCGGTCGGCGTCACCGACTGCTGAAGCAGTCCCGAGCCCGCCATCAGCAGCGGCAGCAGGCGGACCGGGAGCGGGCCGATGGTGAACGCCAGGTCGGGGGCCGACAGATCCTGCATCCACGCCACGAACGGCGCACGGCGCAGTTCGATGGAGTTGTACAACACCTGATACAACGCGAAGAACAGCGGCATCTGCACGAACATCGGCAGGCAGCCACTGGCCGGATTCACCTTGTTCTCCTTGTAGAGCGCCATGGTGGCGGCGTTGAACGCCTGCGGATCGTGCTTGTATTTCTCCTTGATCCGCGCGAGCTCCGGCTGCAGCCGCTGCATGGCGCGCATGCTCTTAATGCTGGTGACGTTGAGCGGATGCAGCACCACGCGTACCAGCGTCGCCAGCGCCACGATGGCGAGGCCGTAGTTGCGCAGCACTCCGTAGATCCACTTCATCAGGCTGAGCAGCGTGGTGCTGAAGGGCAGCAGCCACGTCCAGCCCATGTCCACCACGCGCTCGAGCTGGAGATGCAGCTTCGCAAGCCGCTGGTACTCGAGCGGACCGAAGTAGACAACGAAGCGATGGACCGGGCTCTCGCTCGAAGGCAGAGCCATCACCAGCCCACTGTGAACCACGTCCTGCTCGGGTTTGGCGTCGGGACCGAGGGCCGCCACCTCCTCGCTGCTGAGCGGGCGCTTGCTGGTGCTGGCGTTCGAGCCCCGTGCGGGCCCACTCACCAGCGCGACCGCGCCGACGAAGTAGCGGGTCTGCACCGCCGACCACACCACGTTGCCGTCGTAGTCCTTCGGGCCCTTGTTGAGCTGGCCGGGATGGTCGCGATGGATGTTGGTGCCCACCAGGCTCGAGGCGCGCAGCGCGCGCTCGTCGGCCAGCTGATTCGCTTCGGTGAGCAGCGGCCACGAGCGGGTGGTGAGCGTGTAGTCGGAAATCCGCATCGCGTCGGGCACGCCGCGGATCGTCACCTGGAGATCGAGGGCGTAGTCTTCCGGGCGCACACGCCAGGTCTGGCGCACCTCGACTCCCGAGCTGTCGCGCGCGGTGAAGCTCATCGTGCGCACGTCGCCGGCAGCGTCGAGGCTCTCGCTGACCGCGTAGTCGAGCTCGGCGAGCGAGCGAAGCGACGCGCCCGAGCCGAGGTCGAGCCCGAAGGACGGCCCCCCGCCCAGCGCCACGTGCGGCGCCTCCTCGCGCGCCGCCTTGCTGACGCCCACGCCGTGAGCGGTCACGTAGTTCTTGAGCTCGACCGCCACCAGTCGCGCGCCGCGATCCGAGAACGTGGCGCGATAGAGCGGCGTCTCGATCGCGTAGCTCCGCTCGAGGCTGCCCGAGCGGGCGACCAGTGGCGTCGCGCCGAGCGAGGGCGGGGTCGCGGCGCCCGGATTGCTCGCGCCGGTCGCAGCAGCGCCGGGCGTGGCGGCGGGCGGAAGCGGCCGAGCGGCCGCCGCGACCCGGCTCGAGTCGACCGCGGTCGAAGTGGCGCGCGTCGGCGACGACTTCGGCGGATACAGATACTTGTCGAGCCCGATCAGCTTCAGGATCTGCGGGTAGAGAATGAGGAACGCCACGCACAGAACCACCGCCGCGATGCCGCGCTTGTCCATGGTCAGGGCACCGGGTCGTAGCCGTGGGATCCGAACGGCCGGCAGCGCGACAGACGCCGCAGCGCGAGCCACACGCCGCGCATGCCGTGGCGCTCGATCGCCTCGCGCGCGTACTCCGAGCAGCTCGGCACGTGACGGCAGGCGCCGGCGAAATGGGGCCCCAGCACCAGCTGGTAGCCGCGAATCAGAAGTACTGCGAGCGCGCGCACGGGATCAGCGGCCCGGTGATTCGAGCGGCGCGAGCGCGCCGGCCGCGGTGAGCAGGCGCTCGACCTCGCTTGCCAGCTCCTGATGCGTCGCAGCGAGCACGCCCGCCGACGCCACGAACTCGAGCCACAGGCCGGTGGCCGGAATGCGCGGCCAGCGCCGCCGCACGATCTCGCGCAGCCGCCGGCGGGCGCGATTGCGCTGCACGGCGTTCCCGACCCCGCGGCGACTGGCGAGGAAGCCGAGCTTGGTTTGCTCGCCGGGCGCGGCGAGCGAAAGCAGCAGGCAGAAACGCCCGCGATGTGCGGTGGCGCCCGCGCGCACCGCGGCATGCTCGCGGGACGAGCGCAGGCGATTGCTGGCGGCGAGCCGCTCGGGGTGACGATCGCTCATCGCGCTCCATGCCGGCGGAAGGGCCGGCGCCCCGCCGATCAAGAGAGTGGCCCGCATCCGGCGTGGGCGGCAGGGTGATGGGTGAGCGGCGCTCGCGCGCCGGACCCGCCCGTTGACCGCATGATCTGGCGGCTACTTCTTGGGAGCCGTGGGGGTCAGGCGCTTGCGGCCGCGCTTGCGACGGGCCGCCAGCACCTTGCGGCCGCCCTTGGACGACATGCGGGCCCGAAACCCGTGCGTCTTCTTGCGGTGGCGATTGCGGGGGCGATAGGTGCGCTTCATCGGCTAAGCCTCGTGAGTGCGGCGGGTTGGGCGGGTCGGGAAAGGACGGGGCAGCCTAAGGCAGCCGCGGGCCGAGCGCAAGGCCGGGGCCGTTTCGAACGCCCCCAGCCGGGGCGGCCCGCCCATTTCCGGGCTTCAAGCCAATGGGCGGCCGGCCGATAACTCGACCACCTCACCGGCTGGAGAGGCTCCATGGCGCCCGACTATTCGCCGCAGCAACGAGCGCATTCGCACAAGGACCTGTCGCCCGCCGGCCAGGCTCTGCACGCCTGGCTGCGGCAGTTCGCGCGCGCCCTGCGGGTCGCCCGCCTCTATCGCAGCGACAACCCGGTGGTCAAGCAAACGCGCGACCTCGTCGCGAACGGGCTCAGCGAGATCCTCAAGAACCACGGCACCATCACGCTGCGCTTCACGGCGCGCGAGATCCGGCTCGAGAACGAGCCGGTGGTTCGCCCGTACATCGCGCCGCCCGGGCACGATGCGCCGCCTCCCAACCCGGAGGACACGCTGCCGTTCCTGTTCTATCGCGACGGCATTCGAACGTTGCAGATCGCCGAGGGCATGCCGCGCGAGGACTTCGACTCGTTCTTCGACGCCGTGCGCATGGTCGGGCAGGAAGCCACCCATCACGACGATCTGCTGACGCTCATGTGGCAGGCCAACCTCACTTACATCCGCGTCGAGGCGGTGCCGCTCGAGCAGACCATCTACCTCTCGTCCAGGAAGCCGGGCGAAAAGGACAAGGACGAGATGGAGTTCAACGCCCTCGCGTTCAGCTGGGCGCCGACCGGGACCGAGATCCACGCCGAGCTGGGACAGGTGCAGGGCGCTCAAGGTCTGCACCGCGACACCTTCGACGACTGGGAATTGCCCTATCAGACCGGAGACGCGAAGCAGGCCTACGAGGATCTGCTGCCCGACGTCGAATTGGCCCGTTCATTCCTGATGGCGACCTGGGCCGAGGATCGCGACCGGGTGTGGACCACCGAGGCCACCGACACGCTCCGCCACATGCTGAAGGTCGATCCGAGCGACGACACGCGCTCGATCGTGGCCCGTTCCGCGATGACCTGGGTGCTGAGCGCGATCCACCGCACCGACTGGAAGGAGGCCACCGAAGCGCTGGCGCTGCTCAAGGAGTTCGATTCCGACCTGCGATTCGTGCGCGACGAGCTGACCGCCAAGGTCAAGGAGCTGCCGTTGAACGACATCTCCGAGCAGCTCGAGGAGTCGGACGACCAGGATCAGGCGCGGTTCGCCGCGGTGTCGGTGGGGCTCGGCCCCTACGGCGTGGACCTGGCGCTCGCGGTGATGACGCTGTGCTCGCGCAGCCGTCCGCGCGCCGCCGCCTGCACCGCGCTCTGTTACACCTGCACCGAGAATCCGATGCTGCTGGCCGGCGCGGTCAACGATCCGCGCTGGTACGTAGTGCGGAACGCGGTGTTCATCCTCGGCCAGATCGGCGGCGTCGAGGTGATGGACCTGCTGCGCGTCGCCGCACGCCATCCCGAGCCGCGCGTGCGCCGCCAGGTGGTGCAGGCGCTGGGCGGCGTGCCGGCGGAGCAGCGGCTGCCGATTCTGCTGAGCCAGCTCGACACGCGCGACCAGCAGCTGCTGTCGGCGACGCTTGCCATGCTCTCGCGCGACCGCCGGCCGCGCGCGCTCAAGTCGCTGCTCGAGCGCTTCGCGGCGCCCAACTTCGAACACGCGCCCGAGTGGGTGCTGCGCGGCTATCTGCACACGCTGTCGGACTGGGTGGACAACACCTGCGTGCCGATGCTCGCCGGCCTGCTCGAGCGCGGCGGCTGGATGGCGGCGCCCTCGCTGGTGCGCACCGGCTCCGCGCGCCTGCTGCAGAAGATCGGCACCGACGCGTCGAGCGCGGCGCTCGAACATGCGTTGCGCTCGCGCAGCCCGGCGATCCGCGAGGCGGCGATGCAGGGCATGGCGGGAAGGCGGGCGGCATGAGCGAAGACGCGCAGAAGAAACTGGCGGCTGGCTCGGGCGTCACCGGCGACAAGCACACCTTCGACTTCAAGGTGCGCGAGGCCGGGTTGCGCCTGGTGATGCGGCTCGCGGGCGTGATCCGGGTGGGACGCGCCTATCAGGTGGGCAATCACCTGTTCCGCGAGCAGATGTCGAGCTTTCTCGACTCGCTGCGCCCAATCCTCGACGACACCAGGGAAGTGGTGCTGGTCGCGCTCGAGACCGACCTCTACTTGAACGGCCTGCGCATTCCGGTGCGAACCGCCAACATCCGTTTCCACCAGGTGATCCACGACGAGTTCCAGCGCCGCAAGATCGCCGGCATCAAGGTCGAGCCCGGTCTCGATCTCGACGAGCTGGAGCGGTTCTTCAGCTACTTCATGCAGCCCGACGTCTACCACGGGACCGCGCTGCTCGAGGCCTGCCTCGCGAATCACGTCGATCACATCCTGCCGGCGATCCACGCCTCGACCGAAGCGCCGGGACCGGACATCGGCATGCCCGAGGAGGAGCCCCGGGAGGCCTTCGAGGACGCCTGGTCCACCGAGGAGCAGAAGCCCGAGGAGGAGCAGGAGGATCCGCACATCCTCCCCGGCGGCGCGGTCCGCAAGAACTACTCGATGGCGGTGGACGGCATGCGCTCGCTGCTGGCGACCACGTCGCTGCATGAGGGCTTCCACCTCAAGCACGCGAAGCGCGTGGTGCAGCCGCTGGTGGACGACGCGTTCAAGCACCAGCCGGTGGTGGTGGGCCTCGCGGTTCTGCGCCAGCACGA
>Ga0335082_10002769_pt1 | contig 18941 bp, 16 predicted proteins | sample Lox_Sample_41_FD_206718 | JGI IMG/M metagenome (GOLD analysis project Ga0335082, IMG submission 206718) | Soil microbial communities from Loxahatchee National Wildlife Refuge, Florida, United States - Lox_Sample_4.1 | ecosystem: Environmental > Terrestrial > Soil > Wetlands | place: USA...
ACGAGGGCTGCCCGTTGGACAAGATGGTCGTGATCCCGAGCGGCGTCGACAGCGACCGCTTTCGGCCGCTGCCGGCCGGCGACTACAAGACCCGGCTCGGATTGGACCCCAAGGCTCCGGTGGTCGGCATCGTCACCCGGATGCGGGTCCGCAAGGGCGTCGAGGAGTTTCTGCGGGCGATGGCGGTCGTCCGCGAACGGTGCCCGGGCACGCAGGCGGTGGTGGTCGGGGAGGTGGATTTGGACGACTCCCTGACCGCGCTGGTCCGCGAGCTACGCCTCGAGGGGAGCCTCCACTTGCTCGGCCGACGCAGCGACATGCCCGAAGTGCTCTCCGCGTTCGATCTCTTCGTCCTCTCGTCGCACGACGAGGGGATGTCGAATGCCATTCTGGAAGCCATGGCGATGCAAAAGCCGGTGGTGGCCACCGACGTGGGTGGAACCGGCGAAGTCGTTCAGCCCGGTCGTACCGGGTTGCTCGTCCCACCCAAGGATCCGGCGCCGTTGGCGCAGGCGATCGCGGAGATCCTCACCGCGCCGGGGGACACGGCGGCGGCGATGGGCGAGCGCGGGCGGACGGTGGTGGTCGAGCGCTTCTCGGCGCGGGCCATGGTGCGCCAGATGGAAGCGCTCTACACGGAATTGGTGCAGACGCGGGGCTCGCGCGAACCGGCCGGCGCCCCGCTCCAGGTCGCGCCATAGGCGCAAGGGGGGAACCATGCACGTGACGTATCTCGGACACGCCGCCATCCTGCTCGAAGCCGCCGGGACGCGGATCCTGATGGACCCGTGGCTCACCGATCCCACCTATCACGGTACCTGGTGGCACTATCCGCCCCTGGCGCTCGGAGTGCGCGATCTGCCGCGCGTCGACTACCTGTACATCTCGCACGAGCACCTCGACCATTTCGATCCGCCGACGCTCAGCCAGCTCGACAAGAACATCCACGTCATCATCGCGCGCTACAAGCGCAAGCGCTTCCGCGACCGCATCGCGGCGCTCGGCTTCCAACGCATCACCGAGCTCGACTTTCACACCGATTTCGCCTGTAACGGCAGCGGGCTCGTTCTGCACCTCATCGCCCCCGATCGGTCGTGGGACGACAGCGCGATCCTGGTGCGGTACGACGGCACGACCGTGCTCAACGTCAACGACTGCCACCTCGACGAGCGGACGCTCCACCGCCTGGGCGGCGACCACACCATCGACCTCGCGTTCCTCACCTTCACCGGCGCCAGTCAGTATCCGGGCTGCTTCGACTTTCCGCTCAACTCCAAGATCGAACGCGCCTTGTACGCGAAGCGCTCACACCTGGAGGAGTTCGTCACCTGGGCGCGGCTGCTCAACGCCAAGCGCGCCGTGCCGGCGGCCGGCAACCACGCGCTCCTCGCCGAGGACCAGCTCTTCCTGAACACGCCCCTCTACGTCAACACCCCGGCCGAGGCGATCGAAGCGCTGCGCGTCGGCGCGCCGGAGATCGAGGGGCTGCAGATGAATCCCGGCGATACGTGGACGCCGGAGGGGGGACACGTGCGCCACCGCCCGGCGCCGGACTGGGATCGGCGGATGGAGGCGATCGAGGGGCTCAGTCGCGAGGTCCGCGCGCGCGGCGCCGAGTACTTCGCCAGCGAAGCCCCGGCGCCGGCCGACCTCGACGAGCAGTTCGCCGTCTACTTCAACGGACATCTGGAGCGCGATCCGAGCATCGCGCCGAGCATCAACCTCTGCGTGTGGTGGACGGTCACCGGCGCCCACGGCGGCGAATGGGTCATCGACTTCCGCCGCCAGCGCGACTGGGTTTCGCGCGGAGTGCCGGAGGACTGGAACCTGCACATCACCATTCCCGACAAGCTGGTGTACAAGGGCCTCACTGGACAAGGGGTCTGGGACGACATCATCCTCTCTTTCCGCATGCGCCTGTCGCGACGCCCAGATCGCTATCTGAAGGAGTTCTGGACCTGGTTCTGTAAGCTGTGAGCGGTGGCTGGGAGGTGTGATGTCCAGCGAGGCCTTGAACGTTCTGCTGGTGGTGCTCGAGGGGGCGCGGGTCGATCGTCTGTCATGGGCCGGCTCCGAACGCCCCACGACCCCGTTCCTCGACCAGGTCGCCCGCGAGGGCGTGCGCTTCCCCAACGCCTTCACCACCGCGCCGTCGAGTCTGGCAGCGCACGCGTCGATCCTCACCGGGCTGTTCGCGTCCGTCCACGGCGCGACGGAGGAGACGCGTGCGCTCGGTCCGTCGCCGCGGCTGCTGCCGGAATATCTGAAAGGCCTCGGCTACCGGACGGCTGCGTTCTGCCCCGATCCGACCGTCGCTCCGGCCGCGGGACTCGGCCGCGGTTTCGATCGCTATTACACGGCGCGCTCTGGCGGCCGCTTCACCGGCCGCGCCGCCGACTATGCGCGGCGCGCCAGCGACCGCGTCCTCGGGCGCGCCGACGCCGGCGCCCGCCGCACGACGCAGGCCCTCGTCGACTGGTTGGCGGCGAGCCGCGAACCGTTCTTCGCCTTCGTGCACTACCGCGAACCCGTGCGCCCGATCCGGCCGCCGGCGCCGTACGATCGCAGCTTCATGCCGGCCGGATTGACGGCGGCGCATGCGCGCCCTGCCAACCAGCCGCTCGACGGGCCGCCGCGCCCCCCATCGGCCGAGGAGACCGCCGTCTTGGCGGCGCTGCACGACGGGGCCCTGCGGTATTGTGATCTGCGCCTGAAACAGGTCGCCGATGCGCTGGCGGCGACGGGCCGCTGGGACCGGACCCTGTTCATCCTGACCGCCAGCTTCGGCGAGAATCTCGGCGACCTCGGTGCCTGGGACGGCCGGCCGGGGTTGCACGACGCCGCGCTGCGTGTCCCGCTCGTGTTGCGCTGCCCGCAGCGGATCCCCGCCGGCTTTGTCGTCGACGAGTTCGCGCAGTCGGTCGATCTGCTGCCGACGGTGGCGGAGCTGACCGGCTGCAGGCTCGACGCCCCGCTGCAGGGGCGAGCGCTGCTGACCGGTGCGGGCGCGACCGCGGGCCCGGCGGCGGTGATGGCAGAGGCGTTTCGGCTGTCCCCAAGCGCAGCGGCACGGGTCGGAGACGTGCGCCGCAAGGTCATCCGCACACGCCGCGAGAAGCTCGTGTGGCAGTCGGACGAGCACAACGCGCTGTTCGACCTGCTGCGGGATCCCGACGAGCGCCACAACCTGGCCGGGAGCGAGCCGGCACGTGCCGATCGGCTGCGCCGCCGCCTGTTCGACTGGCTGGCCGACAGCCAGCGGTCGGCGGCCGCGAACGGCCTGGCGCCCGCCGAGGCGGACCACGGCACGCCGTTGGCCGGGCGGAGCGCGGGCGAGTGACGCGCGGCGGGAGCCGCGCCGTTCCGCACGAGCTCCCAATGGTGCGCGCGACCCCACGGCAGTCGGATGAAGGCCCAGGTCGACCCGTGGCTGGTTGCCATCCTCGCCGTCAGCGCGGCGCTGAACGCCTGGCATCTGACCTGGGGCCTGCCGAACGGCAATGTGTCGTGGGCGGCCGACGCGATCGGTCCGGTGACGGCGCTGGGGGTCGCGCGCCGCACATTTGGCGGCTTCAACTCCGGATGGTTCTACTTCAAATACCCGGCCGGCTGGCCACTCCTCATGGTGGTGGCCTTCGCGCCCTACCTCGCGTACCTGTACGCCACTGGCGGCTGGCGCCATCCGAGCTCCGACTATCCGTACGGCTTTGCCAACCCCGAACGGGCGCTGTTCGTCCTCGAGCTGATCGGCCGGCTGGTCAACGTGGGGTTCGGCGTCGGCACCGCGGCGGTGGCCTACGGCATTGGGAACCGGCTGTTCGGCCGCCCCGCGGCGCGCTGGAGCGCGTTCCTGGTCGCCACGACGTATCCCATCGTCTACTACGCGCACACCACCAACCTGGACATCAGCTACTGCTTCTGGCTGATCCTGGCGCTCTATGCCGCGATCGTGGCGCGTGGCACCGATCGGCGCCTGCCCTGGGCGGTGCTCGGGGTGGCCGCGGCCATGGCGCTGTCCACCAAAGAGCAGGGGTTCGCGTTCCTGTTGCCCCTGCCCATCATGCTGCTGATCGGGCGCGCTCGCGCGGCGGGCAGCGTACGCGCCTGCTGGCAAGCGCCCACGCTGTGGATGCTCGGGGCGGGTGCCGTGACGCTCCTCCTGGCCAACAACGTCATCGTCAACCCGCTCGGGTTCGTGGCGCGGATCGCCTACCTGCTCGGCCATCCGATCGGGCCGGTGGACGCCCGGCTGGCGCCGGTCGAGTTCTCCGCCTGGAAGGGCGCCAAGGAGCTCGTCTACGTCGCGCACCTGTGGGACGGCCTGTCGAGCTCGCTCGGCCTGCCGCTGTTGGCGCTGGCGGGCATCGGGGCGCTGGCGGTGTGGCGGCAGCCGCGCGCGGCGCTGTGGCTGTGGGTCCCGAGCGTGGCGCTGTACTACCTGTCGCTGCGCGGGCTCGAGCTCATCACGCTGCGCTACGTGCTGCCGATCGCCGTCGTCGGCGCGCTGTGCACGGGCGCCTTGCTGAGCGAAGTCTGGACGCGCGCCAGATCGACCCGCGCGCGTTGGGGAGTCGGCATGGGGTTGGCCGCGGTCGCGCTGCTCAGCCTCGCGCGCGGGGTCGAGATCGACTGGGTCTTGCGCACCGACGCGCGCTATCAGGCGGAGGCCTGGATGGCGGCGCATCTGCCGCACGGAGCGCGCGCGGAGATCTACCAGAAACCCGCCTTCCTGCCGCGCTTTCGCGGCGTCACGGCGGATTTCGTCCCGCTCGATCAGCGGACGCGCGACGCGCTGCTGGCGCGCCGGCCGGATGCCATCGTGATCAGCTCCGCGTCGCGCAAGAGCATCACGCATACGTGGGCGGCCGACTGGCGTCAGACCCGCACCTTGTTGACGCCCCAGCCGGCGGCCGTCGATCTGCTGGCCGGATTGGAGGCGAGCCAGCTGCCGTACCGCGTCGGCGCGGTCTTCCGCCAGGAACCGCGGCTGCTGCGCAACCGGATCACCAGTGTCGCCCCTGAGATCACGATCTATGTCCGCAACGACTGAGCTCTCCGACGCGGCTGTCGCCGCCGTGACCGAACCGGCCGCGTGCATGTTGTGCGGCGGGCGTCGTTTCGTGCCGCACTTCGGCGGCAGCGGTCCGCGCGCGATCACGCCCGGATCCGATACCTACCGGATCACGCACAGCTCGCGCCGGTTGGTGCGCGCCATCGTGCGCTGTGCCGACTGCCGCATGGTCAGTCTGCCGCTGACGTCGCTTCCGGTGGTGGCGTACGAGGACGCCGCCGATCCGTACTACCTCGAGCAAGCGCCGGAGCGCATCGCCAATGCGCATCGGCTCCTCAGCCTGGTTCCGGCCGGCGGACGCCTGCTCGAGATCGGCTGTGCGTGCGGGTTCCTGCTGGTGGCGGCGCGCGAGCGGGGGTTCGCCGTGCAGGGAGTCGAGATGTCGGCGTGGGCGTCGGCGCATGCCCGCGACCAGTACGGGCTCGACGTCGCGACGGGCCGTCTCGAGACCCTTGCCCCGGCCGCGGCGACCTACGACGTGGTGGTGCTGGCGGACGTCGTCGAGCACCTCACCGATCCGCGCCGGACGCTGCAACACATCCATCGCGTTCTCACGCCGGGGGGACGGCTGGTCTTGCTCACCCCGGACATTGGCAGCCTGGTGGCGCGCCTGGCCGGGTCGCGCTGGTGGGGCTTGTTGGACGATCACTATTTCTACTTCTCACGCGAGACCATGCGGCGGTTCCTCGAAGGCGAGGGATTCGCGGTCGAGCGGCTCCAGTCGCTCGGGCGCGGGTTTCGGGTGGCACATTGGGTGTTCAAGCTGGCGCCCTACAACCGCAGGCTGCACGCGGCGCTGGGGCGGGTGATCCGCACGCTGCGCATCGATCGCGTGCAGATGTCGATCAACCTGGGAGACCAGATGGCATGCGTAGCGCGGAAGAAATGAACGAAACGGCACCGCGGTCGGCGGAGACCGTCGGCCGGCCCAAGGTGGTGGTGGTCATGCCGGCGTACAACGCCGCCCGGACACTGCGGATGACGTACCGGGAGCTGCCGCAGGACACCGTGGATATGGTCATCCTCGTCGACGACGGCAGCACCGACGACACGGTGGCGATCGCCCGCGAGCTGAACCTCAAGCTCTTCCTGCACGATCGCAACTACGGGTACGGCGCCAACCAGAAGACCTGCTACGCGGAGGCGCTCAAGGCCGGCGCGGACATCGTGGTCATGGTGCACCCGGACTACCAGTACGACCCGCGGCTGTTGCCGGAGATCGTGCAGCCAATCCAGGACGGCGCCGCCGATGTCGTCCTCGGGTCGCGCCTGAAGAGCGGCTCGGCGCTGTCGGGCGGCATGCCGTGGTGGAAGTACCTGTCGAACCGCTTCCTCACCGGGGTCGAGAACCGCACCTTCGGCTTGCAGCTCTCCGAGTATCACACCGGCTACCGCGCCTACCGCCGCCAGGTGCTGGAGACGGTGAACTACGGCCTCAATGCCGACAAGTTCATCTTCGACCAGGAGATCATGGCGCAGGTCGTCGAGGCCGGCTTTCGCATCGCCGAGGTGCCGGTCCCGACGCGCTACTTCGCCGAGGCCTCGTCGGCCAGCTTCCTCGCCAGCTCGCGCTACGGCGTCGGCATCCTGTGGCTCGTGCTGCGCTATCAGCTGCACCGCGCCGGCCTCTGGCGCCAGCGGCAGTTCCAGAGCTTGCGCCACCGCTATCGGCAACTGCCGAGGCGGTTCGGCGACGCAGCGGTCCGCGAGGTGACGCCCGCCCGCGACTGGAGCGCCCCGGCGTCGCAAGGCCTGGTCGAGGGATACCAGACCAGTCACCGCTACCGCATTACGCCCGAGGTGTACGACAACTTCCTCGCCGCGTTCGGCGATACCAACGCGCTGCACGTCGACGACGCCTTTGCGCGCGATCGCGGCTTTCCGGAACGGGTGACTCACGGGGTGATCCTGGTCGGGTTCATCTCGCACTTCGTCGGGGTGCATTTCCCCGGCGAGAACACGCTGCTCCACGCGCTCCAGACGCAGTTCATCAGCCCCTCGCACCTCGGCGACGAGATCGAGATCGAGGCGACGGTCACGCAGGTGGCGGAGTCGGTGCGCGTGGTGACCATGGATCTGGTCGTGAACAACCTCACCCGCCAACGCGTCGCGGCGAAGGCGAAGGTTCAGGTCGGGTTGCTGTGACGCTACGCGAGGCCGCATCCACACCCCCGCCCGCGACGGGCGGTGCCAGGCACCGGGATCCAGCGCAGCTCGACTACGGGGCGCTGATGAAGGAGGGCCGCCGGGTCGATCTCTCGGGCTGCACGCGGACCGTCCGCGTCGCGTTGCTGTCGGATGCGACGGTCAACCAGTTGGTCCCGCTGCTCACCGTCCTGCTGGCGCGGCGCGGCGTCCGCGCCGAGGTGTATCTGGGCGAGTACGATGCGACCGAGCTGGAGGTTTTCAATGAGCACTCGGATCTCTACGCCTTTCGACCCGACGTGGTGGTCATCCTGGGCAGCACCAACGCGCTGCGCCTGAAGTACTACGGCTCGGCGGAGAATCGCGCCGGCTTCGGCGACGAGGTGGCGGCGAAGATCGAGTCGCTGTGGCGCGCCCTGGCCAGCCACACGTCAGCGGTCGTGCTGCAGGCCAACTACGTCCTCCCCTACGAGCGGCAGTTCGGCAACTTCGACCACAAGGTGCCGGAATCGCTGTACGCGACGGTCGCGGCGCTCAATCGCCGCATCGCCGAGATGGCGCAGGGGCAGGCGCAGGTGCTGGTGAACGACGTGGAAGCGCTGGCATCGTACGTCGGGCGCAAGCACTGGTGCGACGAGCGCCTGTGGACGCTGTGCAAGGCCTTCTGCTCGTTCGAGCACCTGCCCCTGGTGGCGCAAAACATCGCCGACGTCGTGGCGGCGACGGCGGGGCAGGTGGTGAAGTGCGTCGTCCTCGATCTCGACAACACCCTGTGGGGCGGGGTGATCGGCGACGACGGTCCGGAGGGCATCGCCATCGGGCCGTACGGGGACGGTGAGCCGTTCCATCGTCTCCAGTTCTATCTGCGCGAGCTGAAGCGCCGTGGCATTCTGCTCGCGGTGTGCAGCAAGAATGACTACGAGGTCGCCATCGAGCCCTTCCGCACGCATCCGGAGATGGTGCTGCGCGAGGCGGACATCGCGGTGTTCGTCGCCAACTGGGATCCGAAGCCCGATAACATCCGGTCGATCCGGGAGACGCTCAACATCGGCCTCGACGCGATGGTGTTCCTCGACGACAACCCCTTCGAGCGCAATCTGGTCCGCGAGGCGTTGCCGGAGGTGATCGTCCCGGAGTTGCCGGAGGACCCCTCGGACTACGTGCGCGCGATTGCCGAGCTCAACCTGTTCGAGGCGACGTCCTTCTCGGAGGAGGATCGCCGCCGTGCCGACCTGTACCGCGACGAGGCGCGGCGCCGGGAGCTGGCAACCAGCTGCACCGACATCACCGCCTACCTGCGCTCGCTCGACATGCGCATCGTGCTGGCGCGCTTCGACGAGTTTCATCTCAGCCGCGTCGTTCAGCTCCTGCAGCGCAGCAACCAGTTCAACCTGACCACCCGGCGCTACCAGATCGCCGACTGCCGCGCGATGATGGAGGCGCCGGACACGTGGGTCCCCTGGTATCTCAAGCTGGCTGACAAATTCGGTGATAACGGGTTGATTTCCGTAGTGATTCTCAAGCCCGAGCCTCCCGACCTGAGGGTCGATTCGTGGCTCATGAGCTGTCGCGTGCTCGGCCGCGGGGTCGAAGCGTACGCGATGAACCGGGTGGTCGAGCTGGCGCGGCAGCACGGCTGCGACGCCGTGGTTGGAGAGTATCTACCGACGGCGAAGAATCGGATGGTGAAGGACTTCTACCAGCGCTTCGGCTTCGCGCCGGTGGAGGAGCGGCCGGACGGCGGTGCGGTCTGGCGGCTGGACGTGTCGACGTACGCGCCGCAGGACGTATACATGGTCGGCGTGACCCATGAGGGCGGGAGACGGAGCGACGATGGAGCGGGGTGAGATCGAGCGGCAGCTGACCGAGATCTTTCGGGAGGTGTTCGACGATCAGTCGATCGTCATTCGCGACGACATGACGGCCGCCGACGTGAAGGAGTGGGACTCGTTCAACCACATCAATCTCGTCGTCGCCGTGGAGCGGGGCTTTCGGATCCGGTTCACGACCAAGGAAGTGAACAACTTGGCGAACGTCGGGGAGTTCGTTTCGCTGATTGCCAGCAAGCTCGGCTGACTCGCGGGCGTCCGGAGTGCTCTACAATTCTCTCGAGTTCGCGGTCTTTCTCGCTGCCGCCGTCCTCGGGTATCATCTCTGTCCGCTGGCGTGGCGGCGGACGTATCTGCTGATTGCCTCGTACGCCTTCTACTGCACGTGGAGCATTCCCTTCGCCGCGCTGCTCCTGGCGGTGAGCTGGCTCGCGTTCACGCTCGGCGCGCGCATGGGCGCGCTGCCCGACGGCCGGGCGCGGACGGCGTATCTGTGGACCGGGGTCGGGCTGCTGCTGGTGCCGCTGGTGGCGTTCAAGTACCTCGGCGGTCTCGGCGCGGGGGGCGGTGGTTGGCTGGCGGGCTCGACGGTCGGCGCCGCCCTGGTGGCCCACTTCGTTGGCGCCGTCGGGATCTCGTACTACACGCTGAAGCTCATCAGCTATCTCGTCGACATCTACTGGCAGCGCAGCGCGCCGTGCCCCAGCTTCGCCGCGGTGGCGACCTATGCCGCCTTCTTTCCGCAGATCCTGAGCGGTCCGATCCAACGTGCCGACGATTTTCTCCGGCAGGTGGAGCATCTCGGGCGACCGCACCCGCGCATGGTGATCAGCGGGTTGCAGCTGCTCCTGTTCGGGCTGTTCGAGAAGCTGGTGGTCGCCGACCGGCTCGGCGTGGTGGTCGATCAGGTGTACGCACGCCCGGAGAAGTTCACCGGCGGCGTGGTGGCGCTGGCGACCTATCTGTTCGCCATCCAGCTCTATGCGGACTTCGCCGGCCTGACCGACGTCGCGATCGGCTCGGCGCGCCTGTTCGGCATCCAGTCACCGCCGAACTTCGACTCTCCATTTTACGCCGAGAACATCCAGGAGTTCTGGCGGCGATGGCACATGACCCTGACCACCTGGCTGCGCGACTACCTGTTCACGCCCGTGCGCATGGCGCTGCGCAACTGGGGGCAGGTCGGGCTGATCGTGAGCCTGGTCATCAACATGGTCGCGATCGGCGTCTGGCACGGCCCGCGCCTGACCTTCGTGGTCTACGGCCTCGTGCACGCCGCCTACCTGGTCGGGTCGTCGCTGACGTTGCGCGCGCGCACCAAGTGGCTGCGTGCGCGGCCCGTCCTGCAACGCCTCCACACGCTGATCGGTCCGCTGGTGACCTTCAACATGGTGGTGGGGTCGTTCATTCTCTTCCGCGCCGACACGCTCGGGCAGGCGTGGCACGTCTTGCGCCTGTGCCTCAGTCCGCTGCTCGCCCTGCGCGGATCGGCCGCGCATGCCCACGCCGCCGGATTCAGCGCGCTCGGCTGGACGCAGGCCGACGCGCCGCTGGCCGTCTGGGCGGTGATCGTGATGGAGAGCGTCCACCTCTTGCAGCGGCGCGGGCGGTTGTCAGCCCTGGTTGGCGGGATGCCCGGTTGGCTCCGCTGGGCGGCCTACTGCACGCTCGGGTTCAGCATTCTGCTCTGGGGCGACACCGGGGCGAAGCAGTTCATCTACGTGCGCTTTTGACCCAGGCGCGGTCGCGTCGGCGCGCCGGCGGATCGCGTCGTCGAGCATGGTGGCGTACTGCGGGCCCAGCTTGACGGTTCCCAGGTAGCTGACGTGCATGACGTCGTTGAAATCCTCGGCCGGGATGCTGTTGACGAGATCGTAGAACTGCACCCGCGGATAGTTCGCCGCCAGCCCGCGCAGAAACGCGCGGTAGCCCTGGTAGAAGGGCCCGTCCTGATAGTCACCGACGAGCGGACATTCCGGCGTGTTGAGCAGGATGACGGAGATCCCGTGCCGGGTGAGATCGTCGACCAGGCCCTCGAGCTCGCGGAACTCGCCGGTTGCCTCGAACGGGGCGTCGTGCAGGGCGTGACGGGTGTCCCGCCAGGCACGCAGGCGCGTGCCGAAATCGGTCTGCGAGTCGAGCGCGTCGTGCCAGCGCGCGGCGAAGGCGGCGCCGGTCGCGCCGCCCATGCGCAGGAATTCGTCGACGTCGCGCTCGTCGAGGGGCGGATAGCGAAACGGCGGCTTCTGGCGCTGCGCGAGCGCCTCGGGCACCGAGCGGAGCTGGACGCCGAGCAGGCGCGTGTCGTCGCCAATTCCGGCCGCACGGGGGCTCCAGACGCTGTCGGTCGCCACCTCGAGCGCTCCCGCGCCGCTCGCCGGGATGGTCAGGTGGACGGACTTCCAGCCGGGCTCGATCTCCAGACGCGAGGCGAGGACGTGGCCTCCCATGGCGAAGTCGATGCGCACGGTGCCGCGTTGCTGAATCCACGCCGGGTGCACGAAGTACTCCAGGTCGAGACTCGGCGCATGCCCGGTGGGCAGTCGGAAGCGGCGCGCCGTGAAGCCGTCGGGGTACACACCGTAGCTGGCGTCGCTGCCGCGGCCGCGCACCCAATCGACCGCCGCACGGGCGTGGTCCTCGATCGCGGAACGGATCGGCTTTCGGTAGCGATAGAAGTTGCTCACCGACGCGAACACCAGATCCAAGGCGTCCGACGTCGACATGAAGCGATGACGCTCGCGCAGCGTGGGCCAGGGCGGCATGACCGATTGCACGTCCGGCTTCAGATCGCGCTCGAAGCTCGAGTTGAGGAAATCCTGCACGCTGAACATGATCACCACGACGTCGGGTTGCAGCACGCCGCGGTCGGCCTTGAAGAACAAGCGGTAGTCGGACGGCTTCATGCTCGGTTTCAAGAGCCGGTGCACGTCGACCGGCGTGTCGGGCAGGTTGGCAGCCAGCAGGGTCTGCACTTGATTGGGATCGAAGGACCCGGCGACCGAGCTGCCCGAGGCGAGCACCCGGGTGGATCCCGGCGCCTTGCTGTGCTCCATCTGGTGAAGGTCGACGAGGAACTGGTAGCCGTAGTCGGCGGACCGGCCGGTGAGCTTGGGAATGCGCCAGAAGTAGAGGGGGAACGTCCAGTCGAGCACGATGAGGATCAGGAGGGGCAGGGGCGCCCACACGGTCCACAACGAAGGCGGGGACCGGCGTGTCTCGGCGCTCATCGAGCGGGCCTGTCGGCGCCGGAGCGCACCGGGGAGCGGACGGGCCGCGCCAGCGCGGAGCTCACGCCTGGACGGATCGGACGGAAGGTTGGCCGATGGACGGTGCGGGTTGTTGGGGCTGGCACGCGAGCGATGCTTGCACCTTCACGCTTAGCATGCCGGCGCGATACGACTCCACCGCATTGTGCGGTGTCTCCGGCGTGGGCCGGCGGCGCGGGCGCGACGCACCGGCGCGCGGCCGCCCGCGTCGGGCGATGAGCGCGGTGCCCCGCGTCGGCCTGGTCATCGGCCAGCTGAGCACCGGCGGGGCCGAGGGGCAGCTCCGGCTGTTGAGCGAGGGGCTGACGCGCGCCGGCATCGTGCCGACTGTCTACTGCCTGAGCGGCCAGACGGATCCATATCGAGCGGTGCTCGAACAGGCGGGGGTGCCGGTGCGGGTGATCAAAGGCGGGCGCCTCCAGCGGGTGGTGCAGCTCGCGCGCGCGCTGGCTGCGGATCGGATCGAGATCGTGCACGCGTGGCTGTTCATCGCCAACGCCTACGGGTGGGTGGCGGGCGCCGGCCGCCGCCGGGCGTTGGTGACCTCGGCACGCAACTGCAAGCGGCAGGGGCGCTGGCTGGACGCCATCAACCGGCGCGCGTTTCGCCGCAGCGACGCGATCATCGTCAACTCGAGCCAGGTGATGGACTACATCGAACGCGAATACGGCGCGCCGCGCCGGCGCATCACCGTCATCCCGAACGCCATCGATCTGCGGCGCTTCCGGGCGCGGCCGCGGGTGCCGGGATCGCCGCGTGTCGCCATGGTCGGCCGATTGGTGGCGCAGAAGAACCCGCTCCTCTTCGTCGCGGCCGCGGCCGCCCTGCGGGCGCGGCTGCCCGAGGCGCGCTTCGTGGTGATCGGTGACGGCCCGCTGCGCGGCGAGGTACAGCACGCCGTCCGGGCGGCCGCACTGGAGACGTGCTGCGAGCTGGTGGGCGAGCGCACCGACGTCGACGAGTTGCTCGGCCAGGCCGACCTCCTCTGGCTGACGTCGGATTGGGAGGGGCTCCCCAACGCGGTGATCGAGGCGTTGGCGTCTGGATTGCCGGTGGTGGCGACCGACGTCGGTGGCACCGGCGAGCTGGTGCGCGATGGGTGCGAAGGCTTCCTGGTCACACCCGGCGACCGTGACGCCCTGGTGGAGCGCTCGGTGCAGGTCCTCGGTGATCCCGCCCTCTACGCGCGCATGTCGGCGGCGGCGCGGGCGCGCGCGGAGGTCTTCGGGGTGGAGCCGATGGTCCAGGCGACGCGAGCGGTCTACGAGCGCGTGCTGGCGGAGAGCGCGGCATGAGCGAGTCGCCGTTCGTGTCGGTGATCATCCCGATGCGCAACGAGGCGGGAACGATCGGCGCGCTGCTCGGCGGCGTGCTGGCGCAGGACTATCCGGCGGACCGCTACGAGGTGCTGGTCGTCGACGGCGAGTCGAGCGACGACTCGGCGGCGGTGGTCGAGGCGCACGGCGCACGGGACGCGCGCGTGCGCTTGCTGCGCAATCCGCCCCGGATCGTGCCGACCGCGCTCAACATCGCCATCCGCGCGGCGCGCGGCGACGTCATCTGCCGCATCGACGGCCACACGCGCGTCGCCCCGGACTACCTGCGCATGGGGGTCGAGGCCCTCCGCCGGACCGGCGCCGACAACGTCGGCGGGCCGATGTGCGCGGTCGGCGGCGGCTGGTTCGGCGACGCGGTCGCCGCGGCCACCGGGTCGCGGCTCGGCATCGGGTCGTACTTTCACTACGGCACCGAAGAGCGCGAGGTCGATACCGTGTACCTCGGCATGTGGCCGCGCGCCGCGTTCGAACGCGTCGGGCTGTTCGACGAGGAGCTGGTGCGCAATCAGGACGACGAGTTCAACTACCGCTTGCGCAAGGCCGGGGGCCGCGTGGTGCTGACCCCCACCATGCGCTCGTGGTACCAGAATCGCCAGAGTCTCACCGGCCTGCTACGCCAGTACTACCAGTACGGACAGTGGAAGGTGCGGGTGCTGCAGAAGCATCCGCGCCAGATGAGCTGGCGCCACTTCGTGCCCCCGGCCTTCGTGGCCGGGCTGGCGGGATTGATCGTGTTGGGCAGCGTCGTCCCCGTGGCCGGGAGTGCCGCGCGTGCCGTGCTCGGCGTCTATGCGGTCGCCGTGCTGGTCGAGGCGGGCCGGTTGCGCCTGCGCCACGGCCTGCGCGCCTGGCTGGCGACGGCGCTGGCGTTCGTCAGCATCCACTTCGCGTGGGGAACCGGATTTCTGAATGGATTGGCCACCTTCGCCGACCGATGGCGGGCGCCGGAAACGGCGCCACCGCGGTTGGATCGCCGGGACGGGGACATCCCGGCGCCGGCGCCGCATGTCGCGGCGGCCGCGGGGGGCGGCGGGAGGACACCATGAGACTGCGAGAGAAGCTGACCGTGGAGGAAAAAGTGGCGATCGCGCTGGCGCTGATCAAACGGGAGCGGTCGCTGGACGAGATCCGCGAGCATTACCGGGTCTCGCACACGACCGCCTACAAGCTGCGCAACCTGTTCCTCGAAGGGGGGCGGCGCGCGCTGAGCCGCGGCGATCGGCACGATCCCTACGAGCTGGAAGCGCGCGTGCGCGCCCTCGAGGAGCACGTCGCGCGCGACGGGCGCCCGCGGCGCGCGCCGCGGGAGCGGGCGGGGGCGCGGCCGCGCGCCACCGGGAGCTCGGAACGGTAGGCCGCATGAGGCAAGGGGGAGCGATGTATCTGATCACTGGTGGCGCGGGCTTCATCGGCTCGAACCTGGCGGAGGCGCTCGTACGCGACGGCGAGCGGGTCCGCATCTTCGACAACTTCTCCAGCGGCTCGCTCGACAATCTGGCCGCCATCCGCGATCGCATCGAGATCGTCGAAGGCGACCTGCGCGACTATGCGGCGGTGCAGCGCGCCATGCAGGGCGTGGCCTACGTCTCGCACCAGGGCGCGCTGCGCTCGGTGGAGCGTTCGGTGGACGATCCGCTGAGCAGCGACGCGGTGAACGTGCACGGCACGTTGCACGTGCTGATGGCGGCGCGCGATACGCCGGGCGTGCAGCGGGTCGTCTACGCCTCGTCCTCCTCGGTCTACGGCGAGAACCCGACCTTGCCCAAGGTCGAGGACCAGATCCCGGCGCCCGTGTCGCCCTACGCGGTGTCGAAGCTGGCCGCCGAGCACTACTGCCGCGTGTTCAGCAAGCTCTACGGCGTCGAGACGGTGAGCCTGCGCTACTTCAACGTGTTCGGCCCGAAGCAGAGCCCGGAGTCGCGCTACGCCGCCGTCATCCCGCTGTTCATGCGCGCGGCGCTGGGCGGCGAGCCGCTGGAGATACACGGCGACGGCGAGCAGTCGCGCGACTTCACGTACATCGACAACGTCGTCGCGGCCAATCGCCTGTCGCTGACCACGCCGGGGGTGGGCGGAGAGGTCTTCAACGTGGCCTGCAACGAGCGCCACTCGCTGCTCGACATCGCCGCCGGCCTGGAACGCCTGCTCGGCCATCCGCTCGCCCGCAACCACGTGGCGCCGCGCCGCGGCGACGTGCGCCACACGCAGGCGTCCATCGCGCGGATCACCGAGCGGCTCGGCTTCAATCCTTCGGTCGGCTTCGACGACGGACTGCGGCGTACCTGGGACTGGTTCCGGTCGACCGCCGCGGCGCGCTAACCCGCTTCTGGCGCGGCGCCGGCGCTCCGACGCAGACCCGGATCGGCCGCGCCCACACGCGGCGCGTGTGAATTGACTCGGCGGAGCTTTGCCGTTAGGTAGCGAGACTCGACACCGTTCGGCGAGGATCGTCCATCGTGAGCGTCTTGGTCAACAAGCACACGCGCGTCGTCACCCAGGGCATCACCGGCGCGACCGGTCAACTGCACACCAAGGCCTGCCAGGAGTACGGCACGCAGATGGTCGCTGGGGTGACGCCGGGCAAGGGCGGCACCAGCTTCGAGGGCATCCCGATCTTCGACACGGTTGCGCAGGCCGTCGCGCAGACGGGGGCGGACGCCTCGGTGATCTACGTGCCGCCGCCCTTCGCCGCCGACGCGATCATGGAGGCGGCCGACGCGGGCGTGCCGCTGATCGTCTGCATCACGGAAGGCATTCCCGTGCTCGACATGATGCGGGTGAAGCGGTTCCTCGAGAGCCGGCCGGTGCGCCTCATCGGTCCCAACTGCCCGGGCATCATCACCCCGGGTGAATGCAAGATCGGCATCATGCCGGGGTACATTCACAAGCCCGGCCGCGTCGGCGTGGTGTCGCGCAGCGGCACGCTGACCTATGAGGCGGTGTTCCAGCTCAGTCAGCTGGGTCATGGCCAGTCGACCTGCATCGGGATCGGCGGCGACCCGATCAACGGCACGAGCTTCGTCGACGCCCTACGCCTCTTTCAGGACGATCCCGGCACCGAGGCAGTGATCCTGATCGGCGAGATCGGGGGCACAGCCGAAGAGCAGGCCGCGGAGTTCATCCGCGCCCACATGAACAAGCCGGTGGTCTCATTCGTGGCCGGGCAGACGGCGCCAAAAGGGCGCCGCATGGGCCACGCGGGCGCCATCATCGCCGGCGGGCGCGGGACGGCGGCGGACAAGATCGCCGCGTTCGAGACCGCCGGTGTGCGCGTGGCGCGCAACCCGGCCGAAATGGGCGCGACGATGGTCGCGCTGCTGGCGGAGCGAAAGGCATCATGAAGGAACGCACCCTCTCGATCGTCAAGCCGGACGCGGTGGCGAAGCACAAAATCGGCGAGATCCTGGCGCGCGCCGAGCGCGAGGGCCTGCGCCTGGTCGCGGGCCGGTTGCTGCACCTCGGCGCCGGCGACGCGGCGCGCTTCTACATCGTCCACAAGGAGCGGCCGTTCTACCGTGACCTCTGTGCGTTCATGTCGTCGGGCCCGGTGTTCGTCGGCGTGCTCGAGGGCGAGAACGCGATCGCAAAATGGCGCGAGATCATGGGGGCGACCGACCCGGCCAAGGCGGCGCCCGGGTCGGTGCGGCGCGACTTCGGCACCAACGTGGAGCGCAACGCCACGCATGGCTCAGATGCCTCGGACACGGCCCGCTGGGAGATCGCTTTCTTCTTCGGCGAGCTCGAGCTGCGCGACGCCTGACGCGCGCGCGCCGCTGACGCCGGCGGCCCTGCGCGGCTGGCTGCGCGCGCACGCGCTGCCCGCCTTCCGCGTCGCGCAGATCCTGCGCTGGGCGTATCGGGACGGCGTCGAGACCTTCGATGCCATGACCGACCTCGGGCGGCCGCTGCGCGCGGCGCTGGCGCGCGACTTCGCGCTGCCGGTGCTGCGGCCGGCCGCAATCGCCCAGGCGGCCGATGGCACCCGCAAGCTGCTCTTCGCGCTCGGCGCCGGGCAGGCGGTCGAGAGCGTGGTCATCCCCGACCCGCCGCGCCTCACCGCCTGCGTCTCCTCGCAGGCCGGCTGCGCGATGGGTTGCCAGTTCTGCGCGACCGCGCGGCTCGGCTTACAGCGCAACCTGTCGGCGGTCGAGATCGCCGCCCAGCTGGTGGCGGCGCGGCGGGTGCTGGCTCCCGAGGAGCGGCTCACCAACGTCGTGTTCATGGGCATGGGTGAGCCGCTGCACAACTACGACGCGCTGCTCGAGGCGATCGAGATCCTGACCGCCGACTGGGGGCTCGGGTTCTCCAGTCGCCGCGTGACCGTCTCCACCGTCGGCCTGCTGCCGCAGCTCGAACGTCTGGTGCGCGAGACGTCGGTCAACGTAGCGGTGTCGCTCACCGCCACCACCGACGCGCTGCGCAACCGCCTCATGCCCGTCAACCGCCGCTATCCGCTCGCCGAGCTGATGGCCACCTGCCGCGCGTTGCCGATCGCCCAGCGCCGCCGCATCACGTTCGAATACGTGCTGCTCGCCGGGGTCAACGACACCGCGGCCGACGCCGCGCGCCTCGTTAAGCTGCTGCACGGGATCCGCGCCAAGGTCAACCTCATTCCCTTCAACCCGTTCCCCGACTCCGGCTTCGCCCCGCCGCCGCCGGCGGTGGTGCAGCAGTTCCAGCAGCGCCTCCTCGCCGCGGGCATGAACGCGTCGGTGCGGGCGGCACGCGGCCGCGATATCCAGGCCGCCTGCGGGCAGCTCGCCGCGACGCATGGCGCGGGGAGGGCGGACGGATGACCGGCCGCCTGCGGCGCGGCGGGTGAGGGCGGATGTCGGGCATCGGCGTCGTCGTCAACCCGCGCGCTGGGCGCAACCTGCGCGCCGGAGATCGGGCGGATCGCCTCGGAGACGTGCTCGGCGGACACGGGTGGGTGCGCACGCCGGCCACCCTGGAGCAGCTCTGCGATGTGGCGGCCGAATGCCGGAACCGCGGGGTCGAGCTGCTCGGGGTCTGTGGCGGCGACGGGACCCTGGCGCGGACGCTGTCGGCCCTCGTGCGCGTCTATGGGGCGGACGCCTTGCCCGCCATCGTTCCGCTGCGCGCAGGGACGATGAACACGGTGGCCCGCGCCATGGGCTGCCCGCGCTGGGAGCCGGAACGCATGCTGGCGGAGATCGCCGCCACCTATCGCCGCGGCGGCGCGCTCGACGCAACCGAGCATCAGCTGGTGCGGGTCAACGGGGGCGACTACGGATTCATGATCGGCGCCGGCGCGCCGGTCGAGTTCCTG
>Ga0335082_10002770_pt1 | contig 18941 bp, 18 predicted proteins | sample Lox_Sample_41_FD_206718 | JGI IMG/M metagenome (GOLD analysis project Ga0335082, IMG submission 206718) | Soil microbial communities from Loxahatchee National Wildlife Refuge, Florida, United States - Lox_Sample_4.1 | ecosystem: Environmental > Terrestrial > Soil > Wetlands | place: USA...
GGCGCTGTGGGGCCAGCGGGGGACCTGCCCCGGCATCTGCGCCGCGGTCAAGGTCACGCCAGCGACTGACAGCACCCGCGACAGCACAACCTGCCGCGGATGACCGCCAGCTCAGCTCGCCTTGCCCGGCCGCCAGGCGCTGGGGTGCCGCCGCTTTCGGCGGCTGTTGCCCGGTAGTTCCGCGCCGGGTGAAGGCCCCCGCCGAAGTGCGCCGCCGGCGCCGAGGTGGACCGGGCGATCGTGCACCGGGCCGCCACTGCCACCATCCGCAGCTTCGTCAACCGCATCGGTGACGTGATCGCTTCTCCTGCGCCAGCCCCGGGCCAAGGCCGGGAACAGCGGAGCGGCAGACCTCCTGGCAAGGTCCAGCTCCCGAGGAGCGGTAGAGGTACCTGATCTGGCCCCAGTGCCTATCCTTGGCCGGCCCAGTGGGCCCGGCCAGGACACAGGTCCGCCCGGCTCGGCCAGCTCGTTCGCCGGTCTTGCTGTCTGGACTGGTGCCGGGGTGAGAGGCAGACTGGTTGGCGTCACGGTTGTCGAGCCAGCCGTGGACTGGGGCGGGGGTCCCGGGCTGGCTTGGCGTTGCGTCCAGCCGACAAAGGATCTCCCGATTATCGCCTCCGAGTACCCAGTTCAGCCGCCAGACGGTAACGCAGACCACGCCGTCTGGCGGGAACGCGAGCGTATCGCTGCCGAGCTCCGGAACGAGGTCGTCCAGCGAGTCTTCTCCGTCGGCCTGAGCCTGCAAAGCGCCGCGGCGAGAGCAGCCGACCCGCTGGTGCGCCGCCGGGTCGAGCAAGCGACCGAGGATCTGGACCATGTGATCCAGATCATCAGGGACACTGTCTTCGGCCTGGAACACCAGCTCAAAAACCGGGGAGTGCGCGCCAGGGTCTTGCACTTGTGCGAACAGCTCTCACCGGCTCCCGAGGTCAGCTTCCGCGGACCGGTCGATGGTGCCCTGCGCCCGCACACCAGCAACCGGTTGGTTGAGGTCCTGGGCGAAGCCTTTGCCGTCATCGCTCACCACTGGACTCCCGTGCTGGTTGACGTCACCGCTGATGACGGTGCCCTGGCCACCGTGATCCACGCTGCGCCACTGCCCGCAGCACCGGGGCGGACAGCGCTTGGTGACGAACTTGCAAGACTGCGCGCCAGCGCCGCCCAGGCCGGAATGCGTGTAGAGATCGAGCCAAGCCGCGAGGCCACCCGGTTTGCCTGGCACGTCTCCTGAGCACCCGCTGCCGACGACCGGCGCGAGGAAGACGGCACGCCGCGCGTCCTGGGCTGCGGGCGAGTGAGCCCGTTCGATCTGCGGACGTGGCCGTGTCCGGCGCCACGGTAGACGCGGACCCAAGGACCGCCGGAAAGCTGACCCGCATACGAAACGTCCGACCGTTCTACGGTCCCGCCTCAGTGCGCAAACTCACTCACGACCAACCGCGAAAGCCCACGTCAGCGAGCCGCCATCGCTCCGGGCCGCCGAACGTGTCACAAGTCAGGGAAACGGGCCGCCCTGGCGGCAGCTATCGCAAGGAAACAAGCCCCAGGGTTGGCGCCTGTGGTGGCGGCAGATCCGCGCGGGTCACGAAGACCTGCGGGCTGATGATGTGCAGCGACCCGAGCAGGGTGCCCAGGGTCTCGCCTTCTGCAGCCTCGATCATCACCTCACCGGTCATCCCGGCCCTGCCGCTGTCGCGGGGAAGCAGGCGGAGCGCGCTTACTGGCTGATCGGCGAGGGTCTCGTGCAACACCGTGCGGCTGTGCGAGTCGTCAGACAGGGTGAGCCGGATTCTCCACGTGGTCTTGGTCGGGTACATGGCGTCGCCTCCGCTGGTCCAGTACCTTCACCTCCACGTCATCGGTGGCGGCAGCCGAGTGCTGGTACCAGGGGCACAGGTCACCTCGGCCAGGGCAGAAGGTCCATCGGGGCAACCCGGCGGCCCGCTGTCCGTTCACCTCCTGGTCGGCGCAGCATCATCGTGGCCGGCGACACGACCGCGCGGCAGGCCCGGTCCGAAAGCCCAGGCGGGAACCGGGCGCGAGCGCCGCCGCCTTGCGAGACCGCGCCGATCGAGTGACACACGGGTGATCATCTCCGTATGTCGGACCGGAAAATCAGCGAGGATCACCCGTGTAGCTAGCGTTATACGGCCCGGATGTGCGCCTCACCCCATGCGACGCCCGATGACGGGCTGCGGGCCTGCCGGCGGTGGGGGAGAAGGCGTGGTGGCGGCGAGCAGGATGCGGCCCAAGGCAGGACGCCGGTGCCGGCGTTTTGCAGGGTGAGGCCGCCGACCAGGGATCTTGCGGCGATGCCGATGTTGCAGACGGTGGTGTGGATGGAGGGGCGACGTCGGCGGACGCGCAGATGCGGGGGTCTCTTTTTGGGATCGGCTGGGATCGGTTCCTGGGTGGTGCTGACGGAACGATTCCCGGACAGGTGTGCCTGCTCATCCGTACTCACGGACGTGTCCGGTTATCACGTGCACTGCCAGGCAAATCGTGCCTGGCCGAAGCGCCGGGCTCGCAGGTCGTCTGGGCGGATCATGAAGTACAGCTTGCCGACGTCACCCCACCTCATCTTCGCCGCATCGTCGGAGTCGATCTGGGCGAGCAAGCGCCATCCGCGCAGATCCTCGTCGGCAGCGGGTCCGGCGGAAGGCGTGCTGGCGCCACGCAAGGCGCGCTCGGCCTGTTCCGCTTCCCACTCCACGGTCCGCGGCTGGATCGGTTCCGGATAGCCACCGACCCGGTGACTGGGATCTCCGGCCCCCAGTGCTCTCCGTCGAAGTAAAAGAACGCCAGTCGCCCGGAGCCGGGCATATCCCACCCGGGCATCAGCATCGCCAGGGAAGCGCAGTCGACGCTGAGGACATGGCTCAGCGGACCGTTGCCCGGCCAGACCGGCCACGAATTTATGGGCAGCGCAAGCAGGCCGCCGAGCTGGGCGATGACCGGATCGCCGGGCTCAGCGTGCACAAGGCCGATGCCCGGCGACAGCAAGCTCAGCCAGGCATCCGCAGCGGCCTGTCCCAGGTACCGGCGGGCCAGCGTGGGCAACTCGCCAAGGCCCGGATCCTTGCCGCCAGCGCCGAGCCGGGGATCGGGTGAGAACACCACCTGCTCTTCGCCGCCGGCCGGCGCGGGCATTTCACGAATCGTCCCGTCCAGCTCCGACCACAGGCAGTAATGACGGCGCCGGTGATGCTCGTCCAACTCCTCCGCCTCCACGCTGAGCCGGTCGTCCGGGGACAAGACCACCCCAGAAGAGCGCCACGACATGGAAACCAGCGGAGCCGTCTGGTAGATCCGCTCGCGCGTAGCCTGCATGCGCCTGTAGCACTCATCCCCAGCGCCTCCAGGCGCGTCATGAGATCTTCGTACCGGTCAGTCATCGGCGAGCAGCCCCATCCGTTCGGCTCGCATCGGTGCGATATCCCCGCGACAATATCGGCCGCCGTGCTTTGTGGTAATCCCCGATCCCCGGACCGGACCCGGCCCTCCAAGCGGCACTCCCGCGCCTGAAAGGCAGCGCAGCGAACACACCCCACATCGGCTACGTGAGGTTGACCCGGCCAACCCAGGAGCCAAGATCAGAGATCTTGATGCACCGCGTCCTGCGGTGGCGCAGAACGCCCATATCTGGATGGCCAAAATCGGGACCAGCATCAAGCCGACGTTCGTGCAGAACGGCGGGAGTGTGCGCCTCGGCAATGGCGGAGCGGATCACGCAGCGTGGGTCCGCCGCCTGCGCAGCCGCCGGTGGCAGCAGCAGCGCCGAGAACGACACCATGCCAGTTAAGGTGCGGCCGGCCGGGCTGTCTGCGGGGAGCCGGTGAGTTCGCCCGGCAACCTCCACGCAGTCGTGCGGACGGTGTCACCGGCTCGGCAGCTCGATATCGGCCCATCGCGCTTCCCAGAGGGTGCTGATGACGACCCGCAGGCGGCCTGTGCCGCGCGGCACGGCAGGCCAGAGGGTGAACTCACCGTGTGCTTCGCCAGCGCCGTAGTGGCGCCAGCTGCCCACGTGGCCTTCGTGTTCTTGGCCGAGATCATCGATGGCGCGGACCTTGAAGCAGGGAATCGCGGCCGGCCAATACTGGCCCTGGACCCACGGCCAGCCGTAAATGTGGAGCTGGATGTCTTCGCCCCACGCCGACAAGCCCTCGATCACTACAGCTGCGTGCTCGAACGGCAGGGCAACGCACAGCGCGATCTGCAGATCGGGCGGTGTGCCCAGGCGGACAGGCTGCGGCCACGTAAGGGGCAGGTCCGGGTGCGATGAACGCGTGTGCTTGCCCAGGATCGGCGGCAACAGAGGGCTGTGCGCCGGCACCGCGCCGACCGACACCAGTCCCTCGGCGACCGCCGCCACGACCTCCGTGCCGCCGCTGCGGCCAAGTTCTGGCGCCGGATCTTGCCGGCTCAGCCAGGCGAGGTAGCACTCCGCAGGCGTTGGCCACGGCGGGGCGGCCGGCCCCACCGGGATCGCCGGCGGGGTCGCAAAGACGACGCGGGCAGCCGGACCGTCCACGGTGGCCAGTTCGAACCAGGCAACATCATCCGGCCGCTCATGTTCAGACATTGGCTCCGCGACGACCTCGCCCACCCAGCGCCGGTCGCTCCCGCGGCCGCCGTCCCAGCGCAGCCGGTACGCATGCCCGGCGTCATCGGCCGCCGACAACTCGCCGAGGGCCGTGCCCGCATGCCGTGAGAGCGGCTGCTGGCCCACCGCGGCCGCCTGGACCTGAAACCGCAGGCCAGCCCGGGCCATCCGAAACCAGTCGCAGCGCAGGTCGGCCGCTGCCACCGAAAACCGCAACGCGCCGGCGGCGACAGCCCGAGGGACCCAGGCCAGAGCATGCCGCCCCTGAGCGCGCATGTTCCAGTAGCCGCAAGCTGGCCCCGGCCACAACCCCGGCTCCGAGCCGCCAGCACCGGGAAGTCCAAGCGCCCGGCTGGCCTGCGTCATCGCAGCCTCGGCATCCTCGGCGCTGACCAGGCCAAGCAGCGCGAACGCATGCGCTACGGCCTGGACACTGGCTGCACTCACCCGAAGACGCCACAGCGGCCGTGCCTCGGCCAGGTCCTGGGCCATCAGCCGCAGGTAGGTCCCGGGAGCAACTCCCACAACCACAGTCTGGCCAGGCAGGCATCACCTCTCAACCACGCCGCCCCTGGCGCGTTCATCCCGCTGCTGGCCGTGTGAGCCAACGTCGCCCAGTCCGCCCGGCAACCGCCCCTCGGCCGAACCCCGCCAGCGACCACCCGCACGTAGCACACCTGCCTGACGCGGGGGTTCCCTGCGCCCACCGCTGCCCGCACAAACGCGCCCATCCACGCACAGATCACCTCTGTTATGCGCAGCACGGAGCGGTCATCGCCAACGACTGAGTACCGCCCAGAACGGCGGGGCTGCGCGCGTTCTCGCTGACGTGCCATGTCACTCAACATGCTGCTGAAATAGCCGCATGGACGTTCTGAGCAGCCGAATCCTGCTGCGGCCCAGCGACCTGGACCGCAGCCGCCGCTTCTACCGCGACGTACTGGGCCTGGCGATCTACCGGGAGTTCGGTCCCCCGGGACGATCCCGGGGTGGTGTTCTTCCTCGGCCCGGGATTGCTGGAGGTCTCCGGGCACACGCCCGGCCCGGCCGGGCACTCGGTGATGATCTGGATCCAGGTCCGCGACGTCCACGCCGAGCACGCCGGGCTGGCCGCAGCCGGAGTGCCCATCATCCGCGGGCCCGCAACCGAGCCCTGGGGTTTGACTGAGATGTGGATCCAGGACCCCGATGGCATCCAGATCGTCTTGGTCGAGGTTCCCGCCGATCACCCTCTCCGCCGCGACCCGCGACCGGCGTCACCACCAAGATGATGAACTCTATGCGGCTAGAAGAGTGCGAGCGGACAGGGTCAGATGAGTACGGCCGGTCGGGATCAGGAGAGTGCCTTCCCAAGCGCGACGAATGCGCCGAGCGAGGCGAGTATCCGAATGCGGAGGCCGGATAAGCCCGACGCGCCGCCATTGGGACAGTTGGGGTCGCCGGAGGCCAGGAGGCGACCGTCGCACCGGTGCCCGGCGTACCCGTGTGTCACCCGTATCCCCCCTTCGGGCCCTGCGGCCCTTGCGGCCCGTTGGGCCTGCCGGTCATCACGGTACTCGCAGCTGGGCCACTCGTCCGATCGCCCTCTGGTACGCACGAAACACTGGGACATGCCGGCTGATCTGCCCTCAGGATGCGAGAAGTCAGCGAGCCGGCGGCCTATGCTCCCGCTATGGGTCTCTTTCGCAGCGCTATGGGTCTCTTTCGCGGCAGGGCCGGGAAGGACCGCGAACAGGCGGCGGCCGAGCTCCCGAACCAGCAGGCCAGGACGGTCAAGGCACAGCCGGTGGTTGCCCGGGAAGTGAAGCGCGAGGCACGTCCCGACCCGGACAAGCCAGGATGGGGCCGGGCCATCGGCTAGGAAATCGGCAAGGCTCGCCGGGGGCCGCGCCAGCCAGGAATGAGAACGGGCCTGGCTGCCTTGCCCGGCAGGCGTTCGACTGCGCTCGCCGCCGCGGGCCCAGCCCAGGGCAAGTCGCGAAGATCACGATCTCCGTCGCCGGTCACCGGCACGGGTACCGGCCGGCTGTCGGCGCGTGTTCACCAGGCGGCTGTGTTGTAGGCGGCGTCCAGGTAGGGGATCTGAGCGGCCGTTATCGAGGCCTGGTGGCCGGTGGTGAGGTTTACCGCCGTTACCCGGTGGGCGTCGCTGTAGGCCAGCAGGTGCTTTCCGGCCGCGTCCGCGGTGACGGACAACTCGCTAAGCCCGGGGAAGCGGCCGCCCGGGCGCAGCTGCCCGAGCAGCCGGACCCGTTGACCAGTCGCGGTGCTGTACTGACTGAGAACCACTGCGCCCGTGTGCGGGGCCGACTGCGTCTCCACGTATGCCTGTGAACCGTTGTTGCTGAGGACCACCCGGAACACGCCGGTGGGCACGTGCAGCACCTTCGTGGCGTGCCGCATGAGCGGGCCAGACGGCGAATCGGTGGGCAAGACATACGCATTCGTTGGCCCGATACCAACGGGGGAGCCGGCCACGAAGCCCAGCCTCGAGCCGTCCGCGGTCAGGGACAGGCTGCCGGAGATCACCGAGTGGATGCCGTGGTGCGGGACTGTCCACGTGGTGGTCTGCCCGGTGGCGAGGTTGATCATGCCGGCCGCCAGCCCCGTGGCGCACCCGGAGACCGTGTACGCCAGCGCTTTCCCGTCGGCGCTGCTGACGAGTTCGGCCACCTGCCCGGTGGTGACTTGCGGCACGCTCAGCGGCGTCAGCCCGCTGGGGTGGCCCTGGCCGTCGATGCTGAACTGGAAGAGATGCGAGGTGCAGGCGGTCGGGCCGAAGGCGGTGATGACGGCCGCCACGAACGTGCGGTCGCCGCCCAGCCTGCTCACCGCCACGAAGTCGTGATACGGCCTGGGCGGCCGGATGGACGCGACCACCCGCCCGGTCGCGGACCGGTAGATGTTCACCACGGTGATCCGCGCGTCCTGCCCCCGCGGTTCTTCTGTGATCCCGGCGAAGAACTTCGGGCCGCCAGCGAGCCCGGCCGACCGGTGCCCTGCGGCGGGCCCTGGGGTGTGGCCGAGTATCCCGATGGTTGCCGGGATGGTGACGGCGATGATGGCGACAGCAGCCGCGCCACCGGCGGCTCGCTGCATGCGGCGGCGGCGGCGGAGCTTGAGCCCCGCCCGCAGCGCGTTGTGAGCTACTGGCCCCATCGGCGGCCTGCCGACCAGGGCGCTGTCCAGCAGCCTGCGCAGTGATGTCTCATCCATGCCGGGCATCCCTTGCCTCATGCCGTGTTTCCGGCGGGCGAGCGTGAGCGCCGGATTCGGTGGTGGCGTCGCCCAGCACGCCCCGCAGCTTGTCCAGCGCCCGGGCGCTTTGGCTCTTCACCGCACCCGGCGAGCAGCCAAGGACCGCCGCCACCTGGTCTACGCTCAGGTCGGCCCAATACCGCAGCATCACAACCGCGCGGCCCTTGGGCGGCAGTGTGGCCAGCGCGGCGAGCACCACCACCCGTGTCTCTGGCGCCGGCAGCCCGGCCGCCCGTTCGGGAAGCTCGCTGGTGGGAATCTCCCCGGTACGCCTCAGGCGCTTGTGCGCCAGGTAGGTGTTCACCAGCGTGCGCGTAGCGTAAGCGTGCGCTGTCTCCTGCGCCCTGATCCTGCGCCAGGAGACAAAGACCTTCACCAGCGTCGCCTGAACAAGATCCTCAGCGGTGTGCCAGTCGCCGCACAGCAAGAACGCCATCCCCTGCAGGCGCGATGATACGGCCCCGGCGAACTCGACGAACTCCTCCTCGGCTGTCACGTGACCAGCGCTCCTCCAAGGCGGCCGACCCACGCCGACCAGCTGACGCTCGCAAGGGAAAGATGCCTCGGGCACAACATCAGGTTTCAATCGGTGCCCGAAATCTTCAGCCCAGCCGCCTTACCCGGACCGCGGAGCCCTCCAGCAGCGCCCGTCAGCCTATTCCAGCTGGACTCCTCGACCCGGTGAACCTGCGGACCGCGCCGCGCAGATAAGCAAGTTCTGCGCGCTCTCGGCGGTCAATCCCACGAACCAAGTCACCGACCAGAACGGCGGGTATTCGCGCTTGTCGTCAGCGGTGTCACCAGCTACGGGAGGTAGCTATCGGCCAGGTGCGGGCGAGTCGCTTTTGGGACCACTACTGGCTGAAGAAGGCTGCGGCGCGGCGGGCCATCTCATCGGCCGGGACGTCCTCGATGTGCTGGCTCATCATCCACTGCTGGCCAAACGGGTCACGCACCCGGCCCCCGCGCTCACCGTAGAACTGATCCTCCAGCGGGTAGATCACCTCGGCCCCCGCGGCCACCGCCCGCTCCCAGGCCGCGTCCACGTCCTCCCAATAAAGCGCCATCACACAGGTGACTTTCCCGCCCAGACGCTGCGGGGAGCTGACCGGCCCGTCCACGGCGTCTTCGGTGATCATCACGACCGAGTTCCCGATCCGGATCTCGGCATGGATCAGCTCGCCGCCTGGCCCGGTGAACCGCTCACCCATCGGCTGGGCGCCGAACGCCTTCGCATAGAAGGCGATCGCGGCCGCGCCATCGGCCACCACCAGGCGCGGGGTGACCGTGTGTAGGTGCTCGGGGACCGGTCTTACCATGCCCGGCTGGGATGCGGCCATCGGGCCTCCTCCAGAGCAAGGGCTTTAGCCGTTGAGCGCCACCCTATCCGTCACCCTGCGGCGCGTGCAGATCATCGACGCCCCCCAGATGATCACGCAAGGTCATCACGGCCATCCTGGTGGCCGCTCCTGCCGACTCGGCGCGGCCTGGTTGCCAGCCGCGATGTTCCCGTCCGTGATGCGGAACGCCTCGTTATGGCTCCTTGGCGAGCCCGCTGGGTGCAGTGCCGTGATCACCGCCGCTGGCAGCACATCGCCGCAGGAACGGCCGGATGGTCTGTGCCAGTTCGTGCGGGTGGTCGTGGTAGGCGGTGTGCGTGCCGGGCGTGCGCGTGACCTCGACACCCAGGCGGTGGGCCAGTCGGCCGGCGGCCTGGGCGTAGACGGCGTGGCTTTGCTCGCTCACGAGCACCATGACGGGCACCGCGATCGCGGCCAGCGTCTTGTCATCGGGCAGGAAGCTCTCGTAGCTCCCGAGCTCGACCCCGAAGAAGGTCTCGGCACTGGACTGCATGCGCGCCCGTAGGGCGGGCTGGAGACGCTCCCAGTTAGGACCTCCCGCCACATACCGCCAGAGCGCTTCGAGCGCCGCCGGCGTGCCGCCGGTCCCCATGGCTTCCTGGACGAGCTCCGAGACCGCGCCGCGCGCCCCCGGATCGTCGAACAACCTCACCAGTGCGGTCTCGTGCAAGACCGCGCCGCTCACCGTCTCGGGATGGCGAATCAGCAGGCAAAGAGCGAAGTTCGCGCCGGCGCTGGTACCGAAGACCGCAGCCGGAGATAGACCGAGCGCGGCGAGCAGCGCGGCCGCGTCGTCGGCCTGTTCCTCCGGCCTTGTCGCTGCCCACCCGGGCGGGCGGGGACTTCGGCCGTTCCCCCGCCGGTCATAGCTGATGACAGTGAACTCGCTGGCGAGCGCGTCGGCAAGTGTCTCGAAGTGCCCGGCGTCGCCGGTGAAGCCCATGATGAGCAGCACCGGCGGCCCGCCGCCGCACACCTCGTAGTAGAGCTCGGCACCGTTGACCTCGAGCTGCGGCATCACACCCTCCATTCCGGGTGTCATCCGGCCGGCGCCCAGAAGGTCCCCCGGCCTCATCCCCGAGAACATCCGCCAAGCTCGGCGGATGATTGTCTGCGTGCTCTCGCACCTAAACAAGCTAGCCGGTGACCGGTGCTGCACGCCTCGGATGCGGCCAGGGCGTCGCAGCCCTGCCCGCCGGGTGGTCGCCGTAGGGACGCTTTCGCCGGACTGGCGCGTCACCCCGGAGATTTCTGCGGCACGGCTGTGGGCGGCACTGGCCTGCCCCATTGGGTTGCGGCGGCTGAAGCTCGCCGGCGGTGGGTCAAACTGCGCCGACCCACGCAAGACCACGTGCAGATAACCCCGATCTGCGTGACCCTGGTCGGCTCCAACGACACTCGTGAAGACGCTCCGAACGGCGGTTAGCGTAGCTCAACGATCAAGGCATGGTCACTGGGGGTGCCGGGACGGGCCGGGTGGCTCAGCGGCCGGCGATCTCGCCGGTCCGCTCTTCGCGCAGCACACGCAGGTGGACGGCGGCCCAGGTGCGGTAGGGTCGCCACGCCTGCGAGACTTCGGCGAGGGTGCGGCCGGGGCCGTACCGCTCGGCGATCTCGGCGTCGAGCCGGCGTTCGTGGTGAGGCAGCGCGTCGGGGGCGTTCGCGCCGCGGACGACGACCAGCTCGGCAGCGAATGGGCCAAGCCCTTTGACCTGCTGCACGCGCTGGACAGCCTCATCGGGGTCGAGTGCGCGCAGCGCCGCGCCGTCCAGCAGCCCGTCGAGCGCTGCCTCGGCGACCGCCCGCAGGTACTCACCCTTACGGCCCGGAAGATCCAGGTCGAGCCGGGCCAGGGTGCGCGGCGGTGGGAACGCGCCGCCTTGGCCGTGGCGGGCGGTCAGCTCCGCGCGCAGCAGGGCGGCCTGCACGATGCGCAGCCGCTGCGCCAGCACCGACCACGCCGCGGCCTCATAGGGCGAATGGAAACCGCACGGCCGCAGCCCGGGCAGCCGCGCCTGCGCGTCGGCAATCACCGCATCCCGGCCGCCCACCTCCGGCCAGCCACGCCCGTCGACGTCCAGCGCCAGGAACCGGCACGCCTGCGCACCGGCCGCATCAAGATCACCATCGCCCGTCAGCACCACGTGCGCGGTATCCCCGGCCTGGGTCACCTCTGCCTCGGCGCGGCGCCAGTCACCCTCGGCACAGAACACCGTGCGCAGCCCCGGCCCGGCCGGCTCGCCTGCTAGCGCTGCGGGGGTGAAGCCTTCCCAGAACCGCCGGCTGGTCCCCAGCGACCACGGGCCGAGGACCTTGAACTCGGCCGCCCGTTCTGCCATCGCCTGCTCCGCCCGATTCACCGATACCCGCACGGTAGCGGGTGGCACCGACACCAGATCGATCAGGCCCGGCACCCACGGGCCAGCGCACTGATCGTCCCATCGGCGCGGCCGGCTGCCTCGCCAATCTTTGGCCACGCAGCCGATCAGACCGGCAGCTACTTACAAACGGCAAGCGGACCAGCGCCAGGCACAGAGCGTAATCCGAACTCGCGCTTGGCGTTAGGCCAAATCGCCGACTCTGCGCTGCCTGTCGGTGGCGAGCTTGCCGTGCCCAGGCGGTACAGAGTCAATTCGGCACCGGCCCCGCGGCGACGGTGACGATGACCACCGGCCCGAACCCGTGTGGGAAGGAGACCGCGGACCTGTGCGCTCGGGCCGCCGGCGGGCGGCGAGCGCGGCGGCTGTCCGAGTCCGGGGCCACGACCAGCCTGCTGGCCGCGCGTACGGCCAGCCGGCCCATGGGGCCGCAGCGCCCAGAGCGCCGGTCAAGTAGTTGTAGTCAGCGTCAGGCGGCTGGCTGGCAGGCGGATTCCTGGCGGGCGATGACGTGGAGGTTGTGGACCACGGCGGCGCGGCGCAGGCCGGACAGGTTCTTGCGGGTGCCGCGGTAGCGGGCACTGCGGCCTTGCCAGTGCCCGACGTGGGCGAGCGCGTGCTCGACCCGGCTGCGTTCGCGGGGTTGCGCACGCCCAGTGGGGGTTTGCTGGCGTTGGCGCAGTTCGGCAGTAACGCCTGGCCGGGATGGATGCTCATGCTGCGCCCCGGCGGGCTGGATGTGCAGCGCTGCCGCAGCTCACCGGCCGCGCAGATGCACGGGGGGAAGTGCACGGTCTTGCCGGTTCGAAGGCCATGGCCACCCCGGCCGGGCAGGTCAGCTGTCTGGTAGCGAAATCGAGGGCGAAGTTGGTCTTGCCGTAGTGGCCGGCGGTGTTGCGCACCCGCCACGCCGTGCAGTAGACGATCAGATCATCGCCGCGCTGGCGGACCAGAGCCGAGGCCAGGCAGGGCGGCCGGTGCGCAGCCCGGGCAAGGTGAACCCGGCGGCGGCCTGATCAGCGCCGATGTCGCTGGTGCGTGCGGCCTCCGGCACGCTGGCCGGGGTGATGCCCACCGCTTCTGGCCCGGTGAGCGTGCGGGAGTCACGCAGGGAGAAGCGGAAGCTGACCCCGCTGCCTGTTTAGCACGACGGATACGGGAGGTACTTGTCCGTCATGATGGCCGCGGCGTTGGGCGTGTCATGAATCAGCTTGTGTGCCTTCATCCAGGCCCCGAAGCCGCGCCAGGCGCCCAGGCTCATGCACCCGGTCTTCGTGCTGGTGTTGTGTGCGAGCAGTCTTAGCGTGTAGGGGACGCTCACCTGGAGGAAGGATGGCTTGTACTGGCTCACCGTCTGCATGATGGCGGTGGCCCCGGCCGGGTTTTTCATCGCCGCGTTGGTTCCAGCGACGAGCGCGGCCACAAAGCGCTTGACGGCGCTCGCGTAGGCGGAGTCCGACGCGAGCCGGCGGGCGTTGGCGACAAGCACCAGTTCGTCGTAGGCCGGCACGCCCAGCGTGGTCGCGGGAAAATCGGTCGCCGTCTTGTTCATTTCCTGGCTTATCTGGATGGCTTCGACGTTGCAGTACCCGCCGATGATCGCATCGACCTTGCCCGACAGGATCGCCCGGACCAGGTTGTACCCGACTGCTTGGCCGGGGACCTGCCTGGCGGACAGGTGGCAGGTGTGCAGCAGCGTGTGATAGAAGGCGTAGTCGCTGGGGACGCCGGTGAACCCCACGGAATGCCCGCTGATCTGGCAGAGGCTCGTGATCGGGATCTTCGGCGAGACGATGAGGCCGTTGAGGGGGACGGGCACGACCGCGGCGACGGCCACGGCCGGCAGGCCCGCTTGCTGGCCGTAGAACATCTCCGGTTCGTAGGAGACCGCAAGGTCGGCTTTGTTGAGCCCGACGAGCTTGAGCGGGTCGGCGGCGCTGGAGGGAACCCGGAAGGTCACCGTCAAGTTCTGCCTGGCGAAGTACCCCTTGTCCTGCGCGTAGTAGAAACCGGCGTGATCGGGGTTGGGCACCCAGTCGAGCTCGACGGTCAGTGATGCGGCGGGCGCGGCGCCTGGCGGGCTGCCGCCCGGTGGCGATGCCGGTGTTGAGGTGGTGCCGCACGCCGCGAGGACGGCGAGGGCCGCAGCCGCGGCCAGCAGCTGCCAGCCAGATATGTGGAGCCGGTTCATGGACGACTCCTCCCTTCCCTACTGTCTGGAGCAGCCGAGCGCGTGATCGAGTTGAGCGCGCCGAATGGCTCATCGAGCAGGAGGATGTCTTTGCCGGCCATCAGGGTCCGCAGGAAGCCCACCCGCTGGCGCACGCCGCCCGGCAGTTGCGCGGGCCGGGCGTTCTCGAAGCCTGCCAGCCCGAGCCGCTCCAAGAACGCGCGCGTGCGGTTCTCCAGCCCGATCGCGGCGTTGTCCAGAGCGGTCCGCCAGGGCAACAGCAGGTCACGCTGCGGCATCAGCGCGCAGCGCGCCAGCCGCTGCCGCGCCGTGGCGGCGTCCTCGGCGCGGACCAGCCCGGTGTCTGGCTCCAGGACGTCGGCGACGATCCGCAGCAGGGTCGTCTTGCCCCCGCCGCTGGGCCCAGCGAACCCCACCCTCGGCAGGCAGGGGACCACAAGGTTGATGCCCGTCAGAGCAACAACCTCGCCGAAGGCCTTCCCTACACCCCGAAGTTCAATAGCGAAGGCACTGGCCGTGCCCGCCACCGATGCCTCATCTCCCTACGTCGGCATTACCCGATCAGGTTCGGACGGTCGGTGGCGCGGGCCCTGCGGCCAGCCACCCTCTCAGCCCGGTCAGCCCGAGCTCCCGTGTGGTTGTCACTCAATGCTACTGCCAGAAACCGGCATCCACAGCTGTCACCTGCGCTGCGACGCGGCGCCCAGCCAGGGGTGGCCCACTCCACCGGCTACCCCGGCGAGCTACTGGCGACAGCAAGGAACGAACTTTCCCTCACGGGACTGCAGGGGTCCCATGATCGTGGCAGGCCACAGCGTGACAGCAGCAGTGACAGCAACGTCGGCATCCATTTGGACCACCGGTGGGCCCGGCGCATAACGCTCCGTTATGAACAGCCATGAACGACTCAAGCCGTCGCTACTGGAAGCGAGCATAACGGCGGCTCCGCGCGCGCTCGCTGGTAGAGGACTCCGCTACGGTCAGTGACCAGGCGGTGCTGAGCATCGTTGGGGGTCAGCGTGCCCATGCCTGGTTGCGCTGCAATCGGATATTTGTCATCGTCTATGCAAGCGCTTATGGCACTCCAGCCAACTGCGCGCAACTCCTGACCGGCACGATAAAAGCAGCATGCCAGGTAGACGGCAGTTGTCACAGTGTATGAGTGTCGGTCATCGCCGCTCGATGGCGCTGGGGGAGGTCGTCAGTGACGACTGGCTCTTGTGCTGTCACGTCAACATCGCAGGTGAGCTGTTGGGCGCGTCTGTCATCAGGAGCTCCTTGCGTGCTGGTCAGGCGGCTGCCCACCGCTGTCGGCGGAGTTCCGCCAGCCGGGTACGAAGCGGCCTGCTTCGCTCACCCCAGCCCGATCCGGAGGCTGGAGCCAGCAATTGAAGCCTCCACCAAACCCAGGGGCGCGGTTCAATCCCCAACCTGAGGAACCTGTGGCAACGTGTTGCCGAGGCGGTTGCGGCAGCTGACGCCCCCTGCCTCGGCGGGACGAATCCCGCCCGGGGTCGTGGCTGGCTGGTCTCGGGGCCGCCCGTGGTGGATCAAGGAGGCCTCCGGGATGCCTGGCAGATTCTGGAGATACGCCCTCGATGCCGGGCTGCTCGGTGCGGCAGTGGTCGCGTTCCTGAGCGGGCTGCTGGTGGACAGGCTCGATCTCAACCAGTTCGCTCTCCACCGGTGGGCCGGGTACGTGCTGGCGGCGCTCGCCGCGGTCCATGTGGCGGCGCACTGGAAGTTCTTCCTGCCGTTCGCGTCGCGGCGCCGGGCCCCCACCACGCCGCCCCAGGGTGCCGCCGCCGGCGTGGCCCCGGCGGCTGCCGGGCAGGTGCGCACCGGCCCGGCGCGCCGGGCAGCGCTGGCAGCGGCCGGCGCGGGTGTTGCGGGCGCCGCGGCCGGCTGGTTCGCCAGGACCGAGGTCTCGCCCGATCCCTACAGCGGCGGCGACGTCGGCCTGTTCTACCACCGGGAAAGCTCGCTCGGGCTGCGCGGCCTGCTGCGCAGCCTGGTCAGTTGGGGGAGCCAGCCCGCCGGTTACAAGCGCGCCGCTGGTGGCGCGGCCGTCGCGCTTCCTGCCGCCCTCCCACTGCCCGGGCTGAGCGTCGGCCAGGCGCTGCAACAGCGCCGGTCGCTGCGGGACTACCGGGACCGGATGCTGACCGCGCACGAGCTCGCCTGGCTGGTCCACGCGGCCACCGCCATCACCTCGGCCGCCGGCTACCGCACCGCCCCCTCCGCCGGCGCGCTCTACCCGATCGAAACCTACGTGGCGGTCAGCCGGGTCGAGGGCATCGACGCCGGCCTGTACCACGTCGACGTCCGGGCGCAGGCACTGGAGCCGGTACGCGCCGGCCCGGTCGCCGGTGACCTGATGATCGCCGGCCTGGGCCAGCAGTTCCTGCGCAACGCGCCGGCCGTGTTCGTGCTGACCGGCCTGTTCCAGCGGACCCGGTGGAAATACCACGAACGCCACTACCGGTACATCTGCTGGGAAGGCGGGCACATGGCCCAAAACCTCTACCTCGCCGCCGAAGCCGCCGGCCTGGGAGCGTGCATGGTCGGCGCCTTCTTCGACGGAATGCTCAACGGCCTCCTGCGGATCGACGGCCGGCACGAGGCCGCGCTCGGTCTGATCGCGGTCGGCCCCCGCTGACGCGTCAATGCCGGGGTCCTGCCCGGCAACTGCCCGGCCTGGCAAGACCAAGTCCCCCCCGCTCAGCCCGCCATGCGGTTGAGGATCTCCGCCGGGCCCAGGGCGACGATCAGGTCCCCTGGCGTCAGGCGCACCTCAAGGTCCGGGTTCGCCGCGACCTCGCTCCCCGGCTTTTTCAGCGCGAGGATGGCCACCCCGGCGTAGCGTGCACGGGCCTCGGCGATCGTCAGGCTGTCTAGGTGAGTTCCGGCCCGGACGGCGACCTCCTCGAGCCGGATGTCCGAGCCGAGGTTGAGCAGGTCAAGGACCTCCAGGACGGACGGCTGGACGGCGAGGATGGCCATGCGCCGCCCGGTGAGCCCGTACGGCGAGACGACCTCGTCGGCTCCGGCTCGCACCAGCTTGTCGATCGAGGCCCTTTCAGAGGCACGGGCGACTATCCGCAGGTCCAGGTTGAGCGCCCGGGCGGTAAGGGTGATGAATACGTTGGCCGCGTCGGAATCGACCGCACAGATCAAGCCCCGGGCGCGCTCGATGCCGGCCTGCCTGAGCACCATCTCGTCGGCCGGGTCGCCCGATATGTACGGCACGCCGTGTTCCCCCAGCAGCGATTCCAGCGCTGGCTTGGATTCGATCACCACCGCGGGGTGGCCGCGGCGCCGCAGCTCTTCCATGACGGCCCGGCCCACGCGCCCGTAGGCGCAGACCACGTAGTGCCCGCTGAGGCGGCCAATGCTTCTGGCTATCTGGCTCATCCGCAACCACCGCCCGAGCTCTCCGGAGGCCACCACCTCGGTTCCCACGCCGATGGCGGTGAACAGGGCCACGACGCCGAACAGGATCAGGGAGACGGTGAAGATCTTTCCACCGGGACCTGGTGGTGGACCTGTGCCGACGCCGAGTGTGCTCAGCGTGAGCATGGTTTCGTAGAAGGCATCCAGCAAGTTCTTGCCCTCAACCAGCCAGTACCCGACCGTCCCGTAGGCGATCGCCAGCGTCACCACAACGACTGGGAGACGGGATCGCACGAGTATCCGGTGGAGCAGCACGGCCGAAGGCACGCGAACTGAGGCCCCACGACCGCCCCCGCGTGAGCTCATCCGGCGTGCCATCCGCACAGTCGCCTCCGCGTAACATTTTCCTTTTTGCCAGCTGCGGCCCGCTACGTGCAAGCGTCCACCACCCGGCTGTCGGTCCTGGCTCCTGCGAGCGGCCCTTTGGAGGTGTGGCCGCCGGCAAGGTGGTGTGCGGCGTCAGCACTGGCGGCGTGGTCATATACGGCGGCGCCGGCACGCGGCCGTTCCGCCCGCCATCGCCGTCTGCGGGACCCGCACGGCGACTTCGGCCGCAACATCCTCGCGGCCCCCCACGCCGCCCAGTCGCAGGCGGACCGGATCAACGCCCCAGCCTTCGACGCCTACATCACTACCTACGTTCAGATGGCTGCCTACCACGCCGTCATCGCCGCGTACGCCACCGGCCAGCCCGACCCCGGCCTTCCGTACTGGCCGGTGGCCCTCAAGAACCTCACCGCCCGCTTCCTCAGCAACGACGACTTCCCCTAAGCCGCCAGCCAGCAGGCCGCCACCGACCTCACCGCCGCCCTGGCCGTCGGCGGCCTGCACTACCCGATCGCGGCCCGCTACCCCCCCGAATGCATCGTCGAAGCCCACCAGATGGCCGCCCCCGCCGACGGGACCGGACGCGTCGTCCTCGACCGCTGGCGGACACCCGCATAAGCATCCTCGCCACCGGCACCACCGGCAGCATGTCCACCGTCCTGCTGCACAGCCTCGCCGCCATCGAGCACCCGCCAGTGCGGGCCCTCGCCCGAGACCCTGCCCAGGCACCCCCAACCCGGGCTGGATGCCGTACAAGCAGACCCTGGCGAACCCGACACGCTCGCATGCACATGACATCCCGTTCCGGGTCGGCGTTGCCGGACGTCCCGGAATCTGAACTGCCGCGCCGACGGCGGATAGCGCGCGCGTATCCCGTAACCGTTGAACGACTACGCTCCGCGATTACCTGATGCGCTGTCCTCTGCAGCCCCGCGAGCCACACAGGTGCCGTCCCTGACAGCGGGTCGGCGCGGCGGTCGCTGAGGGCCTGGACGGAGGGTGCTGGCCGCCTAGCGTGGGGTAATGGTGGCGAGCGCTTGGGCGAGGGCGCGGATGTCGTCGCTGCTGTTGTAGGCGTGCAGGGATATCCGGATACCGCCGGCGCGGGAGCTGGTGTGGATGTTGTGCTGGCTCGCCAGTGCGGCCTGCACCTGGCCGGCGGCGGCAGCGGGGTGGCTGAGCGAGACGATGTGCCCGCTTGCCGAACGCTCACCTGGCGGCCGGTAAGGCGCCCATCCCAGCGGCGCGGTCTGCTCGGCCAGATCGACCGCCAGCCGGCTAGGGCGTGTCCCGTAGATCATTACGGCTGGGCCGGCTTGGATGCCGGTCATGGATGATGACCGGCTTGGGCGTCATGACCTGAC
>Ga0335082_10002771_pt1 | contig 18940 bp, 16 predicted proteins | sample Lox_Sample_41_FD_206718 | JGI IMG/M metagenome (GOLD analysis project Ga0335082, IMG submission 206718) | Soil microbial communities from Loxahatchee National Wildlife Refuge, Florida, United States - Lox_Sample_4.1 | ecosystem: Environmental > Terrestrial > Soil > Wetlands | place: USA...
CTTCTCCATGGGCTTCGATCATCTCGATTCGGAATTTCTGCTCGGGCCTTCGTTGCTGATTGCACCACCGCCGTTTGCTGAGACGCTTGATCCTTTCGTAGTCTCGTTCCCTGCTGGCACATGGTACGACTTCTGGAGCGGCGACAAAATGGCGGCACAGCCCACGGCACCCCCAATCGCAGAGATCGCAAAGGCGGGTGCAGGGGCGAAACTCCCTGAGCCGCGGCCGATCCATCCGCCGCTTGAGACGATGCCGGTCTATGTGCGCGGCGGAAGCATCCTGCCTTTCCAGCCGCTGGTGCAGAACACCGACGAGATTCCGGTGGGGCCGCTCGAACTGCGCGTGTATCCCGGCCCGCAGTGCAAAGGGTCCGTCTATCTCGACGACGGACACACGTTTGCCTATCAGCACGGCGCGTATTTGCGGCAGGCGTTTACCTGCGAGTCTGACGACAAAGGCCTGCGAATCCAGTTCCACGCTCGGGAAGGTTCCTTCGCTGCCTGGTGGAAATTCATGGAAGTCGTGGTGTATGACTGGCCCACGGCGCGCGCAGAAGCGAAAGTCACCGGCAGCACGTATCCGCTGAAGACGATTTACGATCCAAAGCAGCACGCGCTGCATATGACCCTCGCGGATCAAGCGGGCGCCGCGGAACTAACGATTCGCGGGCGGACGACGACGCACTGACGATCAACCCCCTTTGAGGACGAAATGCTCCCAACAGCCCATTTCCGCATAGCACTCGTTGCATGTGTCGCAGTTTCTCTCGCGGCGTTGGGACAACAGACGGCGCGCCCCACACCGCCCACGCGCGATCCTCACAGCGTCGGGTACGTCACGGCCAAAGAATTGCCTGATGGATCGAACGCTCCGGGGGATGCTGACGGCAACTTCATCATCGGGCCGACGCATGCTTTGGCCTCTGAATTATCCGGCCAGGACGAAGTGCGCAACGGAACCGTGATCGAGTTCACGATGAAGTCGTCGGACAGCAAGATCTATCCGGGTATCATCCGCGAGCCAAATACTTTCGGGACGCCCGACCCCGCCGATCCTGCGAAACTCGTCGTGACTACAAGCCATCCCGCTCCTTACTCGCGCAAAGTGGCGGTCTATGTCCCCAAGCAATACGTCGCGGGCGAGATCGCGCCGTTTATCGTCGGCGCAGATGGCCCGGACCGCTTTCTCTTCTCGACTCTGGACACGCTGATCGCGCAGCATAAGCTTCCCGTGATGATTGGTATTTCGATCGCGAACGGGGGCGGGGATGCGCAGGGCAGCGAGCGTGGACTGGAGTACGACACGATGTCGGGGCTGTATGCTGAGTTCGTCGAAAAGGAAGTGTTGCCGCTGGTCGCAGCGCAGACGCACGTGAAGCTCACCAAGGATCCCGATGGTCGAGCGACGATGGGCTACAGTTCCAGCGCCGCGTGTGCGCTGGCCATGGCGTGGTATCACCCGGAGTGGTATCACCGCGTCTTGAGTTATTCCGGAACGTTCGTGAATCAGCAGTGGCCGTACAATCCGCAAACGCCACACGGTGCGTGGGAGTTTCATGAGCATCTGATTTCGGAGAATCCGGCAAAGCCGATCCGCATATGGATGGAAGTGGGCGACAAGGATCTGTTCAATCCGAACGTGATGCGTGACAACATGCATGACTGGGTTATGGCCAACGAGCACATGGCAAAGGTGCTGGCGGACAAGGGGTATCACTACCAGTTCGTTTTCGCACGCAATGCCGTGCACGTGGATCGGGTGATGGTGCGACAGACACTCCCCGAGGCCCTAGAGTATCTCTGGCAGGGCTATCCAATTTCGGGCGTGAAGCCATAACGCGCCAGAGAGATTACACTCCGCGCCCGGCCTCAAAGGCATTCGTTTCCTGCTAGAATCAAAGGGCGATGCTGCTTCCCTTCGTTCGCGAGCTCTTCGCGGACGTCGAATTGCTTCCCGGCTTTTCGCGTGTAGCCTCCCACCTGAAAGAGGGCACGGGGCGAATTCGTGTTTCCGGACTGTCTCCCACCGCGAAAGCCTTGCTATTCGTGCTGTTTCGACGGGCGGCGGACCGTCCTCTGATCGTGGTCGTCAATGACAATCGCGCGGTGGAGGAGTTTGTTCCCGTGCTGCGCGGGTTCTGCGAACTTACGGGGGCGTGCGATCCGGACGCCGTCGTGTCATTGCCCGCTCGCGATGTGCTGCCCTTCCAGAATCTCTCGCCGCACCCGGAGTTGCAGGAAGAACGGGCCACGGCGTTGTGGAAGATTGCGACTGGACGGGCCTCGATTGTGGTGTCGCCGATCGCAGCGATGGCCGTATTGCACCGGTCGGGGGAATACTACACCGATCTCGCGCGAACATTAAGGCGCGGAGAGTCGTTTGATGTCGACGATCTGCTCGCTCACCTGAATACAGTGGGTTACTCATCGGCCGATGTAGTCGAGATGCCGGGGCAGTACGCGCTGCGCGGAGGGATTCTCGACGTCTACTCGCCGGAAGCGGAACGCCCGGTGCGCATCGAGTTCTTCGGTGACGAAGTCGATTCGATTCGCCGGTTTGATCCCACCTCGCAGCGGTCGTCGAATCCCATGGACGAGGCCTTGCTGCTGCCACTGACCGAGACGCCGGTTTCCGATCAGTTGCTGGGCGCGATCCACACGCGGCTTTCAGGCAAGCGCATCGCCGGAAGTGAAGAAATTGTAGAAGCTGCCGTCCGTTCGGGCGGAGTGGCCGTGTTTCCCGGATGGGAGTTCTATGCGCCTGTGGCCGGAGCAGATCGAACCGTATTCGATTTGTTGCCGCGGGCGGCTGTGCTGCTCGTCGAGCCAGACACGCTGCGCGATGAGTTCGACCGCTTCTGGACGCGCGTGGGTGAGATGCACGAGCGCAGCGGCGTGGGCAATCTGGTGCGCCCGAATGATCTGTACCTTCCGCCGGACGGCTGGTGGCAGAAGGTTAGCTCGCTCCCCGGGGCTGATATGGAACATCTGGGCATCACTCATGGCGAGGATTCCGAAGCCGTGTCGATCCTCACGCAGCCGACGCCGCGTTTCCATGGCGCGGTTCCAGCGATGCTCGAAGAAGTACAGAAGCTGACGGCAGCCGGAAATCAGGTGTTGTTCTCCGTCCCCAACACCGGCGAGGTCGAACGCCTGGCGGACATCTTCGCGGAGTACAACGTCAGCTTCAAGCTCGGCAGCCGCACGCGCGGGGGCGAGAGCTATGCCGACGAGACGAGTTACTTCGCCGGGGAAGTCAACACAACCACGCTGGCGAAAGCTTACGTACCCGATGGCGTTGTGTTCCCCGAGGCGCATCTCGCCATCTTCGGCGCTCGCGACTTATTTGATGAGTCCGATACCGTGGCGGCGCGCCCGCAACGGCAGAAGTCGAAGGTGTCGGCGTTTCTCTCTGACTTCCGCGACCTGCAGGTGGGAGACTACGTCGTCCACGTAGAGCATGGAATCGGACAGTACCAGGGCCTGAAGGAAATCAATCAGGGCGATGGCAACGCCGAATTCATGCTGTTGGAGTACGCAGAGGGCGCGCGGTTGTACGTGCCGCTCACACGCCTTGACCTGATTCAGAAGTATCGGTCTTCCGAAGGGGCGAAGCCGGCGCTCAGCCATCTGGGCACGCAAGCGTGGGCAAAGACGAAGGCGCGCGTGCGCAAGGCCATGAAAGACATGGCCGACGAACTGCTGAAACTCTATGCGGCGCGGAAGATGGCGCAGGGGCATGCATTTCCGGCGGGAAATGAATTCGTGCGCGAGTTCGAAGACTCGTTTGAGTTCAGCGAGACGGAAGATCAGGCGCAGGCGATTGTCGATGTCATGCACGACATGGAATCGTCGCTGCCCATGGATCGCCTGCTCTGCGGCGACGTGGGCTATGGCAAAACCGAAGTGGCGATGCGCGCGGCATTCAAGGCCGTCAGCGACAACAAGCAAGTTGCCGTACTGGCGCCGACCACCGTGCTTGCATTCCAGCACTACGAAACATTCAAGCAACGCTTCGGACCGTTTCCGGTGACGATCGAAATGATCAGCCGCTTCCGGAATCCCAAACAGCAGAAGGAAATTTTGCAGAAGACGGAAGCGGGCAAGATTGACGTTCTCATCGGCACGCACCGCATTCTGTCGAAGGACTTGAGATTCGCCGATTTGGGACTGCTGATCGTCGATGAAGAGCAGCGCTTCGGCGTGCGTCACAAGGAGCGCATCAAGCAGATGCGCAAGCAGGTGGACGTGCTGACGATGTCGGCGACGCCCATTCCGCGAACGCTGCACATGTCGCTGGTCGGGTTGCGCGACATGAGCGTCATCGAAACGCCGCCGAAAGATCGTATGGCGATCCAGACCGTCGTGGCGAGCTGGGACGACAAGCTGATCCAGGGGTCGATTGAGCAGGAACTGGAGCGCGGCGGGCAGGTCTACTTCGTGCACAACCGCGTCGAGAGCATTTGGGAGATTGCGGCTAAGCTGCAGGAGTTGGTGCCGAAGGCGCGGATCACCGTCGGCCATGGCCAGATGTCGGAAGGTGAACTCGAGAAGGTGATGCTGAAGTTCATGCATCACGAGGCTGATATCCTGGTGGCGACCACGATCATCGAGAATGGCCTCGATATTCCGCTCTGCAACACGATCCTGATCAATCGCGCCGATCGTCTTGGGCTTTCTGAGCTCTATCAGTTGCGTGGACGCGTAGGCCGTTCGAATCGGCGCGCGTATGCTTACCTGCTCATACCGCGCGAACTGGAGTTGACTCCCATCGCGCGCAGGCGTCTGGCCGCTTTAAAAGAGTTCTCCGATCTGGGAGCAGGATTCAAAATTGCTGCGCTGGATCTCGAACTGCGCGGTGCGGGCAATCTTCTTGGCGGTGAGCAGAGCGGACACATTGAAGCGGTCGGATTCGAGCTCTACACCCAGATGCTTGACCGCGCTGTACGCGAGATGAAAGGCGAGGCCGCTCCCGACGAAGCTGAGACGCAACTCAACCTTGGGCTCAACATTCGCATTCCGGGCGAATACATCCCCGAAGAGAATCAGCGCCTGCGAATGTATAAGCGCGTGGCGGGAGTCGAAACCGAGTCGCAACTCTCGGACGTGGCCGCGGAACTGGAAGACCGCTACGGGCCTCCTCCGCCGGCGGTCCGCAACTTGCTCGAGTATGCATCGCTGAAGCTGGTCTGCATGCGGGTGGGCGTGAACGCGATCGACCGCAAGCGCGATTCGGTCACGTTCAAGTTCCGCCAGAACGCATCGGTCGATCCCGAGCAACTGGCGCGGTTCGTCTCCGCGCAGAGGGGCACGCAGTTTACGCCGGATGGAATGTTGAAGTTTGTTTTGAAGCCCACTGCTGCCGAAGACGTGCTACGCAGCCTGCGGGCCACGCTGGAGCAGCTCGCGGCAGAAAACACCTCGTCCGAAGTCCGCGCAGACTGATGTCAGCCATGAGCGGTGAGCTGTGAGCGATGAGCAACCCTGTTCTTGCTGGTCGCTCAAAGCTCATCGCTTGCTGCCTGTGAAGAAAAATGACTTTCCAAAGATCGCGATTCCGGCTAGGATATCGCAACTCAAATGAGTCATACGACCGTTCGGTTTGGGGCATGAGGTGCTCTAACTGAGGCAGGCTTACGCTTAGGACGAGAAACTTCTTCAAAGCGGAGTTTATGACAGCCCCTGCGTTGACCGTTCCAGACGACAAGTTCTTCCACGCGCACATCACGAAGCGCGTCGACTTCGGCCCCGACTTGTGGATGTTCCGCATCCAGAATGGTGGCGAGTTCAAATTTGTGCCCGGGCAGTATGCGACGCTGGGTATGGAACACGACGGAAAACGGGTGGAGCGCCCGTACTCGATCGTGTCGTCCCCGTCAGAAGATGAAGTCGAGTTCTTCTTCGAACTGGTCCCCGAGGGTGCACTCACGCCGCTGCTGCACAAACTGCAGCCCGGCGATCCGTTGCTGATGCGCAAAGCGCCAAAAGGGAAGTTTTCTCTCGACACGGGAGGCGGACGCACCAATCACCTGCTCATCTCAACGGTAACGGGTGTCGCGCCCTTCGTGAGTTATGTGCGAACACTGTACAAGGAATGGAAACAAGGCCGCTTCGACGGTGCGCACAAACTCTACCTACTCAACGGCGCCAGCCGTCCGTGGGAGTTCGGATACCGGGAGGAGTTAGCGCAGTTTGATAAAGAGCTTCCCTGGTTCAAGTATGTGCCGACGCTGAGCCGGCCGTGGGATCACTCGGAGTGGTCGGGAGAGATCGGCCGCGCCGACGACATCCTGCGCAAATATGCCGATCACTGGGAGCTCGATGCCAGCAACTCGGTTGCGTATCTGTGCGGGCATCCGGAGATGATCGAGCACAGCAAAGCGATCCTGAAGCGCCGTGGATTTACCGACAAGGGGGCGGTGAAGGAAGAGGTCTACTGGATTCCGCCGCACAAGACAAGTAAGCCGCTACCTAGTGCTCAAGCTTCTTGAAAAAGATGTTTCCGTTTCCGGCGTGAACTTCCAAAACCGGGCCGCCTCCGTTCAGCTTAGCTTCTGCGAAGACGGGCGAGTCTTGTCCGTCCTGATGTGGCGAAATGTGCATGCCGGGCAGCTCCGAGGTGATCTTCTGCCCGCCACCCAGATCAACCTTGGCGTGCACCGTGATCGGAAGATCGGCGGGGAGGAAGACGGTGATGTCTCCAATGGAGGTTTGCAGAGACGAATTGCGTCGGGGGCCAGCGGATGCCGTGAACTTGGCCAGGATTGAACCGACATCAGCCCAAGCGTCGGCGGCTGGGATCTCGTCCAGTTCTATGTTGCCCGCACCGGTATGTGCCCGGACAAAGCCTTTTGCCGAGTGCAGATGCAAGTTTCCGCCCTCGGTCCGGATGTCGGCCGGGCCTCCCACGTCTCCCAGGACGAGATTTCCGCCGCCGCTCTGGACTATGAGTTCGCCGCCGCAGAAGGTCACGGAGACATCTCCGGCGCCCGATTGCAGCACCGCGTTGCGCATGCCTGTTCCCAGGGAAATGCTTCCGCCGCCCGTGAATGCGTCGAGATTTCCTTTGATGGAGTCGACCGAAATCCTGCCGCCGCCGGTGCGGAAGTGGCCGTCGCTGCCGATGGCGCCGACGTCAATATTTTCCCCGCCCGTCTCGGCCGAGACGGCGCCGCGAACGTCGTCGATGTGAAGGTGTCCGCCGGAGGTTATCACTTGAATCCGGCTCGTCACTCCCTGCACGCTTACGTCGCCACCTGAAGTTTCCAGGGCCACGGACTCGACTTCCCGGGGAACACGAACCAGGAATTCGACCGGCCGAATGTTGGAATGATTGCCCTGGCGGGTTGCCACCAGCCACGATGTGTTCCCACGCGTGTAAGCAGCGACCTTGTACAGGGGCGCGGTGTCCCGTCTGTGAGCCTTCGACGAACCAGAATGGCGCACCAGGTATGAAATTTGATCGCCGCCGGATCCCTCCAGGCGGATCGAGCCGCCGTCGATCTTGACGTGCAGAGCGGACGTTGCCGAGACGGCCCCCTCGGACTTATTTGCGGGTTGCTCTGCAAGCGTAGCCACGGCGGCGAGGCACAACAGGGCAAGCGATGTGCCTCTCACAGACAGACGCGACAGCAGTGTCATGGGAACTCCGGTGTGGATTGCTGGCGAGGCTTTGCTGGTGCGCAAAGACCGTCATACCTATAGACGAAGACACGCTCCCATCGTTAACCAGAAGGAGGAAAAATGGGGGCTGGTCGACACTGGAACTGCGACGCCCCAAATAACAAAACATCACTCCACAAGCCGGAAGGAACTAGCTTTCGGCAGGTGCGAAGAACACCAGCACTGCAATTTCTTCAGCAATGTCGTAGAAGCGGTGCTCCACTTCAGCGGCAACGAAGAGGACGCTGCCCGCCGAGACGTCGCCATCCTGATCACCAGCCTGGAAACGCCCACGGCCGCGGATCACGTAGTACATTTCATCTTCGTGATGGGGATGCTGCGGATCGGTGGCTCCCGCCGACAGCACGTACAGGCCCGCGCTCATCGATGGCACCCGCAGGAATTCACGGTAGAGCTTGCCGTGACTGGCGCGCTGCTCGTCGATCTCGAAGATGCGCGCGAAGGCCGCCTTCATGCCAGAATTCCTCCGAACACGAAATCGGTGAATTGTGGAACCAGGTTGTGCGTCTGCAGATCGCCTTCGGGTTTGTACCACTGGTAGATCCAGTTGATCATACCCAGCAGGGCGAACGCCGCGGCGCGCGGAGAAACCGCCCCTTTTCCTTGGCGGGAGCGCTGAACATCCGCCATGAGGTTTTCAACGAAGTGGATGTATTCCTTCTTGCGCGTGTTGATGCGTTTGCGCAGTGTCGGCGGAAGCGGATGGTTCTCGTGCAGCATGACGGTGATCTCGCGGTCGCGCGGACTGAGCACGACTTCAATGTGCAGCCGGATCAGCGCCCGGAGCCGCTCTTCCGGATCCTGAATGCCGCGCACCGGCGTGAGGACGCGGTCCTGCGTGATCTCCATGGCGTGATTCATGATCTCGAACAGGATCTCGTCCTTACTCTGGAAGTGGTGATAGAGGCCGCCCTTGCTGAGTTTGAGTGCGGCGGCGACATCGTTCATCGAGGTGGCGTCGTAGCCGCGTTGCTGGAATAGACGGGCCGCCGTGCGCAGGATTTCTTGCCGGGAATCGACCAGGGTCTCGCGAGGCATCGCGTGTCATGGTAAACAGTTGCGGCGCGGAATGCCAGCCTTGGACGAAGCGAGACTCCTATGGGGGCAGCCGCCATCGGCTGTCGGCGGAGCGAAGCTTCGCAGTGTCGTTTTTCTCTAGCGCCGATACACCTCGGGGATGAAATTCTGCTCGTCAATCGGCGGGCGAATGTACTTGGTTTTATCGAGCGACGGCAGCTTCATTGGTTCCGGCGTGAGATCTTCGTAGGAAACCAGCGAGAGCAGGTGGCGGATGACGTTCAAGCGGGCGCATTTTTTGTCTTCCGCATTGACGACAAACCAGGGTGCCTGCTTGATGTCAGTCACGGCGAACATCTCATCTTTGGCACGGGAGTACTCCGCCCAGCGGGCTCGGGATTGCAGATCCATCCCGCTCAGTTTCCAGCGCTTGGTCGGATCCTTCATTCGGTCCTGAAAGCGGCGCTCCTGCTCCTCGTCGCTGACCGAGAACCAGTATTTGATCAGGATGATTCCGGCGCGCACCAGCATCCGCTCGAACTCTGGACAACTGTGCAGGAATTCCGTGTACTCGGTTTCGGTACAGAATCCCATAACGCGCTCGACCCCGGCGCGGTTGTACCAGCTGCGATCGAAGAGCACGAGTTCGCCGGCTGCGGGCAGGTGTGCGACGTAGCGTTGGAAGTACCACTGCGTTTTCTCGCGTTCGGTCGGAGTACCCAGCGCGACCACCCGGCAGACACGAGGGTTCAGGCTCTGGGTGATGCGCTTGATGGCGCCTCCTTTGCCGGCGGCGTCGCGTCCCTCGAAGAGGACAACTACCCGAAGCCCAGTCTCGCGGATCCACTCCTGCAGCTTGACCAGTTCGATCTGCAGACGGCCGAGCTCGCGGTAGTATTCGCAATCCCTTCCTAAGTGCATGGGTCTAAGTGGCTTAGTTGTGGTGTAGGAGCGATGCGGCTTTTCCGACGAGGACGTCCGACCGCCGCTCGATCTGTCGTGCTTACGATGCTTGTCGCTCATAGCGTCCTCTGAAGGTCGCGCTCTGATGCTCGCAGCCCCCATCCTCGAAGGGAAGTTGAGAGCCTCTAGAAGTCTATCGGAAGGCTGGGGCCGAATCTTCATCTATCGTGGGCTGAGGAGCCGCGTGGACCGAACCAAAGTTAGGAGTTGACACCGCGCCGGGCGGAAAGCTAGCATATTTGAACCGACCGACCGGTCGGTTTGACGGCGTGCTTTTAATTCCCCCGGGAGAATCTGGGTTTTTCGCCTCCCTGTTGCAACGAGAGGAGCAAGATGGCGGTAACTATCTATTATGAACGGGACGCGCAGCCCGATGCCCTGAAAGGCAAAACGATCGCGATCATTGGCTACGGCAGCCAGGGACACGCGCAGGCGCAGAATCTTCGCGATAGTGGACACAAAGTCATCGTTGGCCTCGACCCTACGCGCAAGAGCGCACAGCAGGCCAAGGCCGATGGAATGGTGGTGGTGGCACCCGATGAGGCTGCCAAGCGCGCGGACTGGATTCACATCCTCACTCCGGACGAGACCCAGGCCGAGATGTACGACCAGCTCATCAAACCTTATCTCCATCCGGGAAAAGTTCTCGGCTTCTCGCACGGCTTCAGCATTCATTTCAAGGCCATCGTTCCGCCGACCGATGTTGACGTGGTGATGATCGCGCCCAAGAGCCCCGGACATCTGGTCCGTCGCGTGTATACCGAAGGCCGCGGGGTACCGGCGCTGCTGGCCATTCATCAGGACGCCAGTGGGCGCGCCCATGAACTCGGCTTAGCGTATGCGCACGGCATCGGCTCGTGCCGGGCGGGCGTTCTGCAGACAACCTTCAAAGAAGAAACCGAGAGCGATCTGTTCGGCGAGCAAGCGGTTCTATGCGGTGGGTTGACGTCGCTCATCAAGAAGGGATTCGAGACGCTGGTCGAAGCCGGCTACGCTCCCGAGATCGCTTACTTCGAGTGCCTGCATGAGGTCAAGCTGATTGTCGACCTGATCTACGAAGGTGGATTGGACCGCATGCGCTACTCGATTTCAAACACAGCCGAGTACGGCGATCTGACGCGCGGCGAGCAGGTGGTTGGCGACGCGACACGGCAGGCCATGAAGAAAACTCTGGCCGACATCCAGTCTGGCAAGTTCGCGCAGGAGTGGATTGCGGAAAACAAGGCCGGCTGCCCCAACTTCAACAAGCTGCGGGAAGCGGAGAGGCGGCACCCGATCGAGATCGTAGGCGCGCAGCTCCGCAGCATGATGAGCTGGCTGCCGAAAGAAGGCAAGAAGCCGACTTCTCCCGCGGACTCGACCAAACAGGTGGTGAATGCTTAAGGGAGCGGACATCGTCCTGCAGTGCCTTCGCGCCGAGGGCGTCGACCTGGTGTTTGGATATCCAGGCGGCGCGATCATGCCCTTGTATGACGCGCTCGATGGCAGCGGCGTGCGGCACGTCCTGACGAGGCACGAGCAGGGCGCGGTATTCGCGGCGGAAGGTTACGCTCGGGTTACGGGCAAGGTTGGGGTCGCGATGGCGACCAGTGGGCCGGGCGCAACGAATCTGGTGACCGGCATCGCCGATGCGAAGATGGATTCTGTTCCTCTGGTCTGCATCACTGGGCAGGTCCGGAGCGCCCTGATTGGAACGGATGCATTCCAGGAAACGGACGTCTTCGGCGTAACACTCTCTTTGACCAAGTGGAGCCGGCTGGTCAAGTCGATCGATGAGATTCCAGAAGTGATTGCCGAGGGATTCCACTGGGCGCGTAGCGGGCGTCCGGGGCCGGTGGTGATCGACATCCCTACCGACATGCTGAAAGCGAAGAAGGAGTTTTCGGGCCCGGTGAAGTTCACGCCGCACGCTCGCCCTGCTGACGCCAAAGCTGATGGCGGATTTACCGACACGATCGTTGCCCTACTCAAGCAATCATTAAAGCCGGTGGCTCTGATCGGCGCGGGCGCGAAGCTCTCCGGTGCGATTCCTCAGTTGCGCCAGCTACTGGATCATCTGAACATCCCTGCGTTTGCGACGGTGCACGGTTTGGGAGCGGTGCCGCAGGACGCTCCGTATTACCTGGGGATGGTCGGGATGCACGGCACGCGCGCCGCGAACATGGCGCTGCATGAGACCGATCTGCTGCTGGTACTCGGGGCGCGGCTCGATGACCGTGTAACGGGCGATCCCACTCGATTCGCGCCGCATGCCAAGATCGTTCACTTTGAGATTGATCCTGCGCAGTTGGATCGCGTGCGGCCGGGAGACCTGTCGGTGATTGGCGATCTGGCCGACACGATTCCGGCATTTCACGCGGAGCTTCGCCGCCATTCGCTTCCTGACTTCAAGGAGTGGCGTTCGGTTGCCTGTGGCGATGAACGTGCGGAGCTGGACCCGCGCGGGCTCGCTCAGCCTACGATCCGCTTCCTTGATGAGCTTTTCAGCCGCCTGCCGGAAGATAGCGTGATTCTGACCGACGTCGGCCAGCACCAGATGTGGGCGGCGCAGCGCTACCGCTCGTCCTCGCCGCGCGGCTTCATCACGTCGGGTGGACTTGGATCGATGGGCTTCGCCCTGCCCGCTGCAGTGGGAGTTCAACTCGCGAAGCCGAATTCGTGCGTGCTCTGTGTGTCGGGTGACGGCGGCTTCCAGATGAACATTCAGGAACTGGCTACGGTCCATCGACTCGGCCTGCCCGTGAAGATGGTGATCATCGACAACAAGTATCTCGGCATGGTGCGGCAGTGGCAGCAGTTGTTCTACGAGCGCAATTATGCCGAGACCGACCTGAGCGATAACCCGGATTTCGTCGAGATCGCGAAAGCTTACAAGATTCATAGTTTTCGTATGAAGGAAGACGTCATGCGCGAGTTTCCGGTTTCGCAGGACACGGGCGATCAGATCGACCAGTTCCTGCATTCGCCAGATCCGGAGTTGCTGGTGTTTGATTGTGCGCCCGAGGCCAACGTTTACCCGATGGTTCCGGCGGGAGCAGCGCTATCGGAGATGTTGCTGGAGGAAGAACCGGTGGAGTAGTCGCCGGCGCTACGAACTCGGGGGACGGACACATGCAGAGTTTTCAGATTCGCTACCGCAATACACAAGGGACATTGATGCGGATCCTGAACGCGGCTTCGCGCCGCGGCCTGGATCTGCACTACGTACATGCAGAGGCTGCCGAGCGCGATCATCAGGCGTCGCTCCTGCTCGACGTCAATCAGAAGCAGGTCGGGCAGCTCTACCGCGAGTGGTACTCCATAGCGGACGTGATCAATGTCGGTTCGGGCGCCGCGCAGTCAGCGGCGTGGTCGTCGGCGCATCCTCCGACGGGAGTCACGATGGAAGAATCGCGGGCTGCGGCTCGCGCCTGACGTTCAAGTTTATGAGTGGGCAAGCATGACGATCCCTGGGCAGCGTCATGCAACTTGGGGAACCTGCTAGAGCAGGTTCCCCGTTTTTGTTGGTCGCAATCGCCTCCCGCCACGCAGAGCGGAATGTCAATGAGTGCTAACGCCTGTGGGTGTTGAAAAAGTCCCTCAATAGACGCCATTTTCATTTGCGCGTATGCCGGTTTTTCTTGTTTCAGTCGAACGGTCCATGTCTTAGGCCTGCGTGTCTCCCTAGGGCGACTTCTTTGGGCGGGAATCGTGCCGACATCGGCATAAAACGCGGGACCGACACAGAAATTCCTGTTAGCGGCTGTGGTGGCGTCAGAGGTGCAGGGGTCCTTCGTCGGGCAAAATGCGCCCTCCTCAGGATGACAGCTCTGGGTCGGGGCGGGATCAATCCGCCGAGCGAGCATTCCGACCTCCTTGGTTCCGGCCTCTCCGCCATGTAGAATGCGTCGGCTTCATTCGCAAGCAGCAAACTGCCAAAAGGAGGACGTATGCGACGTTCACTGTGGATGGTGGGAGTTGTAGTAGCGATGGTTGCCGCGTGGTCCATCGGACGGCTTCAAGCGCAGGGTGACAAAGTCATCTTCGTGGACTCAAGCAGCGCACAATACAGCGCGATGCAGCCGGGCAACACGATGGTAAGCACGACGCCAGTGTGGGGCGATGCCAACGCCGGCGCGCACGGAACATTCAGCAAGTTCGAGCCGGGATACGATGCGGGGATGCATTCTCACACCAACGATGTTTCGATCGTTGTCGTCAAGGGCGCCTATTTATACAAGGACGAGGCGGGCGAGAAGCGCGTCGCAGCGGGCGACTTCCTGCGCGTGCCGGGCGGCCACAAGCACTGGAGCGGCGGCGACAAAAAAGAAGGCGCCGTGTTTTACGAAGAGGCTTCCGGGAAGTTCGATTTCGTTCCAGCGAAGTAGACGGGATTCCTGTTGGGGGGCAGACGCCTTCGTCCGCCCTTACACAACAGCGCCTGCGGGAAGCCTGCCTCTCTTCCTCCCGCCCGGCAGGTGCCTCACGCAATCCACGCCAAACGTCGCAAAAGGTGCGACGCTAGGGCGCGCTACACCCGGCCATTGCGGATGACCCGTCCCCCGGAGTATCGTTTCTGACTTGTTCAAGAATTCCACTTTGCTCACCCGGGGAGCATCCATGAATCATCTACTCTTATTTTCGCATCGCACTCTCATTGCTATGATCCCTGTTTCCGCTATGCTCTTCACCGCTGCTGACACGCTCCCCGCACCGCCCGTCGCTAAGAAGGTCCCGCACGTCACCGAGGTCAACGGCCGCACGCTGACCGACAACTATTTCTGGCTGCGGGAGAAGACGAATCCCGAAGTCCGCGCCTATCTCGAGGCCGAGAACGCGTACACCGACGCGGTCATGAAGCCCACCGAGGCATTCCAGAAGAAGCTCTACGACGAGATGCTCAGCCGCGTAAAGGAAACCGACGTGGAGGTTCCGTACCGCGAAGGCGACTACTTCTATTACATCCGGACGGAAGCCGGGAAGCAGTACCCCATCCGCTGCCGGCGAAAGGCCGCTGCGGATGCGCCCGAAGAGATTCTGCTCGACGTCAACGAACTCGCCAAGGGCCAAGCCTTCATGAGCGTGCAGGCATTCGCGGTCAGTCCTGACGGGGACCTGCTCGCCTACAGCTACGACAACACGGGATACCGCCAGTACAATCTCGCGGTGAAAGATCTCCGCACCGGCCAAACGCTGGCGGATCACGCTGAGCGAGTCGGTTCTGTCGTGTGGGCCAGCGACGGCCAGACGATTTTCTACACGCAGGAAGACGCGGCCTCGAAGCGCCAATACCGTTTGTATCGACATACGGTGGCGAGCGCGAATCCCGACACGCTCGTTTATGAAGAGCCGGACGAGAAATTTACTGTGGGTGCCTTTAAGACACGCAGCGAAGCCTATATCGTGATGGAATTGCGCAGCCATACCACCAGCGAAGCGCGCTACATTCCCGCCAAGGAACCAACCGCCGACTGGAGAATCGTTGAACCGCGCAAACCGGGCGTTGAATACTATCTTGACCACAATGCCGATTCGTTCTACATCCGCACCAACGATACGGGGCGCAACTTCCGCCTGGTCACTGCGCCGGTGACCGATCCCGGCAGTAAGAACTGGCACGAGGTAATGGCGCACAATCCCGACGTGATGCTCGATGATCTCGACCTGTTCAAGAGCTTTCTCGTGCTCTACCAGCGTGAGGGGGGGCTGCCGCAGATCCGCGTGATTGATCTGCGCAATGGGCAGTCGAAGCGCCTCGCATTCCCCGAGCCGGCGTATGCGGCGCATGCCTACACGAATCGTGTTTACGATACGACGGAATTTCGCTACGGCTACCAGTCTCCGATCACGCCGGCGTCGGTATTCTCCTACGACATGGAGACCGGCGCGACGCAATTGCTGAAGCAGAAGGAAGTTCCCGGGGGATACGATCGGGCGAAGTATCAGGTCGAGCAGATCTACTCAGTCGCCCCAGACGGCGCGAAGATTCCGGTCTCGGTCCTGCGGCTGAAGAATACAAAGTTGGACGGCACGGGCCCGCTCTACCTCTACGGGTACGGCTCCTACGGCATTTCGCTCGACATGTTCTTCAATTCGAACTACTTCAGCATGGTCGATCGGGGAGTGGTGGTCGCGGTGGCGCACATCCGCGGCGGAGGCGAAATGGGCAAGGCCTGGCACGACGCCGGCAAGATGATGAACAAGAAGAACACGTTCACTGATTTCATTGCCGTCGCCGAGGACCTGACCAAACGCGGTTATGGATCGAAAACCAAGCTGGTCATCGAAGGCGCCAGCGCCGGCGGACTCCTGATGGGCGCCGTCCTCAATATGCGTCCCGACCTGTTTCACGCAGCGGTTGTGAAAGTACCGTTCGTCGATGTGATCGATACGATGCTCGACGAATCTCTTCCTCTGACGGTGGGTGAATTTGAGGAGTGGGGCAATCCCAAAGAGAAGCCAGCGTTCGACTACATGATCAGTTACTCGCCATACGACAACGTCGAGGCGAAGGCGTATCCCAACATGCTGGTGAAGACGTCATTCAACGACAGCCAGGTGATGTACTGGGAGCCCTCGAAATACGTGGCGAAGATGCGCGCCACGCGTACTGATCACAATACCCTGATCTTCAAGACCAACCTGAGCCCGGCAGGTCACGGAGGCGCATCAGGACGATACGACCGCCTGCACGAGGCGTCGTTTGACTATGCTTACATTCTGACGCAGATGGGAATCTCGAACTGATTCTGATTCTGAGTGCCCGCATGACTCAAATCAACCCCGCCTTCAGCCTGCGCAGGAAGTCTTCTCCCGCGACCTTCGCCCGCTCCAGCGTCTTGGGCTGTCCGCGAAACTCGAGCGCAATCTCCTGCAAGAACAACTCCACCGCATCCTTCGGCTTGAACCCTTGCGAGACCAGCTTTCGGATGCGGGTCGAGAAGCCTTCATCCATCACCGGAGCGAGGCGCGACAATTGGTCTGCGCAATTGTGTTCGCGGAACTTCGCGGCCGCAAGACGGTCGTACGCCGTGCGCGCATCCGCATCGGTCAGTAAAGTTGGAAGGGGATAGTTCCACTCGCACTGCGAGCACGTCCAGCCCTGAAACGTCTGGTGAGACGTCCAGATGAGCTGTCGGGCGGTCTTCTCCGCGAGCGTCCGTTGATTTGCACCGCTGTCCAAGCCTGCGCCACTCCCGCACCAAGCAACTCACGTGGCCCATGGGGGATTGATGCGCCCATGGTAGCGCTTTCGAACTCTCTTGCAAGGTACCTAGAACGGTTCGGCAGGAATCAACTTTGCGCATTCCTCGGCGGCAGAAACAGTCCGCGCAGAACCGCAAGCGAGGTGGCGGCCCCCCACGAACTACTTGGCGAAGTAGTAGTCGAACGATTTCACCGCATGAAACTCATCATCGCGAATATCGAAGACCGTATACAGCTTGGTCACGTGCAACACGTCGTGAACTTTCTGCGTAAGGTTAAGCAGCTTCAGTTCCCCTCCGGCGTTGCGCACCGTGGTGAAGCACCCGACGAGCTCGCCCACGCCGGAACTATCCAGGTAGTCCACATCCGCCAGGTTCAGAATGATTTTCTTCTTGCCCTCGGAAACCAAGCCGCGCACGGCATCGCGAAGAGTGTGAATCTCTTCTCCCAGCACGATGCGGCCATGAATATCGAGGATCGTAACGTGGGCAACTTCGCGAGTATCAATTCTTAGGGGCATGAGCGCGGGCTCGCCCGCCCGCTGGCGGGAATACTAGTGCCTCAATCTGACCAAGTCAATGCCGGAGCACGCGTGACTAGAGGATACCCAGCTTCTTATGCTTCTTGTTCAGCTTCTTCGCGTCAGCTTCCTTCGCAGCGGCGGTTTCGATCGGCACAGTCTGATTCGGGCTGGCGCCAGTATCGACGTAGCCTGGCATAGTCTTGATGTAGGCGTCCTCGCGCAACTTCGTGAGAAACGCGCGGAGGGCGGGCTGTAGTTTCTGGTAGTAGAGCGCGTCCTGAATGCGAGGCATCGCGTCCTTCAGTGGAGGGATGCCCGCCATCTGGTGATCGTCGACTTTCAGGATCACATAACCCTGCTTAGTGCGGATTGCCTCCGTCACCTCGCCAGATTTCATGGCGAAAGTCTTATCCTCAAGTTCTTTGGCCAGTTGGCCGCGCTTGAACATGCCTAGCGCGCCACCATCGGCGGCAGAAGGTCCGTCGGAAGATTTCTTGGCGATATCTGCAAAATCCCCGCCATCGTGAATCTGCTTCAACAGTTCATTCGCTTTGGCTTCCGCGGCGGCGAGAGCGGCAGCATCCGCAGCCTGTTTGGCCGCGGCATCCTCGGGAGGTGCAGCTTGAATGGAAGGGGCATTCGGATCGGGAGCCGGAGCAGGGACGGGCGCGGCCTTCGGCGCAACCAGGATCTCGCTCAGCCGGATGTACTCGGGCCCCTCCATTTCACTCTTGTGCGCCTCGTAGAACTTCTCGGCTTCATCCTTCGAGATCGACAGGTGCGAACCGACTTCTTCACCGATCACCTTGCGCGTAATGATCTGGTTCTTCTGAGTCTGCTTGAAATCTTCCCAGGAGACGCCCTGCTTCTCGGCTTCCTTCTCGAGCGCCTCCATGGAGTCGAGCTTCATGTCCTTGCGCATCTGGTCGAGCTGCTTAACTAGATCAGTGTCAGCGGAGATGCCGAGGTCTTTGCCCTTTTCGAGCAGAAGCTGCTGGTCAATGAGGTCGCGCAAGACATCCTTCTCGCGATCCGCGTACGCTTTGTCGGCGTCATTTGGAGCCTGTTGCTTGACTTCCTCGTGGAGCTGGTCTTTGCTGCGAGCCAGCTCTGAGCGCGTGATGATCTGATTGTTAACGCGGGCGATGATCTCTTCGACGACTTGCGCGGATGCCACCGCAGGCATGCAAGCCAGTGCCACAAGAACCAGAGAAAGTCTCTTCATGGGAGTTTGTTGTGGGCCGTTACTTCGAGCACGCCGGCCGGATCAATGGGAATATTTTACTCCTTTATCGGAGTCCTGCTGGCTTAGAAGCCGAATGGGCCCGGGGGCGTTGCCAGAACTTCGCGGGTTACAGCCTGCGGAGCAGAGCCAGGGCGGTGCGGTCGTCCTCGGCAGGTCTGCTGCCAGAAAAGTCCGCGGCGGCCTGCAGGACTGAAGAACAGAGCGGCTGCGCCTCCGTAGCAGCGGAAGACTCCAGCACGCTTTTCGCCCCGTCGAGTCCAAACGTCCCTTCACGGTTTTCCGTATCGACCACTCCGCGCGACACGAGCAGGAGCGAGGCACCT